>Ga0210057_1003297_pt1 | contig 22360 bp, 26 predicted proteins | sample CryGeyCG2114_010_2_FD_183968 | JGI IMG/M metagenome (GOLD analysis project Ga0210057, IMG submission 183968) | Groundwater microbial communities from aquifer - Crystal Geyser CG10_big_fil_rev_8/21/14_0.10 (SPAdes) (version 2) | ecosystem: Environmental > Aquatic > Deep subsurface > Groundwater ...
ATCGCGGTAGAATGCCTGCCACTCCTTTTGCTCGCTCTCGGAGAGGGGCCGGGCTGGGAGCTTGCGGCGCTTGCGTGGACGGCTCGCCTTGGCGAGTATGCCCTTCTTTGTGGCCGCGCCCTTCCAGGCCCGCACCACCTCCGCGGCCACCTCCAGGTCCGAGCCGACAAGCTCGAACTCCTCCAAGCTCAAGCCGTGGTGGATGAATGCATCCAACACGGCTATCACCTTCGTTTGCAGTACCCTCGACAGGCTGGTCATTTGCCTGCCTCCTTTCAAATGTGGCTCTCTCAGAAGCTACTCTACACTTATGGGACCACCGCGGCCACCACAAGGCGCTTCGAGCTCGCCACTTGAGCTCAGAATTTACAAACTTGTTACTGTGTCTATCTTAAACTATAAATAGCACTTTGTCAATACCACAAAGAGTAACCCCTCACACCTCTTGTGTGTCATCCCGGCCCCGTATCCGATGCGGGAGAAACTCCAGCCGGCCTGCCTGCCGCAGGCAGGGATCCAGGCCCTGATTGAACCTGGATCCTGTTGTGCAACGGGATGACACTCGAGGGATGCGGGAGGTGTGAGGGGTTGCCACAAAGAGGTCCGGACTTAAAAGATATAGAGGCAGATCGCGAAAGCCCAATATCCCCCGTCATCAAGTGGGCGAATGCCGAAGATGCATGTTATACTATCAACAATCAATACCATGACGGACATGCCTGCAACCAATGAGTCGGAGGGGAGGATTAGCCGAGGTGAGCTAATTGAGGTTTTGCGAACTCAAGGATTTAACAGAGACACTCAAGAGGCGGTGCGCGCATGGGCGGCCGGGCGAATCGCTGAAATCGAAGCTATTCCGAATGATGAGCCGGAACAATACAAGCGCGAAGGCATCATTTTCAACACAGAGTGCTCCCTTGTCTATCTTGCCGGGGAGGCACAAGATTTAAAAGAGACCATACGGGAGATCGAAGGAGCCGGTGACCAAGCAATGCAAGAGGGCTTCATGTGGCTTGCATCGCAAATAGTGACCATAATCGAAAAAGTAGAAGGCGGAGAACGTGATGTCGACCGTCTCATGGAACTGTTCCGGTGATTGTAATAGCTATTGTCAACCAATCTACTCACTACTCACTGTGAATTACGAAATGGCCCCTCCCCTGGCAAGGGGGAGGCTGGGAGGGGGTAGTATGGCTCTAAACATACCCCACCCTAGCCCTCCTTACAGGAGCTGTACACCTTTTCGAGCTTTTCCTTCGAGTACTCGGAAAACCTCTGAAAAGGTCTTGCGACTTGGGTCCCTGTCCCAAGTCTCACCCTGGCTAGGAGAGGGAAAGAACTCACATTTCGTAACTCAAAGACTACTCACTACTAACTACCCACTATCTATGTACGATTTTCTCGCCCTTGGCGACACTGTCACCGATGCCTTCATCCGCCTGAAGGACGCGCAGACTCACTGCAACATAAAAACAGATACCTGCGAGCTTTGCGTGCGCTTCGGCGACAAAGTGCCGTACGAGTCGGTGCAGGTCCTCCCGGGGGTCGGCAACCCGGCCAACGCCGCCGTGGCCGCCGCGCGCCTCGAACTAAAAAGCGGGCTTGTCACAGACCTTGGTGACGACCGCGAGGGCGACGAGTGCGCCGCGGTTTTTGAGCGTGAAAAAGTGGCGGCCGACTTTGTCCGCCGCCACAAAGGCATGAAGACGAACTATCACTACGTGCTGTGGTACGAGGCCGACCGTACCATTCTCGTAAAGCACGAGGAGTACCCATACGCCATGGCCGATATCGGCGAGCCGCGCTGGCTCTACTTTTCGTCGCTCGCCCAAGGCACGGAGGCCTACCACGACGAGATTGCGGACTACCTTGAAGCGCATCCTGCCATCAAGCTCGCCTTCCAGCCGAACACCTTCCAGATTCTCGAGAGCAAACGGCTCTCCCGCCTCTATCAGCGAGCCGAAGTGGTGGCCTGCAACGTGGAGGAGGCGCAAAAAATCCTCAAGACAGATGAGCGCGACTTGGCCAAACTTCTAGACAGCATGCACACTCTCGGCCCAAAGATAGTTCTCATCACCGACGGCCCCAAGGGGGCGTACGCTTCGGACGTCGCACAGGCCTGGTTTATGCCCCCCTATCCTGACCCGGCCCCGCCGGTAGACCGCACCGGGGCGGGCGATGCTTTTGCTTCTACTTTTGTGGCCGCTCTCGCCTTGGGTGAGCCGTTGCAAACGGCTTTAGCCTGGGCGCCCATAAACTCCATGAGCGTAGTGCAAAAAGTGGGCGCGCAGGAGGGCCTACTCACCCGGGCGGAAATACAAAAGTGGCTTGCCTCGGCGCCAGGCGATTACCAACCTAAAGAAATATAACATGCCGACCACAGATCAACCGGAGACCAACATTGATTTTGCCGACCTTCGAGCAAAACTGCCGGAATTAAAACAGCGGATGGAAAAATTGCTCGTCGGAGTGAAGCCAGCTTCACGCCTGCACCATATTTCCAAAAATTTGTACTTTATAGCCGAAGGGAACAGTACACGTGATGATGGGGACCCTGATGAATTTGAAGCGGCACGAAATGCGATAGATACCTTAACTACATATCTCGATCTGCTCGAACAATATCTGGAGATTCTCAAGAGTGAAGCAGATACCCAACAAGACCCGAACAATAAAATACCGTCGTTGGCGGCATATGTTCAAAGCCTCATCCCTTCAGACAATCCGGGACAAGAGTAAGCCGTAACCCTTGGTAGTCCGGTCGGTCAATCTGGTCAAACCACATCTAAACCGGACGAACCCAAAATTTTGAAAGTGGCGCGTCTTTTGGTGTACCATTGGGAAGCGCCTCTTCTTCGTGCTCGTAAAACACATACTCTTCCAAGGTTCGCGGTGCTTCGCAAGCCCGAACACCTTCATTTTCGCGCCCTTATGGTGCTTATATGTGGCACCCACAACAATCTTCTCCATGACTAATATAAACAAAGTCGCTTATACGTCGATCCCCGTAGCAGAAGCTAGTCGGGGTATTCTGACGTCCTCCAATAAATAAACCTCTGAAGTTTATTTGTGGATAAAGTCAAAAACCTTTTGCGACCGCCAGTATCGCCTTCGCGTCGAGGCCGTAGTGGGCGATGAGCTCGTCCGGTGTCCCAGACTGGCCAAATTGGTCACGGACCCCGATAAACCTGACGGGAACGGGAAAATTTTCCGCCAGAAATTCCGCGACGGCGCTTCCCATGCCACCGGCCACCTGATGCTCCTCGATGGTGACTACCCGACCCGCCCGACGAGCCACGTCAAGCACCGCTTCGCGGTCAAGTGGCTTTATGGTGTGCAGATTTAAAACGAGCGCCTCAATCCCCTCTTGCGCCAACTGCCGCGCCGCCAAAAGAGCTTGGTAGGTAAGCGAGCCGCACACCACTAGCGCCACGCTTGGGTGCTCCGCGTCCACAAGAAGATTGGAGCGGCCAAGCTCAAAAGGAGTGTCGAGGGTGGTAATTGCGGGTGTTTTTTCGCGAGCGAGTCGGAGATATGCGGGGCCGACATGCTTTGCAAGAGCGAGGGTGGCTTTACGCGCCTCGATAGCGTCACATGGGGCCACTACTGTCATTCGCGGCAAGACCCGCATGAGGGCAATGTCTTCGAGTGCCTGATGAGTTCCCCCATCCGGGCCGACGGAGACGCCAGCGTGCGAGCCCACCACTTTTACGTTCGCATTATTGTAAGCAATAGTCGTGCGAATCTGCTCCCAGTTACGCCCGGGACTGAACATGGCGTAAGAGGAACAAAAAGGAATCTTGCCCATAGCGGCCATACCAGAGGCCACCGTCACCAGATTTTGCTCGGCCACTCCCACCTCCACGAAACGCTCTGGAAACTCATCGGCAAAGGCGTCCATTTTGGTGGACTCGGTCAGGTCAGCGCACAGCGCCACCACTCTGTAGTCATCTTTTCCCGCCTGCAATAAACCTTCGCCGAACCCGGCACGGATAGGGCGTTGGTCTACGTCGATATCGAAGAGCTTCGGATTAGGTTTTTGAGTATGGTTCAGCATTCTTTGGAGTTTTGTGCTATTTGTGTTTTGTGCTTTTTGCCAACTACTGGTGTTCGCTTGTTATTTTCTCCCCCAGCGTCCGTAACTCATGTAGCGCTCTCTCTCCCTCCTCCTTGCTCGGTGGCTTACCATGCCACTCATAATGCTTTTCGGCGAAGCTAACGCCTTTGCCGGGAATGGTGTGGGCAATGATGACGGTCGGCTTTTCAAAGATCGCTTTAGCTTCGTGTACGGCCGCCACAATCTGCTCCATGTTATGACCGTCCACCGCGAGCACATGCCAATTGAACGCCTCCCACTTGGCCCGTAGCGGCTCAAGCGGCATCACCTCCTCGGTAAAGCCGTCAATCTGTATATTGTTGCGGTCGATAATGGCAATCAGGTTGCGTAACCGCTCCCTGCCGGCGAGCAAAAGCGCCTCCCAGGTGTTACCCTCGTCGTGCTCGCCGTCCGACATCAGGCAGTAGAAGGTGCGCCCGCTCTCGTAGCCATCGCGGGCATCAGCAAGCGCCATGCCGACCGCCTGCGAAAGACCGCTACCAAGGGGCCCAGAGCTCGTCTCCACCATAGGTAAAAAGTCGCGGTGGGGATGTCCCTGAAGACGGCTACCAAATTTGCGTAGCGTCTGCAACTCCGCGATGGGAAAATAGCCGGCATGCGCCATGGTCGCGTAAAATACAGGACAGATGTGGCCGTTCGAGAGCACTAAGCGGTCGCGCCCCTCCCAGGCTGGGCGGGTTGGGTCATGCCGAAGTAAATGAAAATAAAGGGCCGTAAAAACATCGGCCATTCCCAAAGGGCCGGCGGTGTGCCCGGAGCCCGCCTCCACCAGCATAGAAATAACAGACTCGCGAATATCATTGGCCCGCGCCTCAAGAGCGACGCGCTCATTGTCAGACAGATAGCTCATGTGGTTCTTCGTTAGACACATCCATCTCATAGAGCTCACGACGAGCGGCGGCCACCATGCCTCGGTTTTTCAAATCATCCGCAAGACAGGCGAACTCTCGACGCACACCCGGAAGGGGCCGCATATCTTCTCCAAGATACTTCTCGCGATAAGCTTTGATTTCCGGAATAGTGATAGTTCCGTCTTGCAGTTTTTCAAAAAGAGTTATCTCTTCTTCTCCGTAAACGGTAAAATCCAAGCCTCGTGGGTATCGCGCCAGTCCTTCGGGAGTGTCTTGAAAAGCAATCAGGTGCTCGACCATCATCAGTTTTCTATTTTCTGGAAAAGGTTTGTCGCCTGCTGTTTCTTTTTGTTTCTCTGTGAATTCACTCATAATTTTTTAAACTTATAAATAGCCTCCTCCACGTTCGCTGTCCGCCAAAGAGCACTCCCGACCACAAGCTGGTTGGCGCCGGCGGCGATGAGACGCGGAGCATTCTCCAAGGAAACTCCCCCGTCGATACTTATTGTAGCACGGGCATACTTGCGCCGCACCGCTTCGATCTTGGGATAAATGGTTTCGCTGAATGGAGCACCGTATGCGCCGATTCTGGGTATGGCCATCAGTTGCACGAAAGCAAGAGGTTGCACCAAAGATTCCAGTACCTTGACCGGTGTCTCGAGCTTAAGAGCTACTCCTAACTCGACCAGGGGGTGAGCCGAGTGGCTGTGGTCGCGCTCTTTGCGCGAAACACCTATCTCGTGGCATCTTCCAAAAAGTTCGTTTATGTGCGGAGTCGCTTCGTAGTGAAAAAGGAGTCGCTTCGCTCCAGAGGTAACCCATCTCTCTATTCCCGTCTCGGGATTTTCAACCATTAGATGAAGCTCCACTTTGGCATGGGGGGCCGGACGCTCTAAAAGCTCGTGCAGTGAGGCCGGATCCTCCGCGTGTTTATAAGGCCAAGTCGCGGGCTGTGCGAAAAGTCCATCGGCCACATCTACTTGCACCCAGTCCACAAGCGACTTCACTCTTTCGTACTTCGCACGAATATCCGCCAAGCGAGCACCAAGAATGGCGGGGACGATGGTGGTGGGTTTGGGGGACATGTAAGTTGAGGCTGTAGAAAAAGTAAACGTCCTATGTTTGAGAGGCGCTCGCAGGGTTGTGCGACAAAGGCGTCATCTAAGCACGAAATCATAAATCTGAAGCCCCGACGTTTCGCCAAGGGCGAAACGTCGGGGCTTCAGATTTATGATTTCGTGCTTAGAATCCCAGTGGTCATTTTCCTACAGTCTCAGTTTATATCTCCCCCGTCATCTCATCCATCTTGTGCAAGCGCGCATCATGCCTCCCGCCCTCGTATGGAGTTTCGAGCCACACGCGCACGGCCTTTTCGGCCTGCTCCACCGAAAGAAATCGCGCGCCCAAAGAAAGCATGTTCGCGTTGTTATGGGCGCGTCCAAGACGCACAATTTCGGGGTCCGGCCCATAATATACAGTAGCTCGCACCCCATCAAGCCTGTTCGCTGTAATCGCTTCACCCTCACCGGAACCGCCGAAAACTATACCCCGCGTAGTATCTACATTATCAGCTTCAGCAACCGCTTTTGCCACTGGCAAAACAAAGTCCGGGTAGTCGTCGCCCGCAACATTCTCATCCGCGCCAAAATCCATCACTTCGTGACCTTGTTGCAAAAGCCACGACTTAATAGCCTCTTTAAGCAAGAAACCGGCATGGTCTGAACCGAGGTAAAGTTTCATAAATAAGAGTAGTCAGATGTCTATTAATCACGGAACTCCTAAAATTGCAGTCTTTGCGAGCGAAGCGAAGCAATCTAGGGACTAGGGCATAATTTCTGGATTGCTTCGCTTCGCTCGCAAAGACTAGTTTTGTAATTTACAGTCATATGTCAGAGGTGATACCGAGCTTTTCGGCGAACATCTTTCGGAGGACGGCCGGGTTGGCACTCCCTTTTGTTTCGCGCATTGCTTGACCGACCAAGAATTGCAGGGCAGCCAGCTTGCCGCCTCGCACATCGGCGGCCACACTTTCGTTTGCGGTAATTACATCATGGACAACCACACTAAGGGTGCCCTCGTCGCTCTTCTGCATCAGACCATTTGTCTCGGCGTAGGCACGAGGTGAGCCACCTGTAGCAAAAAGCGCCAACAAAATATCCTTGCCGGCCCGCGAAGAAATCTCCCCATCAGCAAGCATGCATATTAGCTTGGCAAACTCGGCAGGAGTGATGGCAATCAAGCGGTCTGTCGCTTCATCTTCGCCGAGGTCTGCCCGCGGGTCCTCCGCCTTCATGAGGGCCATAAGGTCGGAGGTGATGTAGTTAGCCGCGAGGGCCACGAACCCCTTCTCCCCTTCTTTACCTTTCACGGTCTCCTCAAAAAAACTTCCAAGAAAATGGTCGCCCACAAAAATCTCCGCCGCTTCGTCTTTAAGCCCAAAAACAGTCTTTAGTCGCTCGCGCCTCTCCCACGGAAGCTCCGGTAGTGTTTCGCGCAGGTTGGCAAACTCGGGGCACCCGCTCAACTTCAGTTTGGGCAAGTCCGGGTCCGGAAAATAGCGATAGTCGTGCGAGCTCTGCTTTTCTCGTTGCGAATAGGTGGCTTGCTTGGCATCATCCCAACCCCTCGTTTCTTGCCTAATAGTACCACCCGCTTCGAGCTCTTTAACTTGCCGAGCCAATTCGTACTCAATCGCCTTTTCCACCACCTTAAATGAGTTCAAATTTTTCACTTCAACCTTCGTCCCTAGTGTTTGCATCTTTTCGCGTCCTTCCGCGTCCGTTCCGCGTGTGTCTGCGGAAGCCAACATATCGGGCGCCTTAGCGACCGAAATGTTGGCTTCAACGCGCATCTCCCCTTTATCCATATTAGCATCTGATGCTCCTAGATAACGCAGGAGAAGTTGGAGCTCGCGAGCAAAGTCGCTGGCCTGCTTAGCCGAAGTGATAACCGGCTCCGTCACTAACTCCATCAAGGGCACCCCTGCGCGATTAAAATCCACCACGCTTTCAGTGGCCGAAAGGTGTTGGTTGCGGGCTGCATCCTCCTCGAGGTGCACGCGAGTGATTGCCACTCCGTTTAAGGAGCCGCCGGAAACGAGTGGATACTTGTACTGACTAATCTGGTACCCCTTGGGAAGGTCCGGATAAAAGTAGCTCTTGCGGTCGAACTCGGTGAAGTCGGCCAGAGTGGCACCAAGAGCGGTGCCTACGCGTAAAACATGTCGTACGGCCGCCTTGTTGATGACAGGCAGTGTCCCGGGATGCGCCATGCAAATCGGGCAGATGTTCACGTTCGGCCGCTTTTCATCCGGGTCGTTGCGCGAGTCACAAAACATCTTGGTGCGCGTCTTTAGCTCCGCGTGAACCTCAAGACCGATGGTGGGCAGGTATTTAGCCATACGAGTACACTATAACTCATTTTTAAAAGTTTCGGTAGACAAAAAACCAGTTTTTACTTCGTAGACTGTGGGTTATCCACAGAAATGACAAACGGCCCCGAGGGGAGATGCGTGGGCGGCTTTCTTGTGCCTGCCTGTTTGTATCGCATCCCTCTCGGGGCCGTGAAGCTACTACTGCTTTTTATTACGCCGCCCTGTTGTGGGCGGTCACTGTGGGCCGCCTATCGGTGAGCGCCAACCGGTCGTCCGGACATCCGGCGCATGGCCGATATGGTGGCGATAGGCCGCTCCTCCCGTGGTAGAGTGTCGGGGGGGTTTCTCACCGCGGTGATGACGAGCTTGCCGTCGTAGCGACGAGCGAAACCCGAGTCGGGGGCGTGCGAACGGGGGCGCGACTCCGGCACGACAATCTTCGTGGGCGACTCGGGCGAGGCACCATTGGGCCGCGCCCCAAGCTCGACGTAGGAGGAGTCGAGCCAGCGCCTCTGGCGCTCGACGACGCGCACCTGCTTCTCGCGAGCAAGGATGCGCTTCCCCTCCCAGCGAGCGGCCCGGGCCTCCGTGATGGGCCAGTAGTCCATGCGCCCCTTCAGAGTGAAGGGGACATGGCACACCTCGGTGCCGATGAGAAGCACCGGGTGCTCTCCTTGCTTGAGAAGCACCTCGATGCCCACCTCATCTGGGAGGTTGAGTCTGACGAACTTCTCGACCACCCTGTCTAGGTGGCAGACGAACTTCCTCATCTCTCCGATGTTCCGCTCATGAAGCACGAGTAGGAGAGGCTCCTCACCCATGTTGGGGTCCGGAATCGGCTCCCTCGAGATAAGGGCCTCCTGTGTTGCCTTGGGGTGGTCGGTCGAGGAAAACCGGATGGAATCCCTATCGATGGCCACGGAGAGGTTGCGGGTTTTGGGGCTCTGCCCGCTCGCCGCAACCTTCTCCAGGAAATCTGGACCCGTACAGGCCGCCGCCTCCGCCAGGCCGGCGACCAAAACCTTACAGTCATTCAACATACAATACAATCCCTTTGCGTCCCGTGCCGGCGGTAGCTTGCGCCGGCAAAAGCTAAGAAGAAACCGTAGCAGTTTTGACACCCACTTGAAAATGCGGGCGTCTTTGTTTTTCCGCCCAACCCAACATAATCAGTATCTCGTCACTAGTCCACCTCCTTGTGGTCGTGTTATGGTTGTGACCTTCCGCCCCGGTCGGAAGTCGTTTTAGTAATAAGTAGCAGTATGTATCGGTGCGAAATAAAAAGACTCCTAAAAATCCTCTTGCTTCGCACCGAATCTATTACAAAGACCTAAACTGGAAAGAAAATCACCGCCCAGCCCACGGCTAGGCAGCGAGTTTTTGATCATAGCACAACCAAAGAATAACACAAGTGGTTACCTAGGACTAACCTATGGGAGTTATCCACAGTTTTTTGAGACAAAAAAAATGGCCCCAAGCGCAGGCGCTGGGGCCAAAGAGAGGTGGTGTCGGGGGCGGGCCACATTGGGTGGGCGGAAGGGGCCCGCCGGGGACGCGAGACTGGTACCAATCTCCAGAGACACTCGAGCTCGTCGAGCGCCCTTGGAGATTGGCGAGTCCGGCACCAAAGAAGGAACTTGCTTCCGCGCCAAGCGAAAGTATATTAAGAATATACGACTAGCACCGGTCGGTCAAGGAAACCGAGAAGAGAGAGCCCCGGTATCTTTCGAGTACCGGGGCAGATGTGAGTTCTGTAGCCGACCGCCAAGCTCGTGGCCATGGCGGTTGGTGGGCAACGAACTTCAAGCAATAGCCGATGACGGTGAGTCTTCGCCCACAGACAGACGCCCATGGTAGGGCGTCTCGGGCGGTCGGAGATTCACGTAATGCCGCTGGCAACACGCCCCCCCAAGCATCAACCCATGCTCGGTGACCGCAAGCTCGACAAGTTGGTGTACCCAAATGAGCTGGGCGCACCGTACGAAAAATGAGGCGAGGCCGTTACGGGAGAGAAAGTCGAGATTATCGTGCCAACCCGTAAATCCCTCCGACACATCAGCCTGAGCGATGGGTCTCCCGCCCACCGTAAACAGACCCTGTGGCGACAGGTACAATTCCTCCTCCATCCGAGATCGAGTCTCCACCACCACAAGTGCCATCTCCTCAAGACGACAACGGCAAAGTTTTCGGATAATCGGTTGAAAATGCACAACTCCTCCTGCGGCATTGCCGCTAAAAGTACGTGGCCGATCACATGGCCAACTGAAGTTTTAACCCAACCTATATCTTGCGTACCTGAGTGAGTATCTAGCCATTAGCACCGTGGTACTGACGACTAGCTACTCACTGCGGCACACAAGCGGCACACAAGTAGTACGTTTATCGCATTGTAAAGAACTAATACTATCCCCACTCACTGTAAGTGATTGTGAATTACGAAATTCAGATTTATTCCCTCCCCTGGCCAGGGTGAGACTTGGGACAGGGACCCAAGTCGCAAGACCTTTTCAGAGGTTTTCCGAGTACTCGAAGGAAAAGCTCGAAAAGGTGTACAGCTCCCGTAGGGAGGGTTAGGGTGAGGTAGTGGTTGAGCCACGTATCACCAACCTACCCCCTCCCAACCTCCCCCTGGCCAGAGGGAGGGGCAATTTCGTAATTCAAAGTAAGTGACGGCCGTTTATTTTATAAAACCAGACTATCTATGTCAAGAAAAGTTTTCCCACTCTCACAGCCAAAAACAGCTAAAGCGAGGTGTCAAAAACACAGAACGTCTCTTTGCGGTCTACTTCTTCTTGCTCTTCTTAACCTTTTGGGACTCCTCTTTGTCTTTTGTTTTAAAAGGAAAACCAAGCGCGCGTAGTAGTGCCTCGGCCTGTTCCTTACTTTTGCTCGTAGTGCCGATGCTCACAGAAAAACCGAAAACGTCGCGCACGTCTTCGTCAGCGGTTTCCGGAAAAATAAGATGCTCTTTTATGCCCATGGTGTAGTTTCCCATTGCGTCTATCCCTCGAGCCGAAAGTCCGCGAAAGTCGCGCGTGCGAGGGATTGCAACATTTACCAACTTGTCTAGAAAGCCGTACATGCGCGGACCGCGTAAGGTAGCGGCGGCTCCGATTACCTCTCCTTGACGGAGCTTAAACGAGGCAATAGACTGCTTGGCTTGTCGAGGAGAAACCTTCTGACCAGTAATCTTAGACAGCCTGTCACACACAAGCTCCGCGCGAGCCTTATCGCGGCGCGAACCAAAGCCGGCACTGACCACTACCTTCGTAAGTCTTGGCGCGGCCATAGCATTTTTAAGCCCGAACTGTTTCGTGAGTTCAATAATGGCTTGCTGTTGTTTTTGTTTGATGGATTCCATAATTGACTAGGGCGTAGTGACTAGGGCGTAGGGCGCAGGGTATGGTTCACTGTGCCCTGTGCCCTGTGGCCTATGGCCTATGGCCTATTTTATAACTCCGCTCCTGACCTCTTGGCTACCCGCACTTTCTTGTCGCCGACCATTTTTATGCCAAGCCTCGTGCGCTTTCCAGACTTTGGATCCACAAGCATAACATTCGATGTATGGACGGGCATAGCCACTGAAAGCACTTGGCCAGCTTGCCCTTGTTTTCGCGCACGCTGATGCCGTTTTAAAACATTCACTCCCTCCACCAGAACACGATCACGCACCGCAAACACCTCAAGCACCTTGGCCTGCTTGCCTTTGTCCTTACCCGCAATCACTATTACATTGTCACCTTTTTTGATTCTCATAGGTTACTGGTTTGTAGTTTTTAGTTTGTGGTTTTTTGCCTATGCGGACTGGTGCTCTCTATAAACTAAAAACTAATAACTACAAACTAATTTACACTACTTCCGGGGCCAAGGAAGCTATCTTTTGGTAGCCACGTTCTGCCAGTTCACGCGGGATTGGTCCAAAAATACGTCCACCGACCGGTTCCTTCTTGTCCTTATCTATAATAACAACAGCATTTTCATCAAAGCGAATATAGCTACCGTCCTTGCGTCGAAACGCCTTCTTTTGGCGCACAACCACGGCACGCACTACATCTTTCTTTTTGACCGCCTTACGCGGTTCCGCCGTCTGAATGGACATCACAAGGACATCTCCTATCTCTGAATAGCGTCTTTTTGAGCCACCGAGAACCTTAAAAACCCTGCCGATCTTGGCGCCGGTGTTATCTGCGACTCTAACAATAGACTGGGGCTGAATCATAAAATAGGTTTTAGGGAGTAGTGTCTAGGAATTAGCACCCACCTCTCCATCTTCTGCGTCGACGGCGACTATATCTCTAAGACCACCTTTTACCGCACCCAGTTTGGCAACGATAGAAAAATGCTTGTCCTTTGAAAGGGGTCGGCATGAGTGCATGCGCACCCTGTCGCCAATCTTATAAACATTGTCTGGATTTTCGGCCTTGAAGCGTTTGCGCATTTTCATAAACTTATGATACTTAGGGTGTTTGACCATGCGGACAACCTCAACGACGGCCGTTTTCTGCATCTTGTCTGATACGACAACTCCTTCCAGTACCCAAGCTCCGGGTCCGGTTGAATATTTTGCTGTGTTCTTACTTTTGGCCATATTATATTTTTGCTTGAATCTTCAAGACGCGAAGCTCTGTGAGCATTCGCGCAATATCGCGACGAGCAAGCCTCCCCTCTTTTATGTTTTTAACACGCCCACCAGCCACCTGAAATCTAAAAGAGCGCAACTCTTCTCGCTTTTGGGCAACCTCTTTTGCAAGCTCTCCCTCGCTTTTTATTTTGCTTTTACTTGCCATAAAGTATATGAGTCTACCACACGTGGCCCATTGCCGCAATCTTGCCAGACTTTAAAGCGACACCAAACACAAAATACGCACTGATTTTTAATCCCTTGTCACAATGCGAGTCTTTACCGGCAACTTAGCACTTGCCTTTCGTAAGCCCTCTTTTGCGGTGGCCTCATCAATGCCATCTAGTTCAAAAAGTATTCGGCCCGCCCACACCTGGGCCACATATCCTTGTGGCTCGCCCTTTCCTTTTCCCAATTTCACCTCTGCCGGCTTTTTTGTAAATGGACGGTCAGGAAAAATGCGAATCCAAAGCTTTCCTGCCCTCTTTAAGCTATGGGCAATTGTTTTGCGTGCCGCTTCAATCTGATTTGAAGTGACCCGTGCCGGAGACGTTGCTTTAAGCCCGTATGAGCCAAAGGACAACTGACTGCCGCGAACAGCGACTTTATCCCGCTTGGGGTTACGTCGACCGGTTTGCCACTTTCTAAATTTTACTTTTTTGGGGAATAACATGACGGGCAGTTTCTAGTTTTTAGTTGTTAATTATTAGTTTCTAGTACCTCTTGTCTTATTTTGTCTAAAAACTACAAACTAAAAACCGGCTTTCTTCTGTTCAAATATATCTCCCTTGTAAATCCACACCTTGATGCCAATGTCGCCATAGGGCAAGTGTGCTTTTTCACGAGCAAAATCAACATCAGCACGCAAGGTCTGGAGTGGGAGGCGTCCCTTCATAAGAGCCTCCCGTCGACTCATCTCCGCGCCCCCAAGTCGGCCGGAAAGAGCAATCCGCACCCCAAGAACGTCTCGACTTGCGGCCACTTTTTCAAGCATTTGCTTCATAACTCGCCTAAAGGGTAGCCGCTTCTCAAGTCCCTCCGCAACCATTTGCCCCACAATAGCGGCATGTGTTTCCGGAAGGCGCACCTCTTCTATATCAATTTTTAGCTCTTTTGGGACAGAGAGATTGTGTTTTTTAACATGGGAAAGAACCGCCTCTCGAAGTTTTACCGCCCCATCCCCCTGGCGACCAATAATCATGCCTGGGCGGGCCGTGCGGATAAGAATGCGATAGTTAGAGCGACCACGCTCCATGTCAATACCATCCACATAATAACCGCGCAATTTCTTTGCAAAAAATTCACGCAGAACAATGTCTGTTTTTAAATTACGTTGGTAATCACCCTGCTTTCCAAACCAACGACTCCGCCAATCACGGATTATACTTAGTCTATGCGCAAACGGATGAACTTTATGAGACATAATTTTTTAAAACACAAAACACAAATCACCTGCCCGCAATGCTACGCATAAACGTTACGGGCGGGCAAAAACCAAATAATATCCAGTTTTCTATAATTTTAAACATTTTCTTTTTTTGATTTGTTTCGTGCTTCGTATTTCGTGCTTCGTGCTTCCTTTGGTTCTTGCTCTCCAAGAACCAAAGAGACGTGGCTCGTGTGTTTGTGAATAGGCGCCCCGGACCCGCGCGCTCTCGGCCTCATGCGCTTTAGAACAGGCCCCTCGTTAACCACGATACTCTTAATAAAAAGAAGCTCGTTGCTCTTCTGGTGGTTGTGCTTTGCGTTTGCGACGGCAGATAGCAAGAGTTTCCGTACCGGAGAAGAGGCCCGCTTAATGGTCACATCCAACTGGAGTAATGCTTCCGCGACAGACTTACCGCGAATAAGGTCTGTAATCAAGCGCACCTTTCGAGGAGCTTGCCTATAGTTTCTTAAATGGGCGGTGATTTCCATAACTAGAGCATAGGGCGTAGGGCGTAGGGCGTAGTCGGCTTCGGAATCAAGTTCCTACGCCCTGTACCCCATGGCCTACGGCCTCATTTTATAACTTGCTTACTTCTTGACACCGCCTTCCGACTTCGCGGCCTTAGCCGCTTGAATTTCGGCATCTTTCTTTTTCTGATCTAGCTCTTTCTGAATCTTACCTCCGTGACGAAGGAACTTGCGGGTCTTTGAAAACTCGCCTAAACGATGGCCCACCATATCCTCCGTCACAAATACCTCAATATGCTCACGACCGTTATGCACTCCGAAACGAAAACCTACCATTTCCGGAGCAATCTGCGAAGCTCGCGCCCACGTCTTTATCACCCCGAGTTCTTCGGGTCGCTTGCCATTAATCTTCTTCAAGAGCTTGGCGTCGACGTATGGTCCTTTACTTATTGATCGAGACATTGGAAGAGGAAGTAGGAAGTAGGAAGTATTCGGATAGTAGAAATTATAAGCTAGAAACTCATAATTTCTAGTGCCTATTTTCTACTTCCTATACCCTGCCTTCTAGAACAAAAACGCCCTGCGGGCAGTACTCAAAGATAGCAGATATGACAGCGTGGGTCAAGATAACAGCCACAAGAAAAGCCCTTCACGCATAGGGCTTTTCTCTATTTGCGCTTCTTATTCTTGCGCCTACTCACCATAAATGTATTTGAGTACTTTTTAGGGCTACGTGTTTTGTGGCCACCAGTGACCTTGCCATAGCGCGTCTTGGGGCGCTTTGTGCCACGACCTTGCCGGCCTTCACCTCCACCATAAGGATGGTCAACAGGGTTCATTGCCGTACCGCGCACCGTTGGCCTTATACCAAGCCATCGAGAGCGGCCAGCCTTTCCGAGACTTCGAAGCGACCACTCTTCATTCGACACTCCGCCGATAGTGGCGGCACACATGGCATTCACTCGTCTTACCTCGCTTGAGGGCATCCGAACAGTAGCGTATCCCCCATCAATGCCAAGAAGCTCGACTGCGTTTCCGGCGGAACGAGCAAACTTCGCCCCACCACGTGGATGCAGTTCTACGTTAAAAATGCGCGTGCCCGCCGTAATATTCTGAAGTTGCATGCGATTTCCCGGTTTTTCTTCGGCCTTATCGCTTACAACAAACTCATCACCTACTTTTAGTCCGTGTGGAGCGAGCACGTAGCGGCGCTCGCCATCACGATAGCAAACCAAAGCAATGAATCCGGTACGATAGGGATCGTACTCGAGTGTCTCTACCACTGCCGGGATATCGTACTTGTTGTAGAGAAAATCTATATCACGGAAACGACGCTTATGTCCGCCACCTTGATGCTGGACGGTGATGCGCCCACTTTGGTTGCGCCCGCCTCTGCGCTTGCCTCCACTGGTCAGGGGTTTATGTGGCTTTGCAACAGTAAGAAACTTGGCATAGCTTACATGCGAAGTCTGACGATTGCCGGCGGTTGTGGGTTTACGCTTTTTCATATGTCTATGCTCTAGGTTCTAGGCTTTAGGGTTCGGAGAATTCCTACTGCCTACTTCCTACTACCTGCATTTACATTGCTTCAATCTTATCTCCGACCTTAAAAGTGACTAAGGCTTTTTTCACACCAGGCTTGCGTCCTACACCTTGGCGAGTGACTATGCGCTTGGCTGGCAACTTTGTGATCCTGACGGAGGTCGGCTTCATCTTGTAAATCCTAGCCACCTCTTTTGCCACGGTCGCCTTGCTGGCACTCGAGGCAACTTCAAATGTATATACCGGTAAAACTGCTTCGGCAAGCAAGGTCGCCTTTTCGGTAATTCGTGGCCGGATTATTAGAGTGTTTAAATTGTTCATAAAGTTGCGGGTTGGAGTTCTAAGAAAAATTTAGTTTGTTGCTTGCTTGAAAGAGTAAGCGTAAGAGAGTCCCGAAAAATTAAAAACATCTCTATTTGTTTAACACCCTGGCCCCCAGCGTAGCTATGCTCGCTTTTGGGCTAACCAACACCAAGTATCGATACACCATTAAATCAAGTGGATTTAAATTACGCACCTCATCGGTGGCTAGTGTCTTTAAATTACGAAAGCTCTTCACTACCGCTTCATTCACTTCTGGTAAGGCTATTAGAGCCCGCTTACCTCGCCGATATGCAATCTTCTCAAAACCATCTATCTGTGCCAGCTTTTGCATAAGCCCGGCCGCAATCTTAGTCTTTGGTCCAACAAGCGCAAGCTCATCAAGGAAGAGCACCTCGCCGTCGCGGAACTTTGCCGAAAGAACGGCCGCGAGGGCTTTCGCTTTCATTTTCTTAGTAATGGTCTGCTGATAACTCTTGTCATTTCTAGGGCCATGGGTGACTCCGCCGGTTCGCCAAATTGGAGAACGAGTTGAGCCGTGTCGAGCACGTCCCGTACCCTTTTGACGCCACGGCTTGCGACCCCCGCCCCTGACCTCTGCCCTACTCTTTGTGTGCGCCACTGGCGTACGACGATTTGCCTGCATGGCCACCACCACTTGATGTACTAAGTCAGGAGAAGCTTTCACACCAAAAACAGACTCCGGCAGTTCTATTGTGCCGCTCTCCTTGCCCTCCTGGTTGTATGTAGTTGCTTGCATACCAGAACAGTTTCTAGTTACTAGTTTGTCGTTTTTAGTAAATACAAGAAATCCATTGTACAGACATACCTCATCGACTAAAAACTACCAACTATAAACTAAAAACTAATTTACTCGCCTCGTATTTCGAGAATAGTTCCTCGACGACCAGGCAAGGCTCCTGATACTATCAGAGTCTGCGCCTCAGGGTCAACCGCGATGATATGTAAACTTTTTACTCTGACGCGGTCACTTCCCATTCGTCCTCCCATGCGGCGACCCTTAAAAACCCTTTGTGGCCCCGTGGCACCAATAGAACCAGGCTCTCTTTCGCTATGCTTTTGACCATGAGTACGCGGGCCACCGGCAAATCCGTGACGTTTTACCACGCCCTGAAAACCCTTGCCCTTAGAAGTACCGGAGACGCTTATCTTATCTCCCTCCGCAAAAATTGAGACGTCCATCTGTTGGCCACGCGCGACATCCGCCATCTCTTTTACGTCATTCGAGCGAAACTCTCGGAGCGTCCGAAGGGGGCCGAGCTCAGCGGTGTGTCCAGCCTCCGCTTTGGTCTGCCTCTTTGTTTTGCCGAATCCGATTTGCACGGCAACATAGCCGTCTTTTTCAACACTTTTAACCTGTGTCACAGTGCATGGTCCAGATCGAACTACTGTCCCAACATGAACACGCCCCTCGCCGTCGAAGGTCTGTGTCATGTACTCTTTTGTCCCGAGAAGAAATTTCATATTTGACTCTAGGCCACGGGGTTCGGATAATTCCTACTTCCTACCGCCTACTTCCTACTGCCTGTTTTTATAGCATTTTCACGTCAACATTCACACCGGAAGGCAAAGACAGGTTAGTAAGAGACTCTATCAGCTTGGGATTAGGACTAATGATGTCAATTAAGCGCTTGTGTACCCTCATCTCAAACTGTTCACGAGAGTTCTTGTCTATAAAAGAACTCCTGTTTACGGTATACTTTTTAATTTCCGTAGGAAGCGGTATCGGGCCTTGCACAGTGGCATCATTCCGCACCGCCGTGTCTAAAATCTGCCGGATACTCTGGTCGAGCACCTTATGTTCATAAGCAGACACACGAATGCGCAACTTCGCTTGCGCGAGCGCATCAACGGTAGAGGCTTTTTTGCGCGAAGCGCGAGGTTTGGTAGCTGTTGGCATATGCTAGGGCGTAGGGCGTAGGGCGTAGGGACTATGCCCTACGGCCTGTGGCCTTTGCTACGCAACGATTTTCGTTACCACTCCGGCGCCGACCGTTCTACCGCCTTCGCGAATGGCGAAGCGCTGCTGCTCTTCAAGGGCGATTGGAGCCACTAGTTTCACCGTAAACTTGACAGTATCTCCGGGCATAACCATCTCTGTGCCCTCGGGCAAAGTCACGTCACCGGTAACATCAGTGGTACGAATGTAAAACTGGGGCTTATATCCGGAGAAGAATGGCGTGTGTCGCCCACCTTCCTCTTTCTTCAAGATATACACCTCGGACTCAAAGTGTGTATGTGGAGTTACAGAGCCAGTCTTACAAAGAATCTGCCCTCGGGTGACGTCATCCTTTTTGAGTCCACGCAAAAGGACACCGGCGTTATCTCCCGCCATACCCTCATCAAGTTGTTTGTTAAACATTTCAATACCTGTGACAGTGGTCTTCTGCGTGTCTTTGAGGCCTACCACTTCCACTTCTTCGCCCACTTTTACCTTGCCACGTTCAATACGACCAGTCACAACCGTACCTCGGCCTTCGATAGAGAACACATCTTCGACTGGCATCAAGAAGGGCTTCTCAATGTCACGCACCGGTTCGGGAACATAGTCATCAAGAGCTTGGGTGAGCTCGAGCACTTTTTTTACCCAGTCATCATCAACGGCAGTGGCCTCAAGGGCCTTCAGGGCTGAACCTCGAATGACCGGAGCCTCTTTGCCGTTAAACTCATACTTGTCTAAGAGCTCACGCACCTCCTCTTCCACAAGATCAATAAGCTCGGGGTCGCTTACCATGTCGCACTTGTTTAAGAATACAAGTACACGCGGGACACCAATCTGGCGCGCCAAAAGAATGTGCTCTCTTGTCTGAGGCATCACGCCATCAGTAGCCGCCACTACGAGAATGGCCCCGTCCATCTGGGCGGCTCCCGTAATCATGTTTTTAATATAGTCAGCGTGGCCGGGCGCGTCGATGTGGGCGTAGTGGCGCTTATCGGTCGAGTATTCGTTGTGCGAAAGGGCGATCGTAATACCACGAGCCTTCTCTTCTGGAGCCGAGTCGATCTGGTCGACCGACTTCATGCGAACAGTCTTCCCAGCCAACTGAAGCGAGTGCAAAATAGCGGCGGTAAGGGTGGTCTTGCCGTGGTCGACGTGACCAATGGTGCCGACGTTTACGTGCGGCTTGGAACGATCAAATAGTTCTGCCATAGATATGTTTTTTACTTCCGCTAAGGCCGCGCGGGGCGTCCTCCATAAGGAAGGTGCTAGTAATTATTTCCTTTGTAACAAATTAAAGAGTAACAAACGCGCAAAGCGCGCAGTTCAAACATGATAGCAAATACCACAGCAAAGTCAAATGGTGCGGTGATAGAGCATCCTCTCGCCAAAAGACTGCATATAAAAGGATGAGCCTGACGCCGGGCACCGTTGTGTCAGGGACTTTGAGTTACGAAATTCGGATTTATTCCCTCCCCTGGCCAGGGGTATGCCCCCTCCCCTGCCTGAGGGGAGGGCTGGGGTGGGGTGGGAGGGGTGGGGTAGTGGTTGAGCCACGTATCACCAATCTACCCCCTCCGAACCAGACAGTCCGAAAACAGGCCCGGAAGCCTTGCTTCCCAGTGCATCTAGAAGCAAGGCTTCTTGTTTTCGGACTGTCTGCCCACCTCGCGCCGCCGCGCTCCGGTCTTGCGAAGCTGTGCACTGCTCGCTTCTCACCCCCTGGCCAGGGGGAGGGGCAATTTCGTAATTCACAGTCAGGGAGTTTATTGATTACAAAAATGACGGAGACCGCGTGGTCCCCGTCACAGAAAATCTGTCCTATTCTAGTTCTAGTGGCTGGACTTAAACTTCTTCGTCAGCATAACCCAGTGGCCCCTCATCCGTGTCTGTCGCCTTCTGAGGGAGGGCACTCTCGGCTTCAGCCGACTTATTGCCCTCATCCACGTCATCCACATCTAAGGCTTCTGTCTCCCCGTCGAGAATGCGCAGGAGCTCGCGGGCCTGCTTGGCCTCCTCCGGCTCATCCTCGAGGAGTTGTTGCAAACCTGCTAGCTCCTGATGCTCACTGGCAAGCTCGCTCGTAAGGCGAGCGATGTTGGCCTTGACAGATGCAATCATCTCCTCGCAGTCGAGCGCCGGGCGGGCCTTCTCTTCAAGGGCCGCCAGGTTCGCGAGACGCCGGCTAATTTTGGCGTCCTCATTACCCGCAACCATCTCCACTGGACCGCGAACGAGCGCCACTAGCTTCTCGGTGGCCTCGTAGGCCACCACACCCTTGGCGGTGTCTCCTCCTCGATGAACCCGCGTGAAGTATCCGCGGTTTACGAGAGCACAGCCTGTAGGCCTAAACGATCTTAGGGACACATTAAGTCCCGTTCCATCTATGATGGTCGTCGCGAAAAGGGCCTGCAGCAGTTGCCTCCTCTCGTCTGCCCTCGCAAGGAAGGCCTTCCCGGCCTTCTTCACCCACTCGATGTCGTCGGCGGGTGACCCTACCCAACACACCTTTCCCTGACTTGGAGCGGCTCCTTCCGAAACCGCTACGGGCGAGAGGGCTTTGGCCTCTCCTGCCTTGTCCTGCTTATCCTGTTTCATTTCCGCACCTCCCTCGGGTTTAGTCCGAGCTAACAGTTCCCGGAACGGCACCTTGACCGGCGCCTTCGTTCTCCGCTTTATTGTCCTTCCTCTCCCCGACTCCTCCTTCCCGAGCCGGGCGGCGGCTCGTTCAAGCCGAGCACACATTTCCTCAGGGTCCTCATTGCCTTGCAAGAGAAAAAACATCCTGCGAGCGGACTCATTCCCGCCCGGCTGACAGCGAAGCTCAATGGTACTTTCGCGCCCAATCGGCCCCACAGAAGAGACCCCTCGCAGGTGCGCCGTACCCTTCACGACCGCCCCATGCTTCACTTGACGCCTACCCTTAAGCCCGGCGACCTTACATAGCCGCCTTAACAGCTTCGCCATCCCTCGAGGAATGGGGTGCTGGTGCTCGCCTTGCAAAATCTCTACCGAAACAGACATTATAAATCACCTCCTTTCTCGTCTGTCAACGTTCTGTTTCCTTTTCTATAATAGAACAAACTAGATAAAAAGTAAAGGCAAACTGTCGTAACCGCCCACATCTCTCACGTCTCGTGGATGTCATCCCGTTGCAGAACGGCCTGCCTGCGGCAGGCAGGCCGGCTGGAGTTTACCCCGTACCGGATACGGGGCCGGGATGACATACCCAAGGTGTGATTGGTTACAAACTGCCTCGTCTTCTCTTTCGCAACCATACGGTTTAAAAGCATATTCAAGTATGCCGTATAGACGGAAAATGTGGTTAATTGCCTTATATAGACTGTGAGTTACGAAATTGCCCCTCCCCCTGGTCAGGGGGTGAGAAGTGGGTAGGGCCCCACTTCGCAAGACCGGAGCGCGACGGCGCGAGGTGGGCTCGCGGCCTCGGCGAGCACGCCGAGAGATGTGAGGTTGGGAGGGGGTTGTATGGCCCTAATCCTACCCCACCCTAGCCCTCCTTACGGGAGCTGTACACCTTTTGGCTCTTTTCTTCGCTTCGCCTGTCCCGACCGTAGCGTCGGGGCTCAAAAACAGCTCAAAAGGTCTTGCGACTTGGGTCCCTTGCCCAAGTCTCACCCTGGCCAGGGGAGGGAATAGGTCCGAATTTCGTAATTCA
>Ga0210057_1003298_pt1 | contig 22357 bp, 22 predicted proteins | sample CryGeyCG2114_010_2_FD_183968 | JGI IMG/M metagenome (GOLD analysis project Ga0210057, IMG submission 183968) | Groundwater microbial communities from aquifer - Crystal Geyser CG10_big_fil_rev_8/21/14_0.10 (SPAdes) (version 2) | ecosystem: Environmental > Aquatic > Deep subsurface > Groundwater ...
CAAACAAAATTCCCTCAATAACAGTTGGAATTGTCTGTTAGTAACTCGTGCTTTCCTTATATACCTGTTCTTCCCTTTGTTTCGCTCCATATTAACGATTATAACATCGCTAATCTGGTCTAGACCCAACAAAAATAATTATTTGTAAGGAGCTTTTAGATACAGGAATTCCTAAGATCCATATTGCTGACAGACTTGAGATAAATAGAGATACCATATGACTGTGCACTAAGGGAATTAATGAATTTGGTCTATCTTCATTTCTTGATAAATATGATACTGCTAAAAAGGGAAAAGGGTCAAAAGACCCTACCCGCCACGGCGGGAACTTTCCTTGTCTCGCTCCTTTGTTAAATTCTGGACGGTTACAAAAAAACAACCATTACTCCACAGGGTCAGACCCTGTGGAGTCAAAATAATCCATTAACTAAACTCAATATCTCCAAGACTGAAATACTCATCAGTTACCATTAACCTTATCCTCCTTAGTTGTGAATGCAGCAACAGTAATCGTGAATAGCTCAAACAGAACAGCAAAAGAGATTTTTACCTCCTCCCCACCAACAGCAGATTTATTAAATAATTTCTGCGAAATAACCTCAGGCAGCCGCATGTATCCATCTTACCATTTCAAGGGCTGTCAAGACAAAACCAAGGAAGTATCGCTATATTTAGCGATATATCAGTAACTGTTTAAGGTAGCGTAGATTCTCCTGATTCCTGAACCCGCGGACTGCTCTTTTATGATCTTAAATTTACCCAATTCCCTAGTACCTTCGGCATGAGGACCACCACAAAACTCTTTTGAAAATGCTTCAGCTTTTTTTCCCTTATTGCCAATAAAGTACACGTTTACCTTCTCACCATATTTCTCTCCAAAAAAAGCCATTGCACCTAGCTTTTCTGCGTCCTTCTTTTCAAGAACTTCTGACCAAACATCATAATCATCTTCAATTTTAGAGTTTACTAATTTTTCTACTTCACTTTTTTCCTCTTCAGATAAGGCTTGTGTATGAGAGAAATCAAACCGGAGACGCTCAGCCGTAATGTTACTACCTTTTTGTTGAACGTGTTTACCTAATATTTCCCTTAATCCATAGTGCAAAAGATGAGTAGCAGTGTGTAATTTTATTGTCTCTTCATTATGATCTGCCAGCCCTCCAGCAAACCTTTTTGCAGCTCCTTTCTTAGATATCTCACGATGCTCAGTTAAAGATTTATCAAAATCCGTCCTACTAACTTCAATATGTCTCTCGGCTAATAGTTCTTGAGTTATCTCGAATGGAAAACCGTATGACTGGTATAGATCAAATATAAACCCGCTGGTAATTTTCTCTGTTGGGGTTTGCTTAATAAGCTTCAATCCCTTGGTTAAAGCGGAGCCAAACTGATCAACTTCTTTGGTAACTAAATCGGTAATATTTTCCTCTGATCTTTTTGGGTCTGGAAAGTATGGTGATTTACTATACATAGCTATTACTTGTTTGCAGATAGATATAATTCCATCTGGAGATTTAACGTCAAACCCAAGATTTCGCATCTTAACCACAGAGCGACGAACCAATTGTCGAAGCACATAACCCTGGTCTTTGTTTGACAAAACAACTCCATCTTCAATTAAGAAGGTTGCCGCACGCAAATGATCAGTAATAATCCGCATAGATTCTTTGTTATCTTTATATTTTTTGCCTGTAATCCCAGAAATATACTCAATAATTGGCTTAAGAGTATCTGTTAGAAACATGTCTGATTGATTCTCTACTGCTGCAACTAGTCTTTCCAATCCTCCACCAAAATCTACATTCTGTTTTGGCAACTTTTCTAAGCCTCCTTCAATTTTTTTATAAGCCATAAACACACAGTTGCCAATTTCTAAAAACCTCCCACAATCACAATTGGGGTGACAGTCCTTACCGTAGGCTGGGTCATGATTGATTCCAAAATCATAAAATACCTCTGATGTTGGTCCGCCTGGTTCTCCCACTGGCATATTATCTGGAACCCCAGCACGACTCCACCAATTTTTCTCTGCAGGGTAAAAGTGAATATGATCTTTCTCAACTCCCAATTTTGCCCAAATCTTTACCGACTCATTATCTTTAGGAACCTGCTTGTTGCCCTCAAATAACGTTACATATAGTTTTTCTTTAGGTAATTTTAATTCTTTTGTTAATAACTCCCAAACCCATGCAATCTGCTCTTTTTTCCAATAATCTCCCAAGCTCCAGTTTCCCAACATCTCAAAAAAAGTAGTGTGGCGATTATCTCCAACTTCTTCAATATCTACCGCACGAAAACACCTCTGAGAATCAGCAATTCTTGTGCCCAGTGGATGCTTTTTACCAAGAAGATATTGAACCATTGGCTGCATACCTGATCCAGTAAATAGCGTTGTAGGATCGTCTTCAGGAATCAGCAAGGCAGAAGGAACAACTACATGTCCCTTTGCCTTCATGAATTTCAAATACTTCTGCCTAATTTCATTAACTAGCATGCCCAAATTTTACCACGCTACCTAGGAAGCTTTATTATTGCTCTTTTTAAAAAAACGCCTAGCAGATTTACTTATACTCTCCATCGTTCCCATCTTCTCTTTTATTTCTTCTGTGTTATCAGCAAGTTGACCCGCTAGTTGAGGATGTTCTTCTACAAAATCTTCCCACATTCCCCCGCCTTCATCCCTAATCTTTTCAATGAGTATACGCCCTTTTTTTGTACCCAACACAAACAACAAAGACGCTCCCACAACTAAACCCGCCACAAAACTCAAACTAAAATCGTGATCTTTTGGCTCTTTATCTCCCATTCTATTTAGGCATCTGTAGATTTCTTCTTATCCGATTTGCCTTCCTCTGAGCGCTTTTTAAGCATTGAAATTAAACCCATAGCAGCATTCATTCCCGCACCAAAACCCGCCAACGAACCCACTGAAGAAGATACCTTAGTTGTAAAATTTGACACATCATCAACTGTACGATTAACTTTACGAATAATTGCACGCACTTCTTTGATTACATATATAACCTGGATACCAATAACTGTCAGTAACACCGTAAGAACGGTGATCACCGCAACTAACAATACTTGCCAACCTTCAATCATGATTCAAGTATGAAACATCTATCCGAGTGTGTCAAGTCCTTGAAAAGTAACCATTCACGAGTTTACAAAGGATTCAAAGCCGAGCTTTACATAAAATGGATAGCTTGGCTTTAGAATCGTATATAATCGCTTACTTAAGGCAAGACCTTCCATTTCATGAAGGGTCTCGCCTTGTTTCGCTCAGTTTGTTAAATCGTGAATGGTTACCTTGAAAATGGTGAAAATGTAAATGGGGTCAGCCACCATTTACATTTTTCTTAAAACAGGAGAAGTTGAGATGGGCATGAGTATCAAACATAGTATTTTAAAATGGCCAAGATTTTGCTCTTGAAAATGGAGCCAGATCTATAGCCATACTATCCCACTCTGGCAAGCCCTTAATAGGAGGGTAAAAATTATTGGTAATTTTATCGACTTCAGGATTTGGAGTATTTTGGAAAAAAACTATAACAGAAGTATCGGTATCAAGTCCTGATGTGATAGCATCAGCTAAAGCGTCCAATTTTGATTCTCCGTATAGCCAGAGTAGTCTATTCTCCATGATTTTGTACACCATCTGGGACGATGTTCGTTCCTATGGTCAATTAGAATTGTTGTAATATTTAAAGTATATTATATATAACTTATGAAAACAAACCACTGTTTAGGCTACGGACCTTTTGGACTTTTAATCTCCTTTCCTAGAACAGTTGCTGGTGTTTTATCACCAAGACCTTCATGGATTCTATCATTGTTGTAGGACAAATGGGGTCAGCCACCATTTACCATTTATCCGTCTACTTAGACTGTCTTAGACAGTTAATTAGGGCTGATAACGAATATTGCGCTCAATCCTTGACACCTTTCCATTTTTATTAACTGCCTCTAATACAAACTCATTTACCCCTTCATTAAGCTCTACTTTAATAGCAAATTCTCCATCGGCAGAAATCTCAGCACCCTTACCGTTTAAAGATAGCTGCGCTTCAGGATTAACTCTGCCTCTCAACTCAAGTTCTCTAGAGTTCACCACTTGATCCTTAGCTGGATCAACCAATTCTAAAGTGGGTGCACCAAATAACCCCCTAGCCTGACTAAATAGATATACAAAAAACACTAATAAGATAAGAAGGACTGAAACTATAGCTGCTCGTTGAGGCGTAATTTTAAATAGAGGATTGTCTAGAGGGTTATGAACACCTTCCGGCATTAACTCCTCTGCCTCATTTGCTGCATACTGCCTACGAAACACCGCTAGTACTTTTGCTGAATCTAAATCCAGATACTCACTATAATTTTTAATAAATCCACGAATGTAGTTAGGCGATGAAAAGACAGAAAAATCATCTTGCTCCAGTGCAACTAGATATCTTTTTCGTATACGCAACTTAGACTCAACACTCTCAATAGACAACTTAAGCTGCTCCCTTCTCAATCTTAGTAATTCACCAATTGTTTTCATTGCTTATTGTAAAATAACGATACTAATGCTTAGTTCACTCTGGCTGTATATCAATCAAAATACACCCTTATTTTACCTTACTCAAACCATCTGGCGAGACGAGGCATTTTCAGTCCTAGTTGCACAGAAAAATCCCTGGGAAATAATACAAGCTACTTCTGCCGACTTCACGCCTCCACTATACTACCTTATTTTGCATTACTGGATGTTACTTTTTGGTTCAGGCGAGGTCGCTACGCGACTCTTGTCGTTAGTCTTCCATATAGGAACAGCTTATGTCGTCTACCCTCTTACTAAATACCTATGTAGGCAGCTCAAACTAAATAATCGGTTTCTACCAATATACGCATCAATATTAACATTGTTAAACCCGATGTTGCTATATTACGGGTTTGAAGTTCGCGCCTATTCTCTGCTTGCCTTATTTGTAACAATATCTTTTTATGCACTCATTACAAAACACAGATACCTATATATTGCTGCTGCAAGCCTGGGACTATATACACACTACTACTTCGCCTTAGCCTACTTATCACAAATTATGTATCTGTTTTTCACTTCTAAAGGAAATAAAGACCTACGAAAACAGCTATATATAACTACACCAACCATAATATTCATTCCCTGGATTCCTTACCTTATAGAACAGGTTATAAGCTCATCTGAATCTTGGTACTATCCCATTAACCTTCAAACCTGGCTGACTTCACTAGGAAGTCTCTTTACTAATTACCAAGGTAAGCCTGAAAGCTTAACTAAACCCCTCACATATTTCACTGCATCAATTACGGCAATTGCACTCTTTTTTATCAGTAAACAGAAAAAGATCGCGACATTACTAGCAACTTGGTTACTATTTCCACCGCTAATACTATTAACTATTTCTGAATTTAAACCACTTTGGGTCAACCGTTATCTATTATACACAGCCGTTGTTGAATCCATTTTAATCACACTGTTTATAGGTAAGGTTTTTCGTAAAACCCATCTATTATTGTTTGTTTTAGTAGCACTGACCCTAATATGGTTTAATAACTGGTTCATACAATACCAACGGAAAATGGACTATCGTCCACCACTTAATACGCTTCAGGAGTACCTAATGCCTTCAGATCTTGTTGTCGTAACAGACTCTCTGCTATTTTTTGAAACTCGCTATTATCTTAATAACATTAACAAAAAGCCAAATTCAATCAAAATTTTTCTCAGAGAAGACGAATACTTACCGCGCTACGTAGGAACTGCTATTATAGATAAAGAAGATATAATATATAACTTACCTAAAGGTAAAACCATATATCTATTAAAGCCTGATGGCAATATAGTTTCTGCCAACAACTATGAACATTCACAACCACATAACTAAATTTAAGAGGTTTATTATAAAAACACCAATCAAGCAGAGCGGTATCGCTTTTTTAGCAGTGCTATTTATCTCAATAGTCATACTTGTCTGGCGTTGGTCAAAAATTCCACCACAAATACCTTTATACTACTCTCTTCCATGGGGGGAGCAGCAACTCGCGTCACCTGTCGAGCTTACCCTAATCCCTACAATTGCAACAAACATTTTTTTAACAAACCTTCTTCTTGTATATACATTAGTTCCAAATGAAAAACTATTAATTCGCCTAGGTATTCTAAGCGGACTTTTTGCTAGTGGACTATTATTTTACAGTTTTCTCCATATTATATTTTTAGTAACCTAATCGCATGAATTTAATTGCCTCTTTTGTAATCAGTTTCATCCTAAGTTTAATACTCACACCCTTGGTAATACGTTTAGCAGACAAATATTCCTTAGTAGATAATCCAGCTAAACGAAAAAAAACAGCTCAGACACACAAAGGAAGTATTCCTCGAGCTGGAGGATTAGCTCTAGGCAGTGCTATTTTACTAGCAATCCTATTTCTTCTGCCCCTATCCAAACTTGTGCTTGGAGTTGCTATAGCCATTATTATCACTGTCGTTATTGGTCTTATTGATGACATACGAGAAAGCAGTCCCTACCTCCGCTTCTTCTCCAATCTTGCTGTAGCTGGAATTATTGTTGGCGTAGGAGCCGGTATACCATTTATTACTAATCCATTTAACGGTGCCATTCATCTGGACACACTCCAGTGGACATTTAAGCTATTTAGCCAGACTCACTCTATACTTGTTCTAGCTGATATTGCAGCCATAATCTGGATTGTCTGGACAATGAATATTGTAGGTTGGTCAGGTGGAATTGATGGTCAACTTCCTGGCTTTGTAACCATTGCTGCATTAGTAATAGGTGTTCTCTCTTTCAACTATTCAGCCCACGATATTTCTCAAACAACCGTAGCAGTTCTTGCATTTATTACTGCTGGAGCATATGCCGGATTTTTACCTTGGAACTTCTTCCCTCAAAAAATTATGCCCGGTTACTCTGGAAAAAGCTTAGCTGGCTTACTTCTTGCTACTCTTTCAATACTATCAGGAGCTAAACTTGGAACAGCTCTATTGGTCTTATCGATTCCTATGACAGACGCCGTATTTACGCTATTTCGTAGAGTGGCTAAAGGAAAATCTCCTTTTTGGTCAGATAAAGGCCATCTGCATCACAAACTACTAGAAAGAGGGTGGGGGAGAAGACGCATAGCTCTCTTTTATTGGCTAACTAGCGGAGTACTTGGACTATTAGCATTATCATTAACGTCTACGGAAAAAAAGTTCTTTGCTGCAGCTCTCATAGTTACACTAATACTAATGCTACTAACCTGGCTACATTTAGCCACCCACCTAAAGAAGAAAATTTCATAGGTCAGTTTCACGTGCAACTCACCTATGAAATTACCCGTGGATTATTGTTTGGAACTGTTTATACTCCAACCCTCGGGGTTGGAGTATAATAGCGTAGAAACATATAAAGGCGAAGCCTTTTAAGGCGGGTAAACAAGACCTAATTCACAACTCTTTGAACATCATAATCTGGTCGATATATTTTCCCTTGTAGTAAATACTTTTTGGTATAACTCCAGTCTCTTTAAATCCTACTTTATGGTATAGATTTTTAGCCCTGGGATTATTTGAAAATACTGTTAGTGTTAACAGTTTTAACCCAAGAGTGTTCCTTGCTTCTTGAATTAGCTTGTTAAGCATAATAGTACCTATTCCATCTTCCCTATATCCTTCTTTCACACTTATGCCAACTAGTCCCACATGCTCCGCTCTGTATTTTTGTCTCTCAACTCCTGTATTTGCAATAAGCTTCCCATCAACAAATGCAAATAATGTTAATTTATCTTTATTCTCTATGCTCTTTATTAGACCAATTAAATACTCCTTTTCTTCTTCCTCTGTCTGTTTCTTGTTTATCAATATATATGTATCTTCCTCAACCAGCTCATTAATAAACAGCAACGCCTCGTCAAGATCCTCTATTCTTGGTTCTCGAACTAAAATCTTCTTCCCAGATTTACTTGTAAATGAAAAATTCATAACTTTTTTATACGCTGGAGACTATTTTTCAACCTTATCAGCATAGCGAGAGGAAATCCAACCTTCCTTACCTTTCTCATATTCTATCTTATACCAACCTTCCTGTTCATCTAGAAGCTCAAATTCGTCACCTGGATCAACTTTTGCAGATTCAGATGCGGAAAGAGTGGGTTCTGATCTAACTCGGAGCCACCCAGTAGGGGTATCTAGGATTTTTAATGTAGCAGAAGAACTAGATTTGGCATCACCCTCCTGAGAACCTTCTTCCGAGCTTTTTTCTGCTGAATCCGTAGCTTCTTTTTCACCAGCGACCAGCGCCAACTGCATATCAACAATCAATTTATGTCCTTGTGTTGAATTAATTTTAACTTGCCTATCGCGAAACCCTGGGGCAAAAACAAACAATGTGTGCTCACCCGGCTCAATATCTGAAAGTAAAAGAGGGGTTGTACCTTTTTCTTGCCCGTCTAAAGCTACCGTTGCACCATCTGGTGTAGATATTACTGAAATACTAGATTTATCTTCTCCAGTATTCTCTAATATTAATACTTCTCCAGCTGAGGTTAACTCGCTCTCGCCCAATTCCCTATTAATATATGTTATAAGTCCGGCCTGAAGATCAATCTGTTTCTGCCAAGAAGCTGTCTCTGTACCTTCGGGAGTAAGCTTAATTAGGTATGTACCGGCTGATGTTTTCTGGTCAAAAGGAGTTTTTCCTTTTAAGTCATCGTCAATAAAAACTGAGGCTTGTGGAATAGAGATTATTTTAACACCAGCTTGGCGGCTACTTCGCAAACCCATGACCAATTTAGTAACACCAAATGCGGCCCCCACCACAACGACCGCGAGTATCAATAAAGTAACTAGCTGTCGCTTCATAGAGAGATACTATACCATATCTCAGTTCAATTTTCTAATTCCTCCTCACAAAGGACCATAGTCTACGAGATAATAAAAATATAGGCGGCAATAAAACCAACACAATACCAACAACCAATAAGATAATCTGTCTATTTTTTTGGATTTTATCCACTACAGTTTCCTCTGTAGGTGTAGGCCAAGGAGTAACAGTAGGCGACAGCTCTGTCACATGTTTTACTCCAAATTCAACAACTTCTCTTACCGGTGGTAAATAACTATCGCCTGAATTCTTTACAATCTCAACCGATAATCTATACTCTCCTTCTGGAATATTTTCAAAAATAATTGGCGACTTATGAACAAACGCCTGTGGAGTCGTTTCCTTCTCCAAGCTATCCGCTCGAGCAAATGAGACTAATAAATGTCCTTCCCCTCGCACATTAACCACCCGACCATTAATATACTTCTGCTGCACATCTATCAGCTTTACCCCACTAATTATATACTCAAGCATTACCCGTTCGCCCAGTATCGTACTGTCAGTTTGTGGAGAAACTACCTTTAACTTAGGTCTCGTTGGTGTCTTTACCTGATCATAGCCTGCGAGAGATGGATCAAGTGGTTGAGCAAACACTCGCGTACAAGCAAGCACAACAACTACTAGACAAATCCCTAAACCACTAAACATCTTCATTCCGCTTATTATAATACTAGCTGATATAATCCAGATGTGGATAAAGTTAAACTAAACACAGAACAACAAGCCGCTGTTACCCACGAAAACACACCCTTGCTTATTATCGCCGGAGCAGGAACAGGTAAAACCACCGTCATAACAGAACGCATTAAGCATCTTGTTGTTACAAAACAGGCTTCCCCACAAGAAATACTAGCGGTTACTTTTACGGAAAAAGCTGCAAAGGAAATGGAGGAAAGAGTCGACCAGGCACTACCTTATGGCTACACCCAAACCTGGATTATGACTTTCCACTCTTTCTGCGATAGACTCCTTCGAAACGAGGCTGTAAACATCGGTCTCAATCCTGGTTATAAGCTCATAACCGAAGCCGAAGCTATACAACTCATCCAGAATCATCTCTGGGATATTTCTCTTAAGTACTTTAGACCGCGCGGAAACCCAACTAAATTTATCGCAGGCCTATATAACCACTTCAGCAGATTAAAAGATGAGGATATATCTACAAAGCAATATGCTAGTTGGGTAAGAAAACAACCAGACAACGAAGAACTACACAAATGGCAAGAGCTAGAAAGAGCATATAAATTCTATGAAGATCTAAAAGTAAAAAAGGGGGTAATGGATTTCTCTGATCTTATTTCTAACACACTTGACCTACTACGAACCAGAAAGAACATTCTGGAACATTATCAACAATACTTTAAACATATCTTGGTTGATGAATTTCAAGACACCAACATTGCCCAGTATAAACTAATTAAACTCTTAACCCCCAAAGGAACTAAACCACAGTTAACTGTAGTGGGTGACGATTCACAATCTGTATATAAGTTTAGAGGTGCTGCCGTTTCCAATATCCTCTCTTTCATGAAGGACTATCCCAAATCTAAACAGATTGTTTTAACCAAAAATTACCGTTCTACACAGACTATCTTAGATCATGCATATGAACTTATTAAATACAACAACCCAGACACACTAGAGGCAAGACTAGGCATAGATAAGAACTTGATTTCCACTAGAACCGTATCCAAACCAAAACCCGTCCAGCTTTTTTTTACAGAGCGAGAAGAACAAGAAGCTGACTCCGTAGTTTCAACAATTAAAAAGCTTAAAAAAGAACATAATTACAGCTGGAAGGATTTTGCGATTCTTGTCCGTGCAAATAACCATGGTGAGTCTTTCATTAGAGCTCTAAAAAGAAATAGTATCCCTTACCAATTCTTAGGGCCCACGCAACTCTTCCGTACTGATGAAATTCGTGATCTAATAGCTTATCTTAAAACACTCTCCCATTTTGATGACTCGGCTTCTTTTTACCGTGTACTAGCAATGCCTATCTGGGAAATTTCAGGTCGCGATCTTGCAGCCCTAAACAATACAGCAAATCATACAAACCATTCACTATTTGAACTCTGTGAAGAAGTTGTAAAAAAACATAAAAACATCACAACCGACCGCACTCTCTTAAGCGATCAGCTCCCAATCCTAAGTACTCAAACAAAAAATAAATTAATTACTATTATAGACATAATTCATCGCCACTTGGAATTAGTTCCACATGAAACAGGGGGTCAAATCTTATATTACTTTCTTGACGAATCCGGCCTACTAAATAAACTAGCAAAAAATCCCGAGTCAGCAAAAGATGAGCATCAACTAGCTAATATCTCAAAGTTCTTCGATAAACTTAAATCCTACGAAGTTAGTCATGAAGATGCCTCCATAAGTGCCCTTAATAACTGGATAGAGCTTTCGCTGGAATTAGGAGAATCACCCACAGTATCGGACCTAGATTGGAGCATCGAAGATCGTGTGAACATACTGACTGTTCACTCTGCTAAAGGCCTTGAATTTAAAGTTGTATTTTTAGTTAATCTTGTCAATCTAAGGTTCCCAACCATAAACCGAAGTGAACAGATTCCTATCCCAAACGATCTCATTCAAGAACAACTTCCTTCCGGAGACTTTCATACTCAAGAGGAACGTCGTTTATTCTATGTCGGCATGACTAGAGCTAAGGATCAACTATTTTTTACAGCTAGCAAATTCTATGCAGATAATAAGCGCGAAAAAAAACTTTCGGGTTTCGTTAAAGAAGCTCTAGGTCAAGATTACAACGCCACAAATCCCGCCACCGACCAACTAGAACTCTTTGATTCCTGGAAAGCTGAACTAGAAACCATTGAACCAACTAAGCTTCATCATCAGGTCAACTTTTTATCCTATTCTCAAATATCAACCTTTCGTTTGTGTCCTCTTCATTACAAACTTCGCTATATCTTAAAGGTTCCCACTCTCATTTCTTCAGCACAGATATTTGGAACAAATATACACGCTGCTCTTCGAAACTACTACACATTCCTAACCAAAGACAATCCACATAATAAGGATCAACTACTAGAATACCTTGAACTTAATTGGCAAACTGCAGGATTTAAAAATAAACAAGAAGAACGAGAAAATTTTGCCCAAGCACAAGCGTATCTTTCCGAATTTTACGAGGCAGAACACATCCAACCTTTTCACACTAAAGCCGTAGAGGAAAAATTCGTCTTCCCTTTAATATCTAAAGTAAAAATTGGTGGTGTTATTGACCGAATCGATGTCTTGCCAGATGGTACTATTGAAATAGTTGACTACAAAACATCAAGTAGAGTACCTACTCAAAGACAAGTAGATAAAGACGAGCAGCTTACAATTTACGCCCTGGCTGCAACCGAAGTCAGACACCCTCTATTACTTCGTCAACCAAACGACGTAAAGCTTTCTCTCTACTATTTTGCCAATCAACAAAAGCTGACAACTACAAGAACGGCTGACCAACTTATTGCAGAAAAGAAAAGTATTATCGATCTAGTCAAAGAAATTGAAAACTCTGATTTTACTTGCTCTAAGCATCACTTCTGCAAACTCTGTGAATACAAGTTATACTGCAATCCGGTTCTGTCCATCAGCTCATAATAGATGAGCTTACAAAAAACAGCCCCATCTAGAGCGAGCTTCTTATTTTTAGATAGACTCCTCGAAGTTTATATATTAGATTATACGCATTGTATAAAACTGGCTTTAATACTAAATCAAAGGTACCAATAAACTTTGTATGTTTTGCACCATATCCTTCTTTAAAACGATGAAAACCATACCAGGAATCTTTAGGGTCAGGTTCTGTGCCTAAAGCTCCCCACATATCAAAAAGTCGAGCGCCATGCTCCTTCCCCCAACGTATCACCTCCCACATTAATAGATTAGACGCCATCACTTCTTTATACTTAGTACTAGAAGCACCATATGGATAATACAAGACATTGTTATATAAAAATACTATCCAGGTGGCAATTGTTTCCCCTTTGTATTCAGCTTTAAGTAGATGTGCCATGCCTATCGGTTGCAAGGTCTCCCACATCTTACGGTGATAGTCTTTGGTGTGTGCAAAAAATCCCTGTCTTTTTATTGTTTGGTCAGTTAGTTTTAAATATTCTTCAAAAGCTTTATCTGTGTCATCTTCTTTTATCCGTACACCTTTACGCTTAGCGAGGCGTATATTATATCTAGTCTTGCTCTTCATTTGCGACAAAAGCTCTTCTTCAGACTTAGTCAGATCTAACCAAAAGCTATATTTAGTAAATAGGGGATGAGGAGATCTAACTAATACTGGCTCAAGCTGTACACCTCCTACCACATTCGGTTCCAGTTTAATAAAAAGACAGTTATGTTCTTTTCCAATCTCCCTTAGTTCTTCGAGAACTTCTTTAGTTGGAAGATTTCCTTTGGGTAAATAGCCTATTGTCCAGGGAGTAAGTGGAATTTTATGAATTGTTAACTGAAATCCAGTCACCAGTTTTCCATCTTCGAACACTCCCCTACGAACTACCTTCACACCAGTAGCCATCCGAAACTCTCCCCACTCCCAGCTCTGCAAAGGATGATTTACTAACTGATTATATCTAGCTTGATGTTTAATTCCTATCTCTAATACTTTCAGCATGCTTTTTAGTACTGTATACTATTATAGTATGTTTAAACTAAAATTTGTCCCTAGCACAACAAAATTACTACTTATAGCCCTAATATCTATCTTTTTCGGTGTATTAAGTTACAAGTTTCTTATTGCGAGAAGCTTTACTAAATCATCTGGAACAGATTCTAATCCAGAAATAATCTTTCGTACTCCGTCCTTTCCAACTGGTAAAACACAAGATGAGTTAGTTACCGAAACCAAACAGGACCTTGCTAGTAAATTAGACCTAGATATTAAAAAGATAGAAGCTTCAACAGTATCTGTTGAAGCTGTTAATTGGCCAGATGCCTCACTGGGTTGTCCTGATCCAGGGATGATCTATGCACAAGTTGTTACGCCTGGTTACAAAATCGTATTAGAAGTTAAAGACCAAGTATATATCTACCACACAAGCTCAACCAATTTTAAACTGTGTGATCCTATACAATAACCTCATAATCTAAAAGATTCTCGGGAATTTCCGCAATAAATCGCGATACAGGGTTAGAATTATAGCGACCAAAATACATTCTGCGTCTTGCATATGACAAAAATAGTCTCTCTTTAGCCCTTGTCATTCCTACATACGCCAGTCTTCTCTCCTCCTCTAGCTCATAAGAATCATCCATACTTCGCGAATGCGGAAAAATTCCCTCTTCCATACCTACCATAAACACCACCTTATACTCTAGTCCTTTTGCTTGATGTAATGTCATTAGTGTTACTGCGTCTTTTTTTTCTCCTCGCACCAATTTTTCATCTTTTGAAGTAGAAGATATTTCCCGCTCAACAAGTGCAACATTTTCTAAAAAGTTAACCAAGCTTGAATATTCTGCAGCCACAGACTTTAATTCACGAATATTATCTAACCTTGCTTGATCTTCCTCGTCTTCTTCTACAAATCGCTCAAGATATCGCGTTGTCTGAAAAAGCTCATCCATTATCTCTAGTGTAGTAAGCTCTTGTTTCATATCTGCAGAACCCTTAATAAATTCAAGCAGTTTCTTCGACATTCTTTTTCCAATCTTTTCTACTCTAGAAAGCGCCATAATATCGTTTATATTTACCACTAACCTCAGCATGGCCAACACATCTTTAATCTCTTTTCTCTCATAAAACCTTACGCCACCAACCAAACTATACGGAATTGAGTAATGCAAAAAAGCTTCTTCTAAAGCTCGAGATTGCGCATTAGTTCGATATAGTACCGCTATGTCCATGGCCTTTAAAGAATCACTTAGCTGATGAAGTTTAAGCATAGTTCGAATAATGTATTCCGCTTCATCTTTTTCGCTTATTGCCTCATACAGTTTTAACTGTTCACCACCTGCTTTTTGTGTCCAGAGTTTAAGAATAGGATGAGATGTGTTTTGTTGGATCACTGCATGTGCTGCATCCAAAATATTCTGAGTAGAACGATAGTTCTGCTCTAATTCGTATATTTTTACATTGGGAAATGTCTTTTCAAAATTTAATATATTCCGATAATCCGCACCTCTCCAGCTATATATACTCTGAGAACAGTCACCAACCACACAGATGTTTTGATACTTCTTGGCCAATAATTTAGTTAAGACATATTGCGCTGTGTTTGTATCTTGATATTCATCTACTAAGATATATGGATACCTTTCTTGATATTTCTCTAATATCTCTGGGTTATCCCTAAAAAGCTGAACAGACTTTAACAAAAGATCGTCAAAATCCAAGGCTCCTGCTTCACTAAGTGTTTTTTGATATTTTGGATATACATTTGCTACTACCTCTTGCCAAGCCCCATGTGCCATCTGCCTATATTTCTGAGGAGTAATTAATTCATTTTTTGCAGAAGAAATACTACCTAAAATTGGTCTTGGCCGAAACTTTTTAGGAGACAAATCTAGCTCTTTTAAAATCAACTTAATAACTCCTTGCTGGTCACTATCATCATAGATTACAAAGTCAGATGACACCCCTACTGCATATCCGTCTTTGCGCAATAAAGAAGCACAAAAGCTATGAAAAGTTGAAGCTGTCGGTAAATTAGAAGCGTTTATTTCTAACAATTTTTTTATCCTCTCTTTCATCTCCGCGGCAGCTTTATTCGTAAAAGTCACAGCTAATATCTGCGAGGGCTTTACGTTATGTTTATCTACTAAATATGCAATACGCTGCGTTAAGACGCGCGTCTTACCTGATCCTGCGCCTGCTAAAACCAGCATGGGACCCTCTCCATGGCGAACAGCAGCCTCTTGTGCAGGATTAAGATTTTCTAATATGTCAGTCATAAGTTATAATTGTTAATATTAGACAATCAGTATACACCAGAGCATGAAGTACGTAATAGGAAATTGGAAATCAAATAACACTGTAAAAGATGCACTAATTTGGCTAGAAAAATTCGCCCAACTCTATATCCCAACCGACACAGTTAAAACTATATTAGCCCCAGGATACATGCACATTCCTGTATTAGCTAACAAAATCCAGGAGCTAAAACTTCGACTTGAGCTAGCTGGACAAGATCTCAGTCCATTCGACAAAGGCGCCCACACAGGAGAAATCTGTGCTTCTCAACTTGCAGAATATGCAAAGTATAGTCTTGTAGGTCACTCCGAACGAAGATCACAAATTGGTGAAACAGACACAGTACTTGCCAAAAAAGTTCACCTTGCTAAAACAAATGGCATTGAACCCATCTTCTGTGTTCAGTCAATTAATACACCAATTCCAGATGAAGTTAGCATTGTTGCATACGAACCAGTTGAGGCTATCGGATCAGGACACGCAGACAGTCCCAGCCACGCCAATGACACTCTTGGTCAAATTAAAAAACAGCACCCCTTCTTAAAAATCGGCATATACGGCGGAAGCGTTAAGCCAGACAATGCTGCTAGCTTAACTAACCAGCCACATATAGACGGAGTATTACCAGGGGGAGCAAGTTTGAAACCAGATTTGTTTGCAGAAATAATTAAGAATGTCTCCAAGACTTAATCGTAAAATAAGCTCAATTAAGAGTATTTTTTCTCCATACAAAGTCTATTTGTTGGGGTTAGCTCTTTTATTAGCTATGGTCTATGCGATAAATAGTTGGACTAGTTGGCTCGAAAATAAAAATCTTACTCCAGATGCTGTTAGAGCAATTATCGCTCAAGACTATCAGCACAACCTAGAAAACTACCAGAACAGAACAAATCTTCTACTTATGGGTGTAGCCGGCGGTACACACGCTGGCTCAGACTTAACGGATACTTTAATATTCTTAAGTATCGATCTAACAACAAACGACACAGTTATTGTTTCCCTTCCAAGAGACATCTGGTCCCCCACCCTTCAAGATAAAATAAACAGCGCTTATCACTATGGTGAGGAAAAGAAACAAGGTGGCGGGTATACACTTGCAAAATCTATAGTTGAAGAAATACTTGGACAACCAATCCATTATGCATTCTTGATAGACTTTGCCGGATTTGAAGACGCTATCGATGTAATTGATGGCATTGAAGTAAACATACCTACTGGTTTTACGGACAACCGTTTTCCTATTCCAGGGAAAGAAGACGATGATTGTGATGGTGACCCAGAATATGACTGCCGATATAGATCTGTAACATTTACGCCAGGCACACAACTTATGGATGGTAATACTGCCTTGACATACGTCCGATCTCGCAATGCAGAAGGTAAAGAGGGTTCAGATTTTGCACGCAGTGCTAGACAACAATTGGTGATCCAGTCTTTTCGTAAAAAATTATCCAACGCATCAATCTTGATTAACCCACTAAGAACTAAAGAACTATACAAAAAACTACGCACTACATTCACATCAGATGCAGACCTAGCAGAAACTCTCACCCTACTAAGACTAGCTACCGAGTTAAATCTAGAGGGAGCTAGAAAAATAGAACTAGATCAAGAAGATGAAGAAAATACAGGATGGCTATATAACCCACCAACATCTCGATATGGTCGCTGGGTATTATTTCCTATTACTGATTCCTTCGAAGTAATTCACGAGGCTACATCTTGCTATCTTGAAAATCAAAACTGTGACATAAAACCAGCAGACTACATAGATAAATAAACTATTCAACCTGCCTAAAAAACATCTTCGGAAAAAAACCAAGAAGAGCTAAACCTAAGCCAATTCCCAACAACAACACAACATAACTTATGTTTCCAGATATTGGAGTACCTGAAGTAGTTGCAGGAGTGGGGCTCGAAAAAATAGGAGTTGGAGACGTTATTATAGTCGGAGTAATAGATAAAACACCAGTTGGAGAAGGAGTAAGTGAAGCCGAAGGTGTAGATTCTGCTAACACTTGAGACCCACTCTTTAATACAATAAAACGTCTAGCTTCAGAAACGTTCTTACCTTCCGCACTCACAGACTTTACCGTTACCGTATGTAAACCCGGCATTAGGTCTCTAAATGGTGTCCATTGCCAATTCCCTCGATCATCTACCGTAACTACCGCTGCCTGTGGTTTTGATTCCACGATTACCGTTACTTTTTGACCCGGCTCTCCCTTACCACGAATAAGCGGTCGAGTAGAATTTAGAGCCTGATTATCTACTGGTTGCAGTAGAGTAAAATCTAGGCCAGAGGCCACATCTGTATCACCTAAAACCACTGCATCAGTACTACTAGTCTTACTAGAAAGAAAATCATGTCGTTGGCCAATAACAATAGCTGGAGCAGGAAAATCATGATCTGTATCAATTAATGCCTGGGCCTTGTTTCCATTAGGCGCCAACACATAGATATTAAGTATTCTCGTTTCTACATTAGCAACTGGAAGCTTACTTTCAAGATCGTATGAAATATTCAAAGGCTGAACCCAACTTCCGTCTGGATTTACCAAGGTCGAAAGTAGTGTTGCTCCATTAAGCTGAGAATAAATAATCGAGCCAGCGGCTGAATCTCCATTTGCAAGCTTCACTTCTCCTGTCGCAGGACCTAGTTGACCTATTTTTGCTACAGAAAATGTTTCAAATCCATATGGTTTACCCTGATTATTATATTCTTTTTCATTTATAACGACTACAAATTGATATTTTGATTCTGGTTGTAAACCTCTTGCTGTCACATGGTGAAGAGTATACTTATCAAGATCCGAGTCTTCTGCACGATCGTCATATGCCAGCTCATCCAAGCTCTTCCCCTCAAAACCATACTTGATATATCCCACTGTAGCAGTGTCCGTCAACCAAGATACTGAAGCCAATGAATCTGTCACATTAGACACTCGAACATTAGATGGCTCTATTATCTCTTTATCTTGATTAAATATGTTTAAACTATATTCGGCAAAAAAGATTCCTCCACCTATTCCAAACAATAAGACTACTAAACCAAGAATTGTCGGCACTCTTCTTTTTTGTTCTAACATTTTAGTTTTCTTCTAATAACTTAATTACTATATCTTTATCTAACTCAGGCTTTAAGGTTTGTAGTATAGACTCATTAACTACATCGACTGATTTTGTAGTTAGCGAATGATAAATCTCATAGGTTACCCAGCTAGATATGCTTATAAAAGTAAACACCGCTAATAGTAACCATTCTTTCTGTGTCATGCTATTGAATTATATCCTGTTCTGCTTCTACATCCATCGCGCCGTCTTGCTGTTCTAACTTAGGCTTATTATTAGATAAAGCATACGGAGCATTCACGTCCATTGCCAAACCCAAACCACTCTGGCTTCCTGAATCAAAATTAAGTGAGTTAACTACTAGTAAACGTGCGTTTGATAACAGCAACGCTATAAAATCTTCAAGAGACAAATAGTCGCCTTCTGCCTCTACCGATAGATCTACTTTTCCTGGATTCTCTGCCTTTAACTCAACTGAACCTAGGCCAAATTTTGCCACCGCACTTACACTAGAATCTCGCATATTCTCTATGTCCATCAATAAATCTGCGTATTCAGGATGATCTGGTATAGCTTGATTAATTTTAGGTAAAAATGGAGCTATAACCTCATACTCCGCTTGCGCCTGAACAAGAAGATTGAGTTTTTCAGTTAACCGCTTATCTATTTCTCTACTATCTTTGATCTGGCGATTTAATGTAGCAATAGTTACCAGAGTTGGGCGAAGGGCAAAAAATCCAAAAAATGACATAGTAAACAACGAAAGAATAAGCATCGTGTAGGCATGCTTATGTTTCGTTTGAAACTTCTTGCGCAACTTGTAGTATGGAGCGCGCGATCTCTGTTGTTTTATTTTATTAACTAATGTACTCATATTCCTCCAGGCTCACCTTCTACCATTCCTACCGGTACTTCAACTCCACCCTCTACAGCTTGTTCTGAATCAGACTCAGTTTTCTGAGCATATTTTCTCATGCTCACCGAAAGGCTAAACTCAATACTTTCTGAGTCACTAGATCTGCTGATACCACTAAAAGAAATGTTATCTAAGTCTTCAGAGCCGCGGAGAGTAGCTATTAAAGTTGCAAATGACTGCTGATCAGAACTAGACCCATCCATACTAATCCCGGACTGCTGTATATTCAAGTCTGTTATTACAGTGCCTGGTGGTAATGTACTTTTAACAATAGATAACGCATCTCGCACGTAATCGTGTCCCTCTTTCAAATTACGAATATTACCAAGACGTTGCTGTAATAGCTTAACTTCTGATTCAAAACTCTGTAGATCTGTAATAATAGCTTCCTTTTGATCAATCGCATCTTGTAAGTCTGTTAGCTCTCGATCTAATCTAAACCTAGAAAAAAATGCAATTAATACAATAAGCTGGGTGCCAACAATAATATATCTTCCGTAAGTTGAAAAAAATTCAAGAGTGCTTCCTAACGCGGAGTTTGCAAATCCCTTTTTCGGTAATAGATTAATCTGGGCAGACACACTTGCAATACCTATTTAATAACTAACTATTCACAACTAATTTTTTAGCCAGTTGAGATTTAAGTCTATTTGCCTTATTACGATGAATCACATTTCTTTTTACAGCTGTGTCCAACTTAGAATAAGCATTGGTCAAGCTTATCTCATCTTTCTTCTCAATAGCTTCTTTCACAGCAGCTTTGTAAGTACGTCTAACACGGTAATTAACCTGTGTTCGCTTTTCATCCACGCGCACCTTCTTTTTAGCTGATTTTGTAATTGGCATTTTTATATTAGCTATTCCAACGATAAAACCATCACCAGAACAGCTTGACCCTATTTTACCTCAATTGTAGCCTAGGGGTCAAGGTGATATACTAAATTGGTTATGCTACAAAAAGTTGTGTCTACAGTCCGAAGCTTAGTTTCTCGTAAACAGACCAATATTCTTTCAGCTGCAACCATTATTATGGCAACGGTGTTTGCCTCTCGAACACTTGGGCTAGTGCGCGACAGACTTCTTACCGGACGCTTCAGCGCAGATGAGCTAGGTATATATTTTGCCAGCTTCCGCATACCTAGTCTTGTCTTCGAAGTCCTCGTGATCGGGACCGTATCCACAGCGTTTATACCTGTCTTTTCAGAATATCTAAATTCACACAAGAAAAAAGAGGCATTTCATATTGCCTCATCAATCATTAACCTGGCGTCACTATTTCTTTTAATCTTACTTATTCCTCTCTTAATTTTTACAAAGCCCCTAACCCAGGCACTAGCTCCGGGGTTCTCAGAGTCAGAATTAGAACTAATGACATTTTTTACAAGAGTATTACTTGCTGCCCAGATTTTGCCGCTACTTTTTGGTAATTTTATGACCGCAATACTTCAATCTTATAAGCATTTTTTACTGCCTGCATTTGCACCCGTCGTCTACAATCTAGGTACTATTATTGGAATACTCTTTTTCAGTTCTCATCTGGGACTATTTGGCGTTGTCTTGGGAGTTATATTGGGTGCAGTCTTTTTCTTAGCTATCCAGATACCTCAAATAACCTCACTCGGATACCAACACCTATTCTCTTTTGACTTTCGTGCTCCTGGCGTACGAAAAATAATTAAATTAGCTGGCCCTCGAACCTTAAGCCTTGGTATTGCTCAGATTGACTCAACCATAGATCTCATTCTGGCCTCTTTACTTGGTGCATCTAGCATAACGGTGTTTACTTTTGCTCAACATCTTCAACAAGTTCCTGTTGGATTATTTGGTCTTGCAATTGCCCAAGCAACACTACCAACTTTATCCCAATCCAAGAACATTCAGAAATTTAGAGATACATTTCTTGCGTCGTGGCATCAGGTATTATTCTTAGTCTTACCAGCTTCAGCTATATTAGTAGTCCTACGTATACCTACCGTAAGACTAGTATTTGGAGCTGATCGATTTGACTGGGACGCAACCGTGCTAACCGGCATGACGCTTTCATTTTTCTCAGTATCTCTCTTTGCCCAAGCAAGCGTTCATCTTCTAATCAGAGGGTTCTTTTCTTTACAGAACTCCAAAATACCCGTTACTACATCTGCGGTTGCTGTTATCATTAACTCTGTTCTTAGTATCTATTTCATCAAAGTATTACATCTCCCAATCTGGTCACTAGGACTTTCTGCCTCTATCGGAGCAGTAATTAACTTTTCTTTACTTATATATCTCCTTAATAAAAAAGTAGAAAGTTTTAGTAAATACCAACTATTCATCCCTCCATTAAAAATGGTTGTTGCTACATTAACAATGGTTATTTTTCTACAAATACCAAAGAAGTTGCTCGACCAACTTGTATTTGATACCACTAGAACACTTGAACTATTCTTATTTACCATAACTGTTGCCCTCATAGGTCTTTTAGCTTACGCATTTATGTCTTGGATATTAAATATAAAAGAGGTACTTACATATTAC
>Ga0210057_1003299_pt1 | contig 22357 bp, 21 predicted proteins | sample CryGeyCG2114_010_2_FD_183968 | JGI IMG/M metagenome (GOLD analysis project Ga0210057, IMG submission 183968) | Groundwater microbial communities from aquifer - Crystal Geyser CG10_big_fil_rev_8/21/14_0.10 (SPAdes) (version 2) | ecosystem: Environmental > Aquatic > Deep subsurface > Groundwater ...
TTTCAATAACTTCCTCTTCCTTAGGTTTATCGTTTAAATAAAAATGACCAGTACCTGCAACCATAACATAATGATGACTTAACCGTCCCGTATCTTCTTCTAAATGAACTTCTCGAATCCTAATTTTCTTTCCATCAATTTCCAAAAATCCTTCCTTACAGAGAGGCTGATATAATTGGGAAATTTGATAGCCTTTTGGCAAATCAGGATAAAAATAATTTTTTCTGTCAAATTTTGAATATTCGGGAATTTGACAATTTAGAGCAAGGCCAGTTTTTATTGTTTTTCTAACCGCCTCTTTATTGATCACCGGAAGTGTTCCCGGGTGTCCAAGGCATGTTGGACAAATTAGAATGTTAGGGTGATGCTCATCGGGATCATTCCTACAAGTACAAAACATTTTAGTTTTAGTCTTTAGCTCAACATGTGTTTCGAGGCCAATTATTGACTGATAGTTCATAATTTTTTAGTTTCCTCTATAATTTTAACTCCAGAACTAGTTCCGATGATATCTGCTCCGGCTTTGATCGCTTCTTTGACATCTGATAAATCTCTAATTTTTCCAGCAACTTTAATCAAAAGTCCTGGGGCTCCTTTTTTCATCAATTTTAAATGATAGAATTTTTCCTTTAATTCTCGGTGTTCTAAGGGATCTTTTTCGGTGGCGGTTTTAACGCAAATGGCGCCGGCTTTTTTAACAATTTGGGAAACTTTAATAATTTCTTCATCGGTTAAATAACCAGAACCAATAATAACTTTTGTCGGTAAAATCTTAGAAATTTCTTTTAAATCTTTTAAAATCTTTTCCCACCTTTCCTGTTTAACATCGGGAATTGAAATCACCACATCTAATTCATCTGCCCCATCTTTTTTGGCGATTTTACAAATTTGAATTCTTTTTGAGTGTTGGCTTTGACCCATTGGGGGATCAATCAAGCAAACTACTTTAACATCAGTTTCTCTTAATTCATTTTTCACTAATTTTACCCATTCTGGATTAACGCAGACACCCCGAAAACCATATTTTTTGGCTTCCTGGCAGGTCTTTTTAATGTCATTAGCTGTGGTATTGGGCTTTATATTCGTTTGGTCAATGATTTTAGCGATATTTTTCATAGATTTTTTTTAATTTCTTTAAAAACTGTCGGAATTGGTTTTTCGCCATCGATAATAACCCATTTACCAAAAACCGAGTTTTTTATTAAGGTTTCCTTATAAAACTTTGCTAATTGACCCAAGAATTTTTTATCTTTTTCATTTCGGTCTAAATTTCTTTTTTCTTTGTATTTTCTTTTCATTGAGATTCCGGGAGAGACTTTAAGATAAATTATCAAATCAGGCCTTGGAATCTCCAAAAGTTTAGCAATCTTTAAAGCCTTTTCTGGCGAAAACCCTCTTTGGCATTGATAAGCTAAGGTTGAAGTGAAATATCTATCAGAAATTACGATTTTTCCCTCTTTAAGCCATCTTAAAATTTTCTCTTTGTCTTTTAAAAAGTCGGTGAGATAAAGCAGAAATTGAGTCGAAGGCGAAAATTCATATTTTTTGTGCAAAAATTCGTGGATTAATCTTCCTATCGGTTCTTCATAATCGGGATAGGTTAATCTTTCAACCGAAATTTTTTCTTTTTTAAAAAAGTTAAATAATAAGGTACTTTGGGTTTCACCTCCCGCACCGTCAATTCCTTCAATAACTATGAATTTTCCACGGTAAGGATTTTTCATCTCTTACGAAGCCCTTTAGGGCTGAGTGAAGATGAACCGAAGGTTCATCGCCTTCCTCTTAAAAATTTCGATAAATATTCTTGATAAACAATTGGCGCCCAGCCGCCAGTCTTCTTTAATTTTTTTCCCAGATCTTTTAACTTAATCAATTTACCTTCTAAAACGTCTTTTTCTCTCACAAAAATCTTGGGACTATCTCCAATAAAAAGATAAACTAATCCAAGATGAACAGCTTCTACCGGCCTTTTTTCATCATTTAAAATCCCAATCAATTTTTTCTCCAGTAAATTTCCTTTATATAAAACTTCCTCATTCCATTCTCTCATTAAACCTACTTCTAAGATATCTTTTCCACCTTCGTCCCGCAAACGGCACTCGGTGGGTGGAAAAGAGGATTTATCCTCTTTGACTAACCTTTTATCTGCGGGATTAATATGCCCTCCTATGCCTAAAAGATAATCATTCTTTAATCTTTTTTCGCCGGCTAATTTCAAATAGCGATAAAGAAAGTATTTATCTTGAAAATTGAAAACAATATAAGGAATTATTTGTTGCCAGGAGGAATCATTTTCAACTTCATTTCTTTGTCTAAATTGAAAATTATTTTTGATTAAATTCAAATAATAATCCAAATTTTCCGTCTTTAGCCCTTGCCAATGCTCATTTTCAAATATAACCTCTCTGGCAACAACTAAAACTTTCTCATTTTTTTTCATACACCCGAGCCGCAGCGAAGGGTGAAGAAGAGGATGAAGTCCTCTTCGCCTAGGTTTTCTTTCTAAAGTAACAAAACTATATCGATGCGGGTTGTTTTTGTCAGCCTCGTGTTCAATACGCTCTACCTCAATCCAGTCATTATGGTCAAATTCCGGAAAATAGGCGTCGCCGACAAAATCTCCCTCTACTAAGGTTAGATACATCCTGTCAGCCAGGGGCAGAAATTGACTATATATTGATACCCCGCCCATAATCATTACTTCTTCAAAATCTTTTGTGGCATCTAAGGTTTCCTGGATAGAATGGGCGACAATACAATCCGAAGGCCGAAAATTATTATCGCGGCTTAGAACAATGTTCTTTCTCCCCGCTAGGGATTTGCCAATAGACTCAAAAGTTTTTTGACCCATAATAACCGGCTTTCCCATGGTCAGTTGGCGGAAGTGTTCCATATCTGCAGGTAAATTCCAGGGTAATTTATTATTAATACCAATAACACGATTATTGCCCATAGCGGCGATAATTGATATAATCATTTGAGAAAAATATAAATATATTGCTAAATTATTGTTTTCTCTTATTTATTATGATATTATATCATAATATTTTGCAACAAAATATATGAAAGTGCAAAACAATTCCATCATTTTAGATTACTCAGAACTCAAGAAAATTATTGACGCGCATAAAACCTTAGGTCATAAGATTGTCTGTACTGTAGGTTCTTGGGATATGCTTCATATAGGACACTTACGGTATCTGATAAAAGCGAGAGAACAGGGCGATATACTTGTTGTGGGGGCGGACAGCGATCGAGGAATAAAATTATATAAAAAAAATGAGCTTAGGCCCGTCATACCCCAGGCCGAAAGGATGGAAATGCTCAAATACCAAGAATGCGTTGATTACATCACTTTAGTAGACGATATAGACGATGATGGAAAATGGCAGTATAAATTAATAAAAACAATCCGGCCTCATGTTTTTGTTACCACTGCTGACAGCTATCCGGAAGAGCAGATTAAAGATATTAGGTTGTATGCTGACGATGTTTTAATTCTTCCAAGACAAGCCGAACGCACCTCAACAACAGAAATTATCGAAAGAATGATAAAAAAACATTTTGAAGCAATGCTTTCTAAGATAACAAAGAAAGGATAAGCGATGAAGTTTGCCCCCTTCGGGGTTTTCCTTCATCTTTACCTTCACTTTTACTTCGTAAAACTTCGGTCAATGAAAACATTTGTTAATATAAAAAATGCAAGAAGGGGTGAATACAAAAGAGTGATAGAAAAAATATCTTCAACGGACAGGTGCCCGTTTTGTAAAGAAAACTTTAAATGCCCGAGCGGAAGCGAAGGGTCAAGAAGAGAGAATCTCTTCGCCTATCATAAAAAACCGATACTCAAACAAAAGAACGGTTGGTTTTTAACAAATAACAGTTGGCCCTACAAAAACACTGATTGCCATCTTATTATTATAGGAGAGAAACATAAAGAGAACTTTTCCGAGTTAACAAAAAAAGATTTTGAGGCTGTAGTCTATTTAGCAAAATGGGCGATAAAAAAATACAAGATAAAAGGAGGCGGGTTTGCAATGAGATTTGGCGATACAAATCTTAGCAGAGCCTCCGTCGCCCATATCCACTTTCATATAATTTCTCCAAAACAAAATAAAAAAACAAAACGGACAAAAATAGTGAACTTTCCTATTGGCTGATTTTAAATGCCTACCTCGGCTTTAATGTATGGATGAGGGTCATATCCCTCGAGTTGAAAATCTTCGTAATCAAAATCGAAGATGTTTTTTATTTTTGGATTAAGAATCATCCGGGGCAGAGATCGTGGCTCACGGGTTAACTGAAGCTTTGCCTGTTCTATGTGGTTAAGATATAAATGAGTGTCAGATAAGGTATGAACAAATTCATGGGCTTTTAATCCGGTAACCTGAGCCATCATCATTAATAATAATGAGTAGGAGGCGATATTGAAGGGAACGCCTAAAAAAACATCACAACTTCGTTGGAAAAGATGCAAAGATAATTTCTTCTGGGCAATGAAAAATTTAAAGAAGCAATGGCATGGTGCTACAGCCACTTTATCAATATCTTCTGGGTCCCAAGAGGTTACAACTAAACGTCGAGAGTCAGGAAATCGTTTAATCTCTGCTATAACCGCATTTATTTGGTCAACCTCGCCACCAGCTCTTTTTTTCCAATGACGCCACTTTTCTCCATAAATTGGACCCAAATCTCCCGGCTTTTGATTATATTTAGCGCACATCTCGGGCGTGGCCCATTCGTCCCAAATAGTAACCCCTTTTTCCTGTAAATATTTGACATTCGTATCGCCACGCAAAAACCAGAGTAATTCATAGATAATTGACTTTAAAGAGAGTTTTTTTGTGGTAAGCAGAGGAAAACCATCATCCATTTTGAAGCGCATTTGGTATCCACAAACGGCAATATTCCCTATTCCCTGAGGGTCACCTTTTCTTTCGCCATTCTTTAAAACATATTTTAATAAATCTAAATATTGCTTCATAGACCGAGTCTTAATTTATTAAGACGAAGGTGAAGATGAATCTTTAGATTCATCGACTACTTTTATTCTAAAAACTTTTGAGGAATGTGCGTGATTTTAACTCCGACTAATTCCAGTATTTTTTTGCCGTCAAGATTCGAAGCTCCCTCTGAAAAATAAAGATTCTTAATCCCAGAATAAGCAATGAGCTTGGCACAAACTGAACAAGGAAAATGAGTAAGGTAAAGAGTTGTGCCCTGAAGCTGAATACCATTTTTAGCAGCTTCTGAAATAAGTTTCTGCTCAGCGTGAATAGTTGGAGAAAAATCCTGTTTTTCACCAGCTTTAAAAAAGTCTCTTATTGAACCAAGTTGATAAGGAGTATTATCATTGGGCGCTCCTTGATTATAAGAACGAGCAATTATCTTTCTATTTTTTACTAACACGGCTCCTATCTGCCGCCACCAATCGCTGCTTTTTTCGGCTTCTTTGTAAGCTTCTTTCATCTTATCTGTGTCGAAATCTTCTTTGGAAATGGGAAGGTCTTGTGTGGGGAGTTCAGCCAAAACTTGGTTTTTATCCCAACGGAGAAAAACTGATTCCCATTCTACCTTTTCTCCTTTGAGATATTTCTCATATAAATTGCGGGAGATTTCATTTTGAATAAGTACAATTTCTTTTCCTCGTATTTCTTCAATATTGCTTTTTGAAAAAATTAATATATTTTCAAAACCAATTTTATTCAATAATTCTTTAACGGTTTTTGAATCTATTGAAGCGATGTCTGGTTTAATTTCAGAAAGTTCTTCTTGTAATTCTTCATCAATGAGGTAAATATTGGAAATTTCCCCTTCAATTCTTTTAAAAAAATCTAAATATCCCTTGTGAATAACAGGGACATGAAGAATGATAATTTTTTCTGGCATAGAAATAATTATTCAACCGTAATGCCCATGTTTTTGGCAGTGCCTTCGATTATTTTCATTGCACTTTCAGGGTCTGGAGCATTTAAATCGGCCATTTTTTGCAAAGCTATTTTTCTCAATTGCTCTCTGGTAATTTTTCCGACTTTTGTCTTATTAGGTTCGCCAGAACCTTTTTCGATTCCGGCAGCTCGCTTTAAAAGTTCAGAAGCTGGTGGAGATTTTAATTTAAAATCATAAGTCCGGTCTTCATAAATTATTATTTCTACCGGGATAGTAAACCCTTCCTGATTTTTTGTCATTTCATTAAATCTCTGGCAAAACTCAGCAATATTTAGACCATGCTGAGCTAAGGTCGGACCAACTGGAGGGGCTGGCGTTGCTTTTGCGGCTGGAATTTGAAGTTTGACAACGGCTTTAATTTTTTTTGACATATTTTACATTTTCTTAATTTGTAACGAATCCAGTTCCACCGGCGTATCTCTTCCAAACATATTGACTAAAATTTTTACTTTCCCTCTCTCTGTATCAATTTCTGAAACTTTTCCATCAAAGTCCTTAAAGGGTCCGTCAATAATTTTTACTGGATCCCCAATTTCAACATCAATTTTGTATTGAGGAACTTCTACTCCCATTCTCTTTTTTAAAATCTCAATTTCTTTTTCGGAAACTGGAACCGGAACAGTTCCTGCCCCCACGAAACCCGTTACATTAGGGGTATTTCTAACCACATACCAAGAATCATCAGTAACAATCATCTCAACTAAAACATAACCTGGGTAAATTTTTTCTTCAACTACTTTTCTTTTCCCATTTTTAATTTTAATTTTTTTTTCCTTTGGCACCAAGACATTAAAAATTTTATCTTCCATGCCTAAAGATTCAATTCTTTGTTTTAAATTTTTGGTAACTGCATCCTCGTATCCAGAATAAGTATGAATAACATACCAATTTTTTTGTTGGGGTAAAAGCTGTTTTGGCATATTTCACAATACAAATTTATTAAGTAAGGTGGTGAATATAAAATCTATTCCTCCCAAAAATATAGCTACTGCTATTGAAACCCCAATGACAATCAGAGTATATCTTAAAGTCTCTTGCCTTGTTGGCCAATTAACCTTTTTCATCTCCAGACGGACTTCTTTTAGAAATGTGACTATTTTGGGGGGGATGCTGCTAATTTTCATGGTTTAAAAAACGGCCGCCTCGGCCATCAACTTTATGATAGCCAAAGGGAATTTAGATGTCAAGAATTTAGATATCTAAATTCTTGACTTTTTTTGCATAGGTCTGGATGAATTTCTTTCTTGGCAATACTTCTTCTCCCATTAGGGTATCGAAGATTCTGTCAGCCTCTTTGGCATTTTCAATGGTGACTTTTAATAAAACTCGGTTTTCTGGGTTCATAGTCGTGGACCATAGTTCCAACGGATTCATCTCTCCCAAACCCTTGTATCGTTGAATAGTTATACCAACGAATTTTTCTTCCTCTGCTCCTTCTTTTTTGCTTTTCCCCTTTTTTGTCTTGACCTTGCGGAATTCTGAAAGAATTTCAGCTTTATCATCTTCAGTATAAGCATATTCAATCTTTTTCCCAGCCTGAATTTTATAAAGCGGGGGTTGGGCAATATAAAGATAGCCTTTTTCAATTATTGGTTTAAAGTGACGGTAAAAAAGAGTTAAAAGAAGGGTTCTGATGTGATTTCCATCGCTATCAGCGTCCGAATTATGACAACAAATACCACCAAAACCAGCAATAAAATTTTCATCATTATCTACCGAAAAATCATAAACAAATGGTCGGGATGGTGAAACTCGTGAAATTTCCTTAATCTTAAGGGCAACTAAATCTCCTTTAATTGGAATAAAGGCTCGATTATAATTTCCTATTTTATTCCTCATTTTTTTATCCAATTTCCAAGCCAGGGAATGATCTTTCCAAATTGGATATAGAGTTAATAAATCCTTTTTATTAACGATAGAAATTGAATAAACCACTCCTTTAGTAATTATTGGTTTTCCTTTCTTATATCCCATTATTTTCCCATCTGGTGCACGAACTGAAATCGATGGAGTCACTCCCTGGGCGCTTAACAAATAAACAAGCTGTTGGGCTAATTCCTTTGAGGTGGTAGAAATATAAATTTGTGTCTTATTAATTGACCCATCTCCTAGAAAATATCCTCTTAAAAACTCTAATTGTAATTTTGGGGTACTATTGAAAATCAAATCTGGGATTTTTTTTGTATCGGCAGACATATTTTTAAATCCAAACAAATTTTGAAAAACAAATGACAATACTTTATTTCTCACAAAAAAAACTCTACTAAGGGGGTTATCTTTATCTTTATAAATTTTACTCTTTACTCCAAACACTTCATCAAAATCTTTTCTTAATTCAGGAACAAATTTCTCATCCGATTCTCCTAATGAAAATCGAATTCCATTTCTTAAAGAGCAATCACCTTCTGCAATGAACCAGCCTAAAATATGCATTAATTGTTCATTAATTGGAATATAGCGTTTTAATAGATATTGAGTATGCTTTGAAGGTGTCAAAAATCCTCCCGAAGGAAGTTTCCTAATATCTGAACGAGGAATATCCTTTACTGAAATCCAATTTTTTACAAAATTTCTACCAGAATTTCTCCATTGATAATTCCAAATTCTCTCTAATTCTGATTCTTTAATTTCAACTTGCGGAAGTATTTTTTTATAATCTAGTCCTATCGAGTCAATATAAGCTTGGAATGAAGATAAAGTCGGCTGATAATTTCCTTTTTCCCATTGATAATAAGTAATTGGCTGTTTGACGCCAACTGCTTCGCAAAGTTCTCTCTGAGTTAATCCAGATTTTTGGCGAGCCGAAATAAGAATTTCTCGCAACTCTGCCGAGATTGAAATCCGTGGCTCTATAAGAAATCTATTCATTTTATTTTTCTCTTTTATTTTCATTTTTAAATAATCAATTATACCATTTCCTCGCCAATAAAATTTTTCTTTTAATTTAGGGTGATTTTTTATTAAATATTTCAATAAATCAATTTCATCTTGAGCTAAAATAGATTTTTGAAGGGGCATATAAATAGGCGCGACTATATAATCCCCTTTTTTCAATTCGCCAACTTTTTGAAGGGCTATTTTGTTATATTTAAAAGTAAATAAACTGTGAGAAGCAGTTACTTTTATTCTTCTCCCGTAACTAGTTTGAATTTCATAAAGTTTTTCCTTTAGCGGATGACGGATAATGTTTTTGATTGTTTTAAATCTTACTTTCCCTTCTTTTTTATCAAAACATAAAACTTGATATTGTGAAACAGGAATTTTCTTATCTAAACATTTGTCTATGAACTCTCCAATTTTTACATAACGAATATTACCTTCGGAATTTTTTATAAAACAGGGTTCTTCATAATCTACACTCATAATTATCACGCGGTGATATCTTAGCTTATCTAAATTAAAATCTTCGGCAACAGCTGTTCCCAAAGCAATTATTAGAGATTTTATTTCTTTTGAGGCCAAAATTTTGTCCAGGCGAGCTCTTTCTACATTTAAGATTTTACCCCGGAGAGGTAAAATAGCCTGAAATTTTCTATCTCGGCCTTGTTTTCCACTTCCGCCGGCTGATTCTCCTTCCACAATATAGAGTTCTGATTCTTCAGGTTTCTTTGAGGCGCAATCGGCTAATTTGCCCGGTAGGGCTAAACCTTCCAAAATTCCTTTTCTTAAAACTGTTTCTCGAGCAGCTTTAGCTGCCTCTCTAGCTTTTTGAACTAAGAAACAATTTTCAATGATAGCTCTGCTATCTTGTGGATTCCTTTCCAAAAAATCAGTCAAGGTTTCAGAAACTACTCCTTCAACTACCACCTTAGCTTCAGGGTTTCCTAATTTCGCCTTGGTCTGGCCTTCAAATTGAGGATCTTTTATTTTAACCGAAACCACGCCGGTGAAGCCTTCTCTTATATCCTTACCTGACAAGTTTTCATCGGTTTCTTTAAGTAAGCCCATCCTCCTGGCATAATCATTAAAAGTTCGGGTCAAAGCAGTGCGGAAAGCCGTTAGATGAGTGCCGCCTTCCTGGGTCCAAATGTTATTGGCAAAACTTTCTTCGTAGCATTCATACTCTTGGGTGTATTGAAAAGCAGCTTCCGTAATTATTCCATTTTTTAGGCCTGAGCCATAGAAAATATTTGGGTGACGGGGGGTCACTCCCCCAACCAGGTACTTAACATAAGAAGCGAGCCCTCCTTCAAAATAAAAAGAATAGCTTTGTTTTTGTTTTGTTCTTTCATCTGAGACAGTTATTTTTATTCCCTTAGTTAGATAGGCTTGCTGGCGAAGATGGTCTAAAATTTTTTTGAGGTCGAAGTTTATTTCCTTAAAAATTTCTGGATCTGGCTCAAAAATAACCGTAGTTCCTGTCTGTCGGCACTTATCTATTTTTTTAACTTTACTTTTCGGCTTTCCTTCTGAGTATTCTTGAAAATATTTCATTCCTCCTCGACAAACTTCAGCCCTCATCCATTTAGATAAAGCGCAAACTACCGAGACTCCAACTCCGTGGAGGCCCCCGGCTACCTGATAAGCCTTACCTCCAAATTTTGCTCCAGCATGCAATGTAGTCATTACTGTCTCTAGGGCTGATTTTTTCGTCTGGGGATGTTTTTCTACTGGGATACCGCGACCATTATCTGTAACTTTCACTCTATTTCCAGGTAAAAGAATAACCTCTCCCTGGTTTCCATATCCCATGTTAAATTCATCGATAAAATTATCAACACACTCCCAAATTAAGTGGTGTAAGCCATCGGGCCCGGTTGAACCAATGTACATTGCCGGCCTCCGTCTGACCGGCTCCAATCCCTTAAGAACGTATATGTCTTTAGCTGTATAGGTTGCTTCCTTCTTTTTTGCGGCTGTCTTGCCTTCGGGTTGTTTTTTTAGTTTTTTTGTTGTCATTTTCTTACTTGCCAATCAGGTTCTTTCTCTAAAGCATTAATTATTTTTTGGTGAGTCTTATCAATTTCTTCTGAAGATAAAGTCTTGGTCTCTGACTGATAAACTATATGGAAGGCTAAATTCTTTTTCCCTTCGGGTAAGTTCTCTCCTTCATAAATATCAAAAAGGTCAACATCTCTAACCAAATTTCCACCAGCTACTTCAATTTTATTTAAAACGTCTTGGACCAAAATTCCCCTGGGAACTAAAATAGCTACATCTCTAATCGCTGCCGGATAAGGAGAAATAGGTTTAAACTCATGCTCTTCAGAAGTTAGTGTTTTTAATTTTTCAAAATCTATATCAAAAACAACAATTTTTAAAAGGTTTAATTTTAATTCATCTAAAATTTTAGAAGAAATTTCTCCTAAAAATCCGATTTCCATATGATTGACTTTAATTTCAGCACATTTTTGTGGCTGCCAAATTGAAATTTGAGATTCTTCAGGAGTTGGCTGATATTCAACGAACCAGATATTTGAAATCCCAAGTTTATTAAGCAATGAATCAATCACTCCTTTTAATCGGTAGAATTCTTCCTCTCGGCCTTCTTTTTTAGCAATCAATCCAGCTAACATTCTTTTTTCTGATTGCTCGTTATTTGCTAATCTGCAGCCATTGATAAAGATTTTCCCTAATTCAAAAATTTTAATTTCGTCTAAGTATTTAAAATTCTCTTTTACATTTTTAAGCAGGCCGGGGATTAAACTTGGTCGTAAATATTTTTGTTCCACGCTCACTGGATTCTCCACTTCAGTTATCTCCTTTACTTTATAATCAAAAATCTTAGTTTCTTTCTCTCCAATAAAAGAATAATTATAAGCTTCAGTAAATCCAGCTTCTTTTAAAATATCTTTTGCCATATTTTCCCAAAAAATATCAAGGTTTCTTTTTGGCGGAATTAAAGCTGCTATTGGGAAGCGGGAGGAAATTTTTTGGTATCCATAAATCCTGCCGATCTCCTCAATTAAATCTTCCGGGATTGAAACATCCAATCTTAAAGTGGGTACCTCAACCATTATTATTCCTTTAGTTTTTGACAGAGGACGGGCCTCTGTTAGCTTAAATTGTAATCTTTTAAGGATATCAAAAATTTCTTTTCTTGGAATTTTTACTCCTAATAATCTCTCGACATAATCTAAATCTAATTTAATTCTTTTTGAAAAAACTTTCTTGGGGTAAAAATCAATTAAACCTTGGGGGATTGTTCCACCGGCAATTTCCTGAATCAAACTGGCTGCCCTATTAATTGCCAATTCTGTTAAATTTGGGTCAATCCCATGTTCAAATCTTAAGGAAGCGTCAGTTTTTAAGCCCAATTTTTTGGAAGATTTACGGATAGTTCCGGGTCTAAAATTAGCTGATTCAAGTACCACAATTTTTGTTTTTTTATCTATTTCAGCGCTTAAACCTCCTTTAATGCCGGCAATGGCTACTGGTTTTTTAGCGTCGGCGATGACGAGAACGTCCTCGTCTAAGTTATATTTTTCTTCATCTAAAGTGATAATTTTTTCCCGATTTTCAGCAAATCTAACTATGATTTTTCTCCCTTCGAGTTTTTGACCATCAAAAGCATGAAGAGGTTGGCCGGTCTCCAACATTACATAATTGGCGATGTCTACTACATTGTTAATCGGCCGTAAACCGCAAACTTTTAACCTCGCTTTTATCCATTTTGGCGAAGATTTAACTTTCACCCCAGTTATTACTTTTGCAGTGTACCTGGGACAATCTTCTTTGTTTTTAACTTCTACTTTAATCAAATCATTGGCTTTTAAATCTTTGGTTTCTTGAAACCTTAAATCTGGAATCTTGAATCCTAAATCTAATAATGCTGAGCTCTCACGGGCTATGCCCATGTGAGACAGACAATCCCCAGCCCGATTTGGAAGAATATCAATATCAAAAACCCAGTCTTTGCCGATTTTTTTTACTTCTTCCACTTCAAAGGCCTTCATCGTCAAAAGCTCGGCCAATTTTTCCGGTTTAGGTAATCTTTTCTTAAAAAATGATTGTAACCAATTATAAGAAAAAATCATGTTAGAATTGATTTAAAAATCTTAAATCTCCACTATAAAATAATCTTATATCATTAATTTTGTATTTCATCATAGCTAATCTGTCTAAACCCATTCCAAAGGCAAAACCCTGCCAATTTTTTGGGTTGAGCCCGGCTGCTTTAAAAACATTTGGATGAACCATTCCAGCTCCCATCATTTCCAGCCAGCCTGTTTGAGAACAAACAGAACATCCTTTCCCGCCACAAGTTAAACAAGTCATATCTACTTCAAAAGAAGGTTCGGTAAAAGGAAAATAGCCTGGCCTTAAACGAATTTCAATCGGTTTTTTAAAAAATTTCTGAAAAAATTCTTGGATAATTGCTTTAAAATTGGCTACTGAGACTTTTTTATCGACCATTAATCCCTCAACTTGATAAAAGTTAATTTCGTGGCTGGCATCCGTGGCTTCATGCCGGAAAACTCGGCCGGGAACAATAATACGCAGCGGAGGGTTATTTTTTTCCATATAGCGAATTTGAACTGGGCTGGTATGCGTCCTCAATAACAGTTTATAGTTTTTAGTTTTTAGTTTATAGTTATCTTTGAGCCAGAGCGTATCCCACAAATCTCTTGCCGGATGGTCTTTGGGAATATTCAAGGCATCAAAATTATACCATTCAGTTTCAATCTCCGGACCCTCAACCATTGAAAAACCCATTAATTGAAAAATTTCCTCAGCTTTGTTTTTAACTTGCGACAGAGGATGTAAATGCCCCAGAACTGGCTTTTCTCCTGGCCGAGTTATGTCAATCCATTCGATTTTGGCAGTTTCTTTTCTAATCTTTTCTTTAATGCCTATTGCTTTTTGGTCGCATTTGATTCTCAGAAAATTCTTAAGTTCATTTGCCTCCTTGCCAACTTTAGCTCTTCTTATTTTTGGCAATTTTTCTAAAGAACGCAAAACCTGGGTAAGTTCTCCTCGCTTCCCTAAATATCTCTTAAAAATATCATTCAATTCCTTCAAGTCCTTTGCCGAACCAATGGCTTTTTTAATCTGATTTTTGAGTAATTTAAGGTTAATTTTTGGCATATTCATTAATCCATTTTACCTCAAAATTAACTTAAAATCAAGTGTGGATAACTCAATTAAAAACAGCCCGCTGGGATAAACCCTTGGGCTGTTGCGCTTTTGCGCTTATTAACACTTACTGGTCAGTTCTCGCCAGTGGCTCTTTGGCCGATAGCGGATGGAGCCAGCCTTACACAGTGGACAATCCTTTGGATCAACCGCCCAGATTACTTTTTCAATCAGGGCTATAACTTTTCTGTCGCCATAGCTATCAACAGGTAATTTGGGTGAACGATGGACAAAAATACCGACATAAGGAATCCAGTTGATAGGATTTGGATTTCCAGAATCTACCGCCTCTTTAACTGCATTTAATGTTTTTGAGGTGGTGGTCAGCTCTTCAATCTGCAGGACTGTGTTACCTTCTGGAATTGCAATTCTTTTGTAAGACATTTTCCCCTTCTGATCCGGATCCTTTTCGGTAAACATAGAGATCGGAGCCCCAATCGCTCTGGCAACATCATGACTAAACGTTATACCTGCCATAGGTGAACCAATCACCCAATCTACTCTTTGATCCCCAATAACAGTTCTGATTTTACGTGCCAGTTGATTCGCCAGGATATCGGATAGATTTATGTATTTTAGTACACGCAAACAGTCAAAAAATCCATTGCTGCACATCCCTGAAGTGAGTTCTGCATGCGGGTCGCTAGGTTTACCACTATGTAGCCAGTATGCGTCACATAAAGTGAACCAGTTTAGAATTTCTTCAATAGGAATATCCTTATTTTTGAAATTCTCTGGCCTCAGACGGAGCAAATCATTTAAATTCATCATTAACCTCCTTAGATTTTTTTGAGGCTCGCCGCGAGGCGACGAGCCTCCTTCTATTTTCTTACATCTCCTCAAAGATATTTCTGTATTTCATCGTGAAGTGCTTGAGTCTCCTCTCGAGCCACTTCCGCAAAATCAGCCCCGGTGGAGGCAAAAATAATACCTCTACTTGAGTTAATAACTATACCTCTTCCTTTACTATCTTTGCCAGCAGTTACTGTCTTTTTTACGTCACCGCCTTGTTTGCCAATACCAGGAATCAGAATTGGCATGTTGCCAACAATCATGCGAATCTCCCGTAATTCCTCAGGATAAGTAGCTCCTACCACTATCCCGCAATTCCCGTTCTTGTTCCACTCTCGAACAACATGCCAAGCAACAGTTTCATAGAGAGGTTCACCCTTACTTGTAAGTTTCTGGAATTCGCCTGCACCCGGGTTAGACGTGCGAACAAGAACAATAATACCCTTATCCTTTTGGTCTAAGAACGGCTGTAATGCCTCTCTCCCTAAATAAGGATGAACAGTAATGGCATCCACCCCGTAGGTCTCAAATGCCGCTTTCACGTAACCTATATTGGTATTCCCAATGTCAGCCCTTTTGGCGTCTAAGATAATTGGGATATGAGGTGCGTGTTCTCTGATATAGGCCGTAGTCCGGATTAAAGCACGAATCCCATCCACGCCTTCAGCCTCGTAAAAGGCAATGTTTGGTTTGAAGGCGCACACCAAATCCTTGGTAATATCCACAATCGCTTGATTAAAAGTAAACATGTAATCTTCAGCCGATTCTGTGGGTACCTTTAATTTCTGTTTTACCTCTTCAGAGATCTTACTAAAATCAGTATCTAATCCTACGCAGACGAAGTACCTAAGATTCCATCTTGCCTCCAACATTTCACGAAAATTTCTTTCACTCATGTTTTTTCCTCCTTTTTATTTTTTCCTCTCAGTTGCTTTTACAATTCTTTTATGACCTGAGCCACAATTAACCGTTCTTCTGGCTTTAATTCTTTTTTTTCATCCCATTTCTCCTTCCTTATTTCCTTATTTTAATTGAATTTAAAGAACAAAAACAAACCTCCTTTCCTTTTAATTCTATCTTTTTTTCTACCAAACCGAAACAAAAAAGTCAACCCCATAGTTCCACAATAACAATTTGAATTTAATTTTAAAAATAAAAAAACAAGTTCTTTGAAAAAAATAAAGACGGTACAAGAAAAATGCTCTTGTACCGTCGCTTTTATTCCTTTAGTCTCTTGGGGAGTTGCCTCACAGTTTTTTCTGTTTTCTAAGTGTTAACAAGATTTTCTGAAGCACTTGTTGGATGTCTTGAGTATTTGCTTCACCTTGTAGATAGACCGCAATGGATCTATCTAATTTCTTATACGAATCCAGAGGCCAAGGGAAAAGAACCAATATCTTTCCTTCACCAGCTTTACAATGTACTTTACAGTGCAAACCCCAGAACCATTTGTAACCATCGTCGGTGGTCTCCCCGCTACTTATCTTTTCAAACCCTTCAATTTTCTTACCCATCTCTTCCCTAATAAAGCCATTAGCTCCGCCGTCCTCATAAACGTCATTTAATTCATTGATTATTCCTTTGGGAAAGATCGGACCAACATACCCTTCAAGAAATGTCATAACCTTCCTTCTATTCATTTATTCCCTCCTTATAAATTTTCTTTTTTTTACAACAAGTATTAACCTCTTATTAAAATTTTAAGAACTACATAATTATACCTCCACTTATAAATTATGATTTTATTATTTTTATTATAATGTAACAAAATCACCAGAAAATTTCAATCTTTAACTAACAAAAAATACCGATTTCACGGCGTCCGATAAATCTTTTGACCGCCGAGCCGCGAAGCAGCGAGGCGGAACCATTTAGGATTCTAGCTCTTTGAGCAGTGTGTAATTACCTAGAAACTATTTGTAATAAATAATCTAGAGGTGCTGGTACTCCAAGGATATAATTTAGAATAAAGGCTAAAACAACTAATCCTATACCGATGTAGCTAAAAAGCGTAACTTGCTTAACCTTGTTTTTATTTTTTACTAAAGCTGCTATCCCGGTAACTAAAGTTATCAGAAAAATAGCTAAATTTACAAATCCAAAACCAAATCCAAAAATAATCTGTAATATCCCACTAAATAAAGCTGTAGAGGCGTAGCTCCTAATTTTTTTATCGCTGTCTTCTTCCATATTTTATATTTTACCACACCAATGGTCCTTCCGGTGGATAAATTCCAAGTAACCCTATGGCTACTCCAAAATAACAATAGTCTCCATCCCCCATTTTTTCACATATTGAAGCATTCTTGGTGAAAGGAGCTAAAAATTCACAGTAGCCACCTGCCGTTACGCATATAAGATCCAACTTCTCCAAATTCTTTTCAACTAAGGCTATACATACGTCTCTCTTTCCGCCTTCCATTTTGTAACAAATCGAAGGATTATTAGTTATTATTGCAACTATCGTATAACAATCGTTTCTAAATATTGTTTCAGAAAGTTTCTGACAATCATCAGAGTTTCTTTCTAAATATGCAGAGCATTTATTGCGAAGAAGTTCATCAGTTATATTCTTACAGCCCAAAGAATCACCCTTTAGTATCGCGACATCATAATAGCAATTATCTCCGGAGACCGTTACTCCCTTTTTACATTTTTCATAATCTTTAGTGAGTCTAGCTAAACATTCGTATTGAAGTTCTTCGTCTTTTAATCTTTCGCAGAGTGAAGCATTTCCAGTTCTAAAACCTAATGAAATATAGCAATCTACTTTTTTCCATTCAGGCAAAATCTCGCATGCTTCCAGATCGCCATTTACTATTCCAGCACAAATATTTCTTCGTTCGCTGTCCTTTATTTTTTCACAGATTGAGAGAGCTTTAGTAACATTTTCCTCTGATATTTCAATTTTAGATATCTCAGCTTTTGGAATCCTGGGTTTTTCTTCTTTTGGTTGTTTATACTGCCAGAGAAAAATTCCTCCAATAACAAAAATTACAAGAATCACAATAATATAAATTCTAGAAAAAGCCTGCTTGCCCATATTTTTTAATAATTTAATAAATTAAGTGTATTTCGACCTTGTATAAACATTATTAAATTTTTTTCTTCCTTTTTTCGCGCGAACCAAAGGAAGTAATTATCTCTGCGGGCGCCTTCGGCGCCCGCAGGCTACGAAATTAGGGATTCTTCTTAAAATAAGTTCGAGCTAATTTCAACATATCCCGCCAAACGAAATTTGTTAATCGTTCCGCCTCGCCGCTTCGCGGCTCGGCGGCCGAACAAAGTCGAGAGGCGAGGCGGAAATGTTGACAAATTTTGTCTTGCGGTCGCGACGGGATTTGAACCCGTGATCTTCTCCGTGACAGGGAGACGTGTTTATCCAGGCTACACTACGCGACCATTTTGGTACGGGGCGCTCTAACCAATTGCTTGCCCCGTAGTCAAATGCGAAGCATTTGTACTATCGGGGAGCTACGCCCCCTATGTGCCGGTGACAGGAATCGAACCTGTGCCTAAGCCTTATGAGAGCTCCGCTCTAACCCCTGAGCTACACCGGCAATGATATTAATATTTCAAATCCAGCTTATAAGACATTGTTTTAAATTTGGAAATAAATGGCCTAACGATCTCAATTATCTTCTTTGTATTTTTAGTATTACACCAGATTCTTGGACGCCCTTTATCAAGAGTCATCCGAAATCTCAAACCGAATTTATCTTTTAGCATTTTTATGAACATCTTAACTTCATTTAAGCTAAATGAGTGTGTGCATAAATAAATTTCTCTCGACTTATAACTGCCTGTCCAATTACCATTTTTGTCCTTGTATTTCCTTAAAGACAAACTACCATCATCCATATAAAGAAATGCTAAACTTATTTTATCAAAATGATTTAGTAATTCTGGGGTAATTGTTTTTCTCTTATTCTTGTAAATAATTTTGTAAAAATAGGATAGTTTACGATTACGATAATAAGCATATCTATATTTATATCCCTTCTTATCAATAGAACTTCTTAACGATACCGGTTCCATATAATCTTTGAGAAAATCTACTTTTTCATTCACATAATCTAACTGTCGAGCGCCATGTCTAATATAGAGCATATTGGGTTGAGTCATCGAAGCATCACCTAATATTATACCAATAAGGGCTGATTTTATAATGTGCCCTCTCTTGTATTCTTTATTAATATTTCTTTTAGTTTTATAAAGTTCTTGGACAATAGTTTTCTCGTTTGCCTTTGTCATCTTTAATTTTAAATTAAATAACTACTTGTTGCGGGGAGCCGAATTGCACGGCTGTCTCGAGGTTATGGGCCTCGCAAGATACTACTTCTCCACCCCGCGGTGATATTGTATCGTACTTTTCAATGAAAATCAAGTTAAATTAAAATACCTGTAAATCCCGAAGGGCCCTTTCATAAATTTCCAATGCTTTTTGGGTTTGGTCTAAAGTTAATTTGTAATCAGGGTCATGGACGATATTGTTGCGAATTTTATGAGCTTCCCCGACCTCTTCAATACTCGGAAGGATAGCTGTGGTCACTTGCTTTAACCTATTTCCCAGGGTCTCTCCCTTAAAACCCATTCTTTCTAAGATGTCGTTCAATATACTATCTGCCTCAATCACTGCCAGCTTATATTCTGATTCGCTGCCTGACTCTAATCTTCCCTTAATCTTTGACCAGATTTTGACTATTTTTTTTACTCCATAGGGTCGATAAGTTAAAAACTCTGTCATATCTTGCAAAAATCTATTTCTTAGCCAGCTACTTTTTCTAAGAGAATGAAAAATAATAACAAGAAAAAACAAAAAAATAACTATACAAAGAATTTTTAGGGATAGCAAAATTTCTGGTGGAACGAATTTTAAATAAATTAAATTCTCGAACATAGCTGAAATTTTATTTAAAATTTTAGGTAGGTGAGATGAATCTCCGATTCAGCGAACATAATTTTTCAAAGATTTCTCCAGCCTCTAAAATTTTGGTTTCCTCAAAAGCCTTTCCAATAATTTGGAGTCCTACCGGAAGACCGTGAGCTTTACCGCAAGGCAAAGAAAGAGCGGGTAATCCAGCTAAATTTACTGAAACAGTAAAAATATCAGATAGATACATTGTCAAAGGATTGGTAATTTTTTCTCCGATTTTAAAAGCCGGAGCGGGAGAGGTGGGAGTCAAAACAATGTCAACCATCTCAAAAGCTTTATTAAAATCTTCTAAAATCTTAGTCCGAACTTTTTGAGCTCTTAAATAATAGGCCTCATAGAAACCTGCAGATAAAGCATAGGTTCCGAGCATAATTCGACGTCTCACCTCTGGGCCTAAACCTTTTTCCCTTGATTTTAAATAAACATCTAATAAGCTACCTGCCTGCCCCGGGGAATAGCCAAACTTTATTCCATCATATCTCGCTAAATTAGCCGAGGCTTCAGAAGGCATCACTAAATAATAAGTAGCAAGGCTATATTTGGTATGGGGTAAGTTTATTTCTTCAATCTTCACTCTCTCCAGAGCTTCAATTTTTTTTATTACCTCTTTTATTATTCTCTCCACCTCAACATCCATTCCTTTAATGAAATATTCTTTAGGAATACCAATACGTAAATTTGGAATTTGGAGTTTCCCATTTCCAATTTTTGGAATTTCTACGCTTGTTGAATCCATCTCATCTTTCCCCGAAATTGCATCAAATACAATTTTAGCATCTTTGACTGTCTTTGTTATTGGTCCAATTTGGTCTAAAGAAGAAGCCATAGAAATTAAACCATAACGAGAAACTGCTCCATAGGTTGGTTTCAATCCTACTACTCCGCAAAAAGAAGCCGGTAAACGAACAGAGCCTCCTGTATCAGACCCTAAAGCATAGCAGCATAAATTCGCAGAGACAGCAGCTGCCGACCCCCCGGAAGAGCCCCCGGGGACCCGGGTTAAATCATGGGGATTACGGGTGGAGCCAAAAGCTGAATTTTCAGTCGAAGAACCCATGGCAAATTCATCCATATTTGTCTTTCCTAAAATTACTGCCCCAATTTCTTTAAGTTTTTTTATGACAGTGGCATCATAGGGAGCAATATAATTTTCCAAAATTTTTGAACCAGCCGTGCATTTGATATTTTCAACTAAAATATTATCTTTTACTGCCAAGGGAATGCCAGCCAGTAAGGGAATTTCCCTATTCGCTTGAATCATTTCATCTACTTTTTTTGCCTGAGATAGTGCCGAATTTTCAGCCAGAGTTAAAAAGGCATTAATCCTTTTATCTTCTTTTTTAATCTTTTCCAAATAAGCCTTAGTTAATTCTTGGGCTGAGAATTCTCTATTTACCAACCCTCGATGAATTTCTCTGATTGAAAAATCCTGTAATTCCATTAAAGTATTGATTTCACTTTTAGATAACCATTTTTAATTTCCGGCGCTAATTTCAATAGTTTTTTTGCTCGCCCGCCTAAATTTTCCTTGAAAATTTTGGCGGGTAAATCTTCTCTCGTTACATTTTCGCCTTCGGTCGAGTGGCTGGTTGGCAGAGTTTTTGAAATATTAACTTCTTTTAATTTTTCCACATAATCCAAAATCAAAGAAAGCTCCCTGGCGAACTTTTCTTCTTCCTTTTTGGCTATACCAATCCTCGCTAATTTAGCAATATGTTTGACATCTTCCTTTGAAATCATGCTCTTATTTCAACATTTAGCATTTAAACATTTTAAATTTAATTTTGTTTAAATGTTAATATGTTTAGATGATTTAATGGGGTGGTTCCAAATACTCTGTCTCCATCAACACCTCATGCAATTCGTCAAGATTCTCTAAAACCAATCCTCCTCCCCTAACCATCGCTGTCAGAGGATCATCAACAATTTTGGTAGGAATTTTTGTCTCTTTTGCAATCAGGATATCCAACCCCCGCAAGAGACTACCGCCACCAGCAAGATAAATACCTCTTTCCATAACATCAGCGAGAAGTTCTGGAGGAGTTTCCTCTACCGTAGTTTTTATAGCTGTAATAATTTGGCTAACCGATTTTTTTAAAGCCCTTCTAATATCTTCGTCAGAAACTAAAATTTCTTCAGGGAGACCCGTAACTAAATTTCTCCCCCGAAGAGGCATTTCTTTTTTCTCTTTGAGAGGATAAGCAGAACCAATGTTAATTTTAATTTCCTCGGCCGTTCTCTCTCCAATCAATAACTTATATTCTTCTTGGGCAAATTGAATTATATCTTCATTAAGTTTATCTCCGGCAGTTCTCAGGCTTTTGGCAATAACTATTCCACCTAAAGAAATTACTGCTACTTCAGTTGTTCCTCCTCCAATATCAACAATAAAGTTACCTCCAGCATCTTGAACCGGAAGCCGAGCGCCAATAGCCGCAGCCATCGGTTGTTCAATTAAATAGACTGTTCTTGCTCCAGCATTTTTTGCTGCATCTTCAACTGCCTTTTTTTCTACCTCAGTCACCCCGCAGGGGATACCAATAATTACTCGGGGTCTAGGACTGAGAATAAATTTTCTTTTATGAACTTTCTCAATAAAATATC
>Ga0210057_1003301_pt1 | contig 22350 bp, 25 predicted proteins | sample CryGeyCG2114_010_2_FD_183968 | JGI IMG/M metagenome (GOLD analysis project Ga0210057, IMG submission 183968) | Groundwater microbial communities from aquifer - Crystal Geyser CG10_big_fil_rev_8/21/14_0.10 (SPAdes) (version 2) | ecosystem: Environmental > Aquatic > Deep subsurface > Groundwater ...
CTTGACATGGGCTTTATTGCTGACATGAGAGAGATAGTTTCCAAACTTCCGGCGAGCAGGCACACGCTCTTTTTCTCGGCTACGGTTTCCGGCGAAATAGAGAGAATAATTAAAGAGTTTCTAAAAGATCCGGTTACTATTTCCGTAAAAACTCAAGAAACGTCTCAGAACGTGGATCAGGATGTGGTAAGACTTAAGCGTGGCGATAATAAAATAGACGTGCTTGAGAAACTTCTTACAAATTCGGAGTTTGACAAAGTGCTTATCTTTGGCCGCACCAAACTTGGAGTGGAGAAGTTGGCGGAGGCGCTTGTAAAAAAAGGTTTTAAAGCGGAGTCAATCCACGGAGATAAAAATCAGTTTAAAAGACAAAAGGCGTTGGAGCTTTTTAAAAAGAGTCACGCGCAAGTGCTCGTGGCCACGGACGTGGCTGCCAGAGGCTTGGATATAAACGACGTAAGCCATGTGATAAACTATGACTTACCGGAAACATACGAAGATTATGTGCATCGCATAGGCCGCACCGGCCGAGCCGGCAAAGCGGGCAAGGCGCTCACTTTCGTGATTGACAACAAATAGTTTTTAAAACGCAAAGTGGCAATGAAAACCAAGAAAAATCAAAATGTCTATATTTATGGGAGACACGCGGCCATGGAAGCCTTGGCCTCTCCGGAAAAAGGCTTGGTGAAAAAAGTTTTCCTCGCGCCCGGCTTGAAAGACACCGAACTTAAAGACTTGGCAAGAAAAGCCGGCGCTACTATAGCGGAGCTTTCCATCAATAGGGCAACAGACGTTGAACTAAGAGACGCTTCTCATCAAGGTGTAGTTTGTTTGGTGGATACGGACAAACTTATGATTTCTTACAAGGATTTTGCAAGTAATCTCAAAATAGAAAAGGATACTTTGCTGGTGGTTCTCGGCGAGCTTCATGACCCACAAAACATAGGGGCGATAATAAGATCGGCAGCCGCCTTCGGCGCGGCCGGCGTGTTGATGCCGGAACACAATCAAGGACAAGTAACCGGCTCGGTGATAAAGGTTTCCTCCGGTATGGCTTTTCGCGTGCCGCTGGTGTCCATCGGCAATGTAAACAACACGCTGGAAGATCTCAAGAAAAAAGGTTTTTGGATTTACGGATTTGCCGCGGAAGGAGAAAAGAATCTTGATGAGGAACTTTTTGACGCGCCGACGGTGTTTGTTTTTGGCAATGAGTCCAAGGGCGTAAGACTCAAAACAATGGAAGCTTGCGACATAAGGTTATCCATCCCAATAGATAAAAGATGCGAATCACTCAATGTATCCGCCTCCGCTTCGGTGGCGTTTTACGCGTGGAGCCTCAAGCATAAAACCGGCGCTTTTGCATAATAGTATTTTTTTGCAAAAAAATAAGGGCGGATTATAATGATAAGCAGTAGTGTTTTTGTAAATTATCCGTTAATTTTAAAACAATGAATATAAATATAAAAGCCACCAACATGGAGCTTACGCCGGAGCTTAAAAGTTACGTGGAGCAAAAGGTTAACGCTTTGGAGAAGCACATCCATCATGAAATAGACGATAGCGTAAAGGCGTGGGTGGAGGTTGGGAAAATTTCCGAACATCATCAAAATGGATATGTGTATAGGGCGGAAATCCAGATACATATACCGCGTAATACCAAAGGCGCGAGAGCAGAGGCGACACATTATGATATTTTTGCTGCTATAGATAAAGCTCAAGATGAGATTAAAATAGAGATAGAAAAAGAAAAAAAGAAAAAGGTCTCTTTGGCGCACAGGGGTGGCCGCCTTTTTAAAAAGTTAATCCCGTTCTTTGGTTAATAAAAATGAGAAACGTAAAATGGTTAATATTCATTATAATTCTACTGGGTACGGCCGGTGTCTTTTCAGGATACCTTTCCGCTGTTAGAAACGGAGAATCTTTACTAAAAAAAATAGACAAAAAAAACATGGAAGCAGAAAATAAGTTAATGACTATGAATACGAATTTTGGCAAAATAAAATTGGAGCTTTTTGTCAAAGACGCGCCTAAAACGGCGAGTAACTTTATCAAACTCGCTCAAGAAGGTTTTTACAACGGCACTAAATTCCATCGGGTTATAAAAGGCTTTATGATACAGGGCGGCGATCCAAACAGCAAGAACGATGACTGGAACACTCATGGCACCGGCGGTCCGGGGTATGCCTTTGAAGATGAGTTTAACTCTCATAAAATAGTAAGGGGAGTGTTGGCTATGGCCAATGCCGGTCCTAATACTAATGGCAGCCAGTTTTTTATCGTTACGGCTGAAGCCGCGTCTTGGCTGGACGGCAAACACACCGTTTTCGGCAAAGTGCTTGAAGGCATGGATATTGTAAATAAGATAGAAGAAGTTGAAATAAACGAGAGAGACCACCCTCTTAAAGATGTGGTTATAGAGTCTATAGAAATTTCGCGATAACGCGTAATACAATATATGAAGGTTTTAATAAAAAACCTTATAGATGATGGTGCGCTTAAAACCCCTGAAATCATAGGCGCTTTTTACAATATAGACAGGAAAGATTTTGTGTTGGAGGAATACGCGAGAGACGCCTATCGTGATAGCCCTTTGCCTATAGGATACGGTCAAACTATTTCTCAGCCATACACCGTGGCTTTTATGCTTGAGCTCCTCGCGCCTAAAGGGGGAGACAAGATAATGGAAATAGGTTCAGGTAGCGGTTGGCAAACAGCTCTGCTTGCTCATATAGTTTCTGAAGATAAAATAAATAAAAACGGTAAAGTTCACGCCATAGAGCTTTTGCCGGAATTGATGGCTTTTGGCAGGAAAAATGTCGCCAAATACGATTTTGTGAAAGATAAAATAGCGGAATTTCATTGTCTTAACGCTGTCGGCGGTATGCCGGAGAGCGCCCCTTACGACAGGATAATCTCGGCGGCTTCCGCCAGAGAGATTCCGCCGGCGTGGAAAGAGCAGCTTAAAACAGGCGGCAGAATGGTGGCGCCGGTGGGTAATTCAATATTTTTAATAGAGAAAAAAAGCGAAAACGAATTTGAAGAAAAAGAATATCCGGGCTTTGCTTTCGTGCCTTTCGTGCATTGATTAGAGTATTCTGCTTTGAATTACGAAATAGTATCATTTGCTCAGCTCGCATAATTTTCTACGAAAATTTGCTCTACTCGCCCGCTTTTATTAGAAATATATAAAGTAGCGGGTTCCGTAAGGCGTCGCAAACAATACTATTTTGTAATTCAAAGTATTATTGCAAAAAATCTTGATAGCTCATTTCTTTTTTGCCTTCCGGTTTTATTTTTTTGATTATCATTTCGCCATTGGCGGATAATTCCATGTCCGTGATTATAACGCGGATTTTTTTATTGTTCTTTTCCATAAAATAATATATTCCCGGCCAAGGTTGGAAAGCCAAAAATTTTTTGTAAATAAGTTCCGGATCGTCTTTTTCCGGATCCACTTGACCGTCTTCTTTTTTAATCTTTTTGCTGAAGGTGGCCTTGCCATGATCTTGCTCTTGAGCGTGTATCTCTCCGTTTATCCACTTCGGAATCACATCAGCCAATATTTGGCCGCTCAATTCCGCCAATTTTTCTTCCAGTTGTTGGGCATTTGGCTTTGAAAATTGGCCATTGAAAATTGAAAATTCCAATTCTTGCTTTGCAAGAATTGGACCATGGTCTATTTCTTCATCCATTAGCATTATTGTGGCACCGGTTTTTTTCTCTCCGCTTAAAATAAAAGATTGAATGGGCGATGGGCCGCGAAATTTAGGCAGAAGCGAAGGGTGCGCGTTGAGTGTTCCGAATTTAGGAATATCTAAAATTGATCTCGGGATAATTTTGCCGTAGTCGGCCACAATTAATAAATCAAACCGCTTGGCGGTTCCACCGCCAAGCGGCAAATCAATCAATTTTTCCGGCTGGATGATTTTAATTTTGCTCTTTATTCCATATTCTAAATTTTTAATTTTGTTTTTAACGGGCGGCGGGGTGAGTTCCAACTTCCTGCCTTTGGGTCTGTCCGGCGCCGTTACTACCATGGTCGGCGCGTAGTCGCGCTCTATCAATTTTTCCAGCACTTTGGCGCCAAAATCTCCCGTGCCGAAAAAAACGAATTTTATATTAGCAGAATTCATTTTTTATTTTATTTCTTTCAGATTTATGGCATTATCCGTGAAAAGCTTGCCCTCAAGGTGATCAACTTCATGCTGGAATATTTGAGCGGCGAGACCGCTGGCTCCTCTGGTAATTTTTTTACCATTTTCATCGTACGCTTCAAGCGTAACTTTGTCAGATCTATTTATGTAGCCGAATATACCGGCTACGCTTAAACATCCCTCATGCACAAGTGTTTTTTTAGCCGATTTTTTTATTATCTTTGGATTTATAAAAACGGAAATTTTGGCAGCGGATTTTTTACCGTTTTTTTCGCTTCTGCCAGAAGAAAGTGAGGGCGGAGATTGTTTTAAAAAATCATCCAAGGCTATAAAGACTTTTAGAGGCGCGCATATCTGGGGAGCGGCAATGGCCACGCCATCATCCATGGTCATGAGCGTCTCTTTCATTTTCGCCACCAGATTTTTTATTTTGACGCTTTTTATTTCATCAATGGGCACTTCCTCGGCCTTTTGGTGGAGAACTTTATTTCCTTTTTGCGCGATTTTTACCATATTTAAATTATATATTATTTTTGAATTACAAAATAGTATCTTACAATAAGCTTTCCGGATCAATATCTATTTTCCATACGCCAGCCAGCGAGGCGATGGTATTGTACAATTTTTCATAATCCTTTCTCTCTCCGCGAGTTTGAGCGGAATCTTCTTCGCTTTTTTCCGGCATCTTTGGCGGCCAGTCGGAGGGGTTAATTTTTATAAGAATATATTGCCTGAAGAGATTTTTAATCTTTGGTATAAAGGCTCGGTACGCCGTAGGCTTCCACTCCTTGAGCAGTTCTTCCGCCGCGGAAGTTTCTTCGTCCAGATTTTTTTCGTCACTACTTTCCCTGATGAGTTTGATGAGAAGCTTAAAAGGCGGGTAATTAAAAAGCTTTCTGTTTTCTATTTCTTCTTTGTAGAATCCCGACACGTTGCCTCTTAAGGCGTACTGGAAAATGCTTTTATCCGGCATTCTTGTTTGAATAAGAAAAGTTTTTTTAGCCAGGGATCGGAGCTTGAGAAGCAGGTAAAATATTTTTTCGTTTATTCTGAATTCCGGCAGGGTAAATAAAGGATCTACGGAGACAATCGCCACTCTTTCCACCGGCTCTTTGATAAAAGAAAAAATCAATTCAGTGCCGACTAAAACGGAACCCGGTGAGTTTATAAAATCTTTTATTAAATTTTGGCCTTGTTTTTCCGTTTTAATACTTTCGCTGTCCATGGTGAAAATTTTTAATTCCGGCATCGCGGCTGCCAGCTCGTCTGTAATTTTTTGCAGGCCAACGCCCATACTCTTGATCTGCCAACTGCCGCAATAAGGGCAGCTATCCATGGCCGGAGTTTCCATGAAGCACTTATGACAACTGAAGAAAAATTTTTCTTCAGTTGTTGAGAATTTTTTATCACCTTTGATTTTATGAAGCACCATCGGCGAGTCGCACTTTTCACACAGGACGGTGCGTTTGCAGTCCATGCAGATGGTGGTGGGACTGTGGCCTTTTCTGTTTATAAATAAAATAGACTTCTCGTTGTACTTTAAAGTTTTGTTTAGAACTTTGAGCAGCTGAGGGCTTATTATCGTAAACTTTGAACGCTTTTCTTCGCTTGCCGGCGCGTCCAGCTCTTTCATGTTTACCATAACTTGATCGGCTTCAGAAAGCACTCTGGGACGGGATGCCGCAATGGGTGGAGAATGGAACTCGCCGGATTCTTGTCTGTAGGCTGTTTCGCTTCTGGCGAAGGTATCTCCGAAGATGAGTCGCGATCCAGTGTGTTTGCTGATTATTTCCACCGATTTGCGGGCATCTATGTATGGTCTGGTTTGACTCTTGTAAGCGGAAGAATTTTCGTAATCAAGGATAATATCACTGATATCTTTGCGAGGCAGCCCTAAGAAGGATTTGGTGGCTATGATTAAAATAGGATGATTTTCTGAAATGGCCCTCTCCCATTCTTCAACAATCTTTTTTTTGGGCAGTTTGTTGTGCAGCACAAAAGTGTAATTTTCTATCCCTTTTTTAAGATGAGAAGAAAAATCCATAATATCGGAAATGGTCGGCAGACAGAAGAAAACCGATTTATTTTTTGCAAAATTTTCTCTTATAACGCTTCTGTAATGCTGGAGACGCTCTTCTTTGAGACCGTAAATTATAGAGATGCCGCGGTGGAATTCTTTGGCTGTTACTTTTTTATTTTTCGCGTTTGTTCCGATCTCGCCTGATTTTTTTTCCGAAAGTCCGTCAAGCACGGCTTGAGGCACGAAATTTTTTATCGCCGTTCCCGGACCGGACATAAAGTAGATTGCTATTTCCTTGCAGGCGGATACAAATTCCGGACGCAGAAATTCGGATGATTTTACGGATTTTATTTTCTTGAGATTAAAGTCCGATTTTCTAATGGAACTTTTTATGTCTTTGGCATCTTCCACTGAGTCTACGAGAGCGGGGATGTTTCTATTTCTGACGGGTATTAAAACAAGAGCCCCGGCTTCCACGTCTTTAGCCGTAAAATAGGATAATTTCTTGCTTGGCACGCCTTTGGCTATGGGTATCACGTGAACTATTTTCATAATTTTTATAGCCATATAATCGCAAAAAAGACCTCTTTCGTCAACCACCTTGCTTAAATTTGTAAAAAGGGCTGAGAAGCTATATGATGTACTAATTATGCATAGCTATGTGGTAAATGGGGGAAAAAAGTTAAAGGGGAGCATTACGGTGAATCCTTCAAAAAACGCTTCTATCGCTATTTTGATAGCCGCTCTTTTAAACGATAAAGAAACTGTAATAAAAAACCTTCCGAAAATTGAGGAGGTTTTCAGGGTTATAGAGGTGATAGAGAGCTTGGGCGCGCAAACGGAGTGGAAGGATGATCATGTTTTTAAAATAACTCCGCCGAAAGAAATAACTCTTAAAAATTTAAATGTTGAAGCCGCTCTTAAGACACGCATAATGATCTTGCTTATCGGGGTATTGGCACACAAATTTAAAAATTTTTCTTTGCCTTTTTCCGGCGGTTGCAAATTGGGTAGAAGAACGATAATGCCACATATTTACGCTTTAGAAAACTTTGGGATAAATATCAAAGTAGTAAAAAATAAATATGAAGTCAGCCATGACGGTCTCAAGCCTTGCGATAATGTAATAATGTACGAGTCCGGCGATACTGCCACGGAGAATGCCATCCTGGCCGCTTCCATGATAGAAGGCAAGACTGTTTTAAAATTCGCCTCGGCCAATTATCAAGTGCAGGATGTTTGCTTTTTCTTGAAAAAGCTGGGAGTAAGGTTTGAGGGCATGGGCGGCACCACTCTTACGATCCATGGCAAAAAGTCTCTAAGCAAGAAAATAGATTTCTCCGTAACCGAAGATCCGATAGAAGCGATGTTTTTCATTTCCACCGCCATTGTTACAAAGTCATCCATTGTTATAAAAAGATGCCCGATAGAATTTCTGGAGCTTGAGCTTTTTAAATTAAAGAAAATGGGTTTTAAATTTAACGTAGGCAAGGAGTATAAATCGTCAAATGGCTATAGTCGTTTGGTTGACATAGAAACATTTCCTTCAAATCTTTCCGCGCCTTGCGAGAAGATCTACGGGCGGCCGTTCCCCGGTTTAAACATAGATAATCTGCCTTTCTTCGCGCCTATAGCCACACAGGCCAAAGGAGAAACTCTTGTCCATGATTGGGTGTTTGAAAACAGGGCAATCTATTTTATGGAGCTTGGCAAGATGGGAGCGAATATTACCTTGGCTGATCCACACAGAGTTTTTATAAAAGGCCCGGTAAAGTTAAAGCCGGCGGATATAGTGTCTATACCGGCTTTAAGGCCTTCTGCTATAATGTTGGTAGCGATGCTTGGCGCCAAAGGCAAGTCTATTCTTAGAAATGTTTATATAATAGAAAGAGGTTATGAAGATTTATGCGGACGGTTGAAAAGCATTGGATCGGACATAGAAAGAGTAACAAATGATAAATACTAAATAATAAGCATGGGATTTTTCAGTAAAAAATTAGGCATAGATTTGGGTACGGCCAATACGCTCGTTTTCGTGCAGGGAAAGGGGGTGGTAATAAATGAGCCGTCCGTGGTAGCCGTGTCCATTCCGGAAAACAGAGTGGCGGCGGTTGGAGATGAGGCCAAAGTTATGATAGGCAAAACGCCGGACGCGATAGTGGCGTACAGACCGATGAAAGACGGGGTAATAGCCGATTACAGAGTTACCGAGGCCATGCTCAGGTATTTTATTTCCAAGGCCCTTGGCAAGTGGAGTTTTTTTAAACCGGAAGTTTTGGTATCCGTGCCGGCCGGTGTTACTTCCACCGAGAGACGCGCGGTGGTGGAGGCGGCCATGAAGGCGGGAGCCAAAGCGGCTTACGTAATGAAGGAACCGATTCTGGCCGCTATTGGCGCCGGCATACCCATCCACGAGCCCATAGGTCATATCGTGGTGGATATAGGTGGCGGCACCACGGACGCGGCCGTAATCTCTTTGGGCGGTATCGTGGCGGCGTCATCCTATAAATGCGCCGGCAATAAGATAGATCAGGCTATAGTTGATTACGTAAAAAAGAATTTTAATTTAAGCATAGGGGATAGAACGGCGGAAGAAATAAAAATCAAGATAGGCTCGGCCATTTTGGTGGAAGATGAAATGACCTATACCATTAAAGGAAGAGACCTTGTAACGGGCTTGCCACGCACGGCCGAGATTGCCACTAACGAAGTGGTAAGGGCGATAGATTCCCAGCTTAAAGATATGACGAAGGTGGTGAAAGATGTTTTAAATGAAACTCCGCCGGAATTGGCATCGGATATAATAGACAACGGCATTGTGCTTACGGGAGGCTCATCTCTGCTTCGCAATCTTGATGAGCTTATGTTTCGCGCCACCGGCGTAAAGGCGAGAGTGGCGGAAGAAGCGCTCTTTTGCGTAGCCAAAGGCACTGGCATGGCTTTGACTCATCTTGATACTTATAAAAAAAGCATAATAGCGAAAGGATAAGGAGTTCATAAATTTAATAAAGTTGTGCAATCAGTTTTAAAATCCCATATAGAGAAAAAAGATTTCAGCCACGGTTATCTTCTTTGCGGCGATTTCGGCGCGGCGAGAGAGGCGGCTTTTGAGGCGGCCATGGCTATCTTGTTTGTCGGCAGTCAGTCGGAGTCGGTCAATCTAGCGGCGCATCCGGATTTTTTTTATGGGAAGTTTGATTCTTTCGGCATCGCGGACAGTCATGCCGTAAGAGGATGGTCGGCTACCAAATCTTTCGCGGGCAAGGGAAAAGTTTCCATACTTGAAGTTTTTTCTTTTACTATGGAAGCGGCAAACGCGCTTTTAAAGACAATAGAAGAACCCGGCGAAGATATTTATTATTTTATAATCACGCAAACGCAAAGTGCCGTGATCCCCACGCTTAGATCAAGGTTAGTGGTAATAAATATAAATAGCGTGGAAGCTCGCGTTGCCGGGCAAGAGGATGACGGCGACAAAGAGACTGAAAAATTCTTTGGAAGCGACCATGCGAAGAGACTCGGTATGATTAAAAAGATTTTGGAAGATAAAAATACTAGCAAAGAAATAGCGGTGAATTTTATAAACAATCTTGAAAAATGGCTGGAAGGCGGCCTTAAAAGCGGGAGATACAAAGATTTTTATCACGCCGCCAAAGAGCTTGTCAGAGTGAGAGAATACGCCTTTTTAAGAGGGTCTTCCATCAAGATGATTCTTGAACATTTGGCGCTCGCCTTGCCGATTATTAAAAAATGATTAAAATACTAGTATATGTCATACGATTTTTCAAGTCTTAAAAAAAGAGGAGAGGAAATAAAGGAATGGTTTAAGCAGGAAGCGGCTTCGCTTAGAACAGGCAGGGCTAATCCGGCTTTGGTGGAAAATATTCTTATAGACACCTATGGCGCTAAAACGCCTTTAAAGCACGTTGCATCCATAAGCGTGGAAGATGCCAGAACTTTGCGTATTTCGCCGTGGGATGCTTCAAGCCTAAAGAGTATTGAAGTGGCGATAAGCGCGTCTAACCTCGGCGCGCAACCTATAGCAGATGGTCAGTCGGTGAGAGTAAGTTTGCCTGAGCTTACCGATGAGCGCAGAAAGATATTGGTCAAATCTCTATCAGTCAAACTTGAGGAATCAAAAATTTCTTTAAGGCAGGAAAGGGATAAAATTTGGAAAGATATTCAGGAGAAAGAAAAAGACGGCGAGATTTCGGAAGATGATAAGTTCAGATTCAAAGATGAGATGCAGAAGATTGTAGACGGCATCTCCGATAAGCTTGAAGAAATGGCTAAAACCAAGGAAAAAGAAATAATTGGTTAATCGCGTCAATAAAAATAAATGTCTGTTATATTTCTAATTATAATTTTGGCTATAATCATTTTGGCTCACGAATTCGGGCATTTTATCGTTGCCAAAAAAAGCGGAATGAGGGTGGATGAATTCGGTTTCGGCTTTCCGCCCAAGCTTTTTGGCTTTAAGATGGGCGAAACACTCTATACTTTAAACGCCATACCTTTTGGCGGTTTCGTGAAGATTCCCGGAGAGGACGGCGGCGAACAAGTCGCGAGAGAGAGTCAAGGCAGAACTTTCGCCGAAAAGAGCATGAGAAAGAGGATGGCGGTAATAGCGGCCGGCGTAATTTTTAACATTATTCTGGCGTGGTTTCTCATCTCCTTCGGACTTATGATTGGTTCGCCAATGTCTAAGAGCGCAGCCTCGGACGCGGCGGCCGTAAAAAATGCCAAGGTTACGATAATTGGAGTTGCCAAAGATTCTCCGGCAGAAGAAGCGGGGCTTAAAGTCGGAGACAAGCTGATAGCCTTTAGTTCTGTTGAAGAATTGCAAAATTTCGTGGCTGTGAGCGCCGGCAAAGAAGTGGAGATAGGATATGAGAGGGGAAAGGAGATGGGCGCTCTTACGCTTATACCGAGAGTTAATCCGCCTGAGGGTGAAGGCGCCATCGGCATAGCTATGGATGAGATAGGCACATTAAGACTCGCGCCGCATAAGGCTGTTATAGAGGGAGCTAAAACCGTTTACAATTTGACAATTGCCATTATTGGCGGACTTTATTATTTCATTTTAGACGTGACCAAAGGCACGGCCGGTTTGGATTCCGTGGCCGGACCGGTGGGTATAGTGAGTCTTACCGGCAGTGCCGCCAGTTTGGGTTTCGCCTATCTTATAAACTTCGCGGCTTTTCTCTCTATAAACATTGCTATACTAAATATCTTACCTTTCCCGGCATTGGATGGCGGAAGACTGTTGTTTTTGATAATAGAAAAGATAAAAGGCTCACCGCTTAACCCCAAATTCAGCCATGCGGCCAATACGGTGGGCATGATAATGTTGCTGGTTTTTATGGCGGTTGTCACTTATAGCGACATAGCGAAATTATTTTCGTAGACAATGAATATCATTTTGAATTACGGAATAGTATCGTTTGCGACGCCTTACGGAGTCCGCTACTTTAATGTATTTAAAATAAAAGCGGATGAGTAGAGCAAATTTTCGTAGAAAATTATGCGAGCCGAGCAAATGATGCTATTCCGTAATTCAAAAACAGCAAGGCCGAACCTTGATATGATTGTTGCCGATTTGCGAGAATTTTGTTATCATATTAAACATCTATGATTATCACTTATTATGGAGCTTCATGTTTTAAGGTGCAATCCGGCGACATCGTGGTGGCTTTTAATCCGCCGGCTAAAGATTCGTCATTTAAATCACCTCGTTTCCAGACTGACATCGCGCTTATAAGCTCAAGCGGCAAAGATTATAACGGAGCGGAAAACCTTGCGGGTAAAAACAGCAATGAAATTCCCTTTGTGATTGATGGAGCCGGTGAGTACGAGGTTGGCGGTATGCATATAAAAGGCATAGCGGCGGAGGGAAACACGATATACGTTTTATCTTTAGAAAATATAAATTTATGTCACTTGGGAGCTTTAAATGGAGATGTAAACGCCGATATAATGGAAAAAATTGGTAATTCGGATGTTGTGTTTATGCCTGTTGGCGGAGAAACCATGGGGGTGGTAGACTATGAAAAGGCTTCAGGAATTGCGGCAAAAATCGCCGCCAAAGTAATTATTCCATCTCAGTACGAAGAAAAAAGTCTTAAACAATTTATAAAAGAATTTGGCGCCGGCGATGTAGAACCGCTTGATAAATTTACTTTTAAGAAAAAAGATATCATTGACAGAAAAGGAGAGGTCGTCATTTTAAAACCGGTAGTGTAAAAAAAGATTTAAGATTTTATTTTGAAACATGGCGCTTATAGATAAAATAGAGAGTGTGCAGAAAAAGCCGGAGAATATAAAACGCAGGATTTTGTTTATTTCTCTCGTCGTGATAATGTTTTTTATAATAGCTATTTGGGCGCTTACTTTTAATGTTAAAATGGAAAGAGTGGTTAAAGAGAACGATAACGCTTCCATGTCGTCTCCGCTCGGAGTCTTCAAGAGTATTTTTAAAGATAGCGTAAAGATAGGTTCCGAGGGCGCGGAGAAAGTAAAAAACGCCATAAACGAGATTGGAGACAAGTAAAAAATAATGACTGAAGACAATTCAAAAAATAATAATAATTACGACAGGGTGATTAAAAGAGACATCTCAAAAGAGATGCGCTCTTCGTATCTTGCTTATGCCATGTCCGTTATCGTATCTCGTGCTTTGCCGGATATCAGAGACGGGCTCAAACCGGTACACAGGAGAGTTCTTTATTCAATGCATGAAAACGGCTTAACGCATGCCGCTAAATTCAGAAAATCAGCCACGGTGGTGGGTGACACTCTCGGTAAGTATCATCCTCATGGCGATATGGCTGTGTATAATACCATGGCCAGAATGGCGCAAAATTTCTTGATGCGTTATCCACTTATAGACGGCCAAGGCAACTGGGGTTCGCTGGACGGAGATCCTCCGGCCGCTCCACGTTACACGGAAGCCAGAATGACCAGTATCGCCGAGCAGATGTTGGCGGATATTCAGAAAGATACCGTGGATTTCAAACCTAATTATGACAATCGCCTTGAAGAACCTGTTGTTTTGCCGGCTGCCATTCCGCAGCTTTTGGTAAACGGTTCTCTCGGTATTGCCGTGGGTATGGCTACCAACATTCCACCGCACAATCTTGGCGAGGTGATAGACGCCACCACTCATCTTATAGACAACAAAGACGCTTCTTTGGAAGATCTTATGCAATTTGTAAAAGGGCCGGATTTTCCGACCGGCGGACTTGTATTTAACGCAAAAGACATCCAACAAGCTTACGCCACCGGCAGAGGCGGCGTGGTAACTCGCGGCGAAGCTGAAGTGATAGAAACCAAAAAAGGCGGTTTTGATATTATAGTTTCCTCCATACCTTATCAGGTAAACAAGTCGGAGCTCATTATCAAGATGGCGGATCTGGTAAACTCAAAAAAGATTGAGGGTATAAGAGATATAAGAGATGAGTCCGACAGGGAACATCAAGTAAGAATTGTAATTGAGCTTAAAACCGGAGTTAATCCGCAAAATATTTTGAACAATCTTTATAAACACACCGACATTGAGAGAACCTTCAATTTCAATATGATCGCCTTGGTTGACGGCGTGCAACCGCAGGTGCTGAGGCTCAAAGAGATGCTTCAGTATTTTATAGATCATAGAGATATCGTAATAAGAAGGAGAACGCAATTTGATTTGAATAAAGCTTTAGACAGAGAGCATATTTTGGAAGGTCTTAAAAAAGCCTTAGACCATATAGATGCCATTATAAAAACAATCAGAGCTTCCGAAGACAAGGATGACGCGCATAAGCAACTTATGGCTCAGTTTAAATTCAGCGACAAACAAGCCAGCGCCATTCTGGAAATGAAGCTACAAAGCTTAGCCAATTTGGAAAGGCAGAAAGTGGAAGATGAACTTAAGGAAAAACAAAAGCTTATAAAAGAACTTCGCGCTCTTTTGGCCGATCCGAAAAGGATTCTTGGAGTGGTAAAAGATGAATTGGTGGAGATAAGAAACAAATACGCCGATGCTCGCAGAACGAAGGTGGTGGCGAGAGCCGCCAAAGTAATGTCTATGGACGATCTGGTGCCGGCGGAGGAACAAGTGATGGTTCTCACCAATGGTGGCTATATAAAAAGAACGGACACAGAGTCTTATAAAGCGCAAAAAAGAGGCGGTTCCGGCGTGATAGATATAGATACCAAGGATGAAGATTTTGTAAATATTTTTCTCACCGCCAATACTCATGACGACTTGCTTTTCTTCAGTGATAAAGGCAAAGTGTATCAGATTAAAATGTATGAATTGCCGGAGAGCAAGCGCGCCACAAAAGGTAAATCTATAATGAACTTCTTATCTCTTACCGGTGAAGAGAGAATAACTTCCGCTCTTGTAATGCCTAAAGAAGGCAAGAACGAAGAAAAATTCTTAGTAATGGTTACGAAAAAAGGGGTTGTGAAGAAGTCCGATGCCGCCAACTTCAAAGACGTAAGAAGAAGCGGCATAGTGGCGATAGGACTTGATAAAGATGATGAGCTTAAATTCGTGAACATCGCCGCTAAAGGGGATTTAGTAATAATGGCCACGAAAAACGGCCAGTCAATTACCTTTAAAGAGTCTGACGTAAGATCTATGGGCAGAACGGCCGGCGGCGTAAGAGGTATAAGCATGGATGACAAAGACGAGGTGGTGGGAGCGGACGTTGTGCGAAGTGCGAAAGATTTCTTTTTGCTTAATATGGGAGAGAAAGGATATGGCAAAAAAACGGAAGTTAAAAATTACAGAGTGCAGAATAGAGGCGGCTCCGGTATAAAGACTTTCAAAGTTACGGATAAAACCGGCAAGCTGATGGTCTCAACCGTAGTGGGGTCGGAGACTAAAGAAATGATAGCCATTTCTCAAAAAGGACAGGTGATAAGAACCTCGCTTGATCAGGTGCCGGTACTCGGCAGACAGACTCAGGGAGTGAGAATAATGAGACTCAAGGACGGCGACAAAATAGCTTCTCTCACTTGCTTGTAAGATGCAACAATCCGTATCATTTGTTATAATTGAAACATGTTTTTAAGGCCGACAGAAATCGTGGAAAAGTTTAAACTTTCATCAGGCATGGTGGTGGCTGATTTTGGTTCCGGTTCCGGCCATTACGCTATCGCGGCAGCTAAAGAATTAAGAGGTACCGGGACGGTGTACGCCATAGATGTGCAGAAAGATCTCCTTGCCGCCGTTAAGACGGAAGCTGAATCAAAACATTTAAATAATCTTGAAATAATCTGGGGCGATGTGGAGAACGATAAAGGTTCTCGTTTGGCTGACGAATCCGTTGATTTTGTGATTATCTCCAATCTTTTGTTTCAAGCGCAAGATAAAGCGGCCATAGCCAGAGAAACGAGAAGAGTGCTCAAAATCGGCGGCATGGCGGCGATAATAGATTGGAGTGATTCCTTTGGTGGCACGGGGCCGACTCCGAACATGGTGGTGCCTAAGAGCAAGGCGGAAGAAATTTTTATAATGGAAGACTTTAAACTTGAAAAAGAACTTGACGCCGGTTCGCACCATTACGGCATGATTTTTAAGAAAAACAGTTCAAGCGTAAATAAAAGCTTGAATAATAGTCATTTTTTATGAAAGGAATAAGCGTCTTCGGCGCGATAATTATAGTAATATTCGTTGCAGCGGCTTTAATTGCCGTCTTGATGTTTGCCGGTTTTCTGCCGGGATACAAAGGAAAGAAAGGCAGCAGCAGTAAAGTAGATAAAACCGATCTTGTTTTGTGGGGAACATTCGCTAAAAACGAAATGAATTCCGCTCTTGCCTCTATCAACAAAGACAGGCAAGCTCCAATTAAAATAAATTATGTCCAAAAGTCGTCGAAATCATATCAAAACGATCTTGTGGATGCTTTGGCTTCAAACAAAGGTCCCGATATGATTATTGTGAGTCAGGATATGTTGTTGAAGAATCAAGATAGATTTTTTGCCATCCCTTTCACTGCTTATCCGGAAAGAGATTTTAAAGATAATTTCTCCGACATAGCGGAGGTTTTACTTAATACAAAATCAAAGAGCGTAAGAGGCCTGCCGTTTATGATTGATCCGCTGGTAATGTATTGGAATAAAAACCTGTTCTCTTCTTCGGGAATAAGCGGTTCGCCCGAATATTGGGACGAATTTTTGGAATATACTAAAGCTCTTACCGAGAAAAATGAAAGAGGCAACATATCGCAAGCCGGCGCGGCCATGGGCGAATTTTCAAATGTAAATAACGCTAAAGATATTTTTTCCACGCTTGTTTTACAAACCGGCAATCCGATTGTAGATTCCAAGACGCTTAAAACCACTATGGGAGACGGCAAAAACTATTCTGCCAAAGCAACTGAAAATGCCGTAAATTTTTTCAATGAATTTTCCAACTCGAACAAGCTCAATTACTCATGGAACAGATCGCTGCCGTCTTCTCAAGACATGTTTGCCGGCGGATCTCTGGCAATGTACTTTGGATTTGCCAGCGAGTATGAGAGCATAAAAAAGAAAAATTCCCATCTGGGTTTTGACGTGGCTTTAATGCCGCAAGTAAGAGAGGGATCGGTGAGGACTTCATTTGGCAGGCTCTATTCAATCGTGGTATTAAACGATTCAAATAAAAAGCAATCAGCCTTAAATGCCGCTGTTTCCATGACGAGTTCCGGCACACTGGATGGATTCTCTTCTTATTTAAGACTTGCTCCGGCAAGAAGAAGCGCTCTGACTCAAAATGCAAGTGACAGCTATTTTTCCTTATTATACAAAGCCGCCATTATGGCCAGATCTTGGCTGGAGCCGGATAGCGACAAGATAAATGATATTTTTAAAGATATGACAAGCACCGCCGCTTCAGGCGCGGCGCCCGCTTCGGAAGCGGTGAGAGTGGCGGAACGAAAGATTAACGATATTTTGGAAAAAATGTTAAAATAAAAATGCAAAAGTTTTATTTATTGAATTCAAGTTTTTTAAAAATCGCTTTAGTTGTTTTCACGCTGAGTTTGTCTTTTTTGACGGCGCCGGTGATGCCGCCGACAGCTCAAGTTTACGCGGAAGAAGATTATTATAAACCATTTGACAAAATTTCTGAAGATACAGGTTTAATACCGTGCGAGGGTGTTGATTGTGATGTTTGCGACATCTTCACGCTCATAGACAATATAAAGGATTTTTTGGTCTTTACCATAGCCAGTCCGTTGGCGGCCATTATGTTGGCGTATGGCGGCATTCTGCTTATCACTTCCGGAGGAAACGAGAAAAATAAAACAAAAGGCGCGAAAACCATTACCGCGGCCATAATAGGTATCTTCTTGGTGTTTGCCGCGTGGCTTATCGTTAACACCGTGCTGGGCGCTTTGGCAAATAAGGACTGGAAAGATTCATGGAGCGGTTTTGACGGGTGTTAATAAAGTTATAAAGTTATAAAGTTCATAAAGTTATCAAGTCAAAAGTTCATAAAGTTAGAATTATGAAGATAAATAAAAATAAAATACTTAAGATTATCTCGTTATCGTTATCGTTTTTATTATTTCCGTTTGTGGTTTTAGAGGCGGCGGATGAGATGATAGATAATCCTTTGGGTACCGACTCTTTTCCCGATCTGGCTTCGGCGCTTTCCGAATTGGCCATAGAAATAGGCATACCGATAGCGGCTCTTTTTATAATTTATTCCGGCTTGATGTTTGTAACGGCCAGAGGCAATGCAGAGAAATTAACGAAGGCTAAAACAGGTCTTATGTGGTCACTGGGCGGCACCGCCATTTTGCTGGGAGCGTGGGCGATAACGGAAGTTCTCAAGGATACTATTGAACTTTTGGAATAATGATTTATAATGTAAGTTATAGTTTTATTTATAAAAATTCGCGGAGCAATACCGTGATAAAATGGTCGCAAAAATTAAAAAGTAATTAAAAATTATGAAGAATTTTAAAAAGTTTTTGTTGGCGGGAGGTTCCGCGATGATGATGTTTCCATTCGCGGCTGGAGCCGTGTCGAATGTAGATGAATTGGTGGATGTGGTAGACACTATCTTGATGTCGATAGTTCCTATTATAGTTGCCATTGCCGTGGTTGTGTTCCTTATCGGCGTGCTCAAATATGTAAGAGCCGGGGAAGACGAGGAAGAAAGGAAGAAAGCCAAAGGTCTTATGATTTTCGGCGTTATCGCTCTCTTCGTAATGGTAAGTGTTTGGGGGCTCGTGAATATTATCGGAGGCACTCTTAGCCTTGATACAGATATACCAGATACACTAAAAAACATTTTACCTTAAATATAAAATAAATTTATGTTGGCTCTCAGTTCAAGCGCGGTTAATTTCGTAGATAAGATTAAGGTCTATATTCTTAATCCGATTATCGGCTTTATGTTTGCCGTGGCTATAGTGGTTTTTATTTACGGCATCGTGGAGTATATGCTTGGCGGCGACAATGAAGACAGGAGAAAGGATGGCGCCAAGCATATGACATGGGGGGTAATAGGCCTCTTCGTGATGATTTCCGTTTTCGGTATTATGAATGTAATAATAGACTTCTGGGCCAGCGTATAATGTAAGGATTTAAGAGTAATCCACAGGCCGCCTCGTCTCGCTTATAGCGGATCGTGGCGGTTTTGTGTTATAATGGAGATAATATGTTTAGCAGTCTTTTGGAAAAAGCGACAGGTATTATCAGTTCCGTGATTATTCTTCTTATCGCCATCGCCGTGCTGGTGTTTATTATCGGCATACTTAAGTATATTGCCCGTGGCGACGATGAAGAAGAGAGAAAAAAGGGAAAGAATCTTATGATTTATGGCATCATTTCGCTGTTTGTAATGGTAAGTGTGTGGGGCTTGGTGAATATATTGGTGGAAACTTTTAAGCTTGAAAATCAATACCCGGACGATATTCCGTATTTGGATAGGAGTGGAAGCGACAGTGACAGCGACAGCGACAGCACTACCGGCGGTGGAAATATATAAAAATAAGCAGCTTTGACATTGCATCAAAGCTGCTTTTTTAACTAAAAATTTTATTTTATTTTTTTAAGATATGCATCAATTGGCAGTTGTATTGTGTTTGGATTGTTTGCGTCAAACTTCTTCAAGTGTCCGAAGTAGTCGCCATTTTCGTTCGCGGCGAGAGACACCTCCATTTTGACAACACCATCTGGCTTGTCAATCATGCCGTTAAAGTATCCGTCAGATCCTTTCTTGAGTTTGGCCTTGTTGAGGTATCTAACCCCCTTCCCCCTTTTAGTCTTCTCTTCGGTGTAATAAGAGAAGATGAGGAAGTTATCTTCCATAAATGGTGGAGACAATGTTTCCGCTTCGTTGTGGGAGATTTGGATTACTCTCTTCCGCGCCGCTTTTTTTATTGTTTCTGAGTCGGCATAAACACCAAATACCCATTTTTCTTGAGGCTTTGGTTTGGCGGCGGTTGATAGTTTTTCTTGAATCTGTGCCGACTGTTTTTTTGGCGCAGGTGCTTTATCTTTGAGCACGATTGCCGCCAAAACAATCATCGTAATGGCAAAAGCTATAAAAAACCACTTCCATACCCCCCTTGGTATGCTACTGTTCATTTTTTCTCCTTTCCTTTTCTATTGATTTTTCTATTTGTTAAGAAATTTATCTGCGATGGCTCCAAGCATCCCTGTACCATCTAGTCCTGTGTAATTCATGTTTCTTTCTTCTATTGTTTTAATCACCTTATTTCTCTCAGTTTGGATGATTTCTAGAGCTTTCTCTGGCTTTATACCAAGCTCTGCAACCATCCTTTTAACCTGCTCTCTGATATGTTCCAGTTCAATCATCTCGGCTTCGCGTTCTTTTACTTCATTTGCCACTTTTTCTGCGTTTTTTGCCAGCTCGCCTTTCGGCCTGATGCTGACCACATTCACTCTATGGATTATTATCCCCAGAGTTTCTAACTTCATGTTGCCGTTTCCACGGCGTAATTCCCGCGTTACGTCAGCCATCATCTGGCTGTTTTCAGGGTTTTTGTGATCAATGCCCAGCATGGACGCGACTATCTCAGCGAGAAAGTGTTTGTCCATTTTAACGGCCATCTCCCAATTTTTGGGTTCATGGTCGGGATTAACCGCAAACTCTCTAACTGATTCCATGATGATGTCTTCTAATATATCTTTTACCCCGTCTTCACCGCCGGAATTGAGATATGCGATTAATTGCGTACCGCTACTTGAATCCGGAGAGAAGGTAACATGCACCTTCATCTCGATCTCTGCCATGTCCGGCGTTCGGACATCATGCGGTTCAAAATCAAAGTTCTTTTTTTCTACATTTACGGGTATATACCCGTTAAGAAACGGATAAAAAAGAAAGAATCTCCACCCTTCTTTCTTTACCCCGCCGGTCCTTTGACCTAAACGGGTTACTACCGCTTTGGTTGGCGGTTCGGCAGGGATCTTTCGCAAACCTTGCAACACCACCCCCAAAATAACAAAAAACAAAAAAGTGAATATCAGTCCAACCAGTCCAACCATTCCACACCTTCCTTTCAAAAGAATTAGAAATTTTTAGATTTTATATTAAGTTATCAAAGGCCAAACAAACCCTTTGGTTATTTTTATAAATTATACACGAAAATAGGAAAATGTCAAGGTTTTTGGCGGTATTTTGGCTCTAAGCTTGTAATAAGGCTTTAAATAGGGCACAATTAGCTTGTGATTGAAGATAACAAAAAGAGGGAAAAAACCGTAACTCTGCTTAAGGAAATAGCAGGTAATTTTATAAGGTTTGAGGTGGACCCTAAATATATGGTTACGGTGCATAACGCCGATGTTTCTGATAGTGGCAGAAAGGTGAAATACGGCATAAGCGTTTTTCCAAAAGATAAGGAGAAAGAGACGCTGGTTCTTTTAAGCAGGAAAAGGGGAGAGATGAAGAAGTATATGAAGGAGAAGACACGCCTTGGCATTTTGCCGCATATTACTTTTGAGGCGGATAAAAGCTGGGAGTTGGAAATGAGAATAGATGAACTTTTAAAATAGTTCCGGCCTAGTGGTGAAGTGGTAACACAGCGGTCTGCAAAACCGCGACGCACCGGTTCGACTCCGGTCTAGGCCTAAGATATGGAAAATTTAAAACGCCCGGGTGGTGGAATGGTATACACGCACGACTTAAAATCGTGTCTCGAAAGAGATGTGGGTTCGAGTCCCACTCCGGGCATTGAGCGAATGAAGTGAGCGAGATGGACGGAGAGAAAGCCAACTGCTTGGCTTGCGTTGGGACTCGAAAGACTTTTTGTTATTTTGCAGAGCAAAATCAAAAAGTGCCTGCCTATGCAATAGGCGAGTCCCACTCCGGGCATTGAGCGAATGAAGTGAGCGAGATGGACGGAGAGAAAGCCAACTGCTTGGCTTGCGTTGGGACTCGAAAGACTTTTTGTTATTTTGCAGAGCAAAATCAAAGAGTGCAATATGTATGTGGCCTTATGCAGTATAGAAAAAACATCAACAGTATGGTATTTTATGTTTATGACTAAAGAAAGTATTTTGCCGATAATTATGTTTCTTCTCGGACTAATCGCGGTGCTGTTGTATATTTTCTTTTGGTTTTATAAATAAATTTATGAATTACATTCCCACAATAGGTTTGGAGATACACGCTGAGCTTAAAACCAAAACAAAAATGTTTTGCGATTCGGCCAATGACCCGAATGAGAAGAAGCCAAACGTAAACGTCTGTCCCGTATGCATGGCGCATCCGGGATCTTTACCAGTGGCAAATAAAGAGGCGATAAGGAAAGTGCTTATGGTGGGTAAAGCGCTGGGCGGCAATTTGGCGGAATATTCTCGCTTTGACAGGAAAAATTATTTTTATCCAGATATTCCAAAAGGGTATCAGATCAGTCAATATAAATTTCCATTGGTGGAAGGTGGCGAACTTGAAGGAATAAGAATTACTCGCGTGCATCTTGAGGAGGATACCGGCAAGCTTATGCATGCTCAGAATGGCAGCAGCAGCTTGGTGGATTTTAATCGCGCCGGCGTGCCTCTGATGGAGCTTGTTACCGAACCGGATATAAAAAGCGGCGAGCAGGCCAAAAAGTTTGGAGAAGAAATTCAGCTTATACTGCGTCATCTTGGCGTGTCTGACGCCGATATGGAAAAAGGACAAATGCGAGTGGAGGTAAATATATCTTTGCGTGATAGTGGCGG
>Ga0210057_1003302_pt1 | contig 22350 bp, 21 predicted proteins | sample CryGeyCG2114_010_2_FD_183968 | JGI IMG/M metagenome (GOLD analysis project Ga0210057, IMG submission 183968) | Groundwater microbial communities from aquifer - Crystal Geyser CG10_big_fil_rev_8/21/14_0.10 (SPAdes) (version 2) | ecosystem: Environmental > Aquatic > Deep subsurface > Groundwater ...
CCTCGGCCAAAATGTTGGGACAGTCAGGAAATTTGTGTAAAATTGAATAGAATATTGGGAGATCGTCTAATGGTAGGACAGCGGCCTTTGAAGCCGTCAATCTTGGTTCGATTCCAAGCCTCCCAGCCAAGGTTGGAAGTATCGAGGCGACCTAATCCCCTCGAAAAACCACCCCTCTATTCCGACACGGCATACCTGCTGAGAGCAGTATCCAGAACGAAAACCGCCCGTAATTGGGCGGTTTTCGTTTGGCCAATAAAGTTGTAAAATGAAGATAATGTTATTCATGCGCGATTCAAAATATAAAACACACTACATCATCGCCTTTGTGGGTATCTTGGTTTTAGGTGTTGGTGTCTTTCTTCTTAGTCAATCACCAAAATCTGAGCCACGTGGGGAAAATGTAGTTGTCATAATCCCAGACGGTCTCCGCAAAGAGCAAACGGCAAGCCTGCTTGCCGACGCACTCGGTTGGTCCACAGAGCAAGAGCGCAAATTTGTCGTAGAAGATACTGCTCGTGATATTCGACACGTAGAGGGGGTGTTTCCTGGTGGAGCGTACACATTCTCTACCGCTTCAAGCACATACGAAGTTGCGTCTGCACTGCTTGACGTTGCCGTTGATAGATATAGGCGACTCGGCGCTGGTCTTACCCCGGACGAATGGTATGACGTGCTTAAGGTCGCATCCATCGCTGAGCGTGAAGCGGAAACGATAGCAGATTTAAATCAACGAGCAGAAGAGATTTGGCAATCGTGGCGTAATGATGAACTCCTGCAAAGTGACGCAACGGTCCAATACGTACGGGATTCGATGCAGATGTATGCGAGCGAATCGTGCAAGAACGGTAACACAACCTCCGGCATGGTCTCGTATGATGAATACACGACAGACACAGGAGAGACACGCACCGTTTGCATCCACTGGCGCCTTGCTTACATCGGCGCAGGTGATGACTATGAATGGTGGGCTCCGGTTACAGACAACGACCGTGCATTAGAACACGGGCACAATACCTACCTCTATTCAGGTGTCCCGCAACATCCAGTTGCAACACCGTATGAAGAGTCGATCATGGCGGCGAGAGGCACACGCGATGCGCATATCGGAAATTAACATGCAGAAGAAACTGGCCATTCTTGCATTTATCCTTCTACTCAGCAGTGCGCCATTTTTGCAGCCCAATATCGCACATGCTTGTTCGTGTGTCGCTGATACATCTCAAGAGGAAGATTTTGAGAATGCTGAAGCGGTATTTATCGGGCGCGTGCTTTCGATCGAGGAACACCGCGGTTTTGCGCAACAATTACTACGGACACTCCCGTTCATTGAGCGGCGCCCATCGTATCGAACAATCACCTTTCATGTCACCGAAAGATGGAAAGGCATTGATGCGAATCTCGTGACCGCCGCGACCGGTTTTGGCGGAGGAGACTGCGGCTACTATTTTGCAGAAGGAGAAACATATCTGGTGTATGCGCATGACGGCGACTTCTACGGTGAAAAACTTGCGACCGGTATCTGCTCACGCACTGAAGTACTACGACATGCTGACGAGGAAATAACGGCACTCGGTCCAAGCGATTCAACTTTTACTGATGCAGAAACGGTCTATAACCCTATTGATGGGCCGTGGTGGAATGAAATACAGAACGAAATCGCCGAATTCTTTATTCAACCGATCACCAGAACTATCTTCGTTGCACCGTGGCACGTTGCACTTGGAATTATCGCACTCTATATCACGCCGCCGATCGCTTTCGTCTGCTGGCTTATACGACGCAGGAGAAAATAAATCATCATGAAAACGAAGACCGGCATTGTAATAATGGTATTGTTAGTTGGAATCGCGATACCAAAACTAACGATACACAATATCGTTTCAGTTGATGAACGCTTAGAGCGGTGCACTCAGTATGCAACAAACGAGATACTAGACAACCCGTTTCAACGCATCGCACTAAAGCTTGGTCAAAGTCGCATCGTTGAAACCGACGGAGGAAATCGAGTGACCATAGAAGTGTTTACACTCTTCCGCATTCCACTGCCGGAACGTATTGTCGCATTCTGCGATCAGGTAGGGATTCCCGAACAAAGCATCACCGTCGATAAAACAGGAGACTCGGCGGCCATGTATCCTTTCGGTATTACTGAAGATGATATACCGAAAGGGTGGTATATGCGCCGCTCCCAAGGAATTGATAATGCATACATGGTGCTTACCAAAGATCCAAATATCCCGTGGCCGCAATCCGAGCTTGGCGAATTCGGCGAGTTTATACTCGTCGAGGTACATGAGATAGGAGACCCTGAAATGTGGATTGAGAGTAGGGTTGATTGCGATGATGTTGCTCTCAACCGCTCATGCGCATGGAGTTTTCTCAACGGTCGCTCACATCTTCGAGTTGAACACGAAACACCCGCCGCAGATGCGCAGACCGATTATTTCCTCGACTACGGTCGTGTTGCTATAGCAATGCTCTATCCACTTGATTCAGACACGGAAACAAAAACCGCATATGCGCGATTCTTGTACAATATCGTCGCTCCGATTGTCGGTACTGCATATAGTCGCACCGTTTTGAAAGAGAATTGCACGCAAGATATACCGCGCGAGCTTATTGATGATTCAACTACTGATTATGAAGCTGGCATCGTAACAATGTATTGGTGGGATGGAGAAGTACAAGAGAATAAAAATCTCACTGTGCCGTACGAACCCGAAACTGATTTTGCGGGATGTTCGGAGTCAGTGAAGGAATTCTTGAGGCATTTGCCGGCAGAACTTAAATAACAATATGGTCAAAAATACTAACGAAACCAACAAAGAGCTGTATCAATGCGAGGAGTGTGGTTTCCATTATGTCGAGAAAGAATGGGCAGAGAAATGCGAAGCGTGGTGTAAAGAACATAAGAGCTGCAATCTTGAGATCACCGCGCACGCTGAGGAAAATAAGTGATCTACGCCTAACGGAAAGACCGTCCATATGGACGGTCTTTTTGGTGGAGATTCTGTTACACCATCGTCACCATCTTCTCTCCAAGCATCAGTTGGTCTTTGAGATGCGACAGCACGAGCCGCTTCTCATCCTGGCTGCCGTTGTTCAGCGTGTGCTTCGCATAGTTCTTCAGGTCAACATCGTGTAGCTTCACTTTTTCTGTTTTCATGCCAAGCAAGGTGTTGAACCGTTCATGCCGCTCGATCTCTTCCTTGAGGTTCTTGCGCAGTCCCAGCTCATCGATACCCATCGTGTCTATGAGACTAAGGAGTTGCGTCACTAATTCTTCCTCTCTGATATACCCGCTCTTGCAGTGTAGGTCTTTTGATCGGGTACAGCCGTAGTACACGTACTTGGCAGTGCCACCATTCTTGAGCTTTTTGAACTTTTCCTGCGCCGTTACTCCCGAGCCGCAGAACTTGCAGCGCATCAGTTTCGTGAAGGCGAACTCCTTGGAGTCATAGTGCATGGCCCATTGGCTCTTGAGCTTTTCCTGGGTTTTCTCAAAAAGTGCTTTGGTGATGAGCGGCGCATGTTTGCCCACATACCAGTTACCGCTCTTTACGGGGTACTCAAACTCGCCGTAATAGAGAGGCGTGTTTAATATTTTGTATACATTTGAGAGCCAGAGCGGCTTTCCATACTGTGACTTGAATCCGATCTCACGGAGCCACTTGTACACTTTCCGTCCGCTCCAGCCGTCCCGTCCGACATGCTCGAACATTTCTTTGACTACCGGTGAACGTTCCGGGTCCACCATGATGTATCCTTTCCGGTCAGTACGCTTTTCGTTCAGGTATCCGATTGGCGCAGGGGCAGGCCACAGCCCCATCTCACACTTCGCTCGAAGCCCGCGCTTTACGTTCACGCCTTTCTGGTCGTTCTCAAGTTTTCCCTGCGCGCCGAGGATCATGAGGAGGAACTTTTCGTTCGGATTGTTCGTGAACTTCTGGCTGAAGGTGCGTATCTCAATAATCTTCTTCTGATCAAGCAGGTCGACGATGACGCCGAGGTCGCCCGCGTTTCTACTCAACCTGTCCGGTGCCCACGTCAGAATCGCATTGAATTTCTCCGACCGTATTTCATCGATCATCTTGTTAAACTCCGGTCGTTGCAGAGTTTCTTTTGCGGAATGCGATTCACGCTTGATCTCGGTCACGCGAATTCCTTCCCTTTGCGCCACTTGAAGCATCTCCTTGATCTGGCTATCGATACTCATCGCCTGGCGCTCATCTGATTCAGTACTCTTTCTCGCATAGAGGCAGTACCGCAGGTCCTCTTTGTTTATTGTTGGTCCCATATATTTGTTCCTTTATTTACTTGGTTAATTACTTTTTCTTCGACCTACTACAAGGGATGACGCAACCCTCTTAGGGAGTCCAGACCCCATAAAATGGAGTGTTGATAACTCAATTACCCTTATTTTAAGGCACGAGCTAGGGTAAAGACCTATGAATACCTATGAACACTTGACTTTATATTTACGTGATGATAGGATGAAGCTACTCAATATGCGCAAGGATATACAAGCAAAACTTAAGGAAATGCCGGATCTGCTCTCTATTGGACAGGTAGCGGAAATTTTCAGTATCCACCAAGACACCCTCCGAAACTGGGAAAAGGAGGGCATTTTAGTACCTCTCCGGGCTGGTAAGCGTGGTGACCGCAAATACCGCCCTCAAGACATCCAGGCAATTGTGGACAAAATGGGCAGCAAACTCACCCTGCCTCAGCTGGAGCAGTTTCTTTGGCGTAGCGCCGACATTCTTCGCGGTAAGATAGACAGCTCGGATTACAAGAAGTACATCTTCGGCCTCCTCTTCTATAAGCGGATCAGTGACGTATGGGATGAAGAGCACGCGCGGATTATGGCGGAGTACAACGACGAGACCATCGCGTCTGCCGACTACAATCACCGTTTCCAGGTACCGAAAGAGTGTCGCTGGTCTGTCATTGAAGAACGCGCGGAAAACATCGGACAAAAACTCAACGAGATTTTTGACAAGCTGACCAACGCGAACAGCCCGAAGCTCGACAAGATTTTTGACGACCTTGATTTTGCAAACAAAGACCGCTTCCCGAACGAAACAACCCAGCGTCTCATCAACCATTTTTCTCAGTACAACTTCGGTGATACCTACATTAACTCCGATGTCCTCGGTGATGCATACGAATATCTCATCAAACAATTCGCGGCCGACGCTGGGAAGAAAGGTGGCGAGTTCTACACACCGCGCGAAGTTGAGCGCGTCATCATTCAGATTCTTAAACCACACAAGAAGGATCACATCTACGACCCTACCGTTGGCTCGGGCGGCTTTCTCTTGGAGGCCTTCCACCATCTGAAGGAAAAAGAGGGAGAGCAAGTTGCGCGTACGCTTTACCTCTATGGACAAGAAATCAACATCGGCACCTACGCAATTGCGAAGATCAATATGTTTCTGCATGCACTTGATAGTGCTGATATTCAGCGTGGCGATACACTCGCGAATCCACAGTTTCTAAATCCAAACGGCAGTCTCAAAACTTTCGACATCTGCGTCGCGAACCCGCCCTACTCGATCAATGATTGGGAGTATGAAATGTTCAAGTCCGACAAGTATGGTCGCATTGATGGATACGAGCTACCGCCCAATAAAAATGCAGACTACGCATTCGTGCTCCACATCATCAAGTCGATGAACTCAAACGGTCGCGCCGGTATCGTGCTTCCGCACGGCGTGCTCTTCCGTGGAGGTTCCGAAGGACGCATCCGCGAGCAAATACTCAAGAACGATCTCATTGAGGCGGTGATTGCACTCCCGTCAAAACTTTTCTACGGCACGGGCATCCCGGCGGCAATTCTCATTTTCAACAAAAACAAGCCGGAGACTCACAAAGGCAAGGTGCTCATCATTGATGCGGAGAAGGGCTTTTCTGAAGGTAAGAATCAAAATACGCTCCGTGTGCAGGATATACAGAAAATTGTAAAAACATACGACGGCTACGCTGACGTTGAGAGCTATGCTCGCGTGGTGTCGCTTAAGGAAATTGAAGGGAACGAATACAACCTCAACGTCCGCCGCTACATAGAAAACGGCGACAAGGAGGAAGAGATTGATGTGTCGGCAGTACGCAAAGAGCTCGCGGTATTGGAAAAAGAACGAGCAGAAGTTGATAAAAAGGTCGAGGGATATTTGAAGGAGCTTAAATATTAGATTTATGGAAGAAGAGAACACACTACCACAGGGGGAACAAAAATCAGTCAATAAGCATGATTTTTATTTTGAAACTCCTCTATATGAGCTACTTGAGTACTCTGATTTAGAAGATTCGGAGAATCTTCTTCGTGGAGATGTAGATGCTTATTCTGCAAGAAACGATACTGATACAACATACAGCATCAAATTTAGCTGGATCACAAAGCTGGATACGAAGTATGTAAATTCTTATACCGAGTATTTTGCCGGTTTTGGTTTCGTAACATTAAGCTGTAAAAGAAAAAGCAATGATGTTTTAAGGTTTTTTGTTTATAACGACGAAATCAATAAACGAATAATAAAGGTCGGACAATTTCCTTCCATCGCTGATTTGCAATTTGAAGAACTAGGTAAAAAATATGAAAAGGTTCTTCCAAGGGAGGACCTAAAAAATCTAAAGAAAGCAATCGGTCTCGTTTCGCATGGTGCGGGTGCTGGATCGTTCGTGTATCTCCGCCGAATTTTTGAGAATCTTATTTTGGAGACATTCAAAGAAAACCGTGCTGCTGTTGGTATGAAAGAAAATGACTTTAAGTTGCAGCGTATGGAGGACAAAGTTGAGTCGCTTAAAGGATCCCTTCCAAGTCAGTTGCTCGAAATGAAATCTATTTACGGGATTCTTAGTAAGGGGGTCCATGAATTAAGCGAGGAAGAATGTCTCCGGTACTTTGCTCCGTTAAAGCTCTCTATTGAACTTATTCTTGATCAGAAAATAGAAGAGGCAAAGAAACGTGAACGAGATGTACTGGTTAAGAAACAGCTACAAGATATCCATCAGGAGCTTTCGGAGGGTGGAAAAGATAAAACATCATGAGTATAAAAGAAATCCAAAAATTACTCACAGACGCGGTGGACACATTCCTGCATTTCGACAGCGAATTACTTGCTGGTGATGCCCACGAGCAAGCCATCGCGCACAGAATTGCGAACTACATTGAACGTGGCGGTGTTCGCAGTTATATGGTTGATTGCGAATATAACAAGCAAGGCACAGATCCAAAGCGATGGAATGGGAGAATTTTTCGTCCGGACATCATTGTGCACAAAAGAGGGCGAAATAATCGGGGCGACAATTTGCTCGTTGTTGAAATAAAGAAAGACAAAATCTGTCCGAGCAATATTCAGCGCCTGAAATTTATGACGAGTCCTTACAACAACGCTTTTGGATATGAGCTTGGGTGTTTTCTCTACTTTAGTAACGGAGTGCCCAAATATATTTGGATTGGAGGCGGGAAAGTGCAAGAAGATTTATGACAGCAACAAAAACAAAACAGAATATCCCAAGGGGGTGGCAAACCGTAACAGTTCAAGATGTCTGCGAAAATTTAGATAATCTGCGCAAACCAGTTACCAAATCGGATCGAGAATCGGGCGATGTTCCATACTACGGTGCAACGGGGATTGTAGATTATGTAAAGGATTATATTTTTGACGAACCCATTTTACTTATTGGAGAGGACGGTGCTGATTGGTCAAAATTCGCTAACACAGCTTACACCGTTGATGGTAGGAGTTGGGTAAATAATCACGCTCATGTTTTGAGATGTACGAAGGCCGACCGCATTTTTTTAAAAGAGTATTTAAATTATGAAGATCTAAATAGTTTTATTACTGGTGGTACGAGAGGAAAATTAACAAAAGGGGCTCTTTCTAAAATCCCTGTTTTATTTCCACCACTCTCCGAACAGAAAAAGATTGCGGAGATTTTGGGGGCGGTTGATGAGGAGATTCAGAAAATTGATGAAATTATTTCCGCGACAGAAAAACTCAAGCGTGGGCTGATGTACGACATTTTTCATTTTCGAAATGAAAAGAACCTAAAATTTATAGCCCTAGGAGATATTGGCAAGGTGTCGATGTGCAAGAGGGTTTTTAAAGAAGAAACGTCAGACACTGGTGAGATACCGTTTTACAAAATTGGCACTTTCGGGAAAGATCCAGATGCTTTTATATCCCAAAAATTATTCGATAGTTACCGAAAGAAGTTTTCTTTTCCTAAAGTTGGCGATGTACTTTTATCGGCTTCTGGGACTATAGGTAGAAAGGTTAAATACGATGGCAAACCAGCGTATTTCCAAGACTCAAATATTATTTGGCTGGAACACGATGAAAGTAAAATCTTGAACAGTTTTCTCTTTTACTTATACGATACGATAACGTGGCAGACGGAGGGCAGCACTATCAAGAGACTGTACAACAGTATTCTTTTGAGAAAAATGGTTCCCGTGCCATCTATTGATAACCAAAAGAGAATCGTAGAGATTTTATCTGCAGTTGATGAAAAAATCTCAATCAATCAACGACTGAAAGAAAAGCTCTCTCTCCTCAAAAAAGGCCTCATGCAGGATCTTCTAAGTGGAAGTAAAAGAGTAAATGTATGAGTAAAGTTCAGCAGACAAGAGAAGATCTACAAAAGCAACTGGATTCACAGTTGGAGCTTTTGGGTGCCTTGGCTGATTTGTATGACCAAGGTCAAACGGTTGTAGCTAAATCTATGGCTTCATCCATTCGTGTCCTTCTCCACAACACCGATAAATCCCACTCCCTGCTGTCTCAACTTGATCTGGAAGCGACCGATTTCTTTGACTCGTGCCTTGTCGATGGAGTCCCTGACGACTATGAGAAAGTGAAAAGGCTGGGTAGCTATGCAGGACTGTTTGGTATCGGGGTTGGAGAACAAGAGACGACTTACATTCCATATCTTGATGATATTCCAGGCAATGATCCAAGACATGCTTCATATGACGAATATTGGAATAGAATCGTTTTTCACGACAAGCACAATGGAACATTTACGCGTAAGGAGATTGTTTTAGCGGTAGCTAATAAAGATGGAGGAGCCCATGTCGATCCGGAGTTAGATCAAAAGTATGTCGATCTGGCCAGAAACAATTCTCTTGGTTGGGAAGGTTCGGCAAACAATCAACAACACGAATCTCCAAAGGGAGCTGAGCTTGCCGCAATGAGACAAATAGCCCATGAGGTGTTGAGAACATTTGTCTCAGATTACCCTAAGAAAAAGATGGCTTTCGGAGGTAAAAAACCGATTGCTGTAATGGCAGGAGCTGGTCCGATGATTGGTATCAAAAAGAAAACCAAAGAGAACACTGTTCCGAAAGTTGGTCGAAATGATAAATGTCCATGTGGTAGCAACATGAAATATAAAAAGTGTCATGGAAAATAGAGTATGAAATTCAACGAACAATACACAGTAGAAAATCACGTCATTAAGTTTCTTCAAGAGAAGCTTGGTTACGAGTACACCAAACCGCAGGAGTTTGCCAAGCTTCGGGAGTTTGAGAATGAGTACATCATCACCTCGCTGCTTCTCGAGGCCGTGAAGCGCATCAATGGCGTAGATGATGACGAGGCGATATCCATTGTGCGCGAAGTGAAGAAGATAGATAACAACGAAGCATTTCTCACAATGCTTCGTGAAGGGGTCAACCTGAAGAATCCTCAGACCGGCAAGATGAGAGACTACTATGTCATTGATTTTGATATACCTGGTAACAATCAATTTGTTGTTACCAATCAGTTTTATTTTGAAGGCAATTCAGAGAACATCCGGCCGGATGTGATGGTATTTTTGAATGGGTTGCCGGTGGTAGACATTGAAGCAAAGAGCCCCACCGCTGCAAGTAATGTGAACTACACGAACGCCGTCGGGCAGATTAAGCGATATGAGCGCAACGCTTTTAAACTTTTCTGGCCAAACTGTTTCAATATCGCTACCGACGGCCTGCAGACTGTGTATGGTGCCACCTACGCGCAAGCGCAGTATTTCTTGCGATGGCGTGACGAGGAGCTTGAGAAGCAGACTGGTGGAGAGATGGAGATGACTCTCGCGGCACTTCTCGCAAAAGAACGCCTGCTCGATATCGTCAGGAACTTCATCCTGTTTGAGAAAGAAAAAGAGCGCACAGTAAAGAAAATCGCACGATATCAACAGTTTCGAGCGACGAATAAGATTGTTGGGAGAGTTGCAGAAGGCGACCAGAAGCGGGGCCTTATTTGGCACACGCAGGGGTCTGGTAAATCGCTCACCATGTTCTTTACCGCATGGAAATTGCGATTTGATAAGGCACTCAAGAATCCAAAGATATTTATTTTGGTTGACCGTATTGATCTTGATGATCAAATTTATGAGACCTTTGTTAATTGTGGAGGCAAGAATGTGGTTCGTGTCGATTCGCGCAAGGATTTGGAGAAGAAAATACAATCACCAGAGCGTGGCATCTTTGTCTCCACCATCCAGAAGTTTTCCGAGCTTGGGAATGAAATAGAAAATCTTGATGAGAATATCATCGTACTCTCTGATGAGGCTCATCGAGACAATGAAGGCGTTTCAGCAATTAACCTTCGAAGTTCACTAAAGAACGCATTCTTCTTCGGCTTCACCGGTACTCCTATCGATAAAGTAACGCTGAACACGCATCGCAACTTCGGCGAAGAGGGCGAGCGTTACTTGGATTACTACTCAATTCAGCAAGCCGTCGAAGACGGAGCCACTCTCCCGGTTACCTACGAAGCTCGGCTCTCAAAGTTCTTTATTGATGAGGAGAAGATTGATAAACAGTTTGAAGAATTGACGCAAGGACTATCAGATAAAGAGAAGGATCAGGTTGCGAAGAAATATGGAAAGAAGGAGGCCATCGTTAAACTCGATAGGCGTATGCAGGCTGTTGCTCAAGATATCGTTGAGCACTTTAAGCTTTATGTTGAACCGTCTGGGTTTAAGGCACAAATTGTCTGCTATGACCGTGAGGCAACGGCAAAATACAAGGAGCTTTTGGACGAGCTTGTGCCGAAGGAATGGTCAGCAGTTATTTATTCTCCCGGCGATCCTAATACGAGCGCCGAGGATCTTCAGAAATACAACACCACTAAAGCAAAGCGAGAGAAGTTGATTAACGAATTTAAGGATCCGAATAGTCCTCTGAAGTTCTTGCTTGTTTGCGACATGCTTTTAACTGGTTTTGACGCGCCAGTTGAACAAGTGATGTATCTCGATAAACCACTCTGGGATCACAATCTTCTGCAGGCTATTGCTCGAACGAACCGCATATATCCAAACAAAGGAGCCGGCAAGGTCATCGATTACTACGGCATCACGAAGAGTCTTCATAAGGCGCTTAACTTTGACGAGAGCGTGGTTGATTCTGCGATGATCAATATCGACAAGCTCAAGGAAGAGTTTGCGGAAGTGCTCGAGGAAATTATGGAGGTGTTTGTGGGAGTAAGTATCGAAGACTCTTCCATTGAGAACCTGCGCCGCTGTCTCAAGATTTTTGCTGAAAATACAGACAAGCAGAAGTTTTTCCGCGAAAAATATGCTCGCCTCAAGCTTTTGTTTGAGGTTCTTTCTCCGGATCCGTTTCTTAAGCAACACATCCGTGCGTTCGAATGGCTTACGAGTGTATATATCGCGTTCGATAAAGAATACGGGGCGAAGATGACCGATGCGGAATTGCTCGCTGAGTATGGGGAAAAGGTAAAACTTCTCATTCAGCAACGTGTTGACTACGAAGGTATCACCAAGAACTTCCGAGAGCTGAATGTGAACGATCTCTATGTAATGGAGCGTCTCAATAAGATGGATGACGAAGAGAAGGCGCTCAACCTTGAAAAAATGCTCAAGCAGGAAATCTCTATCAATATCGACACCAACCCGGCGTATAAGAAATTCAGCGAGCGGCTCTCTGCTATTCGCAAGGAGTTTGAACAGAATCAGATTGATCTCTCGGAGCGCATCAAGCGATACCAAGAGCTTCTTGAGGATATAAAGAAAAAGGGAGACGAGGCAAAAGAGCTCGGGTACTCACTCAAGGAGTACGGCCTCTTTGTTATTTCAGAGGAATTTGTTGAGGGTGACAAGGATGTTATCCGTGAATTCATAAAAGAGATGACGGGGCGACTTGAAAATGTTCTCGATGAAGGATGGCAGGAGTCCTCAAAACGCGATGAATTCCTAAAAGAAATTAAGAGGATTGTTCAGGAGCTTGTGCTCAGGGAATACAAAGAACGAATAAAAGTCGCCGACTTCCAGAAGTATCTCAACCGACTGGTTGATATCGTGATCAAAAAGTTCTGATATGAAAAAGCACATCACATTACAAAATCGCAAAGTATCTTATACACTTCGCAAAAGTAAGCGAGCGCGAAGAATGCGCCTCGCAGTGTATTGTGATGGATCTGTCGTGGTCACTACCCCTTTCGATCTGAAGGAAAATGTCGCAGAGCGCTTTATCAGAGAAAAAACAGAGTGGCTTTTCTATAAAATCGCATACTTCAAACAATTCCAGGGTAAGCCGATTGCACGATTTAGTCGTGAGGACTATTTGAAGTATAAAGACAAAGCTCTTGAGATGGCAGTAGAGCGGGTCAACTATTTCAACAAAATATATAAATACGATTTCAATACGATAAATATTAAGAACCAAAAGACTCGCTGGGGGAGCTGTTCAAAAAAAGGAAACCTCAATTTCAACTACAAACTTCTATTCCTGCCAGAAAAGGTTCGCGATTACATAATCGTCCACGAGTTGTGCCACCTAAGGGAGTTCAATCACTCGCGGAAATTTTGGAATTTGGTCGACAGAACATTTTCAGATCATCGGGAAATTAAAGCTGAGCTGCGCAAGCACAGTATGAATCTGCAATAGATACTATGCGTACTCTAGAGCCAGAAAAATCATCTTTATGTGGGTCACTTCTAATGGAACAAACTCAACGGAAATCGAAGGCAGTGTTGTCGAACGTGTTCTTGGTATATATCCAGAGGAAAAACTCCTGGGGCGCCCCATCTTCAGAGATGCCTTTGGTAATGGTTCGATAGAATTTTCCGATCTTCAGGGAGAGAGCGAAAAGGTATTGATTCCGTGGCAGATGTTTTTTCTTACATCTGCCAACCTAAATACGCAAATTAATCATATTGATAATCAACGGCAACATAAGGTCTCTGCAAAATTGGTTGCCAAGCGCAAAGGATCTGGAGATGTTACTTCAAAGCGCATCATTGACAGATTGATTCGTCAGCAGAACTTTCTCACCGCCACCAACGGCTTCTCAAGTAATTCATTCTGTGGATCGTTGCGTGGCGTACAAACGAATCGTGCAGTAGATTTAATTCTTTCCCACTTTGAAATCGATCGTGCAGCATTGTGGCGCTATACAAGCAAGGGTCGCGCACTTGAGTATTTGATAAATAAAGTCGAGGCAAAGAATGTCAACGTCTCCAGGGGTGTACTTACAAACAAGCTTCTTCCAACATGGCAGGTTGTGCCGAGCGATGTATACAGAAGCACCAGCGGTTTTGTCATTAGGGACGATTGCGTACCTTTTGTCTTTCTTCCAAATGAGATCAATCCGGATGAGGTTGAAAGTAGACAAATCTATACGCTGATCTATCTTCTTGCGATTATCGGTCTTGAGCAATATGACTACTTTCTCGGCAAGGACTTCAGGGCAAAGATGCTCAAGGCGCGAGGTATGACAGCTCGGTTGCATGCTATAACGACCGAGCTTCTCATCCCCGCATCTGAAGTCGAACCGCTTCGTGATCAGAATGTGACTCCAACGCTGAGGGATTCGCTTTCCACAAAATTTAAGGTTTCTCCTTCGGCCCTCGTTATTACTCTCAGAAAAAGAGGAATCATCTCAAAGTCAGAATACGAAGCATTGAAACCTCCTCCGTATGAGCCGAAGAAAAACACGCGACAAGTACGTTCACCGCGAGTTTCGACATCGGTAGAAAAGTTTTGCGGACAGATGACATTCAGTGCTATTAACAGAGCGATACAAAACGGAACGCTTAAAAGCGTTCAGGCACAACATTTGATATGGGGAGCGGTAAACAAAAAAGGATACCGTCGGTATCGTAACGAACTTGGCATATGAACATCATCGATACAAATGGAATTCAACACATATTCGCCAATAACCTCACGCCGCAGGAGGATTACTATTTGGTGCCCGATGTCGAGGAAGAGGTTGAGATGACTCAGTTGATACACGGCAGACGTCTTCCCGCCACCATATTTGAGATTGGTCAAAGCGGCGATTTTAACGAGGCCGTTTACTTGAGGCATTATAAAAATATCCTCAACAAATACGGCGGTCGTTCTTTCTATAACATGACAGGCTTTGGAGATGTATCTATTCTCGCGGCCCTGCTTATGCTCATGGAGGTCTTTGAGAATCGAGTACAGACTCAACTGTTCCAAAATTCAGAGCGAGTAACAGTTTATACAAGTGACGCGCGCCTAACCACAAGAATCGGCCAAGAACTGGCGGGGAAAGATGTCGAAGTGCGACCCGTAACTGGTATATCTTAAAATATGACCAAACACTTACGAATGACTGTTGACAAGTAGTCCTTCGCAACTCTCCTAATCTAAGCTAGGGTGTCAAACGATAGCAAAAATTGCTATCATGTACTTGTACAACTGAATAGCCCGAGAGGGCGGTGACCTAAACCGAAGTTCGCGCTCCGGCATGGTCATTTAAGGAAACCCCGCTAGAGGCCAGTAAACTCCTGGTCAGAGTCGCTCTAGCGGGTAATGTCCGAAAGGATATTGGCTCCCGAAAGGGGGTCGCGATGGCCAGGAGCTTACTGGGAAGGGCTCCTCGTCGCGCAAAAACCCGCTAGAGCGCATGGTCATCAATACTCCGACAGACGGATCGTCTGTCATTTTAGAGCCCGAGCTTGTTCAGTCTCGTATCCGTACCTTTTGGGGATACGGGAGTTTAGAAGCGCCGACATGGTTTGTCGGCATGGAAGAAGGTCTTGAACCCGACGCAACACTCGTGCATCTCGCCGAGCGTTTTCGTGTCGCCCATGGCAAAACGACCACCGACATGCGCCGTGGCATGGAGTATGTATACGGCCATACTCGCTGGTTTAATAGAGACGCGGCAATCCAGCCGACCTGGAAGTATCCGATCGCGCTCTATCTGTATTTCAAACTTGGCCGCATTCCAGCGAAAGAGGAGATTCTTAATTTTCAAGCGTTGAAGCTCGGCGATAGCGAAGAGAAGGAGACGATGAATGTAGAACTTATGCCGCTTCCGTCCAACAAAGCACATGAGCGCACCTGGCTCTACGGCTCGCTCGGCATTCCCGGACTTTCCTCTCGTGCCGAGTATATCGCGACGTACAAGCCGGAGCGCGTACAAAAATTACGAGAACTTTTTCATACACATAAACCCAAACTCGCTATTTTCTACTCCCTCACATACCTCCCTGATTGGACAGCGGTGATCGGCTCCGAACCGGAGGAGATAACGAAAGGTATGTACTTTGCCAAAACGAATTCCACGGCATGTTGCATCATCCCGCAGAGCGCATCGTTCGGTATGTCATACGCTCGGCTCTATGAGTTTGCAGAGAAAATACACGAGAGGATTAATTTTTTTTGATCCTGAAATATGATGACGAAAAGAAGCTTACAAAAATTCAAGAGGTTATACAAAAAGTATTTTGGCGAGAAACTCACCGACGAAGAAGCCCGCCGAAAAGCGGACTACATCGTGAATATTTATCGTGCGGTGTACGGTTCCGTTGAGTTTCCAGATTCCGACAAGAAAGTTGACGAGATGTGAAGGATTAAGTTGCTCGTTTGGCATATGCACAAGGTCACATACATATTGAGAAATTATTAGTTAGGAGTATTATTAAAGTATGAAAAACATAGCAATCTTTGGACTGGCATTACTCATCGCACTTCCAGTTGGTGCATCTACTTCTTTTGCGGCAGTTAAGCCACAAAATGACAATGCGGTAAAAGTCTTTGTCCACTTTGCGGATACCCCGGGTAAAAGCGAGTGGGGGCTCATTCGGGCGTTTGGCGGCACAGTAACGAACTCGTACAGTATCATCCCCGCAGTCGCAGCAGACATACCGGAGAGCGCTATCCCTGGTCTTTTGCATAATCCGAGCATTACTTCCATCGAGGAAAACCACAAAGTTGAGGCGACCGCCATCACATACGATACGGAATACTCAAACGCGTGGGGCGTTGAAAGAATAGAGAGCGGTGTTGGCCATGAACAAAACTACAAAGGACAGGGCGTAAAAATCGGCATCATCGACTCTGGCATAAACTACATGCACCCAGACCACTCCTCAAACTACAAAGGCGGATATGATTTTTACTATTACGACCTTGACCCGATGGATGTGTACGGCCACGGCACGCATGTAGCCGGAACGGCATGTGCGGCGGACAACGACAACGGTGGGACAAGTCCAAAACTTGGTGTCGTCGGTGTTGCACCAGAATGCGATTTGTACTCACTTCGCGTACTGAATGACGACGGTGTCGGATACGAAAGCGACATCATCTCGGCAATCGAATGGTCGCTCGGACGCGAAGTCACGTTGCTCCCGTGGGGAGATACGCTCGGAACGACTACGCAGGGAGTCAGAATGGACGTGGTGAATTTGAGTCTCGGCAGTAGCCAAGCGTATTCTCAGGCGGGAGAGCAGGCATTTGCGGAAGCGGCCAATGAAGGACTCGTCATCGTAGCAGCGGCCGGGAACTCCGGGAATCCTGCTGGAAAAGGAACCAACACCATTTACCCTGCAAATTACGAATCGGTGATAGCAGTAGGAGCAACAAAACAGGGTGACACGAGAGCCTCTTTCTCAAGCACTGGTCCGAATGTTGAGCTGGTTGCGCCAGGAGAATCAGTCTACTCTACATGGAACGACGATCAGGGGTATTACGATCCTCAACCAGTTTGCACAGGAACGCTGACAGATATAAACGGCGACGGACAACCGGACGGTGAGTGCTACAAGTACGGGTCAGGAACCTCCATGGCATCTCCGCATGTTGCTGGTGTCGCAGCACTCCTTATCGGCTCTGGTCTCGTGCACGATGCGAACGGGAACGGTGTCGGAGATGAGGTACGAGCACTTATGAACTCCACGGCGATTGATTTGGGTGCGGCCGGACGTGATGATAAGTACGGCTTCGGTCTCGTAAATGTGAATAATGCGCTTAGCGCAGTAACGCCAGTAGCGACAGGAGTCCTCGACGGATTTGTGACGGACGACTCTTCGAATCCAATTGAAGGCGCAACGGTGACTGCCGGAGTATACTCGGCGACAACGGACACGACTGGCTACTACTTCATAAACGATATCGCAATCGGTTCGTACTCAGTGACTGCCAGCGCATCCGGCTACTCCGCCGCTTCTTCTGATGCAACCATTACCGAAAACACGACCACTAGTGTGAACTTCGGACTCACGACAGCGCCTGTTGCTGACATTACGCTCTCCGCTGTTGGATACAAAGTTAAAGGAGTTATGAAAGCCGACCTATCGTGGAATGGTGCGGCGTCGGTAAGTGTAGATGTGTATCGAAATGGGATTATAATTGTGCCAGCAACAGTAAACGACGGAGCTTACGCAGACAATATCAACCAGAAAGGGAGCGGAACATTCACCTATAAAATCTGCGAAGCGGGAACAAGTGTGTGTTCAAATGAGTCTGTAGTTGCGTTCTAAATCTTAGCGAAAAAAGAAATAACAAAACTGGCGATTGTTCAATCGCCAGTTTTGTTTTTATGTGTTGATCCGTCAAGGGTTGCTACCACAACCCGCTGCGCTCAAACTGTTCGTATCCTGCGGGAGACCAATTTCGCTCTCCTTCTTCCCAACGGTCGCTTGTCCTTGGTACGAAGACAATGGTGCTCGGTGGTTGTTCGTCGAATTGTATTGCGTGGTGCGCGATGATGGTGAAGGCATCCACGAGGTCGTCGTGCCGCTCCGCGCCGAAGCCAACAATTTGCTGTACTAATTCTTCCGCACCGTGTCGTGGAAATATAATCCTTCCGGTCTGTATCATCGTCGCGATGCTCATGAGGCGTGATCGTTTATCACCGTTCACTTTTACTCCGGTGACATTGAACGAATCGTGCAGGAGTTGGTCTATTACCGCTTTCTGATACCCGACTTCCTCGACAAGCAGGTAGCTTGAGTGAGTCTGTCTGTTCGCATTACTGATTTCTTTGATTTTCGTAATTGTATCGGGGAAACCCATGCGCTTGTTGATGATGTTAGGCAGGATGTAGATGAAGAAGCCCTTCTCGTCTTTGTAGAAAAGCGCGCTGACGATGGCTGTGTAGTCGGCCGTATCTCTCTCCGATATGGCGAGATCGACGCCCGTGAAGATGCCACTGTAGCAACTTTTCCTCGCGGGGAGGTCATCGTAGTACTGGATCCACTCCCGGTGAATGACCTGGTCCTCAGTGGGAATAATGCGGAGCAGGTACTCTCTCTGCCAGGCAACATCGTTGCCGCTTTTTCGTCTTTCCTCATCGATGGCTTCCTGTGTTGGATATTTCCCAGGCCAGAGAACCTGCTCGTGTTCGTCAATGAGCGGGTACGCCTTGAAGATGCCATCACGCTGGCCCTCGTCGATATCGCGCTTCAAGTGCATAACGAGTGAGTCATCGTGGAGGAGGTTGCCGACCACGATGGTGCGGGTCGGTTGGTCTCCGACCGGGATGACTTCGCCTGTGAACCAGTTGTACGTTTTCTGCCTACTCTCGCGCGTCTTTACCGACGCCAGATCCTCAACGTCGTCGCAGATGATGAGGTCGGGACGGTACTGGTTGTGGCGAAGACCACGGATACTTTGCTCGGTCGAGACGGCGGTAATGCGTGCATTCTTCTGCGGGAAGACAAGCGACGAGACACCCCACTCAGCGCCTTCCTCTTTGAACGGCCCCAAGTCGCTTTGCAGGAGATGGTTGCTCTCAAGCTCACGCTTTAGGTTCGTCATGTGTTGCTTCGCCTGGTTCTGTGTCTGGCAGACGACAAGGACGAACTTCTTTTGCTGAATGCCGAGCATTGCCCACAGTGAGTACGAGAGGGTAACGAGTGTGGATTTCCCGGATCCACGAAACGCGACGATGATCGCGAGCTTGTTCGCCTGATCTTCGGTGATGCGGAAGATGTCTTTTTGGAACTCTGCGATTTCGTAGGTAACGTAATGGGCGAGGTATACGTGGAAGAACAGCAAGTGGCTTTTTCGCGTGACCGCCTGCCGGACCAGGCGGTCTTTCGCAATCACTTCGAATATCGCCGTGTCATTCTCTGGATTCATAGTCTTCAAGATTTAGCTTTGCGAGCGTGAGCGCCTTTCGGACGAGCTCCTTCTGCTCGTCCGACATTTCCTGGATGGTGTTGATTGTGCCTTCGATCTGCACTCTCGTCCGGTATGCCGGATGGTGGTGCTTGAGCCACGACATAATCGCGCTCATGTTCCGGTCTTTGACTGCGGAGATGAGCTGCGACTCTGCGAGATCATTCACGAGGAGCTGGCCATCGAGGAGCGCTTCATCGACCTTTTTCGCGAACTCATTGTCCTCGTTCTTCCAGCGGTAGAAGGACATGCGGGAGATGTTCAACTTTTCGCACGCGATTTGGATGATCGGCGTTTTCCGGAGCTGCTCGACGATCGTGTTCTTGAGTTCGTCGCTTTTCTTCAGCATAGGCGTTTCGCTTTAAGGCCGGAGAGTTTCTCCCACCGCTTGATGATCGTCTTGCAGTACTCGGGATCGAGTTCGATACCGAAGCACCGCCGTTTGATCTGTTCGCACGCCAAGAGCGTCGTGCCGCTACCGAGAAAGCCGTCGAAGACCACGTCGCCGATGTCGGTTGAGTTTAAGACGAGGCGGCGAATGAGGCCTTCGGGCTTCGTGGTCGGGTGGAACTTGCTTTTGTGAGGGCGAGGATAGAACAAGACCGACTTGTCCTTGGAGCGTCTGAAGCAGTGCGTACCATACCAGCCGTAGATGATGAGTTCGTGCTGTGGTGCGTAGTCCAGCCGTCCGATCACCGACTGCTGTTTTACCCAGATCAGCATCTGTGCAACTTTGAGTCCGGCATCAAGCATGCCGTCCCGAAGCGACCAGACCATTTTGTCGCTGTTGAAGATGTACGTGCTGTTTTTCTGTGCAAGATACGGCACGACCGCTTCGAGCCACTCTTTGCTGAACTGACGATACTCGTGGTTGGACTGCAGGTGGTCATTCGCGATTTCTTTGTCCTTGGAGAGCGTGCGAAAGTTACGCTTGGCTTCTACCACCGCGACGCCGTACGGTGGGTCCGTGCAAATAAGCCTGATGCGCTCATCATCAAGAAGCGCCTTCATGAGTTTCGGATCACGGCAATCGCCCTCTGCGAGGCGGTGATCGCCAAGTTGCCAAATGGTGCCGTTAAGCGACTTTCTTTGCTTTGCTTCCGGTGAGTTTTTCATAGCGTCGTATGATTAAGTCTACGAATATTGGCTCGCGTTCGACCAAGTACGCGGAGCGTTTGAGTTGTTCGCATGCCACGAGCAAGCTGCCCGATCCGGCGAAGCAATCCAGGATGATTGCTCCCGGCTTTGTGCACCGGCGGAGCGCCTTCTCATGAAGTTGCGGCGGCTTCTCGGTTGGGTGCTCGTAGTTGGCTCCGCTCAATCTCTTCACCATCCAAATGTCGATTAAGTCGAGGATGTCTTCAAGCGTGCGGTTGCCCGTGCCGATCTCTTTGTTGAGCACCTCGGAGAAGTTCAACGTCTTCTCGGAGAGGAAGGGCTTGCCGGTCGTGCCGTACACGCACGGCTCGTACTGCTTGTTGAAGGCGACTTGCGGCGTGGGTGTGGAGTTATTTTTGATCCACAAACAGACGCGCTTGCTGGCGATGCCGAGTTCGGCGTAGAGCGTCTGCAGGAGCCAGATGTACTTTTGATCGCAGTACGTGAAGATGTGCGCGTCTTTTTCTAGAACGGCGAGCGCGTTTTGTAGAGCGGCTTTCAGAAATTCCTTGTACTCCGTGTCCGACTTCGCGTCATTGACCGTGCCACCGTAGTTACCGTTGCCACCGATACCTTTGTCGTACGAGAGGCCGATGTTGTAAGGCGGGTCGGTGAGAACCGTGCTCGCTTTCTTTCCGTCCATGAGCTTCTTCACGACTGCGGGATCGGTACTGTCGCCGCAGATAAGGCGGTGCGTGCCGAGCTCGTAGAGGTCGCCGAGCTTGGAAGTCGGTGTCTTGATTTTCTCAAGCTCTTTTTCAACGTCGAACTCGTCGTCTTCAACTTCGAGGTCGTCGAAGATGTGGGTGAGGTCGGTGTCGTCGAAGCCGCTCACAAGGAGCGTCTCGATGTCGAAGTTGTCCGCGAGTGCCTGCCAGTCCCAGTCGCCGTGAATGCGGTTGCTCGAGAGCAGGTACTGGTCGTACTCCTTCTCCGTGAGCTTGCGGTTTGGAATCCGCACCGGAATCGTGTCGTGCTCGCGGCCGAGAAGCTTCAAGACCATGAGCCGCTGATGGCCCGCGATGACTTTGTTGTCGAGATCGACCACGGGGAGCTCAACGAGATCAAACTTCTTGAGGGAGCGCTTCAGATCCTCAGTCTGCTTCGGACTCATCGTCCGAGGATTTTTAATGTTGGGCACCAAGTCGGATATTTTTTTATCGACCGTGCGCCAGGTGAGTTGTGTACTCATATGTTTATTGCTGTTAATGAATAAAGGCCAATCGCTACGGTGCGATTGGCCTTGGTTGAGATCTTTCTCGACTAAAAAAGACAAGCAACTCGGGCCGCTTACGCGCCGTATTTGCCTGTCTCAATGGACATTAGTATTCGATTGTTCTTCCATTATGTTCCTCTCGTACGGGACGTGTCAATGTGGAAAGCGAAAAACTGTGGAGCATATAGTTCTATATTCCATTCGCATTGTGACAGCCCGAAAATGCCGAATTGGTGTAACATAGTGTCACAATGAGATATGGAGACCCTACCTAAGAGCGTCAGAGTCTCGGACGGAAAGCGCCTCAAGAACCCTTACGGTGCCTCATTGCTGGGGCACCAGACCTAAGAGGCCAGCAATGAGCGTGAACTTGGCTCTTTAATTAGTAATTTGAAAGAAAAACTATTCTTCACCTGTACTAGTAGTGTGAGGCAAGATATTAGTAAATAATTAATGAAATTACATGAATACAAAAACACTAGGATTAGGCGCAGTAGCACTTGCTTTTGGAATCGCAGGGCTTTCTGTAGGAACAGCATTCGCATACCAGGTGGATCCGCAAGCAAAAGGTCCAAAT
>Ga0210057_1003304_pt1 | contig 22345 bp, 19 predicted proteins | sample CryGeyCG2114_010_2_FD_183968 | JGI IMG/M metagenome (GOLD analysis project Ga0210057, IMG submission 183968) | Groundwater microbial communities from aquifer - Crystal Geyser CG10_big_fil_rev_8/21/14_0.10 (SPAdes) (version 2) | ecosystem: Environmental > Aquatic > Deep subsurface > Groundwater ...
ACATTCTCTGAAAAGATTCAGCGAAGAAGGCGAGACTTTATAAATTCTTTCTTCAGCCATGGTTGTTTTTATTTACCCCGTATAACAACTGCGATAGGTTTAACTCAATATTACATCAAACTACCCCCTGAGCAAAACCAGAGACGAGTCGCCAAAGTAATGCCCTGAAGTCACAAGTTAACCCAAAATATTGCAATCGCAGTTGTATTACGGGGTTTAACTATAAAAACGGCTTTTGAGCAATTATAATGAGAGTATGAAAACCATTACCGTCAACAAAAGGGCGGGCTTTGATTATGAGATTTCGGAAAAATTTACAGCCGGCATTGTTCTTACCGGCCACGAGACCAAATCAGTGAAAATGGGGCACTGCGACATTGCCGGCGCCCGCGCCGCAATAAAAGACAATGAAATTTATCTTATTGGCACAAATATCCCTTCTTTCCAGCCCCTAAATGCGCCAAAAGATTATGACCCGACCCGCACCAAGAAATTACTCCTCAAAAACGAGGAAATAAAATACCTGGCCGGCAAACTCCAAGGCGGCTTGACATTGATTCCTTTGAAAATCTATACTAATCACGGATTTGTAAAAGTTGAGCTTGGTTTGGGAAGAATCCGCAAAAAGCACGATAAGCGGGAGGTAATAAAGAAACGGGAATCGGAAAGAGAAATTAAAAAGTACATTTAGAAAAATATATGGGGGCGCAAGCCTTGACAAGGATAATTCTTTGAAAATTGCAGGCCGAGTTGTAATCATCTCGTAAAACTGGTTACAAAACAAAACTGCCAACAAAAACGCAGTTCCTGCTTTAGCTTTCGCTTAAGCAGGCATCAGCCCGTAATGTCTGATAGCGGAAACCTGGTGTAATAATTCAGACTCGTCCCATTAGATAGCTTCGCATCTAACGGAATTAAACCAAACGAAGCAAATTAGTTTCCGTTATACGGATAAGCCTGTAGAGTGTTTTCGAAGGAATTCTTGGACGAGGGTTCAATCCCTCCGCCTCCACAAATAAGATAAAAGTTGCGCCTTGCGTGGCTTTTCTTTTTTAAAAACTATGCTACTATTCTTTCATCCAATACCGAATCAACAACCAAATAGTTGCGCCGGAATTAAGAGTGATTGACGAGAACAGCCAAAATGTCGGGGTTTTAAAGCTTGCCGAAGCGCTGCGCTTAGCGCAAGAAAAAGGACTGGACTTAATTGAAATTGCGCCCACGGCTAAACCGCCGGTGGTCCGCATCATCAGCTTTGATAAATTCCGCTATCAAAAAGAAAAAGAAGAGAAAAAACAGCGGCTGACCCAAAAAGCCAAAGAACTGAAGCGCGTCCGAATCTCCCCAAGAGCAGCGGAAAACGATTTGCAGGTAAAAGCGGGCATGGCGGAAGAATTCCTGAAAGACGGCCACAAAGTGGAAATAAACTTGTTCTTGAGGGGGCGCGAAAAAGGCAACCGGGATTGGAATTTGAAAAAACTAAACGACTTTTTGGCGAGAATAAAAACGCCTTATCAAATAACAATGGAACCGCGACCCGGCGGCAGAGGTTTTGTGACTCAAATCATGAATAAATAGTCCCTCACCCTTCAAGGATAGAAGCAATATCAAAAAGGGAAATTTCCTAATAATAAAAAATGAGTACAGTTACAAAAATAAAAGGTCTTAAGATGAACAAGGAAGAATTGCTCCTTTTTGCAATTCTTGAAGGGTGAGGGATGATGAAAAAAAGCTTTTCAAAAAGAATTAAAATAACCAAAAGCGGGAAAATATTGCGCCGGGCAATGGCTTTGGGCCACAACCGCGCCAACAAGCGGCAGGTCCAGATAAAAAGAAAAAAACTGCAGCGCGGTCTTGCTTTCAATACCAAGGTCCTAAAAAAATATTTTTAAACCATTATGGCCAGAGTAAAACGTGGAAAAATTGCTCATAAAAAAAGAGAACGGCTCTTAAAATACACCAAGGGTTTTAAATGGGGAAGAAAAACAAAAGAGCGCGCCGCCAAAGAAGCGCTGCTTCACGCCTGGAGCCGGGCTTTTAAAGGCAAGAAAGAAAAAAAGAGAGTTTACCGAACTTTATGGAACGTTCAAATCAATGCCGGCGTTCGCAGCGAAGGAATAAAATACAGCCAGTTCATAAATCTCCTTAAAAAGGAAAACGTAAAAATTGACCGGAAAATTCTGGCTGACTTAGCTAAAAACGAACCAATGGTTTTCAAAAAAATTATTGAATTCGTAAAATCTTAAGGAGGCTGAATTTCTTGAGGTTAATTTTACCTTTTATCACTTCTACGTCTTCTCTCTTTAAAATTCTGATTTTCTCTTTTGTGCCTTTGGCATAACCGCCGACTTTGCCGTCAGAACGAATAATCCGATGGCAAGGCACGGCCTTATAAGGATTTTTGTTTAAAGCGTTACCAACCGCCCGATAAGCCCGCGGCTGACCAATGGCTCTGGCAACTTCTTTGTAAGTTAAAACTTTGCCGCGAGGAATTTTCCTAACGATTCTGTATACTTTTTCTGCGAATGACAAACTCATAAATTTCAGTGTTCTTATTATAAATAATTGAAGGAAAAGAAAAATTATTCTACTTCTTCAAAAACTTTAGCATTTTCTCCAAAGGCCAAGCATTAATAATATCTTTCCGGGTTGCCCAGCCGCGGCGAGCCTGGGCAAGGCCGTATTCCAAATAAGGTAGGTGGGTAATAGAATGGGCGTCAGAGTCAATTGATAATTTAACGCCGGCTTCAACGCATTTTTTGACATGCTCGTCTTTTAAGTCCAAGCGGTCCGGATAAGCGTCAATTTCCAAAACCGTACCCGTACGCTTGGCAACCTTAATAATTTCGTCAATGTCAACGTCATAGGGCTCGCGCCGATTAATAATCCGGCCGGTGGGATGAAATAAAATATCCACGTTCGGATTTTCCATGGCGCGCTTTAATCGCTCGGTCTGGTCTCTACGGGAAAGATTAAAATGGGAATGAACCGAAACGCCGACAATATCAAGTTTTTCCAAGATTTTATCAGGTAAATCCAAAGAGCCGTCTTTTAAAATGTCGCACTCGGTTCCTTTGAGAATCTTGAATTTTGAATTTTGAATTTTTCCGCCCGAGGCGGATCCGCTCATCGAGTCTGAAGACTCTTCAGAGTCTGAACGACCTTTGGCGGAAAATTTGGGATTCGCCTGCCTGCCGGCCAGGCAGGTTTTTTGTAATTTGGAATTTAACCCGTCTATTTCCTTTCCTTGCTCAATAATTCTTTTTTCATCAAGACCGCCGGTCATCGCCAAACGTTTGGTATGGTCAGTAATGGCAATATACTCCAAGCCAGCGGCAATGGCGGCTTCGGCTAATTCCTCAATTGAATCCGCGCCGTCAGTCCAGCTGGATTGCGTCTGCAAGTCTCCTTTAAGCTCTTTATAATTTATGAGTTCGGGCAGTTTATGATTTTTAGCCAGCTCAATTTCACCGGTATTTTCACGCATTTCCGGCTCAATATAATCCAGACCCAGAGCTTTATAAATTTCCTGCTCGCTTTTACCGGCAATCTGCCGCGAACCCTTTCCGCCCGAGGCGGATCCGCCTTTGGCGGAGAACAATCCGTATTCATTTAATTTGTATCCTCTCTTAAGAGCCATTTCCCGCAAAGCAACGTTGTGGTCTTTGGAACCGGTAAAATAATTCAAAGCCGCGCCATAAGATTTTTCAGGCACTATTCTTACGTCAACATCAAGGCCGCTTTTAAGTTTAACGGCGGACTTGGTTTCGCCGTGAGCCGTTACCCGAACCACTTCAGGCATGGCTACAAAATAATCCATCACCGGTTCGGGCTTTGTTGAAATAATTAAAATATCGCAGTCGCCGATTGTTTCTTTGCGACGCCGGACCGAACCGGCTACCACGATTTTTTGAACTTCTTTCAATTTCTCAAGCCGCGATTCAATTTCCCGAATCTCGGGCATGATAAACCCGAGCACAAAACGGCCGCCTGATTTTCTCACAAATTCAATGCCTTTTAAAATGTTTTGTTCTGATTTTTCGCCAAAGCCCTCAAGCTTGCGAATCTGGCCGGCTTTAACCGCTTTTTCCAGAGCATTTAAATCCCGGATGCCCAATTTTTTGTAAAGTTTGAAAATACTTTTGGGACCCAGACCTTCAATGCCCGCAAAAGAACAACGATCAACCGGCACTTTTTTCCTTAAATCCCGATAATATTTCAGCCGGCCGGTTTTTAGCAACTCCTCAATTTTTTCGGCAATGGAAACGCCAACGCCGGGAATCTGCTCCAGGGCCTTAATCCCGCCTTTGCCGTAAATCATCCGAATGTCTTGTTCCAATCCCTGAATGACTTCGGCGGCTTTTTCATAAGCCCGCGGCTTAAAAGCCACGCCCTGCATTTCCAAATACCCGCTTATTTCATAAAAAATTTTGGCAATTTCCCGATTAGAAATGGGGGTCATGTTAACTGCCGTGTAAATGACGATGACGCTCGGGTAAAACCATTTCCTGGCGTTCGCGCGGCAACAGCTGCTTCCTTAACGTCAGAAGCAAAAGGGAACAAAACATTAAAACAACGGCCGCGGCCATAAAAACGTATTTAAATCCGAAACGTTCAACAATATAACCGCCCAAAGCAGCTGCTCCGGCTATCGCCAGCCCAACCGAAAAAACGCTTTGCAAGCTCCATTCAAAACTTATGCGCCACTTGTCAACGTGGCGGGTGAAAATGCCGTACCAGCTCGGCACCGCCCAAGCCATTAAAAAACCGTAAAAAGCCTGGATGGCGTAAAGCTGAAACGGAGTTTCGGCAAAAATAAAACCGATTGGCACGAAGGAACTGAAAAAATAACCGAAAAACAGCGCCCAAAAATCATCCCGCTCGCCGTCAGTTTTGTCCAAAAATCTGGCAATGGGCAGCTGAAAAACCGACTTGACTATCCAATAAACGGCGACGGCGAACCCCGCCACTTCGGCTGAGCCGCCGGCAATCTGCCTGGTTATAAAAATGGCAAAAATCGGCACAAAAGAGCCGAAAGCGGAATTGTAAAAAAAATCAACCGTAACCAAAATCCTGACCACCTTGTTTATGTTTTTAAACATTAGGAAATAATTTTAAATTCAAAATCGTTGTTTATGAAAGCAAGTTCAATTTTATTGCCGCGAACGATTTCCTTGCGTAAAATTTTCTCAGCTAAAACGCTGCGGAGCTTATCGGAAATAACCTGACGCAAGGGTCTGGCCCCGAAAACCGGACTGTAGCCCAACTCCGAAATCTTCTGAATCGCCGTTTCATTGATGGTCAAACTGATGCCCTGGCTTTCGCTTAAGGTGTCAGCCACTTCTTTAACCAAGAGTTTCGTCACTTCAAAAATTTCTTTCTGGTTCAAACTGCGAAAAGCGATGGTGGCCGAGAAACGGTTAAGAAGCTCCGGCTTGAAATAATCGGTCAGTTTTTTCTTTAAATCCTCCCCCACTTCTTCGCTCGACCGGCCTTTTTCAATTTCGGTTTTTATGAATTCGGAATGGGCGTTGGAGGTAGCGATGATAATCGTGTTCTGGAAATCAACCGTCCGACCCAGACTGTCAGTCAGGCGACCGTCGTCAAAAACCTGGAGAAAAAGATTCAAAATGTCGGAATGGGCTTTTTCAAACTCATCAAGCAAAACCAAAGAATAAGGACTTTCTAAAACCGCATCGGTTAAAGCGCCGGTTTTTTCGCCGTCCGGCGTGCCGATAAAACGGAAAATGCTTTGCTTGTCCTGGTACTCGGACATGTCAAAACGGAGCATCAATTCTTTGGAGCCGAACTGAATTTGAGTCAAAGTTTTGGCCAGCTCGGTTTTGCCGACGCCGGTGGGACCCACGAACAAAAACGTGGCAATGGGTCCGCCTTTGCGGCTCAAGCCGCTCCGATACTCCCGAAGGGCCCGGGAAACGGCTTTGACGGCCGCATCCTGGTTAATCAGTTTCTTGTGAATGAGAGTTTCCAAATTCAGGAGTTTTTCGGTTTCCTCGCCGCCGGCCCGCTGAATCGGGATTTTGCTTTGCTCTTCAGCCACTTCAATAACCTGATCGGCGCTCAGAGTTTTCAAGCCGTCGTGTTTTGCCCGAACTAGAGCTTGTTTTAAAAGGTCAACGGCGCTCCCCGGCAAAAGCTTATTCCGGAAATAACGATGGGCGAGCGCCACCGCTTTGCTGATTGCCCGGAAAGTCACGAAAACTTTATATTCCTTTTCAAGAATCAAACTGTTGAAAATCAGAAAACGCAGGGCTTCGCTTTCGCTTACTTCGTCAACATTGACCACTTCAAACTGGTCCAGAAAATCAGAGCGGGGCTGAATCAACTGTTTAAACTCCCGGGGATAGGTCTCGCCGACAACCGGAATGGCCTCGCTTTTAATGACCGGCAAAATTAAATCAATGGCATTGAGGGCCCGCACTTGTGAGGTCCGGAACAAATCATGAGTGTTGGGAATAAATAAAACTATATTGCCGGCTAAAATAATTTCTTCAACAATTTTCTGAAGCCGGCCGCTCAAAACTTCCGGCGGCGCATCAGCCACCAAATCAGCGATTTCCAATGAAACAAGACGCTTGTCAAAAAGAGCCGGCGGCACGTCGTCTTTTATCATCTGATAAGCTAGGTGAGCAACAATGGCTGAACGGCCAGAACCAGCTTCGCCCACCAGAAGGGCATTGGGTTTGCCGGGCCGGGAAATAATATCGATTAACTGGTCAAGCTCTTTCTGATGACCGATTAAAAACCCGACTTTTTCCGCTCTGGCTAAATCGGTTAAATCGGTGCTGAAAGAATCAAGAGTGGGGGTGGGTCGGGCCGTCCAAGCCCGGTTCATTATCCGGTGCCGCAAAAAACGCGGCTGATGACCAAAACCGCCCAAAACCGCAGGCAAACGACGAATGCCTGACAGAGTTCTGACGTAGCGACCCAAAACCACCGCTTCTTGCAAATCAACGGCTTTCAAATCAAAAGCTTCAAAAAGCCGCATTATTTCCAGCTCGCCGCTTACGGCTAAAGCCACGAATAAATTGCGCGGCTCAATAAATTTTTCGCCAGTTTCACGAGCGTGGTCATAAGCAACCCTGACCAGCTCTTCAACGATTTTCAAAAGTCCGGGGCGCTCGAATTTCTTATCGCTTTTTTTGACCAAAACTTCATCGATTTTCTCCGAAAATTTATCCGGCAAAACATCGAGCCGCTTCAGGGTCTGCCTGATGTCCCGCCTATCCAAAAGCTCACGGATTAGAATGAAGTGAAAATCCTGACCAGTAACCAAGGTTTTTCTGAAAGAATAGCTCAAAAGCCGATAAGCGCCGGGCGTCAGAGCTTCGGCTAAATTAATATTCTGACCCTTAAGCTCGCTTAAATATTTTTCCGCGCCGCCTAAATGAATCAAACGGTCAATTAAAAAAAGGGCGAAAAGAGCGGCTAAGGCCCGGAGTGAAGAAATTTCGCCAAGCAGCAAAACAACGGTTACGGCGGCGAGAACGATATAAAAAGAATAAGTGACGATTCTCACCAAAAACTCGCCGGGCGTGCTTAAATTCAATCTTGGTTCTTTAAAATACAGATTCATCCCGTTAGAAAATTAGGAACGTACTCTTCCGACCCAAAGAGGCTTTTTATGGCACGTTGCCGGTTTTGAAAAATTGGACTTTTTGCTAATTTTCTAACGGGATTCATGATTAAAATTTAATTAACCCAAAAAAATGAGCCAATAAATAAGGCGGAATTAAAAACCAAATAATGTAGAGTCCGATTGCAATGATAAAAATAAAAGCGTAAATAACCGTACCGATTAAAAGCCGCCAAAATCTAAAGAAAAAACCCAAAACGTAGCCGATTATTGAATAATCTTTATAAAGCGGTTGAAAAAGATTTTTCAAAGTTACTCGCCAAGCCAGGTAATAATCAATGTCTTCAAGTTTATCAATCACAAAATTTGAATAAATCTTTCCGCTTTTCAGATACCAGTGTCGCAAAAACTCGAAAATCCGATAGAAAAACCGCTGAATTAAATATCCTGGAGCAAAATTCATCCCGTTAGAAAATTAGAAACATACTCTTCCGACCCAAAGAGACTTTTTATGGCGCGTTGCCAGTTTTGAAAAATTGGACTTTTTGCTAATTTTCTAACGGGATTCATTATCTTTATTATAACCTAATTTTCGGCCTTAAAAAATAAAAAGCCTGCATCTAAAGCAGCCGGCCAAAAAACTTATGACATTTAATTAATTTCCGAGTAATTTATCCAGCTCGTCAAGTCCCTTGTCTTCCTCTTTTAAGCCGGAAAAGCCGTCAGGTTCGTTGAGTTTCGGCGATGATGTTGAAGAAGTTGAATTTAGATTAAGTTCTGAAGGCAGTAAGGTTGCGGTCTGATTTCCTCCCATCGAGTCTGAGGACTCTTCAGAGTCTGAACGACCGGTTTGTTCCGGGGCTTGGACAGTTTTAGGAGTAAAAATAAGAGGGACGTAGGTCAAAACTACTCCCAAGGCCAAAATTGTCACCAAAACAGCCACTGCGGTTTTGTGCTTTTTAAGATTCATCCCGTTAGAAAATTAGAAACACTCTCTTCCGACATAAAAAGATTTTCTATAATGCATTGCCTGTTTTGAAAGATTGGATTATGTACTAATTTTCTAACGGGATTCATGGTCTAACGCTTTTTATATTAATCGCGCCGCCGCGAAAAATCAAATTTAGAATAACTGGTTTTGAGGCAAGGGTTCTTCCTTGTAAAGCAAGGGGACTTTTACCATTTGGGGCAAATCGCGCTGCGGCACCCAAAGATAACCCTGATTCTTGATAAGTTCAAAAATTTCCTTGGTGATTCGGACGTCCTGAAGGCAGTAATCTTTCAATTTTTGAATTTCGCCCCGATGATACATTTCAATGGCTTCCAAACCGTGGCTGGTTTTACCGATGCCTAAATTAGCTTCGGCTAAAAGAGCTAAACTAATCCGCCGACCGGACGTTTTTTCAATTTCTTCCAAAATATCGTAATGAGGAATGGCGGTTAAATTGAAATCAAAATATTTTTCCAAAACCGGCAAATCAAAACGCTTGCTTGAAAAACCGATCAAAAGATGGGAGCGTTTCAAAAAATCGTCAATTTTCCTGAGTTCGTTTTCATCAAAAACAAAATACTTATCGTCTTTGTAAGAATAAAGGCCGACCACCGAAACCTCCAGTTTTTTCAGATTTTCCTGACCGCCGACGTCAGCAAAAGAATTTTTTGTTTCAATGTCAAAAACAATTTTATCTGCCATGTTTGTCTAAATTTTCAAGCCTGTTTGTGGCGCAGAAAATTTAGCCACAAACATGAGCACCCCGCACATAAATTCAATCAGACGACCACCCTGAATAGATTGTCGGTTTAGTTTTTTGTTTAAATTTTTGATTATCGATGTCCTCATAAATTTATGTGCGGGGTGTAGGTTTTGTTTCCAAAATTGCTTCGGTTTACCTCGCAATTCTGGACAAATTCCTACACGTGCCGGTCCGCCACTTTAGTCGCGGCATAACTTTCCGGTTTTGTTTTGGCTTCAAAATTATTGGCCCGAATCATACCCACCACTTCTTGAATCAAAACTCTTGTTTCGCCGTTCTCGCCGACGTCAGCATGAATTTCAAAATCCCAATCAAGAGCCGAAGCTTCTTTTTTTAATTCCAGCAAAACGTCTTTAGCGACTTCAAGAGAAATCAGGACTTCTTTTATTATTCTATCCCGCAGGGTATGAAATCTTCCTGATTCAACCCGACGCCAAAAATACCGGCCGCCTTTGCCGACCCGATAAACCACTACTGCCGTTACAAAATCAGCATCACTGTTGCCGATTTGTTCTGAGTCGGTGCCTATCACCACTTTATAAGAACGCTTGGTGTCGGCTTTTATAAAATCAATAATCTGCCCGACTACTTCGCGAACAGTAAGCTTTAAACCAAACGGACTGTTAAAAAATTCAGTCATCAAAATCACATTACTCTCACCTCAAGGGCGTGTCAACTATTAAAGCAAAAACCTCGCCAAAATCATAGTCTGGCGAGGCTTTGTTAAATTTTGATACGCCTCAAGACGGAATCGGTTCAACTTTAAACGCTCTTCCTATTGATTCTCCGTTTCCGTCGCACGGATTCTTTACCAAGGCGTAAGAAACAAGCTCGTCGGGCAGCAAGTAGGAAAAATTATTCCTCGGTTTCACCTCAGGCCAATCAACCCGAGCCAGACCTTGTTTGATTTGAATCATCCCTTTTCCTTCCGCAAAATTCCACCAAATCACCCGGCCCTTTCTTGACTTAAGATCATCCCCTGACAAAGGTGGTCCTGGCTTGTGGGCTTCAATTGGCAAAAATTCCTGAATCTGGTCTTTGAAAAGGTTACCCACAAAATCCAACAATTGGCTCCAGTCGTGTTCGTCGTTAGAAAAATAAGGATGAGCAACCATTTTATCACCATCCCTATAACAACGGCCGCCAAACACTTTTTGGGTTGTCAGGAAAAAACTCCCTTTTTGGGAAACTAATGCTATTTCCCAAACAAAGAAAAGGCCCGGAGATTCCTTAACAAGTCCGATCAGGTCCTGATGGTTTGTTAAGTACTCGGTATGAGTTTCTTCATTGTCAAACTTTACGGGAATCCACCGCTCGTAAAATTTGCCTTCCCAACCGGGGCTGATGACTTCGGCAAGATTCTTTCTTAAGGAAACGATCTTCTTGCCCTTCCTTTCCCAAATGTTGATGCCGAATATTGGCGTGTCGGGTCTTACGTTTATCTCAAGAACGACTTTCCTTCGACAACGAAGCTCGCCAACCCAACCATTTTCCGGCACTTCAACTGATCTGCCACTGATTTTCAAAGTGGTCATTACTCCTGGAATTTGGTCAAACATTTCAAGCCTCCATTTCTGCCTGATTTGAGATTAAATAAAGCTACCACCAGATTGACATAACTACTTCCGGAAGTCAACGAAAAACCGCCTGAAATTCAAGCGGGGCGGAAAAGATACGTGTGGGCGCTGAGGGAATCGGACCCTTGTTTTATATTGTTAATTAAAATTATGACTTGATTCGAAAATTCCTTCAGCCCAACCTAAGATTTTTAAAAATAATTCCGTGCTAAGGACATAAACATCAAAAGTTCCAAATGGTAAATTATCTTTTTTATTCTTACTAGAAGAATTCATTTTTCTATATGTTTTATAGAATTTACTAAGGGGGATATTAGATATAGACGACCAATGTTTTTCTGCTTTTTTATGATTTAAATGTGGATGGATATGAATATAACCTCTGAATTTTTCTTCTGGTACGTTACAAAATTTTCTAAAAAAAGCCATCATTATTTTTATCATTTCTGGATCACTATTAGAAAATCTCACCATTCCTCTCCTTGTTTTTCCTCCTTCAGCCCAATAAAGCATAACTCCAATTAGCCACAACTCTCTTTTAGATATTTTTTTAATCTCTTTATTAGCCGCATCTATAATAAGTTGCCTTCTTGCACTTTCGTTTTTAAGACGGGTTGTTCTTCTTTGTTCAATTACGCCTTTTTGGATACCTTTTTGAGAAAGCTCTTTCTTCTGTTCTGGCGTTAATTCAATATCCCGAACCCACAAACTAACAGAACTTTTAGCAATGCTTAATCTCTTTTGAATTTCATTTAAAGAATAACCAAGGGAGCGTAATTGTCTGGCTTCCAATTTTTCTTTTAGTTTCATAATTGAACCTTTAAGTATACTACGATATTAAGTATATACTAAATGTTCAATTATTACCGGTGGACGGTATAGGATTCGAACCTATAACCCCTGCGATGTAAACACAGTGCTCTGCCATTGAGCTAACCGTCCATAAAAATCTAACAGGGTGAATAAGGCGGACGCTCTAATCACTGAGCTATGCGTCCTAATAATACTTTAATACCATATCACAAAGCTTTCCCGCAACATTGACCGGCTCACCCTCAGTCGGGAAGTGATGCATGTCTATATAAGGTAAGCTATTGAGTTCAATCAGGGCTGATTTTTGCTCTTGCCAGGAACGGCTGATGTCTTCGCATAAAAAATCAATGCCCACGAGCTTTATTTTGAAAAGTTTTGCCACTTGCCGGAAAAGGACGATATTATCAGGATGAACTTTTGGCGTCACTTCAAATAAATCTGCCCCCAAATCAAGAATTACTTTTTCCTGCAGAAAAACAATCTCATCTTTTTTCGGCATTGAAGAAAAATCATAGCCCCGGCCCTGAAGAAATTTGAAGCTTGTTTCGTCAATAACCAATTGAAAAAGAGTGGAATCTTTTTGTTTTGGTTTGGCCCGGCGGGGGTCAAGATTTTTTATTTTAATAAGCTCGGCAATAGTGTGCTTACCCGTGCCGATAATATGAGCCGGCATCCGCTTGGCGCAAGCCACAAATTCTTCGTCAATAACCGTAGCCCGATAAACGTGAACGCCTTCCAAATATTTTTCAACTATGAAAGCTGGACCGTATTTTAAAGCTTTTTTTATGGCTTTTTTTAACTCATCCTCGCTCTTTATGGCGATGGTGACGTGATGGCTCATTGAACCAAAGCGCGGTTTAACTACCAGCGGAAAACCAAGACTTTTGGCATAGGTCATTGCTTGCTTTTGATTTATGAAATTAAAGGATTTGCCTTTGGCAACCGGCAAGCCGGCTTTGGCCAGTTTTTCTCTGATAAAAGCCTTATCGTCAACCCGGTTTGTTTCTTTTGCGGCAAGCCACTCGACGCGCGGCAGGCCTTCTATTAAATAAGTGCGGCCATTAATTTCCATGAAAAAATCATTTAAATATCCTTGGGGTCCCCGAAAAGCCCGGAGTCTTATACCGCATTTTTCGGCTTGTTCCGCAAAAACCGTTGTCCGCAAAGAAATTTTTGCCTTATCAAAATTTTCTTCCAAAGAAATGAGTTTGATTGCAATAAAAAATCTCACTAAAAGCTTTTCCAAACGGGAATGGAGGCGGGAAGGTAAATGGATTTTGGAAAAAAGACAAACTTCCAATAAATTGCCCAAATAATTCTGAAAATGATTAACCGGCAAGGGCCCGCAGTCCGGACACTCGGGGATGTCAAGAAAAACTCTTTTGAAGGAATTGAACATTAGAAATGGTGCGCGTGCTAGGATTCGAACCTAGAACCGGCCGTGTATAAGACGGCTGCTCTGCCATTGAGCTACACGCGCCTAAGTCACCTAATCGCTATGGGCTTTATATTAAAGCTTTTTACAATCTTGTAAAATTCTTCTTGCTCCAGGGTTTCTTTTTCAATCAGGGTCTTGGCAATGGCTTCAAGCGCGTCTTTATAAACAAAAACGATTTTTTTGGCAGTGTTAAAAGTTTTTTGAATGACCCGGTTCACTTCTTCGTCAATTTTGGTGCCGATTGTTTCCGAATAATCTTTTTCCGTGGAAATTTCCCGGCCCAAAAATATCAACTCCTGGGTTTTGCCGAATGTGCGCGGCCCCAAATCTTCGCTCATGCCGTATTGAGTAATTAATTTATGAGCCAATTCCGTAGCTTGCCTGATGTCGTTTGACGAACCGGTTGTTAAATCTTTAAACATCAAAATTTCCGCCGCATAACCGCCAAAAGCCACCGCCAAATCAGCCAAAAATTGGGACTTTGTCTGAAGCCGCCGCTCTTCAACGGGTAATTTCAAAGTATAGCCGCCGGCAATGCCGCGACTGACAATGGAAACTTTATGAATCGGGTCAGCTTCTTTCAAGGCCACTGCCACCAAGGCGTGGCCGGCTTCATGATAAGCCGTAATTTGTTTTTCTTTCTCCGAGATGACCCGGCTTTTTCTTTCTGGTCCAAGCATCACTTTTTCGATTGAGCTGAACAAATCGTCTTGAAGAATTGTTTTACGACTATACCGAGCCGTTAAAATTGCGGCCTCATTTACCAAATTAGCCAGGTCAGCGCCGGAAAACCCGGGCGTGCGCACGGCCACGGTCCTCAAATCAACGTTTTTATCCAAGGGCTTGCCTCGCGAATGGATTTTCAAAATTTCCTCGCGGTCGTTCATGTCAGGCATGTCCAGAATCACCCGCCGATCAAAACGACCGGGCCGGAGAAGGGCGAAATCTAAGATGTCGGGGCGGTTTGTGGCGGCCATAACAATGACGTTTGTGTCCCGTTCAAAACCGTCCATTTCCACCAGAATCTGATTCAATGTTTGTTCCCGCTCATCATGACCGCCGCCCAAGCCCGCGCCCCGTTCCCGGCCCACCGCGTCAATCTCGTCAATGAAAACAATTGACGGCGCCGCTTTTTTAGCGGTTTGAAACAAATCCCGGACGCGGGAAGCGCCAACGCCGACAAACATCTCCACAAATTCCGAAGCGGAAATGTGGAAAAATGGAACATTGCTTTCGCCGGCCGTGGCTCTGGCAAGCAAAGTTTTTCCCGTGCCGGGCGGACCCATCAAAAGCACGCCCCGGGGAATTCTTGCCCCAATATCCAAGAATTTTTTCGGATGCTTTAAAAAATCAACCACTTCTTCCAATTCTTCTTTTGACTCCTTGAGGCCGGCTACGTCTTTGAAAGTGACTTTATCGCGCGGACTGGCAAACAACCGCAAATTAACCTTACCAAAAGAAAAAGCTTGATTGACGCCGGTCCGAGCTTGCTTCAAAATCCACCAGAAAATCAAAACCATCACGATTATCGGCAAAATCGCCGGAATCAAAACACCCAACCAGTATTTCCAGCCGCCCTGGTCCTGAATTCTAAACTCAACGTTTTGCAAAGCTTCGGGTTCAACGCCATAGTTTTTCAAAGTTTCGGTTAAGCTGGCTTCTGTTTCTTTTCTTGAGACTGCCTGGATTCCGTCTTGAAGAGTGATTTTCAAATCATCGCCGCTGACAATAACGCTTTTGACCGCGCCTTCGTTAATTTTCGCCACTAACTCGTTAATGCTTAAGGTTTGAATTTTTGAACCGCCAACGTCAAAAAGCAAAGAAAAAAGAACGGTGATAAAAATAAGAAAAGTCACCGCCCAAAATATGTTTTTATAAAGACTGCGCATTTTATCTGAATTATTAAATAAAAAAACTCGCGAGTCAAATCGCGAGTTCAATGCTTAGAAAAACCGTCTCTCACCCGCTTCTTTCTCTTGCTTCCCTCAGTTTTTCCCTGATGATTCTTTTTACGCCCCCGTTCGGAAGATTCCCGTTGAGGGGGATTTCAATCAGCTGACCGTTAGAGAGAGTGACTTTAATGATAATACCTTTTTCTCCGTCTTTGGCCGGGGTTGAAAATTCAACACCAGACAATCTCTTTTGCGGCTGGCCGCGGAACTCCTTTTGGAAAAACGCCCTGACCATTCCCTGTAGGGAGTTCACGAGAGAATCCGACAAAACCGGTCTTGGAAGCATTATAGCCTCTCTTTTTAGTGGATGGGAGATTAGTTGAACTGCTGAACGAACTAAGAGAAATAATAGCATAACATTCGGAAAAATTTCAAGATTATGCAGAGGTACCAAAAAAAATAATCAAGCCCGAGATCTCTTGCGAGATTCGGGCTTTTGACTCGGGGTGTTATGCTGTAGCATAGCACCCCTTATTTCGTCATTTCACCAGCAACATCTTGCGAGTAGCGTGGAAACCGGAATTGGTTTCCAGCCGGCACAAGTATATGCCACTGGGTAAAACTCCTGCGTTCCAGACGACTCTGTGATACCCCGCTTCCTTTTCTCCTTCCGCGAGAACTGCGACTTCCTGACCAAGAGTATTGTAAATACTCAACTTCACAAAACTTCGTTCAGGAAGAGCAAACCCAATCGTCGTCGACGGATTGAAAGGATTGGGGTAGTTTTGTTCAAACTGAAATACTTGAGGAACACCCTCACTTTCAATCTCGGTCACGGTACCCGCGACTTTCGTCACGACTGACACACCGTCATCAACAGTACCATCGATCTCCGTCTCTAAAGCATTTCTGCCCTGGAGCGTAAAAACTGTCCCCACGATGGGCCGAGCACTCAAGAAAACAACCTTGGTTTTCCCGTCTTTTTCAAAAACTCGAGAAATACCAATATTGCCACTTGCGCTCACACTCACGCCAGACGGAAGATTGAGAGTTAGTTCGCCGTTTTGAACATCTTGACCACTGAAACGGGCTTGAACCAAATCATTGCCCGATGGCACCAGATTCAAAACAGCTGGCTCGCGGATCGAACCAAGTCCCGGCGGAGACCCAACTCCTCCACCTCCTTGGTAATCTTCAACCGGAAAATATTCGAGACTCCCAATGTGCCTGCGAAGAATCAGAAAGGCGTCATAGGTTGTAATTATTCCGTCGCCGTCCACGTCAGCAGCAAAATACTGCCACGGCTGAACGGTTCTGAACACTCCACAGACATAATCAATGACCCAGAGAACGTCTGCTATTGAAATTTTGGCATCGCCAGTAGGATCGCCTGGTAGAATGTTGCTCTCCGCGACATTAACTGTGCAGTGTTGGACCGCGGGATTCAGAGTATCGTCAAAAGCTGCAACCAATCCGATTGACAGCTTTGTTCCTTTCGGAACTTTTGGGATTTTAAGCCTTAAAGTACCGATCTTGAACGTGCCTTCCGCTTTTTTGCCAGCGCCTGAAGCAATCCCTAACGAAACTCCATAAGGCGGACCCGGCAGGGGCCGCCAGTCAGCCAACGGATCCTGAAACATCCAGGGGTAAAAACTAAATCCCCAGAATTCAAGGCCGTCTTGCCAAAAAACATCCACCTTGACGCTTCTGGCACCGGACGTACTCATCGTGATGTCGAACTGGTTGATCCAGCCACCTGGCACCACCCTTTCTTTGGGCAAGGCCACCATATTCACAGCAACCGGGGTCTGAGCTTGAACAGATTCGGCCCAGAACGAAGCCAAGATGACGACAAAAAGAGAGAACACCACAAGCGTTTTCATAAACGACCTCCTTGCTTATTTTGCTAAGAACGTCTTAGCAACGGTTCCCAAGGAGCATTTAAATGCATGAAAAAAAACTGCCGTAAATATAGCACGGGGGCTAAAATTTGTCAAATCAAAGTAGAACTTCTTATTTTTTCAGTTTCAGATTTATTCTTTTTTCTTCGGGTTTGATGCTTTCAATTACAAAAGCGTATTCTTTGTCCAAGGCGAGCGCTTTTTTCATTTCTTCAACGCTGCCGAATTCCGTAACGTGAACCTGACCTTGAATCTCTTCTCCTAAATCAACAATGGCGCCGAAAGCGTGGAAGCCATAAACTTTACCGATAACTTCCTGACCTTGACGGTATTTATCTTTAACTTTTTCCCAGGGGTCGGCTTTAAGGGCTTTCAAGGAAAGCGAAATTTTTCCGTCTTTGATTTCAATAATTTTGGCCTTAATCACATCGTCAACTTTCACGATTTCTTTGGGATTATCAACCACCCGCCAATCAAGCTCGGAAACGTGAATCAAGCCTTCAACCGCCGGGTTGTCGGTGAAACGCACAAAAGCGCCGAAATCAGCCACGCCCGAAACAATCGCTTCAACCACCTGACCGACTTCATAATTCTTGGCCAGTTCTTTACTGGATATCTCAACGGCTTCTTTCTCGGAAATGATTAATTTATTGGAACGGGGATTAACGTCAATAATTTTTACCGCAAGTTCCTGACCAACCAGTTTCTGAAGAGCTTCGGCAATCTTGGCTTTATCGTCGTCGCTGACCTTTGGATAGTGTTCGGTTGAAAGCTGGGAAACCGGCAAAAAAGCCGGAATTTCATGAAGCTTGGTCGTTAAACCGCCTTTATTAAAGCCGGAGATTTTTACTTGCAGGATTTCGCCTTTTTCCTTAAGCTCCGAAACTTCGGTCCAAGCTTTTTGCTTGCCGGCCTCGCTCAAAGAAACCTCAATATAACCCTCGTCATTATCAAGCTCCACCACTTTTGCATGAACCGTGTCGCCAACGTTCAAATCTTTGAGCAAATTTTTGGCATTTGAAACCTCAGCGCCGTAAACAACGCCTAAGCCGTATTTACCCAAATCCAAAAATAATTTTTTCTTGCCTTTCTCAAGCATCTTGCCTTCTACCAAATCGCCGACTTTAAGTACGGAAAAGATGGCTTGCTCGGTTTTTAAGAGGTCGCTAAATATGCTGCTGTTTTGTTTTACGAAGTTCATCCCGTTAGAAAATTAGAAATAAACCTCCCGACTTGAAAGGGTCATTTATTATAATATATTGCTGGTTTCTAAAAATTGAATTTTTCACTAATTTTCTAACGGGATTCATTGGTCAAAGATTATCATATAATCGATTTGAAAATCAAGCGAAAAAATAGTAAAATAATGATGCGCTTTGTTTATGATTATCACCTATCACGGCGACAATTACTTTAAAATCCAAGCTCAAAACCGCACTCTTCTCATCGACCCGACCAATCATCGCTCGTTCAAGAGCGCGGATTTGATTTTAAACACCTTGCGACCGACCCTTACGCCCGAGCCCCAAGAGGACGGCGTTTCTTGGATTGACCACCAGGGCGAATATGAAATCAAAGACATCCGCGTCCAAGGCTGGAGTTTAGGCGAAGAAGCCAAAAAAGAAAAAACCGTTTATAAAATTTATTTTGACGAAATAACGATAACGGTCTTGGGTTATTTGAATAAAGCGCCGAGTCAAAAAATTGAAGAAGAATTGGCCCAAAGCGACATTTTAATTGCGCCAGCCGGAGGCGCGCCTTCTTGGGAGGTGGGGGCGGCCGCGAAATTTGTAAAACAAGTCAGGCCGAGCATTGTCCTGCCGTCGCTTGCCGACAACTTGAAACCTTTTCTTAAAGAATTTGGGCAAGAAAAATGCGAACTGGAAGAAAAATTAGTCATCAAAGCCAAAGAGTTGAAGCCAAATGTAATGTTCATCCGATGCTTAAAGCCTTAAAAACAATTTCCGAGAACGTAATGAAGTTCGTAAAAAAACTGCAGCGAGCGCCGGACGGCACAAAAAAAATATACGTCGCTGGCGCTTCAGCTTTAACGGTGATTCTTGTCATTATAATTTGGGTCTACTTTCTAAAAACCGCTCTGCCGAATATAAATCCGCTGGCGCCGGAGGCGGCGGAAAACCAAAGTCGGGAAGAATCTCTTTGGGAAGTTTTCGGCCGAGGGTTTACAAAAATCATAGATGACTTCAGCCAAAAATTCAGCGAAACAAAAAATCAACTGGGGCAAAGCCTTGAAGAACTGCAGGCCCAGCTCCAGAAAACCAACGAGATAACCGTTGAAAAAGAAACGGCGGCAACTTCTTCCACCGGGACGAGCCCGATAACTGAACCGCCTCAATTGCCTTAAATCATGGACAAACCAAACGTTGATAAAATTGAAAAAAAAGAAATTACCGAAGAACTCCGGGAATCTTATTTGGACTACGCCATGTCAGTCATTGTTTCGCGGGCTTTACCTGATATTCGGGACGGCTTAAAGCCGGTCCAACGCCGCATTCTTTGGGCAATGTGGGATATGGGACTTACTTCAGGGGCAAAATTTGTAAAATCAGCCCGTATAGTCGGTGAGTGCTTTATTAAAGATACTCTTGTAACTACCTCAAGAGGACTTTTACCTGTCCAAAAAGTAAGGACGGGTGATGAGGTTTTTACCCAAATCGGTATTAAGAGGGTGGAAAGGCTTTACGAGATGCCGCCAAAGCCGCTTTTGAAAGTAGCTGTTGAAGGAGGCATTACTAATATAGTCACCCCCTCTCAAAAGTTTAAGGTATTAAGGCCGGATTTGTCGTTTAAATGGAAAGAGGCGAAAGATTTAACAAGGGATGATTATCTGGTTTTGAGGAGTATTTATCCAGAAATCAAAAAACCGCTGCCAGTAGGAATTTTTGAAGAGAGGGGCTCTATTTGTCTTAATGAGAATTTGGCTTATTTACTGGGTTTATTCGTATCTGATGGGTGGATAACCAATGATTATGGTAGAAAAAAACACGCCAGAATTGGTTGGGTGGCCGCGGATAAGAAAATTTTAGAAAAAGTAAAACTAACCTTAGAGGAAAATTTTGGTTACTCACCAACTATCGAGACTAAAAGATATAAGCTTAGAATTCAAAAAGACTTTCTCAATAAAGAGATTTATACCCTGAGAGTTAACAGGATGTCAATAAACGATTTTCTCGCTGGACATTTTGATTTATTTCATAAACACGCTGTCACCAAAGAAATACCTCAACAAATTTTCCAATCTCCACCGTCAGTGATATCCGCTTTTATTAGCGGACTCGTGGAAGGCGACGGCTTTGTATCTCAAAAAAGAAATCTTATACATTACGGTTCGGTTTCAGAGAAATTAATTAATCAGCTCCAGCAGTTGCTTCTATCGCAGGGGATTTTTAGCGCGAAATACATAAATAATAAAAACCAAAAGAAACATTTCTGTACCGGTATCGACAGGGAGATTGTGTCTAAGCACAATTTTTACAGTTTGGAAATAAAAGGAGAAAATGCAGTCAAGTTGGCGAGAAGATTGGTCTTAGAGAACAGCCTAAAGAATAAAAAAATTCTCAAGCTTAAGGAAAAAGATTTTAGCAATCGTGATAGAAAGGGGTTGAATAATTACGATATTGTTCCTTACGCTGCGGCAGCGTTGTTTCAAGAACTAAGTTCGGCTCATCGCGGCGGCGGATGGTACCAGTCAATCAATGGAAGTAAATTTAGGATGGGAATAAGATATCCTACCGGAACAAAAATCAGATATTCATCCGACCTCCGCGAAAAACCGCTTAGAAAAACCCAACTAATAGAGTGGGGTATAAAAGATAAGTTAGAGAAAATAAATTCTCCGTTTTTTGAGTTTGTAAATAATGTTATAAACAACAGTCTTTACTTTGTGAAGATAGCCTCGGTAGACCAATACCCTCCTGAGAAAACCTACGATTTGGAGGTTGAGAACGATCATGAATTTTTGGCTAATGGCATTGTTTCTCATAACTGCTTAGGTAAATATCACCCTCACGGCGATATGGCGGTTTATGACGCTTTAGTCAGAATGGCTCAGGATTTTTCCTTGCGCTATCCCTTGATTCAAGGGCAGGGCAATTTTGGCAACGTTGACGGCGATAACGCTGCCGCTCAGAGATATACCGAAGCCCGACTTTCAAAAATCGCCGAGGAAACGCTGACGGACATTGAAAAAGAAACCGTTGACTGGCAGCCGAACTACGACAACAGCCGCCTGGAACCGAAGTTTTTGCCGGCCAAACTCCCCAATCTGATTTTGAACGGCACCTTGGGCATTGCCGTTGGCATGGCCACCTCAATCCCTCCGCACAATCTCAGCGAAGTGGCTGACGCCTTAATTTACCTCAGCGACAACCCGGAAGCCAAAATCAAAGACCTTATGAAATTCATCCCCGGCCCGGATTTCCCGACCGGCGGCATCATTTACAACGAAAAATCAATTGAGGAAGCTTACTCAACCGGCCACGGCTCAATCACCACCCGGGCGGTCGCCACAATCGAGGAAAGAAAAACCAGCGGCTTTCAAATTGTGATTACGGAAATTCCCTACCAGGTCAATAAATCCGATTTGGTCGCCAAAATCGCGGCACTGGTCCAAGAAAAAAGAATTGAAGGCATCCGCGACCTGCGGGACGAATCCGACCGGGAAGGAATGCGAATCGTGATTGAACTTAGAGGCGACAGTGTGCCCCAAAAAGTTTTAAACCAACTCTTTGAATACACTGAACTTCAGAAAAATTTTTATTTTAACACCCTCGCCTTGGTTGACGGCCTCCAACCGAAAATTCTTTCCTTAAAAGAACTTTTGGTTCATTATCTTGAACACCGGAAACTCACCATCAGACGCCGCACCGAATTTGACCTTAAAAAAGCCCAGGAACGCGCCCATATTTTAACCGGCTTGGTCAAAGCTCTGGAAGTCATTGATAAAGTCATTGCCTTGATTAAGAAATCCCGGGATCGCGCCGAAGCCCATAAAAACCTTGTGGAAAAATTCCGCCTCACTCCGATTCAGGCCGACGCCATACTGGAAATGAAACTCCAAACGCTGGCCGCTTTGGAACGCCAAAAAATTGAGGACGAACTTAAAGAGAAAAAGAAACTTATTGCCGAATTAGAACTGATTTTGCGGCATCCTAAAAAAATAATTGAAATAATTAACAATGAGCTTTTGGCACTCAAAAATAATTACGGCGGTTCCCGAAAAACCAAACTCGTCGCCCACGCTCTTAAGGAATTCAACGAAGAAGATTTGATTCCCGAGGAAGAGATGGTTATTGCCTTAACCGCGGACGGCTACGTTAAAAGAATGACGCCGACTTCTTTCCGAACCCAGCG
>Ga0210057_1003306_pt1 | contig 22332 bp, 21 predicted proteins | sample CryGeyCG2114_010_2_FD_183968 | JGI IMG/M metagenome (GOLD analysis project Ga0210057, IMG submission 183968) | Groundwater microbial communities from aquifer - Crystal Geyser CG10_big_fil_rev_8/21/14_0.10 (SPAdes) (version 2) | ecosystem: Environmental > Aquatic > Deep subsurface > Groundwater ...
TGGGGTTGCGGCTGAAAAAATTGAAGTTGTCCATAATGCGGTTGAGGATTACTGGTTTGAAACACCAAACAATAATTTAAAAAGTACTCCTGCGCTTGTTTTTTTTGGTCGAATCGGAGAGGATCTATTCACTCTAAAATTCAAGGGTGTTGACCGTCTCATCTGGCTTTTTGAGCAATTTCCTGAAGTCAAAAAGTTTTCTAGATCTCCGTAGCGCACCTACAATTAAATAGATAATGACAAATACTTGTGGCTTTAAAATTTGGGTTCTTAAACTAACTTATATGAAGTATTTGGATGATGAAATTTATGGTAATGACGAAAGCGAGGAATTTGAGATCAAATAAGTAAAATCTTAAAAAATATACAAAAAAATCACTCCGACCTATGTTGAAGCGGTTTTTTGATTTTCACTAATTTTTATGATAATTTAACTAATAGCTAACAACCTACAACTAAAAATAAATTTTATGAAACAATCACAATTATTCACCAAAACCAAACGCGAAGCTCCAAAAGACGAAGAGGCGATTAATGCCCAACTTTTAATACGAGCCGGATTTGTGGATAAATTAATGGCAGGTGTTTATACATTTTTACCATTAGGACTTCGCACACTTAAAAAAATAGAAAATATTATTAGAGAAGAAATGATTGCGATTGACGGGCAGGAAATTTTAATGCCAGCGCTTCAGCCTAAAAACAATTGGGAACAAACAGGACGTTGGGATACTCTTGATTCGCTTATAAAATTTACAACTTTTTATACAAAGAACGAATACGCGCTTGGACCAACTCATGAAGAAATTATTTCTCCTTTAGCTAAAAAATTTATACTTTCTTATAAAGATTTACCAGCGCATCTTTTCCAAATTCAAAATAAATTTAGAGATGAAAAACGCGCGAAATCAGGGCTTTTAAGAGGCAGAGAGTTTTTAATGAAAGACCTTTATTCTTTCCATAAAGATGAAAAAGATCTTAATGAGTATTACGAAAAAGCTACCGAAGCTTATAATAAAATTTTCGCAAGATTAGGGTTGAAAGATATTACATATTTAACCTTTGCTTCAGGTGGAAGTTTTTCAAAATATTCACATGAATTTCAAACTTTATCAGATGCAGGAGAAGACACAATTTTTATTTGCGATAAATGTAAAATCGCTATTAATAAGGAAATAATTAATGAACAAGATAATTGTCCACAATGCGGAAATAAAAATTTAAAAGAAGAAAAAGCCATTGAGGTTGGAAATATTTTTAAATTAAAAAATAAATATTCAACCCCGTTTAATTTAATTTACAAAAATGAAGATGGCGAAGATAAAGATGTTATTATGGGTTGCTATGGAATGGGTCCTAGTAGAATATTAGGAACTATAGTTGAAGTAAGCCACGACGATAAGGGAATAATCTGGCCAGAATTAATAGCGCCGTATCAATTACACCTTTTAAATTTAAGTCCTAAAACACTAAAAGACAAAGCAGATAAGGTTTATGAAAACTTGAAAAAAGCTAGAATTGAGGTATTGTATGACGACAGAGTTGACGCAACCGTTGGAGAGAAATTTAATGATAGCGATTTAATAGGTATTCCATATAGAGCTGTAATAAGCGAGAAAGCAGGAGATAAAATTGAGTTAAAAAAGAGAGGCAGTAATGAAGTAAAAATGATAAGCGAGGAAGAACTAATCGCTAATTTACACTAATATTAATACAAATCTCACAAATAATTTGTATAATTTGTGAAAAATTTGTGCGTATTTGTAAACACATGTTATCTTATTTTAAAAAAGACATTGGCATAGATTTAGGAACAGCTAACTCTCTTTTGTATATAAAAGAGAGGGGGATTGTTATAAACGAACCATCAATCGCGGCAGTTAATAATAAAACTGGGCAAATTGTTGCGATAGGAGAAGACGCTAAAAAAATGATGGGCAGAACGCCATCACATATCTCGGTTATTAAACCATTAGTTAATGGAGTTATTTCTGATTTTGAAATGACCCAAGAAATGTTGCGACATTTTCTTAAGCGTATAAATGACAACAAAGTTTTTAATTATTATCGTGCAGTCATAGGTGTTCCGCCTAATCTTACAGAAGTTGAAAGAAAATCCGTTGAAGACGCGGTAATAAACGCCGGCGCTTCAAAAGCTTATTTAGTAGAAGAACCGCTTGCGGCAGCCCTTGGGGCGCGTCTTCCAATTCATGAAGCATCAGCAACAATGATAATAGATATTGGTGGAGGAACAACAGATATTGCTGTAATTTCAATGAATGGCTCTGTCATAAGTAAAAGTTTAAAAATAGCAGGAGATAAATTCAACGATGACATAATGAAATTTGTAAGAGATGAATATAAACTTTTAATTGGAGAACCAACGGCAGAAGAAATTAAAAAAATAGTTGGATCTGCAATACCGCTTGATGAAAGATTAGAACTTACAATTCGCGGAAGAGATATGTCAACCGGACTTCCAAGAGAAATAGTTGTAAAAAATACCCAAATAAGAAATGCAATAAGTCGCTCACTTCGCATAATTTTAGATTCCGTTAAAGAAATTATTGAAAAAACACCGCCAGAACTTGTCGGGGATATTTTAAAAAGGGGAGTATATTTATGCGGAGGCGGAAGTTTACTTCGCGGGATAGATCAACTTATTCAAAAAGAAATTATAGTTCCAGTAACTATAATAGATGATCCATTAAGCGCTGTTGCGCGAGGCGCAGGAATTATTGCTGAAGATATAGAAGGCTATTCTCAATTATTTACAACTACTTTAAAGCCATTAGATATTAACGATTAAAATCTCCTTACTAATATACAAATTTTTACATATATACGAATAAAGGATTTGTAAATTTGTAAAAAATAAGTAAATTCGTAAGGCAAACATATGAAAAATGGAATTTTATTAGGATTTATTATTGTATTATTAGTGTTTACTTTTTTTACAGATATTTTTATTCCAAAGCATTTTTTAACCGCTTCGCTTACTTCAGTTTCAAATAAATTTAGCACTGATTTATCCAAAGAAAATAATTCATTAAAATTAGAAAATGAAAGCTTAAAAGCGCAACTCCAAAAACTCCAAATATTCTTCCCTATATCAAAAAACAGTCAGAATAATGAATTATCTAATAAATATATTTCGGCAAAAGTTTTTTCAACTTATCCGTTTAATATTAAGGGCGCTCTGACCATTGATAAGGGCTCTAATGATAAAATAAAAAATAGCCAAGTAGTTTTAGTGGGGGAAAATATTTTGCTAGGTCAGATTTCAGAAGTTTATAATAATTCTTCAGTTGTAAAAACTATTTATGATCCTAACTGGCAATTACCAGTTAAAATAGGAGAAGAAAAAATAAATGGTTTATTTGTTGGAGGAAATGACCCAAAAATTACCTTACTTGAGAAACCTGTAAAAGTAGGGGACGCTATATTTGTAAATTCAAAAGATTTTCCAGAATTTCTTAAATTAGGAGAAATTAAAGAAATAAAACAAGAGAACAGTGGAATGCTTAAGGAGGCCGCTATTATAAAAACTCTTTATAATGTAAATAGTTTAGATGAAGTTTATATTACAAAATAATTTTATTGACTTTTTGTTAAATTAAAAATAACCAAAAGCTTAATTTTAAGTATAGTCCCAGCTTTTATGGGTGAGCTTAGGTTCAGGGGCAAAGGGAAAACTATTGAAGTAAAACCTTTTATTTTTGAAATCAAAGCGCTTGGGGTTGAGAACTATGCATTGATTCAATTGGGTCTTCCCGTAGAAGGCCAAGAATGGCGTAAAGAAATCTTCATGAAACATATTTTAAAAAAGATTTCCTTAATTGAATCAGAATATATCTGGGTAGAAGGCGGAGTTCTTATTATGAGGATTCCCATCAAAGGATCAATCAAAGAAACTGGGGTGTACAGGAACGGTCAGAAATGTTTCAAAAAGCTATAAAAAGGCTTCCCATGCGCTTATACGGGGGAGCCTTTTTTCATTCTATAAAAGCCATTATTTATCCACTATTTGTGGATAAGTTAACTATTGACAGATTAACGAGTGCGCATATATACTTAGCACCATGGTAAGAATAAATCAGAAACGGAAAAGCGGATAACAACGGCTCACTTTCGTTTGCTTGGTTGTCCGCTGGAAAGCGGAATTTTTCATTTCTGGGCCACGAGTTTTAATTCGTCAATTGACGAAGAAGAAACGAGAGCTGCCAGAAATAGAACCCCGTACCAGTTGGTGCACTATTTATAAAAGTAATAAAAACAAAGCCGAAGGCGGGTTAGTTTTTAAAGTAATATTTAGTGGAAAAAATAGTGTTTCAACTGGTGTGGGGTTAGTGAATAATTTATACTGAAAACCTGAAACTCTTGATCTTATACAATTAAATAAAAGATATAAGTAGCAAAATAATAAAAAGTAAGCTTCAACGAATTTATTCGCCGCTAAGCGAATTAAATGGGTTGAAAAAAAAGAATTTCATTTTTTGGGTAAAACGTCTCCCAAAAGAGGTTAAATTAAGGGCGTATGGTGGATGCCTTGACTAAGAAAGGCGATGAAGGACGTGGCGTAGCTGCGATAAGCTTCGGGGAGGTGCGTAGCAACCTTTGATCCGGAGATCTCCGAATGGGGTAACCCCATTGCGAAAACCGCAATGACTCTGATTTTAATCAGAGAGTATACCTGCTGAATTGAAACATCTTAGTAAGCAGAGGAAAATAGAACAATGTTATTCCCCTAGTAGCGGCGAGTGAAAAGGGAGAAGCCCAAACCATGTGCGTAGCACACAATTCGTAAAGTAAAAACTTTATGAATTGTGTGCTACGTGTGTGGTGTTGTAAGGCAGAAACATTCTTTCCTAATTTTTGACTATAGATTTTTCTGTGGTTAATTATTAGTAAGGAGATTGGTTACAAATCATTTTGTTAGCAGAATTCTCTGGGAAGTGAAGCTATAGAGGGTGAAAGCCCCGTATGCGAAAGCAAAATGACCAATTCGTTTTTGTCCTTGAGTACTCCGATGACAGAATGCTTCGGAGGAAGTAGCCAGTACTATCTGGCAAGGCTAAATACTTTCTTAGATCGATAGTGAACAAGTACCGTGAGGGAAAGGTTAAAAGTAGGCCTACAAGGCCGGTGAAATAGAACCTGAAACCATATGCTTACAAGGAACGGGAGCACTAACGTGCTTTGCACGCAATTTGTAAAGTAAAAAGTTCATAAAGTTATAAAGTACATTACGGAAATAACTTTTAAATATTTAACATTATAAACTTTATAACTTGCGCGCAGAGCGCGCAGTGTGACCGTGTGCCTATTGAAGAATGATCCAACGAGTTATTTTATATTGCAGTCTAAGCTCTACGGAGCGGAGGCATAGGGAAACCAAGTGTTAATAGCGCGAACTTAATGCAGTATGAGATAGACCCGAAACCAGATGATCTTGCCCTGAGCAGGGTGAATTTGCTGTAACAGGCAAAGGAGGCCCGAACCGGTTGGTTGTGCAAAACCTTCGGATGACTTGGGGTACGGAGTGAAAAGCTAATCGAATCTGGTAATAGCTGGTTCTCTTCGAAATAGCTTTAGGGCTAGCGGTTGTGAAAAATTTATAAGGGGTAGAGCGACTGGTTCAAGAGTAATGGGGGAAACCTCGGCTCTCGAGTCAAACTCCGAATACTTGTAAATCTGCGCAATTAGTTAGACTGTGGGGGCTAAGCTCCATGGTCGAAAGGGAAAAAGCCCTGATCGCCGTCTAAGGTCCCAAAATATATGCTAAGTGTTAAAGGTAGTAATTTTCCATTGACAGGTAGAAGGTTAGCTTAGAGGTAGCCATCCTTTAAAGAGTGTGTAACAACTCACTACTCGACGGAAAGTTGCGCCGAAAATATACCGGGGCTAAGCATATTACCGAAGACGCGGATGTCTTGTGTTTTGCGCAAGGAAATTCTAAGAACTAATTTTTAAATACTAAACTTTATTGTTTAGGGTTTAGAATTTTAAATTTAGGATTTTCTCGTGCGAAGCACGAGGCGTGGTAGAAGAGCATTCTAACAGCAACGAAGGTCGACCCGTGAGGGCGACTGGAGCGGTTAGAAGAGAGAATGTTGGAATGAGTAACTAGTAAGCCGGTGAGAAACCGGCTCCCCGTAAATCCAAGGTTTCCTCCGCAATGGCAATCAACGGAGGGTTAGGCGATCCTAAGGCTATGGTGACAACCGACGCTGAAGGGTTAGCGGTTAATATTCCGCGCCGCCTATATAGTGCGATGGAGGGACGAAGAAAATAAAGTTGAGTGCCTTAATGGTTTGGTATTGTTTGTTTTAAGAATAGTGCTTTAGGAAAATCCGGAGCACATCCTTTATTGGAAATATTCGGAGACTGGCAAAAGGTTTGGTTTAGGCCAGGCCAATTCAACTGAAGAGACTTCCGAGAAAAGCTTCTAAGCATAACTATATAGGCATCGTACCGTAAACCGACACTGGTGGATGAGGCGAGTAGCCTCAGGGGAACGAGTGAGTCTTCCTTAAGGAACTCGGCAAAAAAGCGGCCGTAAGTTCGCAATAAGGCCTACCCGCTTCGGCGGGTCGCAGCGAAAGTATCTCTAGCAACTGTTTACCAAAAACACAGCTCCCTGCGAACTCGTAAGAGGATGTATAGGGGGTGACGCCTGACCGATGCGAGAAGGTTAACGGTGCCGGTGTATGCCGCAAGGTATATGCTGAGTGCCCGAAGCCCTCGTCAATGTCAGCGGTAACTATAACCGTTCTAAGGTAGCGCAATTCCTTTCCGGGTAAGTTCCGGAGCGCACGAATGGCGTAATGACTAGAGAACTGTCTCAAGGAAGAGCTCGGTGAAAATGCGAGTGCCGTGAAGACGCGGTGTACCTCTAACGGGACGAAAAGACCCTAGAAGCTTTACTGCAGCTTGTTATTGGGTTTAGAGTTTTAATGCGTAGAATAGTGGTGAGACTTTGAAATTCCGCTTCTGGGTGGGATGGAGTCGTCAGTGAAATAGCCATCTTTAAAGTTTTAAATCCTAACCCCAACGGAAAAAACGTTGAGGGACAGTGGCTGGTGGGCAGTTTTAATGGGGCGTTATCCTCCTAAAAAGTAACGGAGGAGTCTATTAAGGTCAGCTTAGGCGGATGGAAATCGCCCTTGACGTGTAAAAGCACAAGCTGGCTTGACTGCAAGGCTTACAAGCCGCGCAGGCGCGAAAGCGGAGTTTAGCGACCCGACAGTCCTTCATAGAAAGGCTGGAGATATCGGATAAAAGCTACTCTAGGGATAACAGGCTAGTGAGATCCGAGAGTTCCTATCGACGATCTCGCTCGGCACCTCGATGTCGGCTCGTCCTAGCGCGGGGCTGGAGAAGGTCCCAAGCGTTTGGCTGTTCGCCAATTAAAAGGGCACGCGAGCTGGGTTCAAACCGTCGTGAGACAGGTTGGTCTCTATCTGTTAGAGGCGTTGACACTTGAGGGAAGCTGACCTTTGTACGAGAGGATCAGGTTGGACAAACCTCTGGTCTACCGGCTTTATTACCAAATAAACCGCCGGGTAGCTATGTTTGGAAGGGATAAGCGCTGAAAGCATCTAAGCACGAAGCCCATCCCAAGATTAGGTGTCGTTATTAGGTACGTGGAAGATGACCACGTTGATAGGCTTTAAGTGTAAGCACAGTAATGTGTGAATATCATATTTTTGAAAATTGATGATTGAAGAAAAGCGATGAGATTACGCAAGTAATTTCAAAGTAATTCAGAAGTCTGATTTTGGAATAAGTATGATCAGCTGAGAAGTACTAATATACCGAACTAACTTCTTTTGGCAGTACGTTTTTCCCAGAGAATGGAATTTTTTTGTATTTTTGCTATGAGTATTTATATTTAAAATAAAAAGTTTGGCTTTCCAAATTTACTGGTGTTTAATCTAAACGTGAACTACCTCATCCCATTCCGAACTGAGAAGTAAAAGCGTTTAGACCCGATGATACTTACTGCTTCGGCGGTTGGGAAAGTAGGGTATGCCAGTATATTTGGAAAGCGAAACTAAGAAATTTATCAAGGACAGAAAGGGGCCGCCAATGGCGGCCCCTTTCTGCATTTTAAATTTGTCGTTATAATATATAAATGAATAAAAACAAAGCCAAACAATTTATTTATGGCGGTATTTTTTTGTCGATTATTATTTTAATTTTTATCGCGATATATTTTATTTATTTTAAATCAGTTGATAGCTGTTTTGATAATAAACAAAATGGAAATGAAAATGGTTTAGATTGCGGAGGCGAATGTATATCTTGTGAAATAAAATATGCCAAGGATCTAAAATTATCATGGGCAAAAAGTTTTTCAGCCACAGATGAAAGTTCTATATTAATTGCAGAAATTAAAAATCAAAACGCAAATTATGGCGCAAGTGAATTTTCTTACAATTTAGATATTTATGATAAATCCGCTAAAAAAATAAAAACAGTTTCCGACAGGTCATTTATCTACGCCGGAGATACAAAATATCTAGTCCAGTTAGCAGATTTTAACTATCAAAATTACGGTAGCGCAAAAATTGAATTTTCTGGTCCAGTATGGGCTTCAAGAGAGCAATTTTTCAAACCTCAAATTAACACAAAAGAATTTAATACAGATATTTATGATCCAGAAGAAATAAAAGTCCCATTTTATACTTTTACACGCGATTTATCAGTAGGAACAAAAGGAGATGATGTTGGCTATCTTCAAGATTTTTTGCGAGGTATGAATTTTTATACAGATAGCACAACAGGAAACTTTGATAATTCTACAAAACAGGCGCTAATAAAATATCAAAAAGAAAATAAATTATATCCAACTATTGGCGCGCTTAATGAAACAACAAGGCAATATATAAACTCACAAATTGAATTAATTAAAAATAAAGTTCCATTAACAGGGCAAATTTTCCCTGTAACAGTTATTGGCGTAGTTAAAAATAACGATATAATAAATGTTTCTAAAATAATTATAACCGCAATGCTTTTTAATAATAATGGGCTTATGATAGGTGCATCCAAAACTGAATTAGAAAATATGAGTCCAACCGATGAAAGAACTTTCAAAATCGTATTTCCTAAAAACATTGATATAAAACTTATAAATTCAAATCTTACCAAAGTCTATGTAGACTCAATTAGGTAATTAGTGTTTAGCCGCCATAGGTTAGTATTGATAACTAACCAAAAGTCATTCTGAACATAGTGAAGAATTCCAATTATAAAAAATTCTTTGACGCCCCGTTTATTTTCAATTTCATTTGAATTTTTCGCTATTTTTCTGCTATTATTTAGAAATTAGTCAATTCGTATAATTTGCATAACTAATTCGTATTTTTCGTATTATATTATTATGAACTCTCAATTTAACAAACCTTACGACCCAAAGGTTGTAGAAGATAAAATTTATAAGAAATGGGAAGATTCTGGTTACTTTAATCCAGACTCCGCCAGCTGGCGGATTGCAGGTGAGGATAAAAGAAAACAATTTACTATCGTTCTTCCACCGCCAAATGTTACTGGGACATTACATATGGGTCATGCTTTAAATGCGACTATTCAAGATATTTTAATTCGCAAAAAAAGAATGGAGGGTTATAAAACTCTTTGGATCCCTGGCACAGACCATGCCGGCATTGCCACTCAAAATGTGGTTGAAAAACAACTTAAAAAAGAAGGCATTTCACGGCACGATTTAGGCAAAGAAAAATTTTTAGAAAAAGTTTGGGAATGGAAAGAAAAATATGGAGATATAATTTTAAATCAGCTTAAAAAAATTGGCGCATCTTGTGATTGGTCTCGCACAGCTTTTACAATGGATGAAAATTATTCAAAAGCAGTTCAAGAAGCATTTTTGCATTACCATAAGAAGGGCTGGATTTATCAAGGCGAAAGAGTTATTAATTGGTGCCCAAGATGCGGAACAAGTTTGTCAGACTTAGAGTTAGAATATGAAGAACAAAAAGATAAACTTTATTATATAAGGTATTCGCTTGTAGTTAACATCTCACAGGCTGCGGAAAATAAATCTGTAGGCAATAATCCGTTGGTTGTAGATTTTATTACAGTTGCTACCACAAGACCAGAAACAATGTTGGGCGATTCTGCTGTTGCAGTTAATCCAAAAGATGAAAGATATAAAAATCTAATAGGGCAAAATGTAATATTGCCGATACAAGACAGAGAAATTCCAATTATTGCCGATGATTTAGTAGAAAAAGAATTTGGCACTGGCGCAGTTAAAGTAACTCCAGCGCATGATTTTAACGACGCGCAAATTGGTGAAAAACATAACTTGCCTATTTATAAAATTATCAATGAAAGAGGCAAAATGACAGAATTAGCCGGCTCAATTTATGAGGGATTAAAAATCTTAGAGTGTAGAGAAAAAGTTATAGAAAAATTAAAAGAATTAAATTTATTAGAAAAAGAAGAAGATTATATTCATAGCGTTGCTAAATGTTATCGTTGCAATGGAACAGTTGAACCACTTCCATCACTTCAATGGTTTGTAAAAATGGGGGAGTTGGCAAAACTTGCAATTGAAGCAGTTGAAAGTGGAAGGGTAAAATTTTATCCACAAAAATGGGAAAAGGTTTATTTAGATTGGAATAGTAAAGTAAAAGATTGGTGTATATCGAGACAAATTTGGTGGGGACATAAAATTCCAATTGATGGAGTTGACGATGTTATGGATACCTGGTTTTCTTCTGCGCTTTGGCCATTCGCCACTTTAAATTGGCCAGAAAATAGTAAAAAGGAAAATGGAAAAAGCGACTTGGAAGAATTTTATCCCACGCAAGTTTTATCTACTGCGCGAGATATTATAAATCTTTGGGTTTCAAGAATGATATTTTCTGGAATGGAATTTATGAAAGAAGCGCCGTTTAGCGATGTTATTATTCATGCCACAATTTTAACTAAAGACGGCAAAAGAATGTCTAAATCTTTAGGTACTGGAATTGACCCGATGACTTTAATAGAAAAATATGGAGCAGACGCCACTCGTTTTGGTTTAATTTGGCAATCAATGGGCGGACAGGATATTCATTGGTCTGAAGAACATGTAATGGCCGGCAAAAAATTTGCAAATAAATTGTGGAATATTACCAGGTTTGTGATTACACAAACTGAAAATTCTAAATTTGAAACTTTAAATTCAGAACAAATTCAAAAACTTAATTTATCAAACGAAGATAAAGAAATTTTAGAAAAACTTAGGCAAACCAAACAATCAGTAAATAAAAATATTGATGCGTACGAATTCGGGCAGGCGATACACACGCTTTATGATTTCGTCTGGAAAGAATTTGCAGATAAATACGTAGAAATAAGCAAATCGCAAATAGCAAATAGCGAATCGCGAGAAAATACACAGAAGATTTTATATTACGCGCTTTATGAGATTTTAAAATTACTTCATCCCTTTATGCCATTTATAACAGAAGAAATTTATCAGAACATTCCAGACAAGAAAAAAGAATTTTTAATGATTGACGGGATAGATTAATTGTGGTAATCTAATTTCAGAAATTTTTCAATAAACCAATTTCCCAAGGAGAAAACATTATGATGATATTTCTATTGATTGCGGTTGGTTTTGCCGCCCTATCATTTTTAGGGCATAGAATTGCTGATAACAGCAATTATTCACGTGCTAGCCAAAATATTGGTATTATTATGTATTGGCTGGCTGGAGCTGGCTCTATTGGTTTATTTTGGGTTGTAATAGGATATAAAATATGTAAATATTTTAGGATAGTATAAACTTATTAATATTTTTTTGGTACCTACTCACTACAACGAGCAAGGGCCTTTTTCTTTTATAAAACCAAATTTTTAGTTATAATTATTCAATGACTAAAAAATTAGTTATTTTTAATTGGAAAATGAACCCACAAACTTTTTCTGAAGCAAAGGGTTTATTATCAATACTAAATACTAAATACTTAATACCTAATATTGAATATGTAATTTGCCCGCCATTTATTTATCTTTCAGAGGTATTAAAAATTAAAAATTTAAAATTAAAAATTGGAGCTCAAAATACTTTTTGGGCGGCTGAGGGTGCTTATACAGGAGAAATTTCTTCAAAAATGCTTAAAAATTTAGGTGTTGAATATGTAATTATTGGGCATTCAGAAAGACGCGCCATAGGAGAGACAGATGAAATTATAAATAAAAAAGTATTAGCGTCACTTAACGCTGGGTTAAAAGTAATTTTATGTATTGGAGAACCATCTAGACCAAAAACCAAAAACCTACAACCTGCAACAAAAACAAAACAATATATAAAAACTCAACTTCAAAAATACTTAAAAGGAATTGCTAATTTATCAATTAATAAATTACCTAATTCACTAATTATTGCTTACGAGCCTATTTGGGCCATTAGTTCAAGTAAAAATAGTAAACAAGACACCCCACAGGACGCCATTGAAATGATAAAATTTATCAAACAATTTTTAACTACTAAGTACTATTTACCGAGCGTTAAAACGCTTTACGGCGGTTCAGTAAGTAGTAAAAATATAACTGATTTTATAAATCAATCAGAAATTGACGGCGCATTAGTTGGACATGCTAGCGCAGACAAAAAAGAATTTACAAAAATATTAAAAATACTTAATAAATAATTATGCAAACTTTTGATATTTCAATTTTTAATTTTATACATCAATTTACTGGAAGGATTTTAGTAATTGATTGGACGGCGATTTTTTTTGCTAAGTATGCTATGTATGCCTTAATTTTTTGGGGAGCGATTTTGTTGCTTAGAGAAAAAAATTGGGTTAAAAAATACTACGCTTTTGCATTTGGTGTTTTATCAGTAATTTTATCAAGAGGGATAATAGTCGAGATAATAAGATTTTTTTATTTCAAACAAAGACCATTTGTTGTTTTCGGATTTGACCCATTATTAAGTCAATCACCATTAGAAGCGTCTTTCCCTTCAGGACATACTGCATTTTGTTTTGCTTTAATATTGGGAGCATTCTATTTAAATAAAAAATCTGGATTGTGGTTTTTAGCAATTTCTATAATTGTAGGTATTTCAAGAGTTTATGTCGGCGTTCATTGGCCATTAGATATTTTAGCAGGGGCAATTATCGGTATCTTAAGCGGTTTATTTATTAAATGTATTTTATTTAGAGATTCTAAAAAATACAGCACCTCGTCGCTAATTAAAGCTAACGGGGGGTAGGTTTTTTTGTCGACAATTTGAATGATGTCTTTTCCACAATCATTTACGTTCCGATAAGGATTAGCAGGGCAGTTTTTTTGTATGATTTTTATATAAAAATAAATTAAACTTATTATATTACTAAGTATGAAACTTTTTATTAAAGCAAAACCAAATTCAAAAAGATCACGCGTTGAAAAAGTAAGCGACAATACTTATATAGTTGAAGTTAAAGAACATCCAGTTGATGGCAAGGCAAATAAAGCTATTATAAAAGTAATGGCAGAATTTTTAGATATTGCTCCGTCAAAAATAAAACTAACTCACGGTTTAACAGCTAAACAAAAAATTTTAGAAATTGCAGACTAATGGATTAATAATGTCGTAATTTTCTAAAAAACAAAGATATTATAAATAATACTGCGCCAGCAATAATAATAAATGGCCCAGGAGACATATTAAATTTAAATGAAAAAAGTATACCAATTACAGCAGATACTATTCCAAAAATAACACTCCACGACATATAACTATTTAAACTTCTAGAAATATTTTTAGAAGATGCAGCGGGAATTATAACTAGCGCGCCCATAAGTAATGCCCCTACAAATCTTACTCCAATTGCAACAGCTAAGGCGAATATAAAAAGATAAAGAAACTCTAATTTTTTATTATTTATATTAGCGGAATGCGCAAGCTCTTCAGATAGCATATTAATAGCCAGTTTTTTATGAATAGTTAAAATAAGAACTATTATAAAAATAGATAATAAAATTAAAACATTAGTTTCTTGAATAGTAAGAGAAGCAATATTCCCAAACATTGCTTCTAAAAGATCATGTTCGGGTATAAGTAAAACTCCTATGGCTAAACTGGCTGTAAAAAATATTCCAACTAATGTGTCTATTGGTAAGTTGGTTTGGTATTTTAAAAACCAAATTCCTAAAACAGCTATAAACAATGTTAAAAATGCTCCAATAAATGGATTAAAATTAAAAATCAATCCAAACGCTAATCCAGGCAATGCTACATGTGAAAGCGCATCGCCAACAAGAGCCATTTTTTTTAGAATAACAAAACTACCAAGTAAACTTGCGCTAATAGAAACAAATATTGCCGCAACTAAAGATTGAATTAAAAGTGAATGCTCCATTTTCTAAATTACTAGTAAGTTTATTTTAAGAAATTAATTATATTATTGAAAATTTTATTTAGTGCTGATGTTCGTGATAATAAAACCCTCTTTCCCCGCCGTATAATTCTTGTAATTGATTAGTTTTTAAAATATCAGCTGGCTTGCCCATGCAAATATTTTTATGATTTAAACACATTACATTATCTGCGTGTTGATATACAATGTTTATGTCGTGCGAAATTAAAATAATTGTAACTTCAGATTTTTCTCGCAAATGCGAAATCATTTTATAAATAGATTCTTGTCCATGAATATCAACATCAGCAGTTGGTTCGTCAAAAAGAATAACATCTGGGTCTCCTAAAAATGACCATGCCACTAAAAGCCGTTGTCTTTGCCCCACAGAAACTTCACCTAACCCAAATTTCAATATATCAGATTTTAATTGAACAAGTTCTAAAATATTGTGTATTTTTTGTATAGAAATTTTTGGGCCACGCATTTTTAGAAACTCTAAAACAGTTAATGGGACATCTTTATCTATTTCAATCCGTTGTGGAACATACCCGATTTTTATATTTTTATGCCATTCAATTTTTCCTTTATATGGCAATAAATTTAAAAGCGCTTTAAAAAGCGTAGTTTTTCCGGCGCCATTCGGACCAATAATCGCCAAGATTTCACCTTTATCTACTTTAAAAGAAATATTTTCTAAAACAGGTGTGCTGTCTATGGCTAATGTTAAATTTTCAACCTTAAGCATTTGCATGTTTGTTTATTATATCATAAAATTTCTTTAACAATGAATTTTAACACCATTTTACTCCTTTTTATAGTTTTTACTGCAATAATTTTAATTGCGCTTTATTTTATTTTAAAAAAACTTTTAGCGCCAAAAGAAGATTCGCAATCGCTTTTGCTTATTCAGAATCAGATAAACGACATTACCAGAACTATAGACTTTAAAATGGGCGAAACCACCAAAGCAGTTCAAGACCATTCAGATAGAAGTATAAAAATGATTAGAGAAATTACTGGAGAGCTTACAAAAGTTTCTGAAGGTCAAAAGCAAGTTGTAGATGTGGCTGACCAATTAAAAAATCTTCAAGATATTTTAAAAAATCCTAAACAGCGCGGAGTTGTAGGGGAATATTATCTTAAAACTGTTTTAGAAAATGTTTTTGCGTCAACGCCGAAAGTTTTTCAAATGCAGTATAAATTTAAAAATGGCGATATTGTTGACGCTGTAATTTTTGTAAAAGATAAAATTATTCCTATTGATTCAAAATTTAGTTTAGAAAATTATAATCGTTTAATGGAGGCAAAAGAAGAATTAGAGCGCAAAAGATTAGAAGACGCCATAAGGCAAGATTTAAAAAACAGAATAGACGAGACATCAAAATATATTAAACCAAGCGAAGGCACAATGGAGTTTGCGTTTATGTTTATTCCATCAGAAGCGCTTTACTACGATTTATTAATAAATAAAGTAGGAGCTATTACAGGAAGAGATTTAGTTGAATACGCTATGGTGGATAAAAAAGTTATTATTGTTTCTCCAACATCTTTTCTTGCTTATCTTCAAACAGTTCTTCAAGGATTAAAAGCATTACAAATAGAAGAGTCTGCTAAAGAAATTGGAAAACGCGTTGAAGAACTTGGCAGGCATCTTTCAAGTTACGATAATTATTTTAAAAAAATTGGAAATCATTTAAGCACAACAGTAAATTCATATAACGGCGCTTATAAAGAGTTAGGTAAAATTAATAAAGATGTTCTTAGAATTACTGGCGAGGATGTTGGTATTGAACCATTGTCTATAGATAAGCCAAAACAAGATGACGACGATTATCAGTAAATTTGCCTTATTTAGATATTCGTGTTAATTTTAAAATAATTATTCTATATTATAAATAATAGAGAGGAAATTAGTGATGAAATATAGAGTTTCTCTGTATTTACTTCATGATAAGGAGTTTGTAAGGGGGTTTTATGAGATAAAAAAGATCAGGTTGGCTTTATGTTTACGCTTTTATTATGTAATGTCGTATGTAACAATTATGACCAATGTGGTAAAAAAAGCGCGCGTATAGGATTAATTACATCTAAGCCACTCTTAAGAATACCATGTCCAATAGCAACAGATGAACAGGTTACTGATATAAAAGCATCAATTGAAAGTATTAATAACTATTGCGAGATAGCGCGCTATAATCCAGTTGTAAGATAGGTCAGAAATTATTAAAAATAAAAAAGGAGGTAGACCGCAGAAATGCTGTCTTTTTACTTGAAAAAGTATCTAAAATTAGATATATATGTAATAATTAAAAAATAAGGTCGTTATTAACATCACTAATTTACATAAATATGAGCGCAAATTTCATAAATAGATTCGTTATATTTGTGCACAGATTTATGAGTATTTATTATTATGAATATAAAACCACTATCAAATAATATTTTTATAGAAACAGCTGAGGGAAATAAAATGACTAAAAGTGGAATCGCTCTTCCAGAATCTTCAGAAAATAAACCGATTAAGGGTAAAATTATTGCTACAGGTCCAGGCAAATTAAATGATAAAGGAGAAAGGAATCCAATGTCTGTAAAAATAAACGACATTGTGTTATTTAAAAAATACGGTCCAGATGAAATAGAAATTGAAGGAAAAAAATATTTAGTCGGAAACGAAGACGATATACTTGCAGTATTAGAATAATGACTACTGACTACAACTAACTGACTACGGCAAAAATAAATTTAAAAAATATTTAAGCGGTAGTCTGTAGCTTGTAAACTGTAGACAAAAAAATGTCCAAACAACTTAAATTTAACGAAGATGCCCGTGTTGCATTAAAAAAAGGAATAGATAAATTAGCCGAAGCAGTAAAAATGACTCTTGGTCCAAGAGGCCGAGCTGCAGTTATTGAAAAAGGATACGGCGCTCCGCAAGTAACATTAGATGGCGTTACGGTTGCTAAAGAAATAGAACTTGAAGATAAATATGAAAATCTTGGCGCAGAATTTATAAAACAAGCAGCCAGTAAAACAGATGACGATGTAGGCGATGGCACAACAACTGCTATAGTTTTATCACACGCTATGATAAACGAAGGTGAGAAAGCTATTTTAGAAAAAGGGTTCAATGTAATTCGTTTAGCAGAAGCTCTTAAAGAAGGAAGTAAGGCAATCATTGAAGAATTAGAAAAACAAAAAGTTCTTATTGAAAGTAATAAAGACATTCAAGAAGTTGCCACTCTTTCAGCTAAAGATAAATCAGTTGGAGAGCTTATAGCAAAAGTTATGGAAAAAGTTGGGAGAGATGGAGTAGTAACTATTGAAGATTCGAACACAGTTGCAAATGCTTATGAAATTGTAGAAGGAATGCAGTTTGATAGAGGGTATGTTTCTGCGTATATGATTACAAATACCGAAAGAATGGAGGCGGTTTTGGAAGACCCATATATTTTAGTTACAGATAAAAAAATCTCTTCAATTCAAGAACTCGTTCCAGTTTTAGAAAAAATAGTTCAAGCTGGTAAAAAAGAATTAGTAATAATTGCCGATGAAGTTGATGGCGAAGCGCTTGCGACTTTGATTGTAAATAAAATCAGAGGAATTTTAAGTGTATTAGCAGTTAAAGCCCCTGGGTTTGGAGATAGGAAAAAAGAAATGTTAGAGGATATTGCAACTGTTACAGGCGCAGAATTTATTACAGAAGATTTAGGTAAAAAATTAGAAAGCGTTGATGTGGTATCTTTAGGAAGAGCTCATAGAGTAATTTCTAATAAAGATAATACAACAATTGTCGGCGGAAAAGGCGAGAAAGATATAATAGATCAAAGAGTAGCTCAAATAAAAAATCAGATTAAAAAAACAGAATCCGAATTTGATAAAGAAAAATTACAAGAAAGATTAGGAAAATTAGCAGGAGGAGTGGCTGTTATAAAAGTTGGAGCTCCTACTGAAACAGCGCAAAAAGAATTAAAACAAAGAGTTGAAGACGCAGTTTCTGCAACACGAGCTGCTATGGAAGAAGGAATAATCCCAGGAGGTGGAATTGGACTTTTTAATGTTGTAATTCCAAAAGCAGAAAATATGTCGCATCATGATATAGAAACCTTTCAAGCAGCGCTTAATATTCTTACTAAAGCCAAAGACGCTCCTTTTGAGGCAATCTTAAACAATAGCGGTAAAAGTGGGAATGAAATATCAGGGATTAAAGAAGATTTAAAAAATAAAAAGACAAAAGCCGAAGATAAATGGATTGGGTTTAACGCGATGACAAACGAAATAAGTAATTTAAAAGAAGCTGGAGTTATTGATCCGCTTAAGGTAACCAAAACAGCATTTATGAATGCAGTATCTGTTGCGAGCGCATATCTTACAATTGGTGTTGCTATAGCCAACATTCCAGAAAAAAAGGAAGAAAAGCACGGACCAATAGGGGATTATTAAACTTAACCAATGACAAATAATAAAATACCGCTCTGACTTATATCAGAGTGGTTTTTATTAAAAAGTATATTTGGAAATAATATTAAATTAATATAAAATATCAATAATTGGTTTATATAATATAGAAAAATTAATGTATGATTAAATCTAAAACAAAAAGCGTTATTTTAGTAATAAGTATTTTAATTGTTGGTTTTTGTTTTTCCCGATTAGTTTTAGCAGCCCCGGCTTATGGAGATGGAACTTATACAGATGATTTTGCCGGCAGTACGGGACTTTCCGCATACACTAGAACTAAAGTAGATGCTTCTGTTGGCCAATTAAAATTAACTAATACTGATGGTACATTTGTTGCGCCATTTTATGCTACAGGCACTGCTGTTACAGTAGTTATTATGCCTACAAGTGTTGTTTCTTGGGGAACTTAACTTTAAATGCAACAATTCCAACGAGCACTTCTATAACAGCTCAAATTCTTGATGGGTCAGGTAATGTATATTCTAATACATTATTACCCGGGAATTCTACGGGCTTTACTTCTTTTCCTCTTGATATTTCAACCTTGCCAGTTGACAGAAATATCGGTGCTGGCGGTGGTAAAATTTATCGTTTAATGATTAAATTTTATTTTGCTACTTCTGATACTAATGTAACTCCATATATTGATAGTTTTGTTTTATCTTATACGACTAAACAAGGCGATTTATCAGCTTCTACTTTAGCCAATACTCCTTTTCCATAAAATAGAATAGATAATAAAAGCACTGGGCACTCTAATTATTATTCTAATCCATCTTATCCTGCAGTTCGCTGGGTAAAGGATATGGGAACTTCTGGAGGTGGTAATACAATACTTGGTAATAATGAACTTTATTATAATACTCGCGGCGTTTGGATAAATAGCAATCTTGATGCTGCTGATGGTGGTCTTTTTTCTATAAATAAAGACACAGGTCAAACAATTTGGGAAAGACAAATTTCCTCAGCTGATGGAGGAAAAAGTATTAGTTTATCTTTATCTGCCAATAATACATTATATTCGCCTGATGTATATAACGATACTTTTACGGCATATGACGCGACTAACGGCAGTCTTAAATGGACATATCAATTTAGCGGTGGACATACTAATGATGAATCTAAAATAGCAGATGATGGAACCATTTATACTTCTAGAGAAAATACTACTATTATAAAAATTTATGCTTTTAACTCTGATGGATCTACGAAATGGATGTATTCTACTTCAACTAATTATACAGGCGATATAAAAAGTGAAACTAGATTTGCCCTAACATCAGATAGATTATATTTTGGAATAAGCACAGCTGATAGCGGTAGTTATGCGCCTACTGATCACGGCCGTTTATATGCCTTTAATCCAGCAACTGGAGAATTATTGTGGATATATGAAACTGGTAATATTTCAAGCAGTATTGTGGTTGATGCAGATGGAACAGTTTATGCAGTTAATAATTCAAGTAGCGCAATAGATAAAAAGATTTTTGCTATTAATCCAGATGGCACATTAAAATGGCAATTTAACACTGGATTACAAGATATGACATATAACAATATCATACTTCGATCAGATGGAGTTTTATTATTATCTAAAAATATATTTAACTTTGATAATTACCCAATAGTTTTAATTGATACTACGATTGAAGATTGAAGCAAGAAGCGCTACAGATGGTCATTTACTTTGGTCAAGAGATTTTAATAATTTTACTGACTTAAATATAACTGATAGTCAAAATGGTTTATATTTATCAAGTTATTATTTTGGGCCAGGTAATCCTCCTACTATAATAAGTTATATTGACGCTAATAATAATTTAATATGGCAATTAGCATCAGAACACGATAATTTATATAATCTTTTTTTTGGTATGTCGCTTGATGAAAATGGAAGATTTTACGCAACTCTTGAACATAATCCTGCTTTTGACGACACATATCCAGGGTGGGATAAGCTTTTTGCTGTTTATCCTTGGGATATTTCTTATGGTACAAATGCTAATGAGTATAATTGGGGAGATACCATAACATTTACCGCTACAACAACAATGCAACAGACAAATCTTTTAACAGGTGTGAATAATAAAATGCAAATAATAGTGGACTCTAACATAAAGGTGCCGCTTGCATATTCAACCACTACATCCGACGGAAATACTGTTTGGATTGGCACATATGAGATTCCATCGGATAACATCGGATATCAAAATATTCCTTTCACAATTGAGGGTAGTCAAGCAAGTATAACTACTAATATGACAACGCATTTTGATTCTCCAGCGGAACTAACAAATAATACAGGGTATGTTGTATCAGGGTCTTTTAATGTATATAGTCCAGTTCCAATTTTAAACTCTATCTCTCCTTTATTAAAAATGGCAGGGGACCCACAATTTACATTAACTTTAAATGGTTCTAATTTTTATTCTTCTTCAACAGCTCAATTTGCTGGCGTTTCACTTTCTACTACTTATATAAATTCTGGTCAACTTACGGCAATTATTCCTGCAAGCAATATTGTTTTTGCCGGCACATTTAATATAACTGTTTATAATCCTACACCAGGAGGCGGAACATCAAATACAGTAGGGTTTATTTCTAATAGCGGTGGCGGTGGAGGCGGTGGGGGCGTATGGTTGCCAACTTTTACACCACAACTGCCGATTTCCACATCTACTTCAATAATCAATATATTAAATAATTACACAACTACCACAAAAACGGTTTATGATGAAATTATTTTGCAATCTGGTGGCACGACAATAAATAGCACTACGACCTTAACTTCTTCAACCACATTACCATCAGCTATATTTATTCGTAATCTTAAAAAAGGAATGAGAAATGCAGACGTTAAACGACTCCAACAATTATTAGCCGCTAATAAAGAAATTTATCCAGAAGGATTAATTACAGGTTACTTCGGCCTTCTTACAGAAAAAGCTGTCCAACGCTTCCAACTAAAATATAAAGTAGTTTCTTCAATAAGAGATCCTGGCTATGGTATGGTTGGTCCTAAAACTCGAGCCAAACTATTAGAGATTTTTAGTAAGTAATTTTTTACTTTAAAATTTTGATATAAAAAACGCTCGAATATCTAAGACCATATATTTTGATATGAACAGCAAAATAATTATAGAAAGTATTTAGGAGGATATATGGAAACACAGCAAACACTTCAAGATAAGTTAAATAAACTTCAAAAACGCATTGATAGTGAATTATCTAAAGACGAGGTAATTGAACTATGTTTTTCTATTATCAAGCGCGCAGATGTTATTAAATAAAGTCGTGCGGCCGCGATTCTATCAGGGATAGTTAAACTATGGCTTAGAAAGAAAATACAGAAATTTTTACAAGAAAATCCATTCCAAGCATTACCGGAACGCGTGTATGATATATTGAGCGCGTCAATAATGAGAATGGAAGGATTTTAAAAAAAGACCGAATATGCTGTCCCGTAGTGCTTTTAACTAATCCGCATTTACTATTTGACAAA
>Ga0210057_1003307_pt1 | contig 22330 bp, 20 predicted proteins | sample CryGeyCG2114_010_2_FD_183968 | JGI IMG/M metagenome (GOLD analysis project Ga0210057, IMG submission 183968) | Groundwater microbial communities from aquifer - Crystal Geyser CG10_big_fil_rev_8/21/14_0.10 (SPAdes) (version 2) | ecosystem: Environmental > Aquatic > Deep subsurface > Groundwater ...
TTGGGAAAAAAATAAAGTATTTCAAGCACTCAAAAATTTTAAAGGTGTTAAACGTCGACAAGAAATCATCGGAAAACCGCGTAACATAACAGTTATTGAAGACTTTGCCCATCATCCCACTGCCGTAAAATTAACCATCCAATCCATTAAAGAACGATTCAGTAACAATCAACTCTTTGCCATTTTCGAACCAAGATCCGCAACAAGTCGAAGAAAGATCTTTCAAAAAGATTATGCACAAGCCTTTCACGGCCCCTGGGAAAGTTATTTTGCCCAGCCATTCAACCAAAATGCCATTGAAGAAAAAGAGCGTTTTTCTGTACAAGAACTAGTGGAAGATCTGCAAAAGCAGGGAGATAGGGCTCATCATTTTCAAAAAGTGGAGGAGGTGGTGAAAGCACTCCAACAAAAAGCTAAACCTGGGGATGCCATTCTCATCATGAGCAACGGTGCCTTCGATGGAATTTATGAAAAGCTTTTGAATGCTTTGGCTTAGAGCTCCTGTTGTGCACTGCTTAAGAAAAAGGGAACTGTTACCTTAGAATTTTTACATTTTGGGGGAATTTGCCTCATAAAGACCTCTCAGGTTTTGATGCTTATGGTAGGACATGAGCACTCGTTTGGTAAGAGGGGTTTTTATGAGATATTTCATATTCTTAGGGCTTTTATTTCAAGCACTCCCTGTAATAGCACAAGAGCAGGATTTTCCTTTTGGTTTAATTGAAGCTTTTGGTACGGGCTGCAGTTCCGAAGGCAGTCTCTCCAATGAGGCACTAAATAATGCCAGCAAACTAGTAGAACAAGTAAAAACCAACATTCGTGATAAGTCGGAGTGTTCTTCGTTGCCCTATACTGTGGTGCAAGCCAATCTCACCAGCCTCCAAAATATCTATGCTGATTATGAAAAGATTGGCCCAGTAGAAAAAGAATATCTCTCTGTGAAACAAGAAGAGCGGCTTCTCTTAAGCCAATACCAAATTTTGAGCCAAGACCCCAGTGTAGATCCAGTTAGCTTGCAACAAGTGCAGGCATTGACCATTGATGCTCAAAGACGATCTGCCTATTACAGCGCTCAGCTGAGCTCCACTGAAAAAAATAAAATCTATGAAAGACGCACAAGAGCCTATCAAAATTTAAGATCCGGTACCGAAGCTCTACTGAAAGACGCAGTGAATGCGCCTCTTTGTTGGGCTGGAACCAAAAGTCTTGTTCAAGGCATCAGTGCCGCGGCATCCACTGTGATTGCTTCCACTTTAAATCCCGCTTGGTCTATTCCCATTTCTACGACGGCTGATCTAGCAGGTCAGTTGATTGAGATCATTCGATTGTACAAAGTGAACAAAGCCATTCGTAAAATGGAATCAGGCGTGACTGCCGCTGCCTATAGCTGTGCCATTGAGAAAATCTCACGCACTTGGTGTGATGCTAGAGATATCCAACTCATCACTCGTAAAAAGGCAGAGGCATTAGAGCAAGCTTCTAATTACTTATATTATTTTGATCAAGACCCACTTTTAGGTGGTATTCAAATTTTAGAAAGAGATCTCAAGATTTTTATTTTCTGGTTAGATGAAGTTTACGACGGCACCTTACCAAATAATGAAGCCACTGCCGAACGAAGAGCAAACTCCTTTGAACGCCTACGTACCTTAGAAGCTTTTGAAACCAGAGGAATAGGCCAGATTAATGAAAATGAGAAAATCTTTCGAATCGATGCTTCCAAAGAGGAACGATGGACCATTGTTAAAAAAGCTGTAAATAACATTGTAGGTGAGAGCTCAACAATTACCTCAAATGGGCATAGCATTACAAATCCTGCCTTTGAAATTTATGAGAGAAATATTGCCCTCTACTACATCATTGGCATCGACCCTCAATATATTCCAAAACAAACTAGTGGAAGTGGAACAATCCCATTTAGTGAGTTTGAAACCACGGAGGACTTCATAAGCTATGATCCTCAACTTAGTCTTGTAAGAGTGCGTTTTTCTCAGTGGCTTGGGAAAGCCCATCAACTAATGGAACAACAAAGCCAAGCCATTTTGTATGTAGACCCCAGTGTGATTCTTCGCCGAGCAGCTGAAGAAACGCGAAGCATAGAAAATCGCTACCGAATGGCTCCTGTGCAAGCTCTAGAGCATGTCATTGCTTACTTAGAACTGCGACAAAAAGATAAAATAGGTCGTGGTTTTTTAAAGGCTAGCCTTGATGATGTGGTCGTACGACTCAAAGAAATTTATAAGGAGATTCTCTTGGGCTTAGTGAAAACTAAAGATAGTAAAGGGAACCCTATCCCAGTGGATCAAGCTGCCAGCGAGGCTTTAGCAAAAATATATGAATTAGCTAAATTGGACAGCGGACCACAATCTTTAGAAACATCTGTGCGTGGTCTTGTTCGTGCTGCTTTGGAAAAAGAGCTAGAGAATAAAACAAACATTGATCCAAGAATCTCAGATCTTCTTTTGGTTTCCAATGATCTCTTAGGAGTATTAGAAAATAGGGATAGCCTCACTCTTCAGCAAACAAAGACAGTCACAGAAACGGCAAAAACCACAACCCAAAGAACATTGGCTGGTTTTGCTGACCTCTTTGATAATAGCCTCGAGGATGTTCTCAAAAATTTTGATAAGGCGACAAAAACTGCTAACAACAAAGAAGCCACTGATAATCAACAAAGAAAAGCTGAACTCTGTTTAAAGCTTCTCACCTTTGAAAAGTGGCCAAAGACTATTAACACCAAATTTTGTGAAGGCACACAGATTCAGTCTGTTTTTCCGAAGGGCCCCAAAAGCCCCATATGGAGAAAAGAATTAACAAAGCTGCCAATGGAAGAACGAATATGTCTCTATCATGATTATATGAGAACAGCTCATCTGTACGAAATTTCAAAGCAGCCGGGCATTAACCGATCTGCCTTAAAACGTAATTAAGTATGCCGCCATTTTTATAATATTCAAGTTCGTTAGCCGTATCGATACGCGAGCGAACTTGAATTTCAAAGCTAGAGCCATCTTTATTGGTGATTTTGACCTTCATGGATTGCCCTGGTTTCATACTAGAAAGACCTGCAATATCAAAAGTCTCTTCTCCAGTAAGCCCCAAGCTATGAGCATTATCCTTTTCAAACTGTAAAGGAATCACCCCCATACCTACAAGATTGGATCGGTGAATACGCTCAAAACTTTCAGCAATCACGGCACGAACCCCTAACAAATTAGTTCCTTTAGCAGCCCAATCCCGAGAAGAACCAGTTCCATACTCTTTACCAGCTAAAATCACTAAAGGTGTTTTTTGTTTTTTGTATTCCATGGCTGCATCATAGATGCTCATTTGCTGACCTTTAAATTTGGTGTAACCACCTTCAACTCCAGGAACCATCAAGTTTTTTAATCGAATGTTAGCAAAAGTGCCTCTCATCATCACTTCATGATTTCCACGACGAGCTCCATACTGATTAAAGTCTTTGGGCTCTACGCCATTCTCCATCAAATACTTAGCTGCAGGACTATCTTTAGCAATGGAGCCAGCAGGACTAATATGATCCGTCGTGATGGAGTCCCCAAAAAGACCCAGTACAGCAGCTGACTGAATATCTTGTACAACCTCAGGTTGTTTTTTCATTCCGTCAAAGAAGGGAGGTTCTTTAATATAGGTCGACTTATCATCCCACTGGTAGAGCTCACCCGTGGGAGCTGCTAATTTTTGCCAATCTTCATTGCCCTGAAATACGTCTCCATAACCTTTTTTAAACTGTTCCTTGGTGACACACTTTTCTATAACAGCATCAATCTCTTCTGGGCTCGGCCAAATATCCTTAAGGTAAACATCATTTCCTTGGTTATCTTTTCCAAGAGAATCCTTAGAGATATCTAAACGTGTGGTACCAGCAAGTGCATAGGCCACAACGAGAGGAGGGGAGGCTAAGAAGTTGGCACGCACATGGGCGTTCACACGACCTTCAAAGTTTCTGTTGCCAGAAAGAACTCCCGCAGCAGACAAATCACCTTGCTTAATGGCTTCAACAATATGGTCGGCAAGGGGACCTGAGTTTCCAATACAAGTGGTGCAACCGTAACCCACAAGATAGAAACCTGCTTTTTCCATAAATGGAAGTAGGCCAGAATCCGAAAGGTAACCTGTCACTACCTTAGAACCAGGAGCTAAACTTGTTTTTACCCATGGTTTTGAGTTTAAACCTTTTTCCACAGCTTTTTTGGCTAACAAGCCAGCGGCAATCATCACACTGGGATTGGAAGTGTTCGTGCAAGAAGTAATGGCAGCAATGACCACTGAGCCATGCTCCAATTGATAACTCTCTCCTCTTGGATCTTTCACATCCACTTTAGTCGAAAGAGCTTTTTCTTTTTTGTCTGTATTTTCAAAACGGGTAAGGACACTGCGTTTGAGAGTCTCGTCCACTTGAGAAAGGGTGAGACGATCTTGAGGTCGTGAAGGACCAGCCAAAGAGGGTTCCACACTTCCCAGATCTAACTCTAGAACATCAGAGTACTCAGGGCTTGGGTCTTTAGCCGAATACCAAAGCCCTTGAGCTTTAAAATAGTCTTCAGATCTCTGAGCCATATCTTCACGATTTGTTGTTTTAAGATAACGAATGGTTTTTTCATCCACAGGAAACAGACCTACGGTAGCACCGTACTCAGGAGCCATATTTGAAATAGTTGCCCGATCGGCCAAAGACATCTCTTGAACACCAGGACCAAAAAATTCCACAAATTTTCCAACCACACCTTTTTTACGAAGCATCTGAGTGACGGTGAGGACTAGATCTGTTGCTGTGGCACCAGGGTTTAATTTACCGGTGAGTTTTAATCCCACGACTTGAGGAATAAGCATAGTGATAGGCTGTCCTAACATGGCCGCTTCTGCCTCAATACCACCGACACCCCAACCGAGAACTCCGATTCCGTTAATCATTGTGGTATGAGAATCTGTTCCCACTAAAGAATCAGGGTAGAGCCACTCTCCATCATCTCTCTCAGAGGACATAGCCAATTGAGCTAAAAATTCTAAATTCACTTGGTGAACGATCCCTGTGCCAGGGGGAACCACTTGAAAGTTTTTAAAAGCTTTTTGACCCCACTTTAAAAATAAATAACGCTCTCTATTGCGATCAAACTCTATGTGAGTATTTTCAGATAGTGCTGAAGGTTTACCGTAAACATCCACCTGTACAGAGTGATCAATGACCAAAGCCACTGGCTGGAGGGGATTAATGCGATTGGCTTGGCCACCTAATTTTTGAATGGCACCCCTCATAGCGGCCAAGTCTGCCACCGCAGGAACACCAGTAAAATCCTGTAAAACCACCCGCGCAGGAGTGAATTGAATCTCACGATCGGGTTCAGCCTTTGGATTCCACTGGAGAATAGCTTCAATGTCTTCTTTTTTAATGCTCAGACCATCTTCAAAACGAAGAAGGTTTTCTAAAAGAATTTTTAAAGAGTAGGGGAGACGAGCTAAGTTCACCTTCTTTGCTTCTGCCAATTTTTGCAAAGAGTGAAATTGATAATTTTTGGAACCAAATTTAAGGCTGGATTTTGTTTGAAAACTATTTAGATAGGCCATGTTTTCTCCATTGAAGTTGATTTCTTTTTGCCTCTCCATGATCACTCGATGGAAGGCTTAGGTCAACCTGGAGCTAAAAACTTTCACCCTCTTTTAGAAATCTCCACATGCCTTCTTGAAGACCTCCCAATTGAATTTTTCCCACTCGCACTCGTTTAAGGCCTGTGACCTTTAAACTGACCAACTCGCACATTCGTCTAATTTGCCGCTTACGGCCCTCTCTAAGAATAAATTGCAGTTTACCAGGGCCAGTTCGTTGGATCTTTGCAAGTTTCAAGGGTTTGCCATCCAAAGCTAAACCAAAACGTAACTTCTCAATGGCCTCATCAGAAATACTACCTTCGTACCAAACAACATATTCTTTTTCGATATTAGAATTTTCTCCGACCAATTGTTTGGCCACTCGCCCATCTTGTGTCAGGACAAGCAGTCCTTTGGAATCAATGTCCAATCGACCGGCACAAGCAAGCCCCATTAAATGTCCAGGATCTAAACGCAAATCTTTGGCAAATTGAGGGTCCTGGCGATCTTTTGTGATGATTGAGAGGGCTGGGGGGTAGCCCTTCTCTGGCAAGTTAGACACATAACCCACTGGCTTATTCAGCAAAATAGTCACCTTCGATTGAAGATGCTTTTGAGCTTCTTTAGCTAAGGTAATGGTTTGATGGGGAAAAACCTTTACCCCTAACTCACTCTGTACCTCACCATCCACTAAAACTAAGCCATCCACAATCAACTCATCGGCCTCGCGGCGGGAGCAAATTCCTAACTCAGACATACGTTTTGAAAGACGAACCTTTTGATCACTCATAGCAGCATTATAAAGAAGTATATGTATTGCGTCAATTTTGTATATGAGCCTTGTTTCCCCCTCTGTATCAGGTGTTTAATCAGAGGACTTTCAAGGAGTTAGCTAATTATGAGATTAGATAAAGAAGAACTTAAAGAAATACATAAAGAGGTCCGAAGTCCTGATAAGTTTGTGCAGACCTCAAAAACTGCCATTAACTACTTAACCAAGCATCAAACCCTACTCATTAGCATCTTAGTTCTTATTGGAGTGGGCACCCTTAGTTATCTAGGCTGGACTCTCTACAAAACACAGATGGAAACAAAAGCTCAAACAGCTCTCTATCAGGCTCGTAAAGAAATGTACCCTCAACTCGCTAGACCCAATGCTCAGCCAAACCAGGCAGAAGCTCCACGGGTGTTCAATGATAAAGTGGCTCAAAGTTTTCAATCAGTAGTAGAAAATTACCCTCGAAGCCAAGCTGCTCTTCTCGCAAGCATTGAACTCTCTCAATCTTACTTAGACCAAGGTAATAGGGAAGCAGCCCTCAATATTTTGAAAAAAGCCCAAGGTCATGCTGATGGTAAAGAAATACTTTCTCATTTATTTCATTTTCAGCAGGCAAAAGTTTTACAGGCGGCTAACAACTGTCAGGAGGCCATCGGAATTTTAGATAGTATCTACGGTAATAAAAATATCATGGGCAGTGTTCGTGCAGAAGCTTTGTTAAAGAAAGCCTCATGTCAGAACACTTTGCAACAGGAAGCCCAAGCCTATGAAACCTACCAAAAAGTGACTCAGGAATTTCCAGAGAGTTCTTCTGCCAATATGGCCAGACAATTTATGCAATTAGTGAAAAGGCCACAAAGTTAATATGAAGTATTTTGCTATTATTTTTTACGGGCTTTTTTTGATGAGTTGTTCTCTACTCCAACCCCGTCAAAGGGTATTGGTTTTAAGAGAGGACTGGACTCGGCAAACCTTTAAAGATCCTTATCTCAAATATCGATTGTCTCATCAAATGGCGCCCATTGTTCATGGAGATCTTGTTCTTCAAGGAAATGCCATCGATGGTTTTTCTATTTATAAGAAAAATGAAGGCAACCTTTTGTGGAAGATCCCTGTGGATAACGGTGTTTCTGGTGGAGCTCAAGTCTATGAGGATAAAGTCTACTTTGGTGGCAGTGATGGGCAGTTTTACTGTGTTGATCTTCTCAGTGGTAAACTCATTTGGACATTCCCCACTAGAGTTGAAAACCTTGCGGCCCCACTTGTTGACGGCGGTACCGTTTACTTTTTGAGTGGTAACGATACTGTTTTTGCCCTCGATGCGCTGAATGGAAAACAAAAGTGGGTCTATACACGAAACAACACCAGCGAGTTAAGTGTGCGCGGTGGTACAAAACCACTAATACACAACAATATTCTTTACCTAGGTTTTGCGGATGGTTTTTTTGCAGCCCTCCATGTAAAAGATGGCAGTGTTGCCTGGGAACGCCAACTGAACTTAAATCCTAAATTCAGAGATGTAGACTCTAGCCCTGTTATAGATGGAAATATGATTTACGTGGCTGGTTACGACGAGGCCCTCTATGCATTGAATCGCAGTGATGGTCAGGTGCTCTGGCGCAAAGAAGATGGCGCAGCTGATGCGGTGACTATCGATGGCAACACTTTGTACTATGCTTCTACTTCCGGCAAAGTTTTAGCTCTCAAGAAATCATCAGGATCCACTTTATGGGAAAGGCCAGCCAAGGGCATGGCCACTCGACCAAAAGTGTACAAAGAGTTTTTAGTTTATGGAGAAACGGATGGAGCACTCAAAGTGGTAGAGAAGCTTACGGGCAAAGACGTTAAAGAATTTTATTCAGGTTATGGTGTGAATTCAGCTCCCACCATTGACCCCAACAGTCAGCGAATCTTCTTTATCTCCAATCAGGGAAATTTATTTTCTTTACTGCTCCGGTGGGAACGCCAAGAAACCTTTGGCGAAAAAATACGCCTTTAGGAGGCTCCATGACCAAACGACATAGTATGAAAGTACTTATAGCCATCCCACTTCTTCTTCTTTTTATCGGCTGCACGATGAAGAAATGCCGAGAGATTAATGATCCCACAGCTAAAGTGGAGCAAGAGCAAAGCAGTGCTTTGGCGGCAAATTCTTCTGCAAAAGAAAAGAAAAACGAAGAAAAAACTGTGGAAGTATACCAATACGATGGCACCAAGCAATGCGGCCAAGGCAAAGAAATCAAAATTGAGGCCATGGCAAAGCGCCTGAAGAGCATTTCCATACTTTCTCAAAGAAGCCAGGACGATGGTTTGATGCGCATACAAATGTGTGGAGCCCCTACAGGACGTATTCATGTTTTTCAAATCCCTGAGAAAAAATTAAAAATAGCCATTAAAAGAGGCTTTCGAGAGTGGAAGGGTGAATGAGCCTATTTCACAAACTCCTTCAGTGGTGTAAGCCCAAAGCCCCAACTCCTGTATTAAAAATTGAAACGCCCAGAGCTCCCAGAGCTCGCATTGAGGCCTTACATAATATCCACTTTATGAGCCCTCGCTGGTCTCCACCCAATGTTCCTGTTCTTAATCTTTCTACCACAGGCCTTGCCTTAAGTTTGGATAGTGAACCCGATGAGCCTATCTTTGGATTTTGCTTTGCGGGCCTGCTTTACCTTAAAGACAACGAATACCCAGTACTTCTGAGAGTGATACGTGTCACAGATCATTTGGTAGGCTGTCGTTTTGAAGGTGATATCAGTAATTTAGAGCAAATTATTCAAGAGTATTTAACGGCTGAAATTGCGGCGGCCACTGTTAATAAAGTGAATCCTAAACTTCTTAAAGCCGATGAAAGAGGTTCTCCCCACTGGTACTTTTCCAGTGCTGGTGAAATTTACTTAGTAGAAAAAGAGAATAGAATTAAATACTTTCATATCAGCATTCTTGGCCACTACATGGAGGCCTACGAGGACCAGGCCCCACGTTTTGGAGTGCTATTAAACCAAGAAGGGGAGAGTAAGCTAAAGCATGAGGCTTCAACTTTAATTGAATACATACCTCAAGTTTCACGCAAAAACCTCAAACTTTTCCGGCAGTTTGTTCAACACGTAAAAGACATAGATCCGAAACACAAGACCTATATCTTAAGTGTATTGGAAGAAGTGAAAACTTAATCGATCACAATATCTACAGCTGAAAGATCTAAAATACTACCAAGAGATGGTCCGACAAGTATTAGGCTTTGACCACTGGAGGACTTTCCACCTATAGTGTCTATACCAAAACTAATATTTAAACTTTTGCCCTAAATTAATGACATCTTCTACAGCTCCACCAAAGGAAAACGAACTGTATTCCCCTCTAATATTTCCATTTGTGGTTCTCACTAAACCAAAAACTAAAGAAGCTCTGATACCGGCTGCTATACCAACCAGAATAACAGCAGCCTCACCTATCGTACAGGTTAAAAAAACTGATTGCTTTTCAGCCATTTCAACATTGTTCTGATAACTAATTTCAGCAGCTTGAATATTGGCGGCCATTACCTCCTGAACTCTAGGATTAGTGGAATTCACTGCTTCAGAAATCATCTGAGCTGGTGATAGGTGATTTAGCGTGTAAGCAAAACTTGATACGCTAAAAGCAAACGTCGACACTAACATTGATAGCAGACAACATATTTATTACTTTGCTAGTGAGAATTCCAAAAGTTTAGCTTCCATAGAGCTAATAACAGCTTCAATTTGATTAGTTGATGCACTCTTGAGCACGGTAATACCCTGATAAGAAATATTAGCATCTCCACTGCCACCAGGATAATAAACTCTAAGACTGTAATAGGGATCAGACAAATAGCTTAAACTTCCAAGTACTGTAAGATAGTGTTTAGTCTCTACCATAGATGGGTAGAGCCATGTTGATTCTGAGATCATATCAGCAGCCTGTCTAAAGACTCCCTTAACACATTCTAACTTTGAAGTTTCTCGTGTATGGTAGAGGTCGCGGCAGTCAACATAGGCCACCACATCTAGAAATCTCTTCGCCTCACGTAACTTTCTTACTTGATTAGTATACCACTGCTTCATGGGCTCAGAATCTTCAGCCTTTGCACTCGGCAAAATAGAAGTTAAAACTACAATAATAAATATGGTACTAATAAAACGAAAACCAAAACTCTTTGTCATACTTAACTCCTCATAAACACTATCCATTTTTTGCTAAAAAAATTCTTTTATCTAAAACGGATTACATTCAAAAACGTACTGAAAACTATTTCCAATACAAAAGAGATCGAAGTGTCATGACAGTTCACACTACAAAAAGCATTCCATTGGTTATTTATGATTGTATTGAAGTTAAGGCAAAAACGATGCCCAAATCTCAGGTTTATGGGCTTTTGAGTGACCAAAAAAGTCACTTATTTTGACAGCACATTTCTATTTCGGTTCTCCGTCAAGAGAACTGTAACCTGGTATTCTGTCTTTACAGCTACCTGGATTTGAGGCGGGTCCAAGCTTCGTCCCAAAGGAAGGTGCTGGTACCAAGATCTTTCATGTAGAGTACGTTGGGGCCCATATCCTTAAGAGTGGAGGAGCGAAGATCTGGATCTTCCACCATAGGGTCACTGGCTTCATTGGGTGTGCTATAGCCCAACTGATTGGCAAGACTGGCACCCACGCCAGCTTCTAAAATGTAATTAATAAATTCATGGGCCAACTCTTTTTCATCGGCACCCTCAGGAATAGCCAAGTTGTCTGTCCAAAGGGTGGCACCCTCTTTGGGAACAAAGTATTTCACCTCAGGTTTGTCTTTTGCCACAATATGAGCATCACCACTGTAAGTGTGTGCAATCCACACATCCTCACTCATCATGTGTTGTTTGGCATCGGCTGTAAAAATGCGGATTTGTGACCTATGAGAGTCTAACCACTGAACTGCCTTTTGGAGATCCTTAAAACTTTTTGTGTTAATATCCAAACCCAGAAATCTAAGAGCTAAACTTAATGTCTCCCGGGGATCTTCTAAAAGAGCTATGCGTCCCTTGTACTTAGGATCCACAAGCAGAGTGAGGCTTTTTAGATTATCATCAACATACTTAGAGTTATAGGCAATACCCGTGGTGCCCCAAAGATAAGGCACTGTGTAAGTGGATTTTACATCATAAGAACGATGTTTAAATGGTTCTGCAATATTATTTAGATGAGGTAAGTATTCATGCTGTAAAGGCGATAGCAGACGGTTTTCTATCAATGCTACCACCATATAATCTGATGGAACGATCACGTCATAGCCTGTGGCTCCAGCTTGAAGTTTTGCTAGCAGCTCTTCGTTGTTAGAAAAATGATCATAATGTATGCGCACATTTTTTTGTCGTTCAAACTCTTTTAAAATATCTTTAGGAAAATAGTCGCTCATAGCATAAAGATTTAACTCTCGATATGAGTGAGGGCTTACTTCTTCACGAACACGATATTGAATGACAAAAACAACAAGACTAAAAAAAATAATGAGAGGAGCATAGACTTTTAATTTATGTTTCCAATTAGACATGCCTTTGACCATCCAATGAACGAAGGTATAACAAACTTGTTGTGACCAATAAGAAGCTTCCCATTAAAATTAAGGCACAAAGGGCATTCACTTCGGGTGTCACACCAAACTTCAGCATGGAATAAACCTTCATGGGCAGTGTGGTAACTCCAACCCCAGCAAGAAAAAATGAGATAATAAAATCGTCAAAACTTAAAGTAAAGACCATCATCATGCCAGAAATTAAAGTTGTTGTGAGTTGTGGAAGAACCACTTTGATAAAAGTCTTACGGCGATTGGAGCCTAAATCATAGGCCGCATCTTCCAAAAGTGGATCCGCTTGAGATAAACGCGCTCGCACGAGCACTGCCACGTAAGCTGTACCAAAAGCCACATGGCCCAAAAGAACACTCATGCGACCTAAAGGAAAACCAATCCATACAAAAAAACTTAAGAGTGATAAACCTAAAACAATTTCGGGTAACATAATAGGAAGATAAGAAGCCCAACTCATAGCCTCACGGTTGAATTTCCCTCCACGCACAATCAAATATCCAACACACAAACCAAGAAAAGCACTCAATACGGCACTGCTCAATGCAATCTCTAAAGATGTAAAAAAAGGATTGATGAGATCGGGGTTATGAAAAAGTCTCTCATACCATTTCCAACTAAAACCCAACCACGCAGAGCCGCGTTTTGCTTCATTAAAGCTAAGAACCACCAGCACCAACATGGGTAAGTATAAAAAACTAAAAAGAAAGATGGAAAAAAGTGCGCCGAGCCACTTCATATTTGAGCTTCTCCCCACTTTGTCTTTTGATTTTTCTTAAATAAGTAAATCAAAAGTAAAATAGCTGCTAAAAGCCACATGCTAATAGCGGCTCCCATGGGCCAGTGTCTAGCAGTGAGAAATTGTTGGGTGAGAAGATTTCCAACATACACTTGAGTGCTCCCACCTAAAATGTCAGGAATGACAAACTCACCAAGGCAGGGAATAAAAACTAAAACAGAGCCTGCAATGAGGCCTGGGATACTTAAGGGAAAAATAATTCTGGTGAAGGTTTGAAAAACTCCTGCACCTAAATCGTGAGAGGCTTCAATCAATTTCACATCAATTTTTTCAATGTTGATATAAAGAGTCATGGCCATAAATGGAAGATAGTTATAGACCATGCCCAAATACACAGCTTTCCAAGTGAACAGCACATTTAAGCTCTGTAGCTCAAAACCCAACTGATGTAAAAGCTGCATAATCCACCCACTATCCGATAGCAAAGCAAACCATGCATAAGTACGAATTAAAAAATTGGTCCAAAAGGGAATGATCATAAGAGCAAAAAGAAAGTGCCTATAGCGGCCTGATTTAAATACTAAAAAAAGTGCAAAAGGGTATGCCAGCAGCGCGCAGAAAAATGTGGTCACAAAAGCGAGTAGAAAAGAGCGACCAAACACCTTTAAAATCAGTATGCCCATAGAAGGATCAAAAATTTTTAAGTAGTTGCTTAGAGTCCAAACAGCTTCAAATCCACCGTAGGTTTTTCGGGTCATAAAACTAAGTAGAAAAACAAAAATTAAGGGAACAAGTACAAGACATGAAAGCCAAAACCAGGCACCAAGGTTGACGAGGGGAGTTCCAATCGACCTATTTTTCATAAAGTAGGTTCACCAAAAAAGTGACAATGCTCCTTAGACCAACTCACAAACACTTGGTCTCCTACTAGAATTTCTTTTCGGGATTTTCGTTCTGAGTTTTGCTGAAAAACAGTCAAATGTGCTCCATTAGTTAAAACCACCTCTGTTAAAGTGTGGGTTCCTAAATAAGTTTGGTTTTTTACGGTTGCTGGAATGCTATTTTTTTGTGCTACTTTTCTGGTAGTGAGGCTCAGCTTTTCTGGACGCACACACATACGCCCTTCACCAGAGGTTTCCCCTATTTTAGATTCGCAAAGAACTTCTCCCATGCCCTCTATTTTCAAAGTGAGTGAAACGCCTTCGGACCTGATGACACTGGCATCTAAACAATGAATTGTTCCCACAAAATTGGCCACAAAATAGTTTTTTGGATACTCATAGACCTCTAGGGGAGTTCCTATTTGCTCAATATTCCCCTTATTCATAATCGCCACACGGTCGCTCATATTTAGAGCTTCCTGTTGATCATGAGTTACATAAATAAAGGTCGTTTTGAATTTTCGCTGTATAGCCACTAACTCCGACTGTAGTTGCAATCTTAACTTAGCATCCAGAGCCGCCATAGGCTCATCTAGTAGAATCAATTTGGGCTGATTGATAAGAGCGCGAATCAAAGCCACTCTTTGTTGCTCACCACCGGATAAGCGCTGAACCTCACGATTTTCATAGTTTTCTAGTCCCACCATAGAAAGAAGCTCTAAAACGCTCTTTTTGATTTCAGCTTCACCTTGCTTTGCACAGCGGGGGCCATAGGCCACGTTATCAAAAACATTCATATGAGGAAATAAAGCATACTTTTGAAAGACTGTATGAACATCTCTCAGGTGACTGGGGGTATGGGTGATATCCTCCCCATCCAAACAAATTCGACCAGAATCAGGGGTTTCAAGGCCTGCAATTAAGCGAAGTAGGGTGGTTTTGCCGCAACCACTGGGCCCTAAAACTGAAACAAACTCGCCTTTTTGAGCGTCAAATTTTGTCGGCTGTAAAATCCTTTGACCATCGAAGGACTTTGATAACCCATTTGTTTCTAGCATGGGCTTTTTATACCTTTTTTTTGCTGGCATGCAATCTGCAATTTATCTACCGTTGCTGACCCCTTAACCATATAACTGATAAGTTATATTATGTTACATAAAGGATATATATGAAAACTCTGGCTATCATCGCCCTTTCTATTTTACCCCTCTTTGCTCATGCAAAAAAGAGCTCCCAAGAAGTCCCTAGGGATCGCAATACCAAACTTCTATTGGAGCTTTTAGAATCTACAAAAAACTGTAAGGCAGAATCTGATAAGGGCCTTAAAGTTATCAAAGATACTGAACAGGCCATGGCAGAGACTACAGAAAAAGATGATAAACAGCTCCTACAAAACATTTTAGATCTTTTAAACTTAGAGCAAGAAAGTTTTGATGTTCGATGCGGAATGTATATGACGGCTTTTCAGTACCTGAGTTTAGTACCAGTGAATTATATGGATCGCTGCAGCCATGGAGACGATGTGATTAAAAAATCACTGGAAAAACTACCCCAAATGAAAGGCCCTCAGGGGCTTGTAAAAATCACATCTACAGCAGTCCTTTCAAATCTAAGTATCATCCATGATTTGTGTGATCGTATGTTTAAAAATAATGATTTGCATGAAAGGTATATGGGCGCTAGAAAAAATAAAAATGAGAGACAAGGGGAATAAAGCCCCCTTCAACACCCCTCTTTTTGGATATATGTGGATATAATTGTGGTTCTATTTTTAAGAAGACATTTTATTTTTTTATTCTTGAGTTTGTGTTTGCTGCACTTGAGTTGCACAAACTCACCCACTCGTGATCACGTGACCCAAAGACCTCATCTTTTAATTCTGGGTCTTGATGGCATTGGCTATGCGCAAATGAAAAAAACCCAAGAGGGCGGGTACTTTAGAAGCTTTAAACCTGTGTCTCCCATGGTGGCCTCCTTCCCTTCTATTTCTGATCCCAACTGGTGCCTGTTGATGGGTTTACCGCCAGAGGCTTCTTTTACAAAAGAGTACTTTGATATTGTAGAAAATAAACCCAAAGGCAGTCTCATCGATCACGTATCACACCCACCCCACTACGAATCAGAATTTGATTTTCGCCCCGAAGGAGCCCTGGAGCACTTGGCCAGCATGACTTGGTCTATGGCCACAGGCCTTTACTGGTTAGATGCCATGGAGAAAAAACTTTTTGAAACCACTGACAAAAGCGTATTTAAAGCTTTTATCGTCAACACTGATTTTCTTTCTCATACAAAAGGCGAAGATGAAATCATTAAGTACCTTGTAGAGATGGACGGAAAGCTTGAGGAGATAAGAAAGCGATACAAAGAGGCCTACGGGATTGATCTTGAAATTGTCCTTGTGAGTGACCATGGAAATGTGTTTTTAAATCCCAAATCTGTGCTGCCAGCTGAAGAACTCACAAAACATGGTTGGCATGTGGTTGATCACATTGAAAAAGAAAAAGACGTTGGTTTTGTGATTCCAGAAATTCTTTCTTTTGCTGCTTTTTACGCTAAAAAAAATCAGGAACAAAAATTAGCCAAAGATCTTTCGCGTGTGACTGGGGTTCATGTAGCCATTGCTAAAGGTGACGGAAATAGTTTAGATTTTTACTCGCAAGCTGGAAAAGGGCACTCGAGAGTGAGCTTTGATCGCAAAAGAAAAACTCTCAATTATAAAGTGCTCCAAGGAAAAGACCCTTTTGGACATATCAGCCTCTTTAAAAAAGGCCCCATCACTTGGCACAAATATTTTGTGGAAACCCTCTCTACCGATTACCCTAATGCTCTTTTGAGAGCATGGCAGGGCTTTACCATTAACTCTCAACAAAAACCCTCGGTGCTAGTGAGCCCCATATTGGGTTATGTGTTTTCAAATAAAACTCTAGAGCTAATTACAAATGTGATGGGTTTAAAGAGTGTCCATGGATCTTTTCATAGAAAAGAAAGCCTGGGTATTGTGATGAGCACACATCGCGAGCTCCCTCCCCTACCACCAGAGATGTTTTTGCCAGTGGTTCTCAAGCAGAACTAAAACGGTGTACCTGGGTCTAAAACCGAACGTGTGATTCTTTGATGAAAACAAATATAGTCTGTTCCTAGAAAACTCACATCAATATCTCCAGTCACAGAACCTGAAAACCCCGGGCGAGGCACACAGACTTTCAATTCAATGCATTGATTGACAGTACTACAAGTATGAGTGGTTTTGGCCTGGCTGGTGGTATTAGGAGTTAAAGATGCACCGGCATTGGGAGCGGTGATGGTGATAGAGCCCAGGGCTGCTAAGGCTTGGGGAAACAAAGGCTCGCGACCCAAGCCCCAATCCACAGCACTGGCCACCCAAGCTCCTGCTTGGTTTTCTAAGCCTTGAAAAAGCTTGAGGCCTTTGCCTTTCCAATTTTCTTTATGCTGAGCCACATTGGAAAAATCACGATCGAGACTGGCACCTGTAGCACAAGCAGCATCGGCTTCTCCTTGCTTACAAATACATGCCATGCTGTTCACACAGCGATTGCCCGCAGAGCTTCCTACACAAATAGTTGTTATTTGAGCTCCAGTACCAACAATCTGTGCTACAGATGGTAATGTGCAGTTGTTACCATTATTCGCATATCTCATATGCCCATCTAAAACAGTCTTGGCCACATCTTCCATAATAAAAGTGTACTTATAGGCCAATCGAATTTGAGCATGAACTCGAGCGCGATTACGCACATAAAGTTGTGTTGTGGCCAGTGAAATAATAATGATCATAGAGAGCATAAACACGATGAGTAGACTGGAGATGCCCTTTTGATTTTGGAATTTCATCAAAGCCCCCGAATCTTTGGTGCATTGAAGGGAAAGTAATAGAGCGAGCCATGCAAACGTTCGGGTTGCCCAGGTTGTAACTGACTGGGCCCCAGATAATTATTACGAAATCCAATAAAAACTTCCATGGTGCGATCACGATAGCGAAGATCCGCGGGAGCCACATTGGCAGACTCTGCAAATTCCGCTGTAAAAGGAAGATAATTATAGGCAGAGCTTTTTCCTTGAAGAAAATACCTCACCGTTAATGAAAAGCGGGCCTCTTTGGCACGATCTCCATCGGTACTGCTAATGTTATTGGTGACTAACTTTGCAGCCACAAATCGATTGTAAATTAATTTTGTTGTAGTGGTGGTTCCATCCACACTGTTTCCTGAAATGGCACCTATATCAATGATAAGGGCCCCAGAACAAGATTCTAAAACATTCAAAGAGGTACCCACACATGTTGCAGCCGGTTTACGAAAGAATATGCCTGTTGGGCGAAAATCACTGGCTCCATTAGCATTGGCAAGGGGAACACCCACCTGGCCGGCCTCTCTGTAAAAGGCTGCCAAATCCTCAACGGTACCCGCAATGGCTGCAGAGGTCACAGAGTTGTAATCTGTATTGCTATCTTGAGGATCCAAAACAGTGTTTAAGATTTGGCCCCCAGAGGCAAAACCAGAAACAATAGAACTCACCCCAAAAACTTCTACGCCCTGTGTCGCCACAGTTCTTAGAGCATAGGCCGCAGTTAATAAACTCTCTTCAGCTTCATTTTGATCCACCAGACGATTAAAGGAATCCATAGCAAAAGTAAAAATAAAGCCAGCCCCTGTCATCACAAGAAGTCCTAAGCCCACTCCCACCATGAGTTCTATAAGGGTTAATCCTCTTTGATTTTTAACATGTAACACACACTTCATGTTTTTTTCTCAATTTGCTGGCGCGCTTTCAAACGCTCTTCCCGTCGTTTTTGTGCTCGCTCGTAGCGACGCTTTTGATCGTCACTTTCTGGAAGAATAGCATCTACAGGCTTTGGTTTGCCATGTTCATCCACGGCAACAAAAGTTAAATAGGCTGTAGCGGTATGAAATGTTTCACTTGTCATGGGGTTTTCAGCATCTACTCGCACCCCCACTTCCATGCTAGATTTTGCTACAAAATTCACACTGGCTTTTAAATTGATAATCCAACCTTGATACACAGGGGCCACAAAGTGAAGGGCATCTATACTTGCCGTGACCACAGCAGAGTGAGAGTGTCTTTGAGATGCAATTGCTCCTGCAATATCTATCCATGACATCACAACACCGCCAAAAACACTGCCCAAAGCATTGGTGTGCTGAGGCAATACCAGCTCTGTCATGATCACTTCACTCTCTTTAACAGTTTGGGATTTCATGGCAACTCCACTTGTTATGAGCCACAAACTAAAAAGGCAGCTCAAAAAGCTGCCTTTTTACTTAAACCAAGATCAGATCTACTGACTTACGAACCGAAACCAGTTCCACGACCAGGCAAACCACCAACTGGTGCATTACCAGCAGGAATTGTGTTTGTGTTGTTCGTCGTGTTAGTTGCTGGTTGGTTTGCCTCAGGAGCTTCTTCGGTAAAGCTAAGATGAGGCATGCACCAAACAATCAGCTGCGCACGCGATTTCACATTCATTTTCTTGTAAATATTTGTGAGGTGAAACTTTACAGTCTTTTCAGTTACGAAAAGTTGGCTTGCCACTTCCTTGTTGGACAGGCCTTTTGTCACAAGTTCAGCCACCTCGGCTTCTCTATTTGATAAACCCTTTTGGGTGAGGACATCTCTGAGCATCCTTGCTCCCTCCGTCGTTAATGTTAGCGTTACTTTTTAAAAACACACCACCTATCTGAAAGTCTGACAGCATTTTGTCTGAGCCGCAAGACCTCAAAATATTTTTTTGGCAAAAACTGGACGACATTAATTATGTTGCGCAAATGTTTTAACCCATTGAAAATAGGACTATTTCAATCTTTTCTAAGCTTTTCTGCGACTCTCTTAACCTGCTCTTGTAGGTTCTGTGTCTTATCTACACAAAACTGATCCTCTAGACTTCGGCCCCAGGTGTGTACCCTAGCCCATCGAATAGAGAGACCTTCTTCTAAAAGACATTGGCAAGCTCTTAACAAAACACCTCTCTGATTTTTACTACCTCTAAACGTGATGATGGCCTCGTCGGAAGTCTCAGAGGTCAACTCTACTTCATCAAAATACACATTCAAATCAGGGTTATGAGGCATTTCTTTTAAGCGAAGTAATTGATTTTTTAGTCGACGTGCTTGGTCTTGAGTGGATATTGATCGAGAGGTTTGGATTTTAAACCAATCGTAAATTCCATAATCTGAAAGGGTATGAATGGACGCATGCTCCACCTGAACTCCCAAATGAAAGAATCTAACGACATAAGAAAGAAGAGTTCCCGGTTTATCTTGAAAACTATGAAAGCGAACCCAGACGTTATTGTTTCTTCTTATGACTAAAGGAGGCAAAGAGCTTTTTCGTGAAAATGATTTTTTAAGATGCTTCCAGTCTTTCAACAATACTTTATGCCCTAAAGATTCTAATAAAAAAGGATCCATTTGCTCAAAATAAGCTCGAGCTTTGGGTTCCAATTGTATAGCTTCATCTAACTCGCTAGCAGCTGCTCCCGAAAGATGGGCATACAGTTCATACAAAAGCATGCCCTTCCAAGGAGTCCACGCCTCAGGGTTTGTGGCTATAATATCTGCCACAGTAAAAATCATCAGCTGCCGCAGGCGTTTTTGATTTAAGCCACGTTCAAAAAGATCAGCCCAAACCTCTGCAGACCGAGGGTTTTTTCGAAAAGCGGCGGTTGAAAGAGCCAAGTGCTCTTGAACCAACCAGACAACATCTCTTTCAACAACCCCTAATTGCCTCAATCTTTTTTTAGCCCAAAGAGCTCCTTTTGTATCGTGGTCTCCCCCCGTCCCTTTTAAAAGATCATGAAAAAAGGCAGCCCAAAGAATTTGCTGCCACTCTTGAGGCTTTAGCATTTGTGCTACTTTTTTGAAGGGCCCAGCTAGTTTAGGAGTTTGAGCGATTTTTTTAACATTTATAATGGCATTTTTAAGATGTTGGTCAGCTGTGTATCGATGATACTGATCATGCTGTACCAATCCAATAAGGGGTTTCATCTCAGGAAATAAATAATCCAACACTCGACTTTTAAACAAGGAATTAATGGATTTTTGCTTAGATCTTAGGTGGAAAAATTGCTTTAATTGCTGCCCGACCCCCAACGAAAAATGAGTGGGTGGGCGATCAATGGAAGGCATAAAAAGAAACTGCTGATCTACATGACCCTGACGAACAGCATTTTCTGTAAATATATTGGGTGATTTTAAAAGCAGCTGAAAAGCATGATCCAAATTCTTTACAGAGACTTTTTTTCTTTTTCGAAGGGCAGATGCAAAAATCCAATCCGTATAGAAACCCACTCGTTCATAACCCTTTACCACTTCTCGCATAAAATCTTGAAGGTTATCAAAGCCACACCAAGCATACATTTCTTGTTGATCATGAGAGCTCAGCACTTCACCACTCCCCATAAGGTGTAATTTCTGGCGAAGAAGTGTGAAAAAATCTCTATAATAACAAAGTACTCGGTAAGCATGCTCTGCATTTTCAATATTTGCTTTGAATAGCTCTAAACCCACTAAACCTTGCTGGATATCTCGAAGGCCTCCACGACCATACTTAATATTAGGCTCTAACAGTTGTTGCTCTCCCCAACGTCGATGCCTCTGAACTCGCTCTGCCTTTACTTGTTGTAACCACTGTTTTTTCCATTGATTGTTTGCCATCAACAAAACTTTTTGTTCCCGCAGCAGTGACTCCTCTGAATCAAAGAAAGCTCTAGCTTCAAAGAGAGAGCCCAAATCAAAGGCCTCCACTCCTACTTTCCAATCTTTTAAATCTTGAGGAACACGGTATCTAATTTTTAAATGTGAAAAGTGATTTACAAAAGGTAAAATCGATTCTTCAGGGCCTAAGAAAATCAGATCAATATCAGATTTAGGGCAAAGTCGATGCCGGGCCCACGATCCTAAAATGATAGGCCGTAGCTTTTTCCACTCACCATCCACTGAAAATTTTTTGACTAAGCTTTCTTCGATCCACTGAGATGTTTTAATAACCCAAGGAGATAGATCTTCTGTTTCTTCTCCAGAAGGAATGATGGGTGGAGCTTTAAATTGGGCTTTTAGAGTTTTAAGCTCTTCAAAGTCTAAGAGAGTTTTTGTTGCCACTCATTGATCATCTTAAGGGCTTCAAAAGGAGTCAAATGGGGAAGGTCAATTTTCTTCAACTCTTCTACAAACTCATTGAATGGTCCCATAGGCTTTGTATCCTCAGCTTTGGTGTGGGCGCTAGAAAACAGATCTAATTGCACTGTAGACCTTGTGGACTCTCTAGATTTTTGTTCAAACCCCGCCAAAAGGTCTTTTGCTCTTTTCACCACAAGGGGCGGAATCCCCGCAAGAGCTGCTACCTGAACTCCATAGGATTTTTGGGCCGGACCGCTCTCTAACTGGTATAAAAACTCCATCCGTCCTTTATTCTCACGTATGGCCATGTGGTAGTTAAAAATATGAGGGTGTTGCTCTTCCATATTTGTGAGCTCATGGTAGTGGGTGGCGAAAAATGTAGTGGCTTGTAACTCATTCACAAGATATTCCAAAATAGACTGAGCTAAGCTCATTCCATCAAAGGTGGCCGTTCCGCGACCAATTTCATCCAACAAAACAAGACTATCGCTCCCCGCCCTCTGCAGCATTTGAGCGGTCTCTTTCATCTCGACCATGAAAGTAGAAAGCCCCTCTGACATGGAGTCACTGGCCCCGATACGGGTATAAACAC
>Ga0210057_1003309_pt1 | contig 22315 bp, 18 predicted proteins | sample CryGeyCG2114_010_2_FD_183968 | JGI IMG/M metagenome (GOLD analysis project Ga0210057, IMG submission 183968) | Groundwater microbial communities from aquifer - Crystal Geyser CG10_big_fil_rev_8/21/14_0.10 (SPAdes) (version 2) | ecosystem: Environmental > Aquatic > Deep subsurface > Groundwater ...
AAACCCAAATTTGATTAGACGATCCGTTGCGAAGCAGTATTGGTGGCTCACCAAGAATTTCTCTGGCTTCTTCCACATTCTTTCCGATAAGTTCCGAATTAACTTTTTCTTCAGGATTTTTTGGCTGTTCTGGAATATATATTTCCCAGCCTTCTTTTGGATTCATGCGGACCTGCATCAGTTCTTTCAACTCGATTTTTTCTTCCTCAAGTGAAGTAACTTTTTCCTCCAAAGTGGTAAACTGTTTTTGCAATTCAGTGTTGGCATCAGCTACACCCACACAATTACTGAGAGAGCTCACCTTTGTATCTTTTACAACATTAGTTTGCCAGTTGTACATAACGACTACGACTATGATGGCTGTGACGATCATGGTAATTAAAACGACAATACCAGTATTTGATGATTCTACTGGCGTTAGTGATGGTGGTGTTTCCTTTTTCTTTTTTGGGGGCATAGAAGTGTAAGATTTAAGATTTAAGATTTAAGATTTTTTTACCAATAAATTTTTGTAAGATTTCCGGCACTACCACACTCCCATCTTCTTGCTGAAACTGCTCTAAAATTGCTGGAACAATGCGACTAGTGGCAAGGCCGGATGCGTTTAAAGTGTGTACAAATTCATTCTTTTTACCTTGTTTGAAGCGAATATTGCCTCGGCGAGCTTGATAATCAAGAGCATTGGAAACACTGCTTACCTCTTTATACACACCCATGCTCGGAATCCAAGCTTCTATATCACAAGTCTTGGCCATAGCGGCAGAAGCATCCCCAGCGGCAAGTTGGCTGGTTTGGTAGTGTAATCCAAGTCCTTCCACTAGTTTTTCTGCATAGTCTAAAAGTTCTTCAAATGCTTTCCATGAATCTTCTGGCTTGGTAAATTGAAACATTTCAATCTTGTTAAATTGATGTCCGCGCACCATTCCTCTTTCTTCTTTCCTGTAACTACCAGCCTCGCGTCGAAAACAAGTGGAAAAGGCAAAATATTTTAGTGGTAGATCCTTCTCATTCAAGGTTTCATCTCTATGATAATTGCCAAGCATCATTTCAGAAGTAGCATTGAGACACGTTTTGTCTTGTGTCCAAAATAAGTCATCTCTAAATTTTGGTAGGTGTCCGGATGTATAAGCTGACTTTTCGGTCAAAAGGTATGGAGGCAAGATAAAAGTATAATTATTTTTTCTATGAAATTCTACAAAATAGTTAAGTAAAGCCCATTCAAGCAAAGCTCCGTCGCCTTTGTAAACCCAGTAGCCTGATCCAGACATTTTAACGCCACGTTCATAATCAACAACTCTCAAGTCAGTTGCCAGCGCAACATGATCTTTTGGTTTAAAACTAAATTTAGGCTGTTTACCAAAAGTCTTTATGACTTTGTTGTTTTCTTTTCCTCCGGCGACCACATCATCAGCTGGAATGTTTGGCAATCCTGACATGGCGTCTCTTAGCTCTAACTCAACTTTTTTTAAATTTTCATCAAAATCTTTAATTTTTTTACCAACTTCCTTCATTTGTTTAACAACATCGGGGGTGGGTTTGCTTTTTGAGTGTTTATTTCTTTCTGCCTTTAATTCCTCAGATTTTTTAATATATACGGATCTTTTATGATCTAATTCTAGTATCTTTTTAAAAGTCACATTTAATTCCCCCTCTCCCATTCTTTTTAAAAGAGATCGTTTTATTTCTTCTTTTTTTTCACGGATTAAGTTTATGTCAAGCATATACAAAATTAAAATTTCTAAATTATAAGTTGTTGGTTCTTACTACCTCTTTTATTTCCGGCATCAACTCATCAAGAAAATCGTTATCGCCGGGTAGAAATTCGTAATCGCGATAACTTTCTAAATCTATCCACTTGGCATCCAAAACTTCGGCATCACTATATTTTCCATCACCACCAACTACTCTGCAGATATATGGGATTAGATAAACCTGGTATCTAAAAGTTGAAAACTGATGATCCTTTACTCTCATACCACGCAGCTGGCTGATTACTTCTATATCATACCCAGCTTCTTCCTTTGCCTCTTTTATGGCTGTGCTCTCCCCTGTCTCGCCAAAATCAATTATGCCTCCAGGGAATTCCCATTTTTTATGTACTTCCAGACGATAGGGATCATTACGCAGAGTAATAAGCATTTTTCCGTCTTTTATAATTATCGGCAAGGCAACGACAAGATGCTTGGCGCCGTATTGATTTTGTAAAAAATATTTCATTTTATTGAGCGCTTTGCCGCGGTGGCTAATGGAATTTTTTTCTGCCACAGTCATCTGGCCATAAGTTTTTTCAAGTTCCTCCACAAAAAATAATTCATTAAAACCCCATTTCATATCACCTTTAAAAACCGGTTTTTCTACTATTAACCCATCCAATCTCCCGGCAATCGTACAAGTTAAATCTTTATTTGGGTCATGGAACGCTAAAACTGATTGAAATGAAGCATTTCTTTTTTCTTTTGAAACATTTTTTAATTCGTCTAATAATATTTCTCTTTTATTTTCATCATTTTTATGAACTCTGGCGCTCTTTATACCAGGCCAGCCGCCTAGTTCGTCAACAAATAAACCAGTGTCGTCTGCAAGCGATAAAAAACCGGTTTTTTCAGCATAATATTTTGCTTTAATGGTTGCGTTTTCTTGTAGTGTCTTTCCGTCTTCAGCAGGTTCTGGAATTTCTTGATTCAATTGATCCAAAGTAACTAATTCAAAAGGTAAATCATTTAAAAAATGTTTAATTTCTCTTAATTTCCCCTCGTTCGTTGTAGCTATCAATAATTTTGGGCTTTTCATATATTAGATCAAGCGTTCTAGATATTTTTTTATTTTATTTGTCTTTAGCATGTTTTTTTTATGTGGTTTTAGTCTGATAACTTCTGCTTTTAAACCAAGCTGTTTGACATACTCGCGTAGTTCAGACTCATCTACAGTTTGGTCATAGCCAAGCGCAATTACATCTGGTTTAATTTTTTTTATAATTTGATATTTATCATCTTCAAACCCAAGTTCAACTTCATCAATAAGTTTTATATTTTTCAAAAATTCTACTCGTTCTTTTTCAGAATGCAGTGGAGCAATACCTTTGGCTTTTTCTACATTTTTATCGCGTCCAACCACGACTATAAGACGATCGCCATATTCTCGCGCTTGCTTAAACATGTGAATATGGCCCATATGAACGATGTCAAACGTGCCAAAGATAATAACTTTAATTTTCATATACTTCTACCCAGCTTTAGCTGGGGTTAGCGAAGCTTAAGCTTCGTACACATGGCTAAAACCATGTAAACTTTGGCTTCCCGATAAAATACGGAATCCAGTATTCTCTCAGAAAAAGCCGAGCAGAACTACACCAACTCAATCTCACCCGCAATTTTTCTCATCGCCTCAACCGCAATTTTCAAAAAATCATCCAAACTAACTCCGATCTTCTCACATTCTTTTATAATTTCTCTATCAACATTGGCAGCAAATTTTTTATCTTTCATTTTTTTCTTAACAGATTTTACTTTCAAATCCATAATTTTGTTTGGTCGCATGAGGGCTGTTGCATAAATTAAGCCCGTCACAGTTTCACTGCAGGCAAGCGCATATTCCAATTCTTTATTGCGTTTTTTATCTTGAAAACCAGCGCACTCAAATCCATAGCCATGGGACAAAATGATATTTATAAAATCTTCGTCAAATCCTTTTTCTCGTAAAATTGTCGGAGCCTCGGTCAAATGCGTTGTTGGATCATGCTCTGTAATCTCCCAGTCAATATCATGAAGAAGTCCCAGCATACCCCAATATTCTTCATCTTTACCGAGGTGCTTGGCCAAACCTCGCATCACTACTTCTGATTCTAAATAATGATGCAAATTAGCCGCCTTTTTTGTATACTCTTCTACAAATTTCAAGGCTTCATCACGAGATATTGGAAGTTTATAATCTATATTTTTTAGAATAGTGCTATTGTGATTAGGTGCTAAAGTGCTAGATTGATTCTCGGGTTTCATTAAAGGAAAAAACTGGCATTCACGCACTGGCTTATTTTCAAAAAAGGCAAATAATCTCTCTGAAAAACCAAATCCACAAGTCGGAGGCATACCGTGCTCAAGAGCCTCTACAAAATCTTTATCATGCATTTGAGCTTCACTATCCCCTGCTTCGCGCATCAAAGCTTGCTCTTCGAATCTTTTTGCTTGGTCGAGAGGATCATTAAGCTCTGAATATCCATTGCCAAGTTCTGACCCGGCAATTATTGGCTGAAAACGTTCGGTAAGTTCTGAATTATCTTCTTTACGTTTAGCTAGTGGAGAAACCATGACTGGCGTGTTGACTAAAAAAGCAGGTCCCTTAATACTTTTACGGCAATACTTCCACAGTGAATCCGCTAGTCGTCCTTTGTTTTCGTGCTTTTCATATTTAATTTTAAATTCATCAAGTTTTTTCTTTATGTCTTCCTCATTTGCTTTTAAAACATCAATACCAGTATGTTTTTTAACTGTTTCAATATAGTCAATGTGTTCCCATTTTTTGCTCAAATCAATATTTTTGAATTCCCCAATATTAAATTCTAATGTACCAAATGTCTTTTTTGCAATATATTTAAACATTTGTTCAACCAATTCCATCCCTTTTTCATAGTCAGCATAAGCCCAATAAAATTCCATTTGGGTATAATCTTGCAAATGTTCACGGCTCATCCCTTCATTGCGAAATTGGCGCCCTATTTCAAAAGTTTTTTCAAAACCCCCCACCATCAGGCGTTTTTGCCACAGTTCACCCATAGAAATACGTAGATAAACGTCCATATCCAGAGCATTATGATGAGTAACAAAAGGTGTGGCATCAGCACCACCGACTGTTGTTTCGAGCACAGGAGTTTCAACTTCCAAAAAACCTTCTTGTAACAAGAATTCTCTGGTGGCCGACCAAAATTTACTTTTACGCCTAAATAGTTCTTTGGTCTCAGGATCAGTAATTAGTTCGAGATAACGTTTTCTTAGCTTCAACTCCTCGTCCTGCAGTCCATGAAACTTATCCGGCAAAGGAATTACTGCTTTGGCCAGTAATGTCCATTTTTTGACGAGAATTGACTCTTCACCTTTTTTAGTTTTAAATCTCTCCCCCTCAATACTTACAATATCTCCAGGATCAATCTTTTTTCCAAAAAGTTTATAATTATCTTTCTCTAGATTATCTTGCTTAAAGGCAATTTGTATTTTGCCTGTTTCATCTTGAAGATGACAAAAAATAATTCTGCCCATCTCACGCTTAGTTATAATGCGTCCGGCAACTTGTACTTGAAAGCCCTCTTTTTCATCCAAAGCTTGTTTTAAGATCTGGTTCCTAATTGAACGCGCCGGATATGGGTTGATACCTATTTTTTTTAAATCATCCAGTTTTTTGAGACGAATTTCTCTTTCATCATTAATATTGACTTGCTTTTCAGGAGTCATATGCAATCAAAATTAAGCTAAATTATAATAACATTTTACCAAAATCTCCAATAAAATACAACCCCGCTTTTTAGGCGGGGTTGATGTATCTATAGATATTTGCTTTAAATAACGCTAACAATCTTATATTCCTGCACACCAGCGGGCAGGGCAATTTGTACCTTATCCCCTGTTTTTTTTCCAAGAAAAGCATTCCCCAAGGGAGATTCATTTGAAATCTTACCAGATAAGGGATCGGCCTCTTGTGGTCCGACGATAGTATATTCTCTTTCCATTTTGCTTGTTTTTACTTTAATGGTAGATCCTATTTGAACAATACCGTCACTTGTATGTGAGATAACTTGAGAATTGTCCAAAATATTCTTAATTTCTTTGACCCTGCTCTGTACCCAGGCCATATCTTCACGAGCGCTATGGTATTCAGCATTTTCTGACAAATCTCCCATTTGTCTAGCTTCATCAATACGCTTGGCCAAAGATGGAATTTGTTTGGTTTTCAAATCCTTTAGTTCTTGTTCTAATTCATCAACTTTATCCTTAGTCATGAATTCAATTTTTTGATCCATATAACATTGATTATAGACACTGATTAGATTAACTATGGACAATGATTATTTATAATCTGCCTAAATTAGTTTTAATCAATGATAAAAAAATATACCCGCTTTGTGCGGATATTTTTAGTATAGCAAAGTAAAAAAAAAGGTCAATAAAGTTGTCCACATAATTTTCAAGTGCTATATCGATTTTCTATCCACCATTTATAAAACTCCCCAGCAATAGGCTCAGCTACTTCACTTCCCTCTCCCCCCTCTTCCACTAAAATAGTAACAACAATTTGGGGATGATCAAATGGGGCAAATGATGTAAACCAGGCATGTGTATTTTTATTATTACTCCACTGAGCAGTACCCGTCTTTCCGCCAGATGAAATTGATAAACCACGTAGATCCCAACAAGATCCGTAGTCAGTACAGTCTTTCATACCCAGACGAACTGTCTCAATATTATTTTTATCTATAAAACCGGATGAAATTACTTCAGCCTCAAAATCTTGTTCCTCATCTAATAATGAATCAATGACTCCGTGAACTAAATGAGGTTTATATAGTGTTCCACCATTGGCAACGGTGGCAGTCATTGAAGCAATTTGTAAAGGTGTTGTCAAAAAATCTCCCTGTCCAATAGAGAGGTTGTAAGTATCTCCTATGTACCAATGTTCACCCTTCACTTCCTCCTTCCACTCTTTGGATGGTAAAAAACCAGATGCCTCTGCTGGAATATCAATACCTAACTTATCACCAAATCCAAATTTTTTTAAATAATCTGTAATACGTTTAACACCCAGACCTACAAAATCTCCATAACCACCTCCAATATAGTAGTAAAAAGTGTTGATAGACCAAGCAATTGACTTGCGTACATTTGTCTGACCGTGACCACCTGAAAGCCAGTCTGGAAAAAACCAGGGACCCACAGCCAAACCACCTACACTCAAAATTGAAGTATTAGCGTTTATAACCCCTTCTTGAAGAGCTGCTGACGCTATGGCCGGCTTTATAACAGAACCGGAAGGATATGTCCCAGATATAGCTCTGTTGAAAAGAGGGTGGTCTTCATCCTGTAAGTATGAGTTATAAGTAGCAACGTCTATTCCTCCAGAAAAGTCATTATTATCAAAAGATGGTAAACTTACAAGCGCTAAAATTTCTCCGTTTTGAGGATTCATTACTATGCCAGCCACTTTGCTTTTGCCTTGTTTTACCAAACGTTTTTTTATCAAGTATTCCAAATTCTTTTGCATTTCACTATCAATACTCAAAATCACATGTAGCCCAGCTGTAGGAGGTTCCTCTGCCAACACAGCTTGTTCTATCCCCTGGGCATTTACTTCTATTCTTTTGCGTCCATAGACACCTCTTAAATAAGATTCATATGTTTTTTCAACCCCAGTTTTTCCTAATGAATCTGATGGTAAATATCCTTTTTCATAATATTCCTTCAATTCCTCCGGGGAAAGCTTCCCTACATAACCCAGAATATGTGAAAGAGAATTAAATCCTTGAATAGCCAAATTATTTATATCAATAGCACTCTCATCGTGAAAATATAATCTTTTACTCCCCCGTTGTATATGGATACCTGGTAAATCGGCAGCTTTAATCTGTAAAATAAGTGCAGTCTCATATGGAATATCTTCTTGTATTATAATAGAATCTCGTTGATAATATTTATATTTTTCTATTGTATCTGCAATTTTAAAAAAATCTTGACCTGTAATTTCTGCCAGTTTTTGGATGATTTTATTTAGATTTTCATTGTCTCTTGGTAAATCCTGCGGTACTACTGACAATGCAAAATTTGGAATATTTTGTGTAAGTTGAACACCAAGTCTATCAAAAATAAGCCCGCGTTCAGAAGGAATAGGAATAATTCTTTGTCGATTTGTTTCTGCAAGGAGTCTATATATATCTCCTCTTACAAATTGTAAGTAAAAAAGCCGGCTAAATATTAAAATTAGACAAACCACGACAAACCAAAAAAGCAATAAAAAATTTTTATGAGAAAAACTACTCCCTATGTGGGAGCTTCCTGAACCTATCATCTTCTCGCTTTGCTGTGCCTCACCCATCACAAGAGATTCTTCTACCCAACCTAATTTGTACTGTCCATTCATTTTTATTCCTCTACCACCGCCTATAAGGAAAGGATCTATTTCATCTTTTGGCATATATCATATAGATTTTTTTTGTAAAAAAATAAGGATAGAATACAGAATAGCCATAAATATCATGCTGAATAGTAATTCCCACATATATATAAAGAAAATGTTTAGTCCGAACACATAAAAATATTCACCACGCAAGAAATTTAAGAGATAGAATGATATTGTATAAAAAATCCTAAATAATATTATTCCTAAAATTCCTAAAATAATAAAAGTCCAAAAGGAACGGTTGGTAAACACATCACGGTGAAACCAGTATAGAATCAAAATTGTTATTGTTCCTGAAACAAAAATTGTACCAAACGAAGAAACACTATATAAATCAAGTAAAAAAAAACTAAAAAAAGATAACCAAACTACCAAACCACTTTTTGACCACATAACCATGATAACAAATACACTAAGGAGCAAATGCACATTATTAAAAGGGTATGGTAGTAGATACAAGAGACCTATATGAGTTATAACTAAAAAAATAGATACTAATATTCCTAAAATTATATTACGAATCCATTTCATATTTAGTGTCTATTATTTTATGTTTTGATTATGGAAACTAAAGTAAGGTGTGAAAGATCAGCTTGTGGTTGCAATATAGCCTGTTGAAAAGGTTCGTGTGGCTGTTTTTCAACTAATTCAATAGTCCCTATAACTAACCCTCTTGGCATACCTTCGGTCAATCCAGAGCTAATGACTGCATCTCCGATATTGATTGCTTCATTTTGGGGAATAAAATTCATGTGTATACCAAGCCCATAACCTCCTTCTACAAGACCAATACTACTATTATTGTTTACAACTGTGGCACCAACTCTGCTATTTATATCGTTTATAAGACGAACTATGGAACTATTTTCAAATACTTCTATAACTTTTCCTATGAGCAATCCTTTGCCAACAATAACCGGATTGTTCACTTTTATTTCATGATTAAAGCCTTTATCCAAAATAATAGTAGTGCCAAGCGGATCAACCGTTCTTCCAATCACTTCAGCTCCAACATGTTCATATTCTCCTGAAGAAAAAAAATTTAATTGAAAGCGCAGTTCAGCATTTTCTTGTTCAAGTACTGTCAAACTAGTACGGTCAATTATAACTTCTTCGTTCCTTGTTCTACACGCCTCTAGTTCTGATAAAATTTTGTCCTTACTCTTACCAACATCTTCTCTATCTGAAAAAAAAGACCCTAGTTTATAAAAAGGTTTAGTTCCAACCTGCAATATAGAACGAATTCTATTCTCAACTGGTCCTATCCAACCCAAAAAATGTAAGAGGACGACAGTTGCAAGAACAAAAGTTATAGCAAAAAAAGTCTTGCCCTTAGTAGACATATTATTTTTATCTATCATTTGTTATCACGAGCTGAGGGTAATAACACCTCTTTGAGGAGTTCCAAGTCTTCTAGTAAAATTCCGCAACCACGCACAACTACAGTTAATGGATCATCTACTACACGTACAGGGATCTCAGCTGCCTGTGCTATTACTTTATCAAGTCCTCTAAGTTGCGCCCCACCACCAACTAGCAAAATCCCTCGTTCATGAATATCTGCTGTTAATTCTGGCGGGGTAATTTCCAAAGTCATTTTTATATAATCTACTATTGTCTCCACACTTCTGTCGAGAGCCTCACGAATATGCTCGTTTGATATCATTATTTCTTTTGGCAGGCCAGTAACTACATCCCTACCACGCATTGGAAACTCCATACTTTCACTTGACTTAACAGCCGAACCTACTTTCATTTTTATTTGTTCGGCATGCGCTTCACCAACCAACAAGTTAAAAACTTCCCGTGCATATTGCATAATATTTCTATTCATTTCGTCTCCCGCAATTGGCGTGGATTTCCAGGTAACAACACCGGAAAGAGAAATAACAGCCACTTCGGTATTTCCACCACCAATATCTACTATCATGTTGCCAACAGGTTCTCGAATGGGCATGTGCGCGCCAATGGCCGCAGCCATTGGTTCTTGAACCACATTTACTTCTTTTGCACCAGCTGAAAGTGTAGCATCTTCTACTGCTTTTATTTCCACCTCTGTAACATCTAGAGGTACAGCGATAACAACTCTGGGTCGACTCACTAAAGAAAAGCCTTCTTTATGAACTTTGTCAATAAAATATTTAAGCATTTTTTCAGTCACTTCATAATCAGAGATAATACCTTCAGTCAGTGGTCTAGTGACTTGAATGTGGGGCGGAGTTTTTCCAAGCATTTGTTTTGCTTCGTTCCCTACAGCCAAAATTTGCTCGGTCTTTATATTTATAGCCACTACAGACGGTTCATCAATAACTATTCCTTTTTCTGGCGTATATACAAGAGTATTGGCTGTACCTAGGTCAATTGCGATATCACGACCAAATTTTTTGAAAAGATTACGAAACATAAATAGAGATATAGAAATAAAGAGATAAAGAAAGATATTAAAACAAACCTTGTCTCTTTATCTCTAATTATTTTATAATTCATTTACACCTACTAAACTAATGTTGTCATCACCACGCATTTTAATTTCAACCGAATTCTTCTCCAAAGTCTTAGGACTCACAATAATCCTTTTCGGAATGCCTATTAAATCACTATCTGCAAATTTCTCTCCAGCCCGGACATCAGAACGGTCATCATATAGTACCTCAACGCCTTGCTTTTGTAAATTCTCATAAATTTCATCAGCTTTTGCTACATCTTTCTCTTCTTTACAAAGCGAAACCAGATGAACTTGATATGGTGCTAATTCTGCTGGCCAAATGATTCCATTTTTGTCGTTGTAAACTTCCACGACCGTACCCATAACTCGTCCAGGACCAATGCCATAAGCTCCCATGACTACCGGCTTTTCTTTTCCATCCTCATCTACAAATTTTAGCCCAAGCGGCTCCGAAAATTTGGTCTTTTGCTTGAAAATATTTCCGACCTCAATTGCCTTTTCTTCTACCAAATCTCCACGCTTTAAGCCTAAATCATTTAATACTTCATCATTCAATACCTCTTTATTTACTGCTAATTTTTTCTTTTTATCAACATAAATAATATCTTCTCCCGCGTCCGACAACGTTTGAAATTCATGCGAGTATTTTGAAAACGTCCCGCCAGAAGCAAAAGTAATGTAAGTTAGATCTCCTAAACCACAACGCTTAAATATATTTATATAAGCTTCTTTTGCTTTTTCATAAAATTCATCCAAACCATCTTCATCTCTGTTAAATGAATATAAATCTTTCATCAAAAATTCTCTGGTACGCATAATTCCACTCTTGGCTCGTTTTTCATTTCTAAATTTATTTTGAATTTGATAAACGTACTTTGGTAAATCTTTGTATGAATTGACATAATTATTCATAATAGCTACTAGAGGTTCTTCGTGTGTAAATCCTAAACCAACTTCTGTACCATTTTTTAATTTTGTTTTAAACCAATTATCCACCACTTTATCGTCCCAACGATCGGTTTTCTTCCACAAATTTTTATCTTGCAAGCTAGTCATGAATACTTCTTGACCACCTATTTTATTTATTTCATCTCTAATAATATTATTAATTTTTTCCATCACCCTAAGACCCAAAGGAAGTAAGGTATAAACACCAGCCATTTCTTTATGAATAAATCCGGCACGAATAAGAAGTTGTGCATTTTTTGACACTTCGTCTGCTGGTGCTTCTTTTCTAGTTTTTGTAAATAGTTGTGATTGTCGCATAAACATTGATTACACAGATTATAAAAGATTTCACTGATTTAGTAATTGATTTTTGGGAATACGTTTTATAGATATAGTAAATGAAATAATTAAAATAAAAATAGCTATTAAAATTCCGGCATTCCAAATATTTAAATATCCTTTTCCTTGTAAAAAAAGAAAAGCGGTCAAAAATATTGCCGTAAATAAAGCTTGCTTGAAACTAATCTGAACATATCGAAATAATGGCAAATCTCGTGAACCGAACAAATGGTAAGCAAAAAAAGTTAGAAGCGAAATAGTGCCGATAAGGGCTAAAAATAAACTGGTGTAAAAAAATACAAAACCCAAAGTGTTTGTTTGAAATGGATCAATATTTAAAATCACAAACACCCATGCCAGCCAACAAAGGAATGTGGAAATTATCATTGTGATGATGTATTGGCGGAGGGTCATAGTTCCTCTGTCATTAAAAACAGCCTTACCAGCTGCTTCTTATTTTACTATTTTTAGCTTCTATTTGCAAGTAATCATCCTTAAGCCAGATATCGTATTCTATCTACCTGTTTCTCACCCAATTTTACATTGATTTTATCCACTATCTCTGCCTGATTTTCCCGTATTTCCTGGGCTATGGCTGAACTTGAACAGCTAATAGTAAGGGTACGATTTTTCAAAAATAAAGGATTAGCATCGTTGGCAAGTTCTATACCGAACATTTCTGCCATAATTTCTTTGGAAATTTCTAACACCTCAATAGACTCGTCTTTGTCGTTGGAAGAATTATTTTTGTCTGATTTGTGATGGAGCGTGTCGCCTAATGGAATAAATGGGGACATAACGTAAAACAAATAATAATTTATATAGGAAGTATGTGTATATAATCTAGATAATAAAGAGAGATATAGAGATAATTTTTAAATAGACTTTACAATATCTCTATATATCTCTTTATTTCTACTTTTTTCAATTTAAATGATTGTTATTCCACAACATACACATATATATTATCATACTTAGAGACAGATTGCCAATCTGGAAATGTAAAAGCATAAGAAACAACACGTGATCCGGGTTTCATTTCACTTTTTATTTTCTTATAAAGTTTTTTCATTCTGTGCGGAATAAAATAAATAGTTATCAAATTAAATTCACTCAGGTCAATATTCCATAAGGAATCGCGTAAAAATTTTACATTTTTTAAACCTTTCAATTTTGCTTTTCTTTTGCTCCACCAATATAGGAAGGGACTTATTTCCACTCCCACGCACTCTGCTCCAGTTTTAGCAGCTTCACACACAATTCGACCATCTCCAGAACCGAGATCAATCATCTTTTCACCTTCCTTTAATCCAGATATTTTAATCATTTTTTTTACTTTCTCCATTTTTGTAGGTACAAATGGCGCGCCACTAAACATGCTATATGCCATGTAGATGAGATAAAACAAAATTATTAAATAAATTATAAGGAATAAAATTGTAGTTATCAAAAAAATTGTCATGATAAAAATATTAGTAATTAAAGTTGTCTAAATTCGCAGATCCCATTATAATCGCAATACTTGCATATATGCTTGCCTGGAGTTGCTTTAAATTCCCCACTGTGTATTTTTTCAATAGTGTTTAATAATTTTTCTTGCAACTTTTCTATATCTTTATCTTTTCCAACAAAAGAAGTTTTTATATTATCGTTCAAATAATAAAATGTTAATTTCCCAACTTCACCAATATTTTTATATTGAGGCAAAGTCCGAACTGCTAATTGATAAATTAAGAGTTGTTGTTTATCATCAGTGGCTAATTTATCTTTTCCCTTTCCAGTTTTATAGTCAATAATTTCTAAAGTCTTATCTTCAAGCTGGTCTATTCTATCAATCCTTCCGTTTATAATGTAATCCCCTATCTTTATTTTGAAAAATCCTTCTAAGCTAACTGGGATAGCCCAGTTGTCTTCTTGTGAGGCATAAAAAACTTTCAAAATTTCTTTTCCTTTTTCATAATAACTTTCGCGTTGTTTTTTACTCTTGTACCAATCAGGAATCCAGCTGTTTTCATATAGATCCAATAATTCTTCAAATTCAGGCACCTTAACAACGCCTTTTATTTCAAAAGTCTCTGTAGGCAGACCAAATAAAGAACCTTGTCTTACACTATTCAACTCTTTCACCCTCTCATAAAATTTTTGCAAAGTATTGTGAATTGTATTACCAAAACTAAACGCCGCACTACCCTTCATTGAAATTTTCAATACATGCGCGAGTTTATATTGATATGGACAGCGTTGGTAGGAATTTAATTGGGAGTATGAGAATTTTGTTGGTGGAGTGTATTCAAATTGACCTTTGCCGCCTTGTTCTATTGTTCTTTTATTATATCGTTTTATCGTCTTATAATCTTTTAATCTTTCAATCTTCTGATCTTTATGCTTGTCTGCAAATCCAAGTTCGTTTAAAAAACGGCTGATTTTCTTACTACGTGCTCCACCATAGTCATTTGCGCTGGTCAAAAACAATTTTTCTTTTGCCCGGGTAATGGCAACATAAAATAAACGCCTTTCTTCTTGATAATGAAAATCTTTATTTCCTGGTAAACCCTCCTTAACCAATTCGTCCGGAATGTCAATTCCATTTCCTCTGTTTCGTACTGGAAATCTTTCTTCCACGCAGTTAACAACAAAAACATATTTATATTCTAAACCTTTTGCTCCATGGACAGTGATAATATTAACAGAATCCGGGGTGTCAGCTGGCTGGTACATTTTTCCACCATCTCCTGATTCAATAATATAATTATAATGTTCTACAAATCCAGCCACATGCGCGCCAGGAACCGAGGCTTCATAATTATTTATAAGATCAAATAATTGTTTCAAATGGTAAATTTGGCGTATTACTTCCCTATTTCTTTGATTTTCTTCATGTATAAGATATTTGAAATATCCACTGTCTTCCATAAATTGACATAAAACAGCTGTTGGTTTTTCAAATCTAGCATTTTTCATTCCGCTATGAATCCATTTAACAAGATTATCAATGATCTCGATTCCTTGAGCAGATAAATAAAATTCCTTAGCGCGTTTTAAAGCTTCATAATATGAAATAGATTTCTTTTTAGCGCTAGCTGTGAGTTTTTGCAAATCATTTTCTTCGAAATCTAAAAATGGAAGTCGAAGAAGCCTATAAAGCGCTTGATTGTTGTGAATGTGTTCTATGACATTTAAAAAATTAACTGCATCAAGCACCACAGGCTGTCTATATAGCCCGGATGAGGCTAAATACTCATGTGGTATGCCAGACGTCTCCAAAGCGTTTAAAAATGGCTCTGCGTGGCTATTAGCACGAACCAATATCGCGAAATCATCGTACGTAGCCTCTTTATCATTATTCTTAAGTTTAGAAATCTTTTGAACAACTCCTTGCACTTCTTCATCCAGACTTTTATAATGCAAATGTTCAACTTGTCCACTGTCACTCATTCTTCGTCCCATTGATTTTAACTTTTTATCAATATCCAGCTTGGTTTCAAGCCTCTCCGGATTATTATTTTGAATAGACTTATAAGCAAAATCAAGAATTTCTTGTCCCGAACGATAATTCTCTGTTAGAACTATTTCTTTGGCATCTGGATAATCTTCTTTGAAACGTAAAATAATGGATACATTGCTCCCGCGGAATGAATAAATTGACTGGTCGTCGTCTCCAACAACTGTCAACTGTGATTTGTCACCGGCCAAAAGTTGTATAAGTCCATATTGCGCATAATTCACATCTTGAAATTCATCTATCAAAATAAACTTAAACCTTTCTTTTAATTTTTTCAAAATATTTGGACGTTCTTTTAGAAGTTTAACGCTATAAAAAATTAGATCGCCAAAATCTAGTGAATCATTATCCAACAATAACTGATTGTATTTATGGTAAGCGTTTGCAATTTCTTGATATTTTTTTATGTCAATATCATCTGTAATTGGTAAATTGTAATTGATAATTGGTTTTTTTTCATTGTTTTTTTTTAATTTCCAATTACTAATTACCAATTTCTTATTTTTTATTTCACTATCCGTATCCAACTGTAGTCTTTCCACATAATCCAAATATTCTTGCCGGGTAACAAGTTCATCTTTGCATTTGGAAAAATGATCTAACAAAGCATGAATTTGTCCAGTTGGATTGCCAAGCGGACGGTAGTAGTCTAAATTAAACTCATAAATATTTTCACGCATGAGAAGCCACGCGTCGGTTTGAGAAAGAAGTCTGAAATGTGGTGACAGACCTAATTCAATACCATATTCTTCCAAAAGTCTTTGACAAAAAGCATGAAAAGTAGAAATCTGCAGATCAACATAACCAGTTTCAAGCATTTTATCTACTCGTTCTTCCATCTCCCCGGCTGCCTTGTCTGTAAAAGTAAGAGCTAAAATTTCTTCAGGTTTAGCTTTCCCAGATTCAATAAGATGGGTAATTTTTCTAGTGATTACGGTCGTTTTACCTGTTCCTGCTCCGGCAACGATAAGAAGAGGACCGTCGGCGTATTCAACGGCTTGTTTTTGTTGTTTGTTTAACTTTTTTAAGAGATCTACCATATCTATATATTAAATATATCATACCACAATATAGCGCAATCATCATCCACATAGGAAATGATACATCAATTGCCGCGAATTTTAAAGAGGCAAACCAACGCACGACAACAACAATATATCCCATACCAACCCAAGAGATCCATGACATTATCATAGCAAGAGGTTGAAATACAAAACTAAGGATAATTGTAAAAAATCCTAAAAACATAATCCATGGTAAAATCCACAAAATTAAGACATTTACAATTGGCGCGACAACTGACAACCTGCCGAATTGATACAAAATAAGTGGCAGTGTAGCCATAATAGCAGCCAGTGTAGTAACCAAACTTTCTTTGATACCAAACACTTCTGGCAATTTTTCAAACGGTTTTTTAATCAAAGGAACTAGATAAACCAAACCTAGTGTTGAAATAAATGATAGCTGAAATCCGGCATCCCACATGAGAATATATGGATTTTGTAGGCTCATAACAACAGCGGTGAGCATCATCACATTGCCTACGCGCGATGCCCGTCCTACTTGCTTGGCTAGGAGCACTATAACTCCCATAATTCCAGCCCGAACAACTGACGAGCTTGCTCCGGCAAACAAAACAAAAACAATAATTCCCACTGTAATTACCCAAAATGCTTTTTTGCGTGGAATATAGAGATGAATACACAAGGTAATTAAAATTGTCGCAATAATCGTAATATTATATCCAGAAATTGCCACAATATGCGTTACGCCAGTGCGTGAAAATAATTCATTCAACTCGCCTAATCCGCCGCGATATCCATAAAGAAGTCCGGCCATGAAACTGGCATATGGTTCATGCCATAATTTATTTATTCTTTCAGCCACGACTTGTTTTACTCCAAAAATTCCTTGTAAAAATCCGCTCCCATCTCCTTCTCCAACTTTCTTTATTTTTGCTTCCTGACAAATGACAAAAACTCCGTATCGGGCCAAATATTTATCATATCTAAAATCCTCTACCGGCTCCGATGTTCGCAAACTGCAAGTTAATTCTAACTTATCTCCATATTCGTATCTCGGGTAAAGTGTTGATTTAAAATAAACACGTCCGTTCACAGATTCATAATCTCTAGTCTTAAGTCTTGAATCTTTCGATTCTTGAACGTTTACAATGTATCTAACGCCGTCTAATCTAACGTCGGGTTCAGTCGTAACATATCCATGCAACATCTGTTGTTGTCCGGCATAATGTACAATATTTTTCTTTGAATCTTGTGGAATTGTAATTAGATACCTTGTAAATCCTAATAATAAAAATAAAATGCATAATAATAAAAAACGGAATAATTTATTCCGCCAGTATATTATTATAAAAAATAAAGAGATAAATAGAGATAAATAGAGATATAAAGAATCTATTTTGAAATCTACAACTGAAATAATCCCAACACCAATAAGAAAACAAAAGCAAAGTACAAAAAATACTTTGCTTTTCGAATTTATGATTGTCTTTATTCCCTCCATAAAAGATAGCACACGGATGACACGGATTTAACGGATTTTAATGGATCTTTTAAATTCATTATCAAAAATTTTTCTTTTAATTTGAGGTTTCTGCCCAAAGTTGAACAACAATCCGACTTCAATATTTGTAGCTTTGAGATAATTCACTAATTGATAAGAATGCTCTTCACATAAAGCATCATCTGCCTTTAACTCGATAATGACTAAATCATCGACAATCAGATCAGCATAATAATCTCCTATCTGTTGGCCATCATAATGTACTTTGATGGAGACTTGACGTTTTACAGACAATCCCAGCTTCACTAATTCCAAATACATGGCATTTTCATACACTTTCTCAAGAAAACCAAATCCTAAGGTGTTGTATACATTGTAGTATGCCTGAATTATTTTATTGGTTATTTCCTCGTGTTTCATATCCGTGTAAATCCGTTCAATCCGTGTCATCCGTGTGCTATTTTTAAACCACTATACTCACCAACTTGCCACTAATATAAATAACTTTCTTTGGTTTTCTTCCTTCAAGCCATTTTTGTACTTTTTCATCAGCCAAAGCTTTTTTCTTGGCTTCTTCTTCAGAAATTTCAGCATCAACTTCTAGATTCGCCCTTACTTTCCCGTTTATCTGTACAACCAAAGTAATTATATCGTCAATAATTTTTTCCTTATCATACTGTGGCCATGGTTCATAAATAATGCTTTTTTTATTTCCAAGTTTATTCCAAAGTTCTTCGGCCATGTGAGGAGCGAATGGGGACAATAATATAATTAATAATTGGTAATTGGTAATTGGTAATTTTTTTTGTTTGGAAAATAGATTTGTAAGTTCCATGAGCTTTGCAATGGCAGTATTAAAACTTAGATTTTCCAAGTCTTCGCTAACCTTCCTTATTACTTTATGTGTTTGTTTATCAGGTTCATCAATTTCCAATTTCCAATTTCCAATCTCTTCGTCTTTTATAACCTTATCTCGTAAATTCCATACGCGTTCTAAAAATCTCCTGATCCCACGCACACCTACATCATTCCACGGCTTGTCTTCTTCTAAAGGTCCTATAAACATTTCATACATTCGCATCGTGTCAGCGCCGTATTCATTTACAACATCTGTCGGATTGATGGCATTATTCCACCGCTTGCTCATCTTACGATTGTCTTTGCCAAGAATTAAACCCTGGTGTCTATGAACTTTGAATGGCTCGTCAAAATCTATATAGCCCGCATCATATAGCACTTTTGTAAAAAATCTAGAATATAACAAATGTCCATTTACATGCTCTGGTCCACCAAGATAAAAATCAACTGGCATCCATTTTTTCAACGCTTCAGGAGAAGCAAACTCTTTATAATTATATGGATCTAGATAACGATAATAATACCAGCTACTACACATAAATGTATCTAACGTATCTGGCTCACGCTTCCAGCCTTTGCCATACTTCTTTTCCACACCTTTTTGAAAATCTTTGGAATAATTGAGTGGTGGTTCACCAGTTGGTTTGAAATCTACATCGTCTGGTAAAATGACTGGAAGGTCTGATTCTGGGACAGGGTGCAGCTCTCCTTTTTCATCATAAAGCATTGGGATTGGCGCACCCCAAAATCTTTGGCGAGAGACAGACCAGTCACGTAGTTTGTATTGTACTTTTCTTTTACCAACATTATGTTCTTCCAACCACTGGATTATTTTTTCTTTGGCTTGCTTAGTTTCAAGACCAGTGAGAAAATCAGAATTAATCGCAACACCATCAAATGTAAAGCAGTCATTTCCCTTTTCAAACATTTCCCACACAAATGTAAAATTTGGCAAGTTGAAAAAATCACGAACCTTGTCAGCCTCCATCCACACCATGTTATGATTTTTGGTTTCCTTTTCATTTGGTATCTCTTGCTCCCCGTCTTTTAATTGTAATAATACTCCCTGGCCAATTGCATATCTATTTTCATCTTTATGTCGGGCAAAAAATGTATTGTGATTTTCAATGCCAATAGTATAAACAAATTCAATATTTTTAAACCCTGTTTCTTCTCGTGCTTCACGTAGCGCGGCTTTCTCGATACTCTCACCCTCATCTATTACACCAATAATGCCCGTGTGCCAACCAAATTTCTCCCAATCCAAACACAAATATTTATTTTCATCCCAATGTTTTAATAACGCATTTATGGTACGACGTGGCGGCGTGGTGGGCTTATCTTCTCGAAAGGCATCCTCACCTGATGTATTTGCATAAAAAAATGCAACAACAGGTTTAATAGGAATATGGTATTTCTTTGCAAACTCAAAATCCCGCTCATCATGTGCTGGTACAGCCATAATAGCTCCCGTACCATACGAAGCCAAAACATAATCAGCCACAAAAATAGGAATTTCTTCGTTATTAACTGGATTAATTGCCTTAATGCCCTGCAATTCCACACCAGTTTTTTCTTTTTGAATCTGTCTATCTAATTCTGTCTTTTTGCTTGTCTTCTTAATATATTTTTCAACTTCTTTCCAGTTTGTAATTTTGTCCTTTAACTTTTGAACATACTGGCCTTCAGGTGCTAGAACCATATACGTCGCACCAAAAAGAGTATCAGGACGAGTGGTAAATATATTAACTGTTGTAGTTGTTATATCGCTTTGTTTGTTGTATCGCTTTGCTTGTTCATTTTCAACATCTTGAACATCTACAACACTTACAACATTAAAGTTCACTTCCGCCCCTTCACTCTTCCCAATCCAATCTTTCTGTCTCTTCTTTGTCTCCTCTGGCCAATCTACCTTGTCTAGATCTTTCAAAAGACGTTCTGCATAATCAGTAATCTTTATATACCATTGTTCCATTTCTTTTTGAGACACCAAAGTATCACAACGTTCACAATGACCTTCTTTTACCTGATCATTCGCAAGTACAGTCTTGCATGAATCACACCAATTTACTGCTTGCATCTTGCGATAAGCCAAACCGCGTTTGTAAAATAATAAAAAGAACCATTGGGTCCATTTGTAATAATCCGGATTGTGCGCGCCCACTTCCCTATCCCAGTCCACTGAAATACCAAGCGATTTAATTTGACTACGAAAATTATTAATGGCATCGTCTGTACTCTTTCGTGGATGTACATTTGTCTTTATAGCATAATTTTCAGCGGGCAAACCAAAACTATCCCAACCAATTACTTGGAGGACTTTCTTTCCCTTCATGCGCTGATAGCGCGCGTAAATATCACACGCTGAATATACTTCGGCATGACCAACATGAAGACCACTGCCAGATGGATATGGCAATTGTGGCAAAATATAGAATTTATTATCTGGCGTGGCATCTTCGGGTGTTTTAAATAAACTTTGCTTTTCCCAATATTTCTGCCACTTCTTTTCTATTATTTTTGGATTATATTTTTTCATAAAAATGACTAGATGGAACACTGATTTAACAGATTTGAACACTTGTCCGCCTTTGGTGGAGATCATTTTTTATCAGTTTAATCAGTTAAATCTGCGTTCTATCTGAATAATAATAAAAGCTTAGGATTTAATTTTGGATTACCAACCACTGTATCTCTGTCTTCTCCATTCCACTCTTCACCATAACTATTAGTCCACTTTGCTCCAGCCTCGGTAGCAATAATATAAGGCGCTAAATTATCATGGTATTTACCAGTATTATTTACAAATGCATCTATCCTACCCGCAGCTAAATGACAAGCAGGCAACATAGTTCCATAATTGTGAATCCACAAGCCATTCCCTTCATTGCTTCTTTCCTGCCAATGCATATACCTTTCATAATCTTCTTCCTTGCAATAATCTCGCATACCGCCAGAAAAAATAAGATAACAATGTTCTATACTTTCCACATCACTTACTCTAATTTTTTTATCATTCAAATATGCCCCCTTTCCTTTCTGGGCAAAAAATAATTCATCATTTATAGCATCATAAACTGCACTCATATAAGGTTTACTATTTTTGGTAATCCCAATAAGAGTACACCATATAGCAATGTGTTTGACAAAATTTCTTGTTCCATCTATTGGATCTATCACCCATTTATATTCCGCGTTCTCATCTCCTTCCAAATCATGCTCTTCACCCATAATAGCGTGATCAGGATATTTTTCTTTTATTTTGGCGCGGATAAAAAACTCAACTTCCCTGTCGGCTTTGGTTACAAAATCCGACGCACTAACCTTATATTCACAGTCAACACCTTCTTCATAAAATCCTTTTGCTAGATAGCCAGCCTCTCTTATAATTTGTTTCAAGAATTTTTCCATATGTACTGGTATTAAGTAAACCAGAGAAAAGTGCTAAAATATGAGTATAAAGAGTTCACTTTTAAGACTCACATTTTAAGCCCTTTTCTATGTCACCTAATACTTATCCACACGAGGATACGTTTGGT
>Ga0210057_1003310_pt1 | contig 22314 bp, 29 predicted proteins | sample CryGeyCG2114_010_2_FD_183968 | JGI IMG/M metagenome (GOLD analysis project Ga0210057, IMG submission 183968) | Groundwater microbial communities from aquifer - Crystal Geyser CG10_big_fil_rev_8/21/14_0.10 (SPAdes) (version 2) | ecosystem: Environmental > Aquatic > Deep subsurface > Groundwater ...
AAAATCCTCAAGGAGCTAAAGAGATGCTATTCGCTAAATTAGATGATCTCTACGCTTCCATCATCCGTCAGGCTGGTTTTGTCTCTTTTGAAATAAAAGCGCATCAGATGATGAAAGAAGGCAAAACAATTGAGGAAATGTCTCAGGTTTATCTGAAAGATTTAAGAAAACAGCTTGGACCAGTACAGGTTGATGAGATCTATGCTTACGAATGGGCTTACATCCCGCATATCTTCCACTCACCGTTTTACTGCTATGCCTATGCTTTCGGCAATCTGTTGACATTAGCATTATATGAAATGTACAAAGAGGAAGGTGAATCATTTATGCATAAGATTGTGGAATTCTTAGCCGCCGGCGGTTCCGAAAGCCCGATTGATTTAACCAAGAAGATCGGTATTGACATCACTTCTGAAAAATTCTGGCAGAAAGGATTCCAAGTCATCGAAGAGATGATCAAGAAGATAGAATGAATTATTCTTTGAAATAACCGTTTGGATTAGTGAAATACTTGTTTAATACATCAGCAAGATTTACTTTAGAAGAATCAAAACGCCAAGACAGATCATCAATTTCAGTCTTAACTTGATCTAAAACTTCATATCTCATTACAGTACTTAAAGCTTCATAAATTTCTGTTTTAGGAATCATTTCAGCACCATGGAAAGAAACTTTCTCACCATAAACTTGGGCGTCTCTAGCTGTGTCTAAAGCTCTTCTAAACCTATCACTGATAGAAGATGTGGTCATTTCTCTTTGAACTATAGTAGTTATTGTTAATGGCGCCATAATTACTCCTAAATAGTGATTAATTTATAAATGTATCTATTAAAAAATAAGCTTTTTAAAATATAAATGTTATTAAGGCAAAAAGCAGACTAACTGATTATGACTAAATTCAAAGATTTATCAGCTTTAGTTTTATATGAAACTAGTTCTAGCAGAGAATCAACTTCAGTAATTTTCAACAGAAAAGGTCGAAAAGCCTTTATAGGTAACGAAGAGTTCAATTACGCTGTAAAATCACGAGAGGGATTGGTTGAAAACGGCATCATCAACGACAGGTTAGCAAGTCTGGTTCCTCTCCACATCGCTCAGATTGCGGTAGAGCATAAATTTTTCTACGATCAAAAAGAGTTTAACCTAGAGATACTGCTCCCTCATTATGATGGTGGAAAAGAATCAGGTTACAAAGTAGACTCTATGCACCAGGTAGCCGGAGAAAGCATCTTAGTTCTCAGAAAATATACAAAGTAAGTTCCCACCGGCTCTGTAGAAATGCTTTTCAAATATAGCATCATCAGGTCAAAACTCCTTCTGATTGATACATCTAGCTCGTCGCGAGGGGTCGCACCCATCAAAAAAGCAAAGACTTTTTTGGGGTGCCAGAAAAATCTTTGTTTTTCTGAGCACCTACGGGAACGCAGAGCAATCCATTATAACATTAAGAGTTTTGAAGATGCTAGTATTTGGTTTATAAGGTAATTCTACAGAGCCGTTCCTACCATAAAACTTAAGAACTAATCAACTCTATGAAAATTCCATGTTCTACCAGAAAATTATCAAGCCTCTATTGTTCAAGGCAGATCCAGAACTGGTACACGATCAATTTACTAAATTAGGCCATTTCTTAGGTAAATTCTCCTTGACAAGAAATCTAACTAAATTTTTCTTCGACTACAATCATCCTTCCTTAAAACAAACTATTGATGGGATAACTTATCGAAATCCAGTCGGTTTAGCTGCTGGTTTTGACAAGAACGCTGAATTGACCAAAATTATCCCTGCCATCGGTTTCGGTTTTGAAGAGATTGGCACGATAACCGGTGAAGCCTGTGCAGGTAATCCTAAACCAAGATTATGGCGGATTCCGGAAAAAAAATCGTTAAGAGTCTATTACGGCTTAAAAAATGAAGGCTGTGAAGCCATCGCTAAGCGTTTAGAAAGAACAAAAAACCCTTTGGGTATTAGCATCGGCAAGACCAATTCACGTGAAACCGTCGATATTACAAATGGTATCGATGATTACTGTAAAGCTTTCCGGATCATGGAACCTTTGGCAGATTACCTTACTGTAAACATCTCCTGCCCTAATGCCTTTGGCGGTGAACCTTTTAATGAAGCTGATAAATTAGATCTTTTGTTAACTAAGATCGACGAAATAAAAACTAACAAACCAATCTATCTCAAATTTTCTCCAGATATGGAAACAGCTCAGATAGATGCTATCTTAGCAGTTGTCAGAAAGCACAATGTGCAAGGTTTCATCATCAGCAACTTAACAAAAAAAGATGGCCAGCAAGGCGGTTTAAGCGGGCTACCGGTCAAGAATCTCTCTACCACTATGATTCGCTATGTCTATCAAAAAACTCAAGGTAAATATACCCTTATCGGCTGTGGAGGAATTTTTAACGGTCAAGATGCTTACGAAAAAATTAAAGCCGGTGCTTCACTGGTGCAACTGATTACCGGAATGATTTATGGTGGTCCGACAACGATAAAAAGGATCAATAAGGAGCTGGTTTTATTATTGCAGAAAGAGGGTTACAAGAATATCAGTGAAGCGATTGGAAAAGAAGATTGAATTTATTTCTCTAAATTAACTCCTTGCACCGGAACATAGATTGTGCCATTATATTTAAACGGTTTTTTCTCATCTAAAGCGGTTACGACATCTGCGCCAACTTTAGTCTCTAGATACTCTCGTGCCGGTAATTTTTTAGCAATACCGATTAAATTATGATGGCCGTTATTGTAGACACATGAACCAAAAGTACTACTATATATTCCCGATATTCCCAAAAAATTAAAACCAGGTTGATTAAACAATAATCCTAAAAAATCAAGTTTTTTCCCATAAACCCCATCACTATCCCTGTTTTTGTTAGATTCGTTCAACAAATTAATATAATCTCCTAACAATCCTTTGTCACCTTCCGTTATAAATTCCCAAAATTCATCTTTAACTTTTTTATATCTTGCACCTAATTCATAAACACCCTCTTGAGAATAAGCTAACTTAAGAAGAAATTCCCGATCGATAAAAAAACCTCCTTTTTTCACTGCTTCGTACTGTTCAGCGGATATTGAAAATGTTTCATCACCATGTTTTATTACTTTAGCTGGGGATACAGAATTAACAATTTCCCTGACAACTGCATTAGAATAAAGTCCGACAACGCCACCTTCTTCTGAAAATATCATAATATCACTTACATTAAAATCTCTAGATCTAAGATTGTTTCTATCTTGTTGATATTCATTATGTAATCTTTCATAAATCAACTGTTTGATGCTCATCGGTGTTCTTTTGACATCAACAATTTCTCCTGTATCATTCTTACCACTAAGCATTCGGGGAATGACCTCAGCTAATTTTCCGCTAAATATTTGTAAGCGAGAAGGAGAATTTTTTACTGGTTCCTGAAATATTTCTGTTTTTATCATAGAATTAAAAATATTAAATTAAAAAATTAACCGCAATTACAATTGCCACCGCAACCGCCTTCTTCATCTTCTCCTTCATCTTCAGCGCTGCAACATTCTCCTTTTTCACCATCTGTGTCGCAACAGCCGCCTTCATGAGCTTCCATCTCTTTCAGATCTTCTTCCAGATTGATGCCGACTACTTTAATTTTGAATGTTAACTCTTTACCAGCTAACGGATGATTCATATCTAAGGTTACTTCGTTGTCATCAACTTTAGTAACTCTGGCCGGAATTTGCTGTCCAGTCGGTAAACCAACTCCTAAGACCATGCCTTCTTTAGTTTCTGGTGGCACTTTATCTTTAGGAACTTTTTGGATCATCTGTTCATTAGGTTCACCATAAGCTTCTTCCGCTTTAAGCGTGAATTCTTTCTCTTCTCCTTCCTTCATGCCCAGAACTGCTTTCTCAAAACCAGGAACTACATGCTGTGCTCCTACTTCGAAAACTAAAGGTCTACCATGCTCTTTTGAGGCATCGAAAACTGTACCATCGGCAAATTTGCCTTCGTATTCTACTCTTACTTTATCTCCATCTTTAACTGTCATTTTATATTTAACCTCGACTTTACGTTTTAACTTCAACTAGACTAATTCTTTATAAAATTATCTCAATAATATATAGATCTAACCACCACATTTTTATACTTAAAATACATCCCAACTGCTATGCTAAAAGTAGGTCATCGTGGTGCTAAGGGACACGCTGTAGAAAATTCCCTAGAGGCTTTCAGAAAAGGAAAAAAATTAGGTGCAGATTACATTGAACTGGATGTCAGGAAAACTAAAGATGATGAATTAGTTGTAATGCACAATGCTAACCTTAAGATCTGTGGCAGTAAAGCTAAAGTAAGAAAACTTACCTTAAAACAGCTTAAGCAATATAGATTACCCAACAAGCAAAAGATCCCAACTCTAGCTGAAGCATTGGATGTCATCGACAAAGCCTTCATTGAAATTAAAGTTAAAGGAATCGAAGAGAAAGTTATAGCGATCATCAAAGAAAAGAAGATGTTAAGAAAAGTAGTCATTATCAGCGCCAGAGCGGGAGTGGTAAAAAAGATCAAAGAGTTATCTAAAATAAAAACGGGAAGATTAATTTTCAAAAGAGTAACTAGAGACAGTGAAATGATCAGAAGAGCCTTGAATGAGAATGCTGATTACGTCTGCCCGCCATTTAGCAAGGTTGATGCTGAATTTGTAAAAAAGGCGCATGAAAATGGTCTAAAAGTTTTCACCTGGACTCTCAATAAACCGAAAAAGATAAAACTGGCAAAAGAATACAAGGTTGATGCTATCGGCAGTGATTATCCTGATAGACTATAAAAAAAGAGGTGAAAAGAAATGGTAAATTATTTAGCAGTATTAGTTGCAGGATTGGCAGCTATGATCTTAGGAGCATTTTGGTATTCTCCCGTGATCTTTGGTAAAGCCTGGATGAAACTTAGCGGCATGAAGATGCCTAGCAAGAAACCAGATAAGAAGATGATGACTAAGTCTTATATTCTCGGTCTACTTAGTCAGCTGGTAAAGGCTTATGTTCTAGCGTACATGATGGAGTTGCTAGGCTTAGTTACAATAAATGGCGGCTTAATGACGGCTTTCTTGGCTTGGTTAGGTTTCATCGCAACGATCAGTTTAGGTAGTGTGCTCTGGGAAGGAAAATCTTGGGGTTTGTGGTTCCTTAATAACACCTACAACTTGGTTGCTTTGCTTCTGATGGGTCTTATCCTAGGAGCTTGGATCTAAATTTTTTTCATTTTTTTCTTTCCAAAATCACAACATTCTTAAATCTCCACTTCTTCCTTGATGATATGAAAAAGATGGTGAAGATCTGTCCGGCCTGTGGCTCGACTAATGTAACTCTACCTCCCTCTGCCTTAGACATCAAGATGACTAAGCAGGATTACTGTGCAGATTGTGAATTCTGGGGTAACTTTCCTGAAGTTGAATCTACGGCAGTGGAAAAATTTGCCAGGGATTTGAATAAGAAGAAATAAGTAGGCAGTTAAAAATAATTAACTGCATTACCGATTTCTTTAAATACAAAATTAGTAATGTTATCTTTTTATGAGACACATAATTTCTTTAAAAGAGGTTTCCCGTCAGGATATTCTCGACATCTTAAGAATTGCTCAACGACTGAAAGCTAGAAAAAAAGCTGGTGAACTAACACCTTACCTGAAAAACAAAACCTTAATCATGTTTTTTCAGAAAACTTCTACCAGAACCAGATTATCATTTGAGACAGCGATGACCGATCTAGGTGGTCATTCTATTTTTCTTGATTCTAGAACAACCCAATTTTCTTTGACTGATTTTAGAGATGAAATCCAAGCTGTGATGCGTTTTGGCGATGTGTTGATGTTTAGAGCTAAGAAAGCGCAGGATGTACTTACTGCTGCTTCATTTAACCAAATACCAGTAATTGATGCTTGCTCTGAGAAATATCACCCTGCTCAGGCTTTAGCTGATCTGTTAACGATGAGTGAAAAAGCTGGAGGATTAGAGAACATCAATAAGGTAGCCTGGTTAGGAGTGGAGAACAATGTTAGCAACACCTTGATGCTGGCTTGCGCTAAATTAGGTATTAAATTTGCTATCGCTGCTGCTGAAGTAGATAAGGATTCAATAGATGAAGAATTGAACCAGATGGCTTCACCGATGACGATGAGAACACAAAACCTGCAGGAAGCCTTAAGTGGTGCTGATTTTGTGCATACGGATACTTGGATGAACATGGAATTTTTTGATGAAGGTAAGGTTAAACCAGAATTCCAACAGGAATATGAAAGACGTAAAGCCTTATTCTTGCCTTACCAGCTGAATGCTCAAGTGATAGATACTTACTGCCCTAATGCCCAGATTATGCACTGCATGCCTTTGCATATCGGTTATGAGATATCTCGTGATGCGGTGGATCATCCTAACTCAGTAATCTTTGATCAGGCTGAAAATAGGTTGCATATCCAGAAGGCGATGATCATGTGGTTATTAGGTAAAGATGTGGTTTAGGGGTTTTATTTTTTTAATCCCAAAAGATTTTTATACTTTCAAAATTTAAAAATTAGGTGGCATTAATCTATAAGACTAAAAATTTTATTTTAGAATCACATGAAAAACCTGAAATTGACAGGTTAGAAGGTGGACATGTCAAAATTTCTCCAAAAGTAGATGTAGAAGACAGGAGCAAACTAACACCGAAGCAAGCGATTGAATTGATGAGATTTAGCATTATTTCTGGCGAAGCTATTAAAAGAGCAATGAAAAAAATAGGGATAGATATTGGAAGAATAAATTATCAAGAAAATGGTAACTGGAAACCTCATCTTCATATTCACCTTTATTGCAGAGCAAAAAATGCTGTAATGCAAAAGTATGGCGATCCAATAAAACCTGGACATAAAGGAAAATATAAACCACTTAACAAGGAAGATATCCAAAGAATAAAAGAAGAAATTGATAATTTATTCAAACTTAAAAAATATTCAGATTATATTTGGAATCTTTAATTTTTTGGCTGCCATTGATAGACATAATCATGGTGGTCATAGTAATAGATTTCAATTAGCTCTTTTGCATGATCAATCTTAAAGATTAAGACATAATGTTTGTCGATATGAACCCTGTTAAATCCTTGTAGTGGTTTTCTTAAAAATTTATAACCAAATGGATTTGTTTTTATCTCTTGGATTTTCTTACTGATAATCGTTAATTGTTGAGGATTTTTCTTAGCTAGTTTCTTAAATATTTTATCAGCTTCCTCTTTTACATCTAAATTATACATACTGATTCCCTCAGTTTAGACCATATCTCTTTGCAAAATCATCCACTCTGATACTTTTCTGTTTTCCAATTTCCTGCATCTTCTTAATAAAATCAGGTCTTAACTCAGGTTCATTTTCAAATTCTATATATTCAGTAACTACAAACTTGATCGCTTCCCCCTTGTCTTTAAGTCCAAATTTAGCTTTCACAATATTCAAGACACGGTTTGTATTATTATCCAATTCAACTAATGCTTGTACCAATTATTTCACCTAAGTCCAAATTAGTTTAACTTATATTTAAATGTTTTGTGGATTTATTTTGGTTTAGGAAGGAATCATCATTTCTTCTTCTTCAATTCTTTGTCTCTTCTCTTCCTTTCATTATAAGTCATCAATTCCGGATCTTCCGGATCAAGAATCTCTTTCATCTGATACTTATAGGCAATAGCTAAGACATGCGGTAAACCTCTAAAGACAGCTATCTTATGACCTTCCTGCATGGCCTCTACTATAGCTAACCCTTTTTCCAGATCATACCTTTTTTCACGTTCATAAATTGTAGTTTCTTCATATTCTCTTTGAAAAACATTTTTTATATTTGGTAACTGCCTGCGATACAAATTATTGTAGTTATAAGAACCAGACTTAACATATTCCTTGATAAAATGACCCGCTACCAGTCCTCCGGCACCGATAAAAATAATAGCTTCAAGATCCATAAAAAAACTCAACAGAAAATGATTTTTAAAATTTATTTACAAAAAGCTGTTCAAGCTCAAATTTACTAAATTCTCCTTAGCTTGCAGTTCCTTGAAAGCCGGTTCTAACTGCAAGAATAGTTTGTTGTTATAAGAACTCCTTTGTAAGGGGACACCTTTTAAGATTAAATTGGAAACACAGTCAGGAACAATAGACTTAGGTAAGTTTGCCCTGACAGCAATCTCATCAAAGCTCAACGGCGTCTCTTCAGTATAAAGAACTAAGAAAATTTTCTTTTCAGTATGATCCAGCGGTGAGACAGAAATTTTCTCTGGACTGCTCATCTGCATCTGATCCAGACGCATTGACAACTTATCAACCTTTACTTCCAGCTGATGCAGAAAATCAAACAAGGCTTGTATCTCAGAACTATTCTCATTAATTGACGACAAATGCTCTTCCAGAGCCGTTCTGATCTGCTCAAATTCTAGTCTCATAGTTACCACTAAACTTTTTTGATTCTACCACACCCCTGTTTGTAAATGATTATTTTACGCTTTATATAGATTTAGCTTCACTGAAAAATGGTTATTGAAATATAGGTTGATTTTTACTTAAATCAAACAAAAAACTATTAAAAGCCTAACTAATTATTAACATTATGTCCATCCGCTCTAAGAAAGATCTGGAATTAGAATTATCTAAGTTAAAGTCATTTGAAAATCCTTCTATGGAACTAGAGCAGTATGCTACACCAGCGCATATCGCTGCCGAATGGATCTGGAACATGGCGATGAAAGGGGAAGTTGCTGGAAAGATTATCCTTGATGCCGCCTGCGGTCCCGGTATCTTAGGATTAGGATTACTGTTAATGGGTGCAAAAAAAATTTATTTCTTAGATAAAGATGAGAAAATAATGCAGACCTGCCTGGAAAACTATAATCGACTTAGAGAAGAATATGAGGTTGGTGAAGCAGAATTCATTATTGAAGATGTTAAGATGTTTGATGAAGAAGTAGATATTGTTGTAGAAAATCCTCCTTTTGGTACGAAAGATGAACATGCTGACAAAGTTTTCTTAGAAACCGCCTTTAGAGTCAGCAAGATTGTTTACAGTATGCATAAATGGTCTACGAAAAAATTCGTGGAAGCGATCAGCAAAGATCATAAGTTTACGATAACAGATAACTGGCGTTATGAGTTTCCCATTAAGGCACAATTTGCTTTTCATAAAAAGCCAGTAAGTAATGTTGATGTGGGGTTATGGCGGTTGCAAGCTCAGTAATCAAGCTTTGTCATCACTAACAATCCTATAAGAATCATATTGAACATCATAACCTAGTTTTCCTGCAGTTAAGTCAATTAAAATTAATTTTCCAGAATTACGGTCTAATCTAGCTGCTACAGCATGGTGTTCATCTAATTGAAATTTGAACCCATTAATTTTCCCTTCTGTACCTTTATCAATATTTACCTTGTAAGAAAGGTTACCAGCTAATCTCTCCATCGTAACTTGCAATACTGCTAACTCACCACAAACACCTTCCCTATCATAATAAACATCCAAGGCACCTCTTATTTGTGTTCTTATTTTCCTTTTCTCTTCTCCATATTGACAATTATCAGTGATCCAATCAAAAATGACTCTACTTTTTTCTTCTTCTGAGTTTAATTCAGCAGTTAATTTTCTTACTTGCTCTTCTATCTTATCATCATAAGTAAAAGGAGAACCTGTTCGTTGCACTAGCGCTTTAACATAATCTGTTTTCTCTAAGTTAATAAAAGAGCTATAACGAGTATGACCGTAAACAACTGGTTTAAAGGATTTTAAAGGTAACTCCTTCCCCAAGTAGTCATCTAAACCAACCACTAGATGTAAGAGATTCAAACGATAATTAGCATCATTACCTTCCAAACTCTTTTCTGCTTCCCATTCTATGAAACTAAGCAATTTTTGTAAATTATCCGGTAATCGATCGGGATTTTTATCCCTCAAAACTAACTGGATATAATCTCCTTCAGCAAAACTGCTTAATGTTAGTAAAGGAGCAGATTTAATCACACCAACACCTAATGCTGATAATCTTTGATCTAAACTTTCCTCTGGTTCTTTTGCTTGTTCATCATCTCCAGAATTAAAATCTCTACCAGCTGCGACAAAAACATCTAATCCTAATTCCTTAGTTTTCTCAACCTTAGCAAAGAATTGGTCATGATCTCCAAAATTAAGAGTTGAAGCTGTTGCCAGCAGCACTTCCAGCTCTCCTTTCCTAGTTGCAAAAATTGAAACTTCGCTAGGAAGGATAAAACCAAGATATTTTCCAATTAAATCCTCTTCAGTTTCGAAACCAAATAAATTCATGAACATCCCAGAATCAACTTTATTTAAAAACCTAACGACAAGATTATAAAATAAACCATAAATTCTCATTAAATGCTTAACAAACATCATTCCTATAATCAAGGACCATTACCGAAAGGCTGTCAGTATTGTGTAATCGGTAGCAAACTAGTTGTTTTTATCACTGGTGTTTGTCCGAGAAGTTGTAATTTCTGTCCAGTTTCCGATGAAAAGTATCAGCAGGATAAAACCTTTGCCAATGAACGGCAAGTAAAGACAGATAAAGATCTGATCAAAGAAGCTAAACTGATGCAGGCTAAAGGTGCTGGTATAACTGGCGGTGATCCCTTAAGTAGACTTGACAGAACTATTAAGACTATTAAATTATTCAAGGAGAAATTCGGTCATAAATTCCATATCCATCTTTACACTTCTTTAAACTTAGTCAATGAAGAGACCTTAAAGAAACTCCATGAAGCCGGTTTAGATGAAATCCGTTTCCATCTTGATTTAGAAAGGAAAGATCTTTGGGAGAGATTAAAGTTAGCTAAAAAATTCTCTTGGGACGTCGGTGTGGAGGTTCCATTATTGATTGATAAAAAAAATATTCTTGAAGAAATGATAGATTTCATCCATGACAAAATTGATTTTGTTAATCTTAACGAGTTAGAGGTTGCTGATAATAATCAATCGAAATTATTGGAATCAGGAGCTGAAACCAAGGACCAGTTGAGCTATGCCGTCAAAGGGTCATTGGAACTAGGCTTAGAATTGATGGAATACGCTAAGAAATATGATCTTCCTGTCCATCTCTGCACAGCAAAATTGAAAGATGCTACTCAATTGTCTGAACGAATTAAGAGAGAAGCAGAAGGGATGAAAAAATCTTTTGATATTGTTGATGAAGAAGGTATGCTGATCAGAGGAGCATTATACCATTACCATTTAAAACCAGATTTTGGTTATCGAGAGAAATTAAGCAAAGTAGACAAGGAAATTTATATCAAGAAACTAGAACCTTTCTATGCAAGGATCAAGAAAAAATTTAAGCTAAATGATGACGAAATCTTTTTAGATAAAGAAAAACCAAGGATTCTTATCTCTAAAAAATTAGTTAAGAAGAAAAAATCTTACTTCTTAGAAATCGGTTTGATCCCAGCTATCGTCATCGAATATCCTACTGCTGATCAGTTAGAGATTGAGGTTGAATTTTTGGAATAAACCCCTCAACCATTATTCTTCATTAACATAATTCTTATAAAGCAATAATTTACTATAACTATATCAAAAGGGGTGAATCATGGATGTCTCAGACTATGAGCTTAGAGAAGCTCAAGCCGTAAAAGCGATAAAATCTAACATTTCTGCCAAATTTAAAGACCGTATGATGCAAGACGGTTTCATTGAAGTTTATAAAAATCCCCTCATTCCTTATTATGAATTTTCTACCACTGATGGTGTAGGCAGTAAAGTTTTGTTAGCATCTTTAATGCATAAGTATGATACTGTCGGTATTGATTTAGTAGCGATGAACGCTAATGATGCTGCAGTTTACGGGCAGGTTTTTCCTTCTTTATTTATGAATTATCTAGCTTGTCAAGCAGAGATTGAAGGAGAGATTGCTGGCCAGATCATCAGCGGTATCATCAAGGGATTGGAAGAATGTGATATTACTGCAATCATCCCTAACGCCCCCAGAATAAATTTAGGCAAAGGCGAAACTGCTTCTTTACCGGACTTAGTTTCCGGACCAAGAGCTGGCTACAGTTTTGACATTTCTGGTTCAATGACCGGTTACATCAAAGAGCTTAAAGAGGTGAAACCACAATCAGGCCAGATCATTATCGGCTTTAGAAGTTCCGGACCACACAGTAATGGGTATACAGCTTTAAGGACCAAACTTCTCCGAGCAGATATGGAAGAACGAGCTGAGTTCCAGCAACAATATCAGGGCAAATTCTTATTGAGTGACAAGCCTTTCCCTAACGATGAAAAAACTTTGGGAGAAATCTTATTGACACCGACAAAAATTTATCTTAAAGCCATGGTGGCTATCACAAAAGAATTACCTCATATTTTCGGTGTCAACATCACCGGTTATGGCTTGCATAACTTCAACCGCTACGGAGCAGGCATAAGATATGTTATCAATCAGCCCTTTACCCCGCAACCGATATTTAAGTTGATGCAAGAAGAATCTGGTTATGGTACTAAAAAGATGTACACGAAATTCAATATGGGATTAGGTTTTGCCCTCATCTGTAATCAGGAAGAAGAAGGAAGAATTTTAGAGATTGCTCAAGAGCAAGGTATCGCAGCAAAAGTAATCGGCAGAATAGAAGCGGCTGAAGAAGTGTGTACTTTACTGATAAAGGATAATGAAACTATCCTTTTCCGAGGTTACTAAGATGTGCGGCATCATCGGTATAATTGGCACCAAACCTGTCGCTGATGAAATTTATTTGGGTTTACTCTGCTTACAACATCGCGGTCAGGATTCTGCTGGCATCGCTACTTTTAACGAAAAATTGCATCTGCTGAAAGGGAAAGGTTTAGCTTTAGAAGTTTTTAATGCAGAAAATATCAAAGAATTTTCCGGTAATCTTGGTATTGGTCATACTCGTTACCCCACCATCGGTTCTGATGTTCATACAGATTCACAACCTTTGGTTACAGAAAATTTTGCCATCGCTCATAATGGTAGTCTAACTAATTATCCTCAATTAAAGAAAGAATTTGCTGAAAAAGGAAATCCTCTTACTTCTACTTGCGATACAGAAGCCATCTTAAGATTGCTGGAAGAAGACAAAGAGATCGACATCTTTGAATCAGTAGGCAGGATCATGGAAAAAATTGAAGGTTCTTATTCTATTGTTGCCATGAACAAGAACGGCTTGATCGCTTTCCGTGATCCACAAGGCATAAGACCATTAGTTTTAGGTAGGAGAGAAGATAATTATATCGTCTGTTCAGAGACTTGCGTTCTGCAATCTTTAGGTTATGAACATATCCGCAACATCGCTCCCGGTGAAATTATTTTTATTAACAAGAGATTAAAAGTTGCCTCTAAAGTTCTTAAACATGAAAAACCAAGCCATTGTATGTTTGAATGGGTCTATTTTTCAAGAGCAGATTCGGAGATCGAAAAACAATCGGTCTATGAGACCAGATTAGAATTAGGAAAAAGGTTAGCGCGAAAATTTGACAAGAAAGTTGATGTGGTCATTCCCGTTCCCGATTCCGGAAGAACGGCAGCTATTGCTTTCGCCGAGGAATTAGGTGTACCATATCGAGAAGGGATGATCAAGAATAGGTATATCGGTAGAACTTTCATCATGGAAACCCAGAAGAAACGTGATTCTCTGGTTAATCTTAAATTAAATCCTATCGAATCATCACTGCATGACCTAAGAGTAGCGGTCATCGATGATAGTATCGTTAGGGGAACAACTTCCCGAAGGATTGTGCAGGTCTTGAGAAATGCTAAAGCGAAAGAGATCCATATGGTTTCTACTTGTCCGCCGATCATGCACCCTTGTTTCTATGGTGTAGATATGTCTACTAGAGGTGAATTGATCGCTTCTAGCAAAGCGGTGGAAGATATTTGTCGTTATATCGGCGCTGATTCCTTGACTTATTGTACGATGGAAGATCTTTACAGTTCTATCCGCAAGGAAAACTTATGCACAGCTTGCCTTACAGGAAAATACCCCACTAAGATTGATTCAGCTGCCTTAGCCCAGCAAAGATCAGCAGAACGATTACAGCAAAACAAATTAAGGATCGCTGTCTTGGGTTCAGGTGGTAGAGAACATGCTTTAGTCTGGAAGATAAAACAAAGTCCGGTCGTGGAGAAAGTGTATTGCTTACCAGGTAATGCTGGCACCGAAGAGATTGCTGAGAATGCTGACCCGGAAGACTTGATTGAATTTGTGCAAAAAAATAATATCGACTTAACTGTTGTCGGCCCAGAGATTCCTTTAGCAGAAGGTATCGTGGATGAGTTTCAGAAGAAAGGATTAAAAATTTTCGGTCCAGATAAAAAAGGGGCACAGCTGGAAAGCAGCAAGATCTTCGCTAAAGAATTCATGGAAAAATACGACCTCCCTACTGCAAGATGTAAAACTTTCGGTGATTATTTTTCCGCTCTTGATTATCTTAAAACACAGAATTATCCTTTAGTCATTAAGGCAGATGGTTTAGCTGCCGGTAAAGGAGTCATTATCGCTAACAATGAATTGGAAGCTAAACTAGCTTTAGAGAAACTGATGCTGGACAAGGATTTTGGAGAAGCCGGCAGTAAAGTTATCATCGAAGAATTTCTGGAAGGGGAAGAATTGTCTTACATGATCATCATGGACGGTACACATTATCAGGAATTGGCTTCCTCACAGGACCATAAAAGAATTTTTAATAATGATCAAGGTCTCAACACGGGAGGCATGGGTGCATATTCTCCTGCTCCTTTGATGAATGGCAAAGAAACTGAGATCAAAGCCAGAATTTTAGAACCATTACTGCAAGCTCTCAAGCAGGAAGGTATCAACTATCAAGGTGTCCTGTACTTAGGCTTGATGTATACTAATGAAGGATTCAAGATTTTAGAATTCAATTGCCGTTTCGGTGATCCGGAATGTCAGGTAATTTTGCCACGGCTAAAAACTGATTTCGTGGAATTATTGCATGCAGTGGTGGAAGGCAACCTGCAAGCCTTGAAATTGGAATGGTCTCCGCAATCCTGCGTCGGTGTAGTATTAGCTTCACAAGGTTATCCGGAACATTATGAAAAAGGTAAGCTGATCAATGGCTTAGAGCAGGTCAATGGTTTAGTTTTCCATTCCGGCACAAAAAAAGTTAACGATAACTTTTTAACTGCTGGTGGCAGAGTTTTATCTATCGTCAAATTAGCCGATTCACTGGAAGAAGCGATCAAGGAATGTTATGTTGAAGTAGGCAAAGTTTATTTTCCTGGTATGCATTTCCGCACCGATATCGGCCAGAAAGCGTTAAGATGGATAAAACTGAATTAAGAAATGAAATGCGGACAAAACGCAATAGTTTAGGCTGGGCTGAGATCTCTCATTATAGTAAAAATATTTGTGATAAAGTTCAGGGGTTAACTGAATTTCAGAACGCTAAAAGGGTGATGATCTACCTGCCGTTTAGAAATGAAGTTGATACTGGTTATCTAATTTCTTCTGATAAACAATATGCTCTGCCGGTCATTGATAATGATCGGTTGCTGATTTGTGAATATTCTCAGGATCTAATCAAAAATAAATACGGGATTTTTGAACCGAGAGACAGGAAAGAAGTTCCAGTAGATTTAATAATCATTCCGGGTCTGGCTTTTGATATGGCGAGGAACAGATTAGGTTATGGAAAAGGACATTATGACCGTTTATTATCAGAGATGAAAGTTCCGACAGTTGCTTTAGCTTATGATTTCCAGATTGTAGATCAATTACCTGCGGAAGAACATGACATCAAGATGGATAAGATCGTTACGGAGAAAAGGATAATATGATTATAGATGGCAGAAAATTAGCAGCAGAGATCAAGATGGAGCTGAAAGAAAAAGTTAAATCTCTTTCCAGAAAACCGGGTTTGGCTGTCATCCGTGTCGGTGAAGATCCGGCTTCCCAAGTCTATGTTAATATTAAAACCAAGACCTGTGAAGAATTAGGTTTCCATTCCGAAGTCATCGTTTTGGATGAAAAAATTTCTGAAGATGAATTGCTAAAATTGATCGAACATTTCAACCAGCGTGCTAACATTGATGGTATCTTGGTACAATTACCTTTACCGAAACATATCTCAGAACAGAAAGTTATCATGGCCATTTCTCCTAATAAGGATGTTGATGGTTTCCATCCCTTAAGCAAGTTCATTCCCTGCACTCCTAAAGGGATTATTCAATTGATTGAATCTGTAACTGAGATCAAAGGCCAGCATGCCGTCGTAGTCGGCAGAAGCAACATCGTCGGCAAACCAGTAGCAAAATTATTGTTAAATAAGAACGCTACTGTTACTGTCTGCCATTCCCAGACTAAAGACCTAGAATCTCATACTAAGCAAGCAGACATCCTAGTAGCAGCTGTGGGTAAAAGTTTGTTAATAACAGCGGAGATGGTCAAACCGGGAGCGGTAGTTATTGATGTTGGAGTAAACCGCCAAGATAAGAAGCTGATCGGCGATGTCGATTTTTCCACGGTCAAAGAGAAGGCTGCCTTTATCAGCCCGGTTCCTGGCGGTGTAGGACCGATGACCGTAGCTTGTTTGATGCAGAACACTTTTGAAAGTTTTCTAAATTCAACGAAATGAATAGGTAAAAAGCAAAATATTTATAATTACGATTTAACTAAAAATTATATGTCACCTTTACTGCAACCGAGTAGATTAGATTCAGAGTTTGGATACAGAGTAGAACTCAATGGGGATCATTATATCGCTGGCGCAAGCAGCTGCCATCAGATTTCTGGAGCGATATTTGGTGATCTATCATTAGAGAAATTGGGTACAAGAGATGTCCGTATCTGGAAACCGAGATTAACAAATCCTTTTGCCAGTGAGAAGAGAACTGAAGAAACAAGAAATCTGGAATTATACCTAGAAAATATGATGCTTGCTCATTCTGTTTGTACATACTACCCTCAAGTTGGTCTAGCTCGTTTTACTGATAGATTAGAAAAGAAGATTCAGGAAGAATATGAAGCAAGAATAGAAAGGGCTGATTTAATCAAATTATTTGGCGCGATTCATCAACATTATCTCGACTATTTCTAAGATAATTTCAGCTTAGTAAAATTGCTTTTTAAATACTAGCATCATCAGGTCAAAACTCATTCCTTTTAAGACATCCAGCTCGTTGCGAGGGGTCGCACCCTCCGGGAACGCAGAGCAATCCCTTGTCATAGCAGGAGTTTTGAAGATGCTAGTATTCGGTTTCTAAGGTAATTCTACAGAGCCATTATTTCCGAAACACTTTTATAATTTCCTGCTTGCCTAATTCTATGAAAATCGCTGTCTTAGCTTCTACGAATGGCACAGATCTGCAAGGCCTGATTGATAATTTCATCAAGATTGAGGTGGTTATTTGTAATAAACGCTGTCTAGCTTTAGATCGGGCGAAAGTCAATAAGATTCAAGCTATTTATCATCCTGCTACAGAAGAAACTAGAGAAGAATATGATCAGAAGCTGGCTCAGCATCTGGAAGGCATGGATTTGATTTTATTGATCGGCTGGATGCGGATCTTGTCACCTTGGTTTGTGCAGAAATTTCAAGGCAAGATCGTTAATGTCCATCCTTCCTTATTACCTGCTTTCGCTGGCGGCATGGACAAGAATGTGCATCAGGATGTTCTTGATCATGGCTGTAAGGTTTCCGGTTGTACAGTTCATCTAGTGGATGAAACTATAGATGGTGGGAAGATTTTAATTCAACGGGCGGTCAAAGTTGATGATTTTGAGACAGTTGATTCCTTGAAAGCGAAAGTTCAGCAAGAAGAAGTTCTGGGATTGTTAGAACTTATTAAGGATTGGCAGAAGTAGACCATCTTCCTGATGTCAGGAAAATGGTTTTAACATTTTGTTGAGGTTAACAAAACGATAAAAATCGAAAGTCTTCCGATTTTCTTTAGTAAATCCATTTAAAACCTTAATTCAAGTTTTTCTTCATGAAAAAAGAATTGATCTTGGAATTAAAAAATAAGTTTGAAGAATCGGCTTATCAAGAAGCTGAGTTAGAATACTGGTTTGCCCGTGATTTGTGCCAGCTGCTTGGTTATAACAAATGGGAAAACTTTCAAAAAGTTATTGAAAAGGCAAAAATTGCTTGTTTAAAGTCTAAGCAAAAGATGGAAGACCATTTCGTTGACGCCAACAAAATGGTTCAACTCGGTTCCGGCAGCAGTAGAGAGATCGACGATTTCCTGCTTACCCGTTATGCCTGCTACCTTATCGCGCAGAACGGAGATCCTCGTAAGGTAACGATTGCTTTCGCCCAAAGTTATTTTGCTTTGCAAACGAGGAAGCAAGAATTATTAGAATCTAGGATTGCCTTGAATGAACGGTTATTTGCTAGAGATAAATTAAGTTCCACAGAGAAAGAGCTTTCTAAGACTGTCTTTGAACATGGAGTAGATGGCCAAGGATTCGGGAGAATCCGGAGTAAAGGAGATTCCGCCTTGTTTGGTGGCAATAATACATTACAGATGAAAAAGAAATTGTCTATTCCTGATAAACGGGCTTTAGCAGATTTTTTACCCACCATTACCATTAAAGCTAAAGACTTAGCTGCTGAAATCAGTAATTTCAATATCAAGAAGAAAGATTTCCAAGGTGAATATCGGATCAGCAAGGAACACGTCAAGAATAATCAGGATGTACGGGAATTGCTGGGCAAAAGCGGTATCGTTCCGGAGAAATTACCGCGGGAAGAAGATATCAGAAAGCTTAAAGAGAAGGTTAAGAGAGAAGTTTTAGAGTGATTGTTATTTTATTTCTTTCATGATTATCTGGTTTCTTGCTTTCTTGAAATTAATTTCAAAGTTATCAAAAACTCCCCGAATACCTAAAACTATCCCTTCAGTATCTACATCATCAGCGGGGGTTATCAGAACAGGAATATTGATTAGCACATTCTGTCTTTCAGCCCTGCCTAAGAACTTGATGTTAGCATTAGTACAGATAACTTCAGTTGCTTCACGGAAGGCATATAATTTATCTCGTTTACCATTTAGATTAAGACCTATCTCTTTAGCCAGATTTTCAGGAATAACCGTTACATCACAACCTGAATCAATCAAAGCAGTTACTTCTATACCTTGCAGATCAACTAAAATTCGTGGTCGAGAAACGTAGCTTCCATCATCTAATTTTTCTTTCTTAAACCGGTAAGTAAGAACCATTTTTAACTGCTTAAGATAGCTAGCCTATTTCTTACCTTAGTCAGTAACGGTTTCTTCTTAGGCATAATCCTTTTAACTGCAGCCAGCACCCCAGCCGGTTCATTACCTTCAGCAACAACTTGCTTATTTACTATCGCTATCCATCTACCAGAATAACGACTAAAATCCTGTTCCAGAAACCATTCATAATCAGCATAAGTCATTGGATATAGATTTATAGCTATCTTTAAATATATTTTGGTAACTTAGCCGGAAGATCTTCAGCTGTTCGCCTCTAGACAATATAGCTTAAAGAGTTCCCAGGATTCCAGATGCTTACCGAAAACTGCTTTATTGTTTTTTAGAGTGTATTCTAAGGAATAATCTTGATGACTACTGCCAGTAGCTTCTAAGCGCTCAAATAAATCATCTAGTTGCTTAAATTTTTCATCTCCATATTGTTCACGGTAATACGCTAAGAATTCATCCAGGTTAAGACCTGTGGTTAATGGTGCTCGCGCTTTCTCACTCCAGTCTAAGTAGAAGTCCTGTCCTTCTCCCCTTAACTTGATAATATAGCTCATTCAATAGTTATTTTAGAGATTATTTATAATTACTTTGTTTAAAATTTTTAAGAAAGCAATTCTTCAGTCTTATTGATAAAATCTAAAACTTGAGTTTCATAATCATTTATTTTCACATCTGTAAATTTAGTATCTGTTGAATAACTTGCATCATGTCTATCTCTTTTCAAATTAGTGTATAATTCTGCATCCATTTTTCTAATTGAAAGTTCATCTAACAGCTCAGCTTCATTTTTAGTTATTCCATATTCTTTGATAAGTAGCAAAATTGTAACATAATGATTTTTCGAAGAATAATTTTTATGGGTAATTAAAGCCAGAGCAGAATGATATAATGAATAATAAAGAGTTACAATCAACCAATCATTAAATTTGTGATTACCTTGATTTAATTTGTAAAATTCAAAGTTATGCCTTGCTTTTTTTAAGTGGGAATTTACCAATTCTTTATTTTTAGTTATTTTTCTAGCTTGCTTCTTTCCAATGAAAAATTTCAGCTCTTTTTCTAGGTATTCCTTATCTGCAAATAATTTATTGATATTCATCAAACATCGCCTCATAAAAATTTTGCTCTTTGTAGATAGGAAATCCTGTTTTTCTAGCCTGAATCACAATATCATCCTCATTTCTTTTGAATTGAGAAACAGTTGCCTGAAAAAGTGAGATATGATATTTTGCGGTAATCTCAGCTTCCTTTTTATTTTTCACAAGATCAATCTTTCTACTAGAAATTATCAATATATCAATATCACTTTCTTTGGTTTCTTCTTTTCTTGCTGTAGAACCAAAGAGAATAATAGTATAGATTCCCTCTGGCAAATTCTTTAAAAAATTCCTTAATGGAACTTTAACATTATGATGTAGTTCAGAAAACTTTTGTAGAGCTATTTCAGAGAATTTTAAAGTAAAGAGCTTCTTGTTTTTTATGCTGTAGAATGTATTACCTTTTGTTTTTTCTTCTAACAAGATTTTATTTTCTTTTAATTTTTGCAAAGCATTCTGAAGTGAGCTATGCGAGAGGTTTGTATATTCCTTAATCTGATTATAATAAAGCCTAACATCTTTGCTTTTAAAAAATGCTTGATATATTTTTTCTTCAGCTCTCATTTCTTGTTGTTAAGTGAGTGATATTTATAAAAGTTACCATTTTTTGGTATGATTTTACCTATTTTTGGTAAATATCTTTATTTGCCATCATTAGAAGATAAATTCAGCTGTACGATAACTCCTTCATCTTTTAGTTTAATTTTAAGATCTGACCAGTACCTTCTTTGGTTTGGACTATCTGTTAAAACTCCAATAACATCAACAACACATTAATTTCATTATGCCAGATTTTTCTGATTTCTTTGTTTTCAAAAACAGCAAGTTGTATGTTTTTCATCATGAAATCTCATGATTTTACTTCTTTATATACTTTATCCGCACCTGACTAGTGGGTTGTGCTTTCTTCCGAAAACCTTCCGATTTAGTTTAGTTAAGACATTTAAAGGTCTTACTTTAGTTTTCTTCCATGAAAATCAAAGACATGCCCTTTTTTACCCAACCTTATTACCGCTTGAAAGAGAAAGGTTCTTCCTCATTATCTGATGCTGAATTATTAGCAGTTATAATTACCTCTGGTTCTAAAGGTGAGAGTGCTTTAGATAAAGCTAACAAATTGTTGAAAAAATACAATTTCCATAATCTTGCTAACCTTGGTTTTACTGTTTTGAAGAATGAATTAGGTGAAGTTAAAGCTTTAAGGGTGATTTCTCTTTTTGAAGTGGCCAGAAGATTTAATCGTTTGGGTAAAAATGGTTTTACTAAAACTATTGAGTGCGCTGCTGATGTTTTCAATATTTTAGCAGATGAACTTAAAGGTAAGAAGCAGGAACATTTCTATGTTTTGTATCTAGATTCTCGGAATAAGATTATTGAGAAACCGGAACTGATTAATTTAGGTGTCTTGAATTCTGTGTTGACCCATCCTCGCGAGATCTTTAAGGAAGCGATTTTGCGTTCAGCTAATTCCTTAATCTTAGTCCACAACCATCCATCAGGAGATTGTAATCCTTCAGAAGAAGATTTGAAGATAACTAAACGGATGATAAAGATAGGCGAGTTAATGGATGTTAAGGTGTTGGATCATATTATAATCGGCGATAGCTACTGGAGCTATATGGAGAAGGTGTGATGGTAGGGAAGATAGAATGAAGGATAAACTGAGACCACTAAACTAGTATAACTTCATTAAATCGGGGGAAAAATCTCGATCAATTATGAACAATAATAACATTGATTTAAAGTCCACTCTTACACTCCCATCACAATTGTTATTACTTTGAAGATGGTATTTCAGTCTTTCAGATATATATGCGGCTACGCAAAATTTAATTAAATAAGGGAACAAGAAGATTTTAATAGTCCTTTAAATCTTTTTGTTTCAAATCTTTTTTATCTTCTGAGAAATTATTTGCTTGTTTCTTAGCTTCTATTTCAAAAGCATCCTCATTAACTTTTCTTACAAATTCATATAATAAATTATTTGAAGATATTTTTGTCC
>Ga0210057_1003311_pt1 | contig 22314 bp, 10 predicted proteins | sample CryGeyCG2114_010_2_FD_183968 | JGI IMG/M metagenome (GOLD analysis project Ga0210057, IMG submission 183968) | Groundwater microbial communities from aquifer - Crystal Geyser CG10_big_fil_rev_8/21/14_0.10 (SPAdes) (version 2) | ecosystem: Environmental > Aquatic > Deep subsurface > Groundwater ...
CAGAGAGCTCCCCTTCCCGGTGCTGCCTCACCAGAAAGGAGATTTTTCTTAGGGATAACATGCCTTTTTCAGGGAGAATAAACTTTATCCGCTTTATCGAGGTGTCATAATTTCGAGGAACTACAGATGTATATAAATTCCTTACCATTAGTATATTTTTAATATACATCCGTATACACTAGAGATACCTTATGTATATCATTTATAAACATTCGTATACTTTTTTAATTTGTGTTTAGTTTGGCGACCATTATCACATCCAAGACTCGGCTTGCAGTGCTAATCCTATTTTTGAAAAACCCGCAAACAGAGCTTGGCATCCGCGAGGTTGCAAGAAAAATAGATGCAAACGCAATGCTTGCGCGCGCAGAGCTTATCATCCTTGAGAAATCCGGGCTTCTCAAGTCAAGAAAGGTGGCAAACTCAATACAATATTCAATAAATGAAAAATGCGAAGCATTGGGCCCGCTCACTGAATTGGTGGAGGCAAGTGAAAATGGGTAGTTTTGAAAAAATTAATTGCGCCCGAAAAGGGTTTGGCTTCATCTCGCCAGCAGCAAAAATATTTTTTGTTTTGCTTGCCCTCTCTTCCGCAATGTTTGCAACCGACATCTCCTCCTGCCCATACACTATATCATCTTCAGGAACCTATGATGTTACCGCAGACCTTTCAACAACCGGCACCTGCATCTCAATAGAAGCGCAAAATGTCACCCTTGACTGCAACGGCTTTAGCATCACTGGGGATAACAGCGCAGACACTTATGGAATTTACTCAAACCAGTTCAACTCCACCATAAAAAACTGCCAAATAAACCTGACAAGATATGGAATTTACCTTGATTCAAACGCGAATTCCTCTCTGGTGCAAAACAACACTATATATAATGCAACAATGGGCGGCACCGATGTTAGCATATACGGAATTTACGTGGCAGCAAGCAGGAGCATAATACACAACAACACCATAAGAAATCTGGAAGGTTCTGCCGGCTCCGATTATGTGGGAACCTCTGAAGGAAACCCTGGCGCAGACACTGTTGGCATTTACATTTCAGGAATTGCAAACAACCTAACAGACAACAGAATGTATGACTTTGATTCAGGAAACGGGGGCACCGGAAATACCATCGGCTACAGCGGAGGAAACGGCGGCCCGATGTATATGCTTTATTTTGAAAATGCCGAGGACAACTTTGCAAACAACACATATGGCAGCGGATTTAGCGGCGGAAACGGGGGCGCAGTGGCAACCCCTGTGGCAGACAGTTGGTATATGTCAGGGCACGGCGCATATGTTTACGGAATCCATATCCACTCCGGCTCAAACAATACTGTAAATTACACAACTCTTACCAACGCGAATACCGCAGACGGGCAGACGTGTGGAAGCGTATATGACAACCAACCGCGGGCAGGGGACGGCGGGCACATATATGGGGCATTTCTTAACACCACAAACAGCAACCACATAAACTTTCTTTACATGAACAGCCTCACAACAGGGGACGGCGGCTCAGAACATGCCAGCCCGCTGTATGATCAGGCAGGGAAAGGCGGGCTTATAATGGGAGTATATTCAAACTTCTCCCACTCCGACGTAATAAGCACAATCGTTTTGGAGGATTCCACAACAGGGAACGGAGGGCCAACCCCTGGCAGCAGCTTCAATTTCGGCCAGCCGGGAGGATATATCTATATCGCAAAGCTTGAATATTCAAATGACACAAACATAACAAATTCAATTGCAAACAACTTGGTGGCAGGGGACAGCAGCCCCGATTCCGACTATTACCGCACATACGAGGGCGGAGGATTTTACGGGCTATTCCTAAAAAGCTCAAACAGAAACCTGTTTGAGAACAACACAATAACAAATATACAAACAGGCTCCTCGGGGGACCCTGTAAGCCCCAATTATGCCGGAGACGCCGGAGGCGACATTTACCTTGCATGGGCGGGCTCGCAGGTAAACTTTGAATACTATGTTATCGACAACATAATAAGAAACAACTCAATGTATGGAAACACATACGGCTCCGGAGGCATCGGAACAAGTGTGGGCAGGGATGGTTATGGCATCGGCTTTTACGGGTACTTTTACAATCTCACTGTGCATGACAGGCGCATAGGGGAAGGAAACCAGTTTTATGCAAACAACCTTACCGCATCCGTGTGGGTTGACCAGCAGTCGCCTACCTCAAACATATCCTACAACGTCTCAGGGGTAGGCAACATCTGGTATAAGGAGGATGGCACCGCCTCATGGGATATATATGACCTTACCGACAGCAACGGCGACGGCTGGGCGGACGGGGGCGACAACTGGCCCTTTAATGCTACAAATACCTACAACTGGACCGGATACGGGGATGATTGGCGCCCTTATATTCCGCCCCCTTCACCAACAGCTCCAAACATCACGAATATCTCAGTATATCCCTCAATAGCATATTCCAACACAAACCTCTCATGCAACGTTACTGCAGTTGACAACACAACCACAGTTCTTGACGTCTCAGTCGCATGGTTCAAAAACGGAGTTAACCAAACTTCGCTTTACACAACTCTCACAAGCGTTTCCAACAACACCTGGGTTTTAGCATCCAACATCTCCTCAGGAAACACCTCGGACGGGGAAAACTGGTCATGCTATGCATATGCAACAGACGGCTCTCTAAATTCCGAATGGAATATGTCTTCCAACATCACAATCTTGCCGGGCACAGTAAGCGCTTGCGGCACCCTCTCAGCCGCCGGCACTACATACAACCTGACGCAGGATGTTTCCGTAGACGGGGACACCTGCTTTACCATCACGGCAGAAAACATTACCCTCAACTGCGCAGGCTTCTCAATTACAGGCAACAACACCACTGCAACTTATGGGGCATATTCAAACCAGTATAACACAACAATAAAAAACTGCATTATCTCCAATTTTTCAACAGGCATCTACATAGACGGAGTTTCAGCAGACAGGGCAAACATCACAAACAACACAATCAGGCTAACTTATTCAACATCCTGCGCGGATAGCATAGGCACCTGCAATGGGATATCTCTTAATGCTGCGGGCAATTCCACAATTGAAAATAACAGCATCTCGGCTTATCAATATGGACTAAACATTTACAACGCCAACAACAACACTCTCCAGTATAACAATGCTACTTCTGCAGGGGATTACGCCATCTACATTTACAACGCCAACAACAACACTCTCCAGTATAACAATGCTACTTCTGCAGGGGATTACGCCATCTACATTTACAACGCCAACAACAACACTCTCCAGTATAACAATGCCACTTCCACAAACCGCGCCATATATGCAGGCTCCAGCTCCAACAACACTATTCAATACAACAACGCCGTCGCCGGAGGCGATTATGCCATATATTTCAGCACCAGCACCAACAACACCCTCTCCCATAATATCGCAAACACAACAGTTGATGATTACGGGATATATCTTTCAAATTCAGATAACAATAATCTTGACAGCAACACAGTATATGCAAAAGACTATTATGGGATTTATCTTTCAGGAAGTGACAACAACAACATTACAAACAATGATGTTGAAACCGATGATGACAACGGAATATATCTCACAGGTTCAACTAATAATACTGTCATAAATAATACTGTGGATGTGTTTGACAGGTATGGCATATACCTCTTCACCAACTCCCACAACAACACAGTCCAATACAACAACGCAACTGCCGGAAACATCTATGCGATCTACATTCAAACCAGCTCCAACAACACAGTCCAATACAACAACGCAACCACTATAAGCCGCGCCCTCGCCCTTACAACCAGCACCAACAACATCATAACCCAAAACTATCTTCAATCCTCCTCAACAACCACAACCGTTGGAACGGTTCATATACTTACTTCCAACGACAACATATTCTCAAACAACATTATCAATCAGAGCGCATCAGGCTCAGATGAGGAAAAGCCATTATACATAACTTCAGGAAGCCACAATATATTTTACAACAACACAATAATTTCCGCCTCATCAGACACCACTCCTGCCATTTACATAGCCGAAGTTTCAAGCAACAACACATTTTACAATAACAGCATAACCGCACCAGTATGGGTGAATGACTTAAACGCTTCAAACTATTACAACTATTCGGGAGTGGGCAACATCTACTATTACAAAGACGGCACCGCCGCCTACACAAACCTCTCAATATTTGATATTGACGGCGACGGCTGGGCAGACAGCGGAGATGATTTGCCTCTCAACGCAACAACTCTTGGCACCGGCTTGTGGGCAGCCAACGGAGAGGACTGGCATCCATACTCTGAGAGCGGGATTACAAACGCGGCACCCAACATTTCATCAATATCTGTATATCCCTCAACAGCATTTGCGAACAACAGCCTTTCCTGCAACATCACAGCTGTCGACAACGAAACAGCAGTCCTCAATGTTTCCATCGCATGGTTCAAGAACGGAGAAAACCAAACATCATTATATGCCATCCTGGAAGATGTTTCCAATGCGACGGAAGTTGCCGCCTCCAATATTTCCTCAGGCAATACAAGCGCAGGCGAGAACTGGTCATGCTATGCATATGCAACAGACGGATTGCTGGACTCTCTCTGGAACATGTCCGAAAATCTCACAATATCCGAAGGAATTCTTGACTCCTGCGCCAACATCGCAACTGCAGGGATGACATACAACCTAAGCCAGAACATCTCAATAAACGGAGCAACCTGCATTAACATCAGCGCGGCAAACATCACCCTCGACTGCGCCGGCTTCTCAATAACAGGCAGCAATACCACTGCAACTTTCGGAGTATATTCAAACCAGCTTAACACAACAATAAAAAACTGCGTTATTTCCAACTTCTCAACAGGCATTTACATAAACGGGGATTCAGCCGACTTTGCAAACATAACAAACAACAGCATAACCTTAACATATTCAACAAGCTGCTCTCCCACAAACGGGGCCTGCAATGCGATATTCCTAAACGGCCCGGACAATTCCGTAGTTCAGAACAACAGCGCCAGCGCGTACCAATACACGCTCTCGCTCTATGGCACAACCGACTCAAACACAATACAGCACAACTACCTCAACGCCTCATATCGGTACGGCATCAGGGCCGAATCCGCATCCTCAAACACATTCCAATACAACTACGTTTCAAGTCCGGGCTACGGAATCTACGTCACCGGGGGCTCCTCAAACATAATACAATACAACAACGTCTCGGTGTCCTTATACGATGATGCACTCTACCTTGCCTCCACCTCTTCAAACACCGTCCAGTACAACAACCTTACCACTACGAGGGACTATGCGTTACACCTCCACACCGTTTCGGGCAACACCATAAGCCAGAACTATATGCAGTCTGCGGCTTCCACTGGCGGTTCGGTAGCAAATTTTGCCAGCTCTGCAAACACAAATATATTCTCAAACAACACCCTCAACAACACCAACAGCGGCTATGCAATATTCATCGGCGGGGGGACAGGCAACACCTTCTACAACAACACCATCCTCACCTCCAGCGCCCTGCCTGCAATATACATTGTCTCACCTCAAACAGGCAACACATTCTATTACAACAACATAACCGGATCGAACTGGGTAAGCGACGCGGGAAGCGGCAACTTCTACAACTACTCCGGAATCGGCAATATATACTACTTCTCAAACGGCGTGGGCGCTTGGGAAGTCTATGACGCAATAGACGCCTCCGGCGACACATGGGCGGATGCAGGCTCAAACGTTCCCTTTGATTCCTCTCTAACCGAATGGACCGGCTCAGGCAACGACTCCCACCCATACACCACGGCCTCTACTGCCCTTTCCGCCTGCGCCAATCTTTCAATTGCAGGCGCAACCTACACAATGCAGGCAAACGCTTCGGCAACAGGGGAATCCTGCTTTAACATAACCGCAACAAATATCACACTTGACTGCAACGGCTTCTCAATCACAGGCAACAGCGCGGCAGGCATGGTGGCGGTGTATTCAAACTCTTCCAACACCACAATAAAGAATTGCGTTATCTCCGGCTTTGCAAACGGAATAGCGATAGAGGGGGACTCTGCAGATTATGCTAATATCAGCGACAACAACATAACAATAACCTATTCAACAAGCTGCACGGCTGACGGCGGCGTATGCAGCGCCATTTACTTAGAAGGCGCCGACTACTCAATTATAAGTGGAAACAAGGGAACATCAAACAAGCAAACCATTACACTCTACGGCGGCGCAAGCTTTAACACCATAGAATACAACAGCTTTACGGCAACCACCACCCCGGTGGCTTACCTGTATTCATCCTCGGGCAACACAATACAATATTCAAACTTTACAGCAGCGAACAACAATGCATTCTATCTAACAACAAGCTCAAATAGCAATGTCCTGCAATTCAACCGCATATCAAGCTCCTCTTCTGCCACTTTGTATATTCTTTCCAGTTCCACAAACAACACAATTCAGAACAACTCTATATCCACCACTACTTACCAGGCGATTTACCTTATTGCCAACTCAAACATAATAAGATACAACAACATAACGGGCACATACAACACAATCCGCCTTTTCGGCGCCTCAAGCAACAATATAACCGGCAACTACATACGCGCCAGCTCCAACAACCCGAATTATGGCTCGGTAGTGGTTGCAAGCTCCTCAAATTCAAATACTCTTTGGAACAACCTCATAAATTCAAGCTCCTCCGGCTCTGATGAGGCAAAGCCCGTATATCTAAATTCAGGAAATCACAACCAGTTTTACAACAACACTATAATTTCCTCCTCAAGCGCCCTTACTCCCGCAATTTACATAGACGCATCCCAAACCAACAACACATTTTACAATAACTCAATGACCGCGCCAATGTGGGTAAATGATTCGGGCACAGGCAACTATTTCAACTACTCCGGAGTAGGCAACATCTACTATTACTCCGACGGCACAGCCGCATACACAAACCTCTCAATACTTGACGCAGACGGCGACGGCTGGGCAGACACTGGGAATAATTTGCCATTTAGCGAATCCATATTAGGCACACTTCTCTGGGACGGCGCATCAAATGACTCGCATCCATACACCCTTAATATAGATTATGCCCCCCACATATCATTCCTAAATCTAAGCCCAACCTCACCAACAAATTTGCAAAACCTCTCCTGCAACATCACAGCTTATGACAACCAGACAACTTCCCTTGACATATCGGTTGAATGGTATGCCAACGGCACAAACATGACAGAATTATTCACAACTCTTACAGGTGTTTCCAACAACACAATGATAGCCGCAAACCTCTCCTCAGGCAACTTAAGCGCAGGGGAAAACTGGTCCTGCCGCGCCTCGGCAAATGACGGCATCCTCTCCTCCGGCTGGAATATTTCTGCAAACGTAACAATAATTGCCTCAAACACGGCACCCAACATTTCCGCAATAGCAGTTTATCCCGCATCTCCAACAGACATCTCAAACTTAAGCTGCAACATCACAGCAACAGACAACCAAACCTCCACTCTTAATGTAAGCATAGCATGGTTCAAGAATGGAGTTAACCAAACATCATTATACACTGCTTTGGAAGATGCGGCAAATGGCACAGAAGTTGCCGCCTCAAACATTTCATATGCCAACCTCTCAACCGGCGAGAATTGGTCCTGCCAAGCATATGCAACAGACGGGCTGTTAAACTCTGCATGGAGCATGGGCTCAAATGTTACAATCGCTGATGGTGAGAGCATCATGGACTGCAAAAACCTCTCAACAGCAGGCATAACTTATACTTTATTGCAAAATGTATCGATAGACGGAGACACCTGCTTTACAATAAGCACCGCCAATGTCACTCTTGACTGCGCAGGCTTCTCAATTACAGGCAACAACACCGCCTCAACAAAAGCAGTATACTCTGACCAATATAACACAACAATAAAGAACTGCGTTATTTCCAACTTCTCAACAGGCATTTACATAAACGGGGATTCAGCCGACTTTGCAAACATAACAAACAACACAATAACCCTTGACTACTCCACAAGCTGCTCTCCCACAAACGGGGCCTGCAACGGAATATTCCTCTACAGTTCAGACAATGCCAGCATAACGAACAACAGCATATCTGCATACAAGTACTCCCTAAACGCATACTTCTATTCACAGGGCCACCTGATAGAATACAACAACCTAAGCTCAAGTTCATATAATGTGCTCAACATCCAAACCTCATCATACTCTACAGTGCAGCACAACAATCTCTGGTCAGCAAACGGTGAAACTTTCTTTTTATATAACTCAGACTACCTCCTCATACAGAACAACACCATATCTTCCGAAGGATACTCCACACTCCATATACGCTCAAACAACGCGGTCATACAGTACAACAACATAACCGGCGCCACATACAAGGCGGTTGAATTCGAGGGCGGCTCAAACAACGTAATAGCCAACAACTACTTTGAGTCATCATACTCGGGTTCAAGCTATGGCACAGTATACCTCAGTTCCTCCAACTCCAACATATTCTCAAACAACACCATAAACGAGACCAATACCGGCTCCAATATAGAGAGGCCAATCTATTTGCGCTCAGGCTCACACAACCAATTTTACAACAACACCATAATCTCCGCCTCCTCCGCAACGCCCGCAATACACATTTTCTCCGGCAACACCAACAACACATTTTACAATAACTCAATAACTGCCCCGGTGTGGGTGTATGATAACGGCGCAGGAAACTATTACAATTATTCAAGCACGGGCAACATCTACTATTACAAAGACGGCACCGCCGCCTACTCAAACCTCTCAATATTTGATATTGACGGCGACGGCTGGGCAGACAGCGGCTCCGCATTGCCATTCAGCGCAAGCACACTGGGCACAAGCCTCTGGACAACAAACGGAAGCGACTACCACCCCTACACCCTAAACACAGACACCGCGCCAAACATCTCAAGCATATCGGCTTACCCCGCATCCCCTATAAGCGCCGACAATCTTTCCTGCAACATCACAGCAACAGACAACCAAACCTCCACTCTTAATGTAAGCATAGCATGGTTCAAAAACGGGGAAAACCAGACATCATTGTATACAACCCTTGAGAGCGTCTCCAACGGAACGGAAATTGCCGCATCAAACATAACATATGGCAACACCTCTGTGGGAGAAAACTGGTCATGCTATGCCTATGCAACAGACGGATTGCTGAATTCTCAATGGAGCATGTCTGCAAACATCACAATTGCCTCCGCACCTCCGGAAAATTTGAGCGGAGTGATATTTACAAACGCGTCTGCAGGGCACTGGTTTTTGGCAAACGCGACTGCATCCGATGGGGACGGCGCCGACACCCTTAACTGGAGCGCAACCGCATCTTCGGGCACTTGCACAAACCTTAGCAACACCACAAGCGGCGCAACCCTTGTGGTCTCGCTCAACTGCACAGGCACCGCGCTTGAGAGCGCGCTCATCAACTTTACATTTATTGACGTTGCCGGCTCAAACATAAGCACCTGGGGCACAAACCCGTATCCCAACAATGCGCCTAACATGACAAACGTATCCATATATCCTGCAGGAACCCTTTACAAGAGCACGGACCATGTAATGTGCAACGCAACTGCAGAGGATGCTGACGGGGATTCAATCACCTACTATTACCAATGGTATATCAACAACATATCCACTATATACACCGACCAAAACCTCTCCAACGCGCAATATGGCAAGGGCGACTGGCTCAAATGCGGCGCAATCGCGGGCGACTCATACCAAAACAGCTCTGAGACAAACTCAAGCGAAGTGCAAATATCAAACAGCCTGCCAAGCGTGCAAAACATATCTTTCACAAACCGCACCCAGATGAAAATAGTGCAATGCATGGCAAACGTAACCGACGGAGACGGGCAGGATGACTTGCAATACATAAACTTCACAATAACAAACCCGAACGGCACAATAATAGTCAATAATATAAACGGCACAAGAAACGGCTCCACAACATATTACAATTCATCCACATTCAACCTCTCGGTGTGGGGCAGCTGGAACTGCTCAATAACTGCAACCGACCTCTCCAACGCCTCAATCACCGTAAGCTCAACCTCAACGGTAATACGCGAATGGCAGAAATACTATGGCGGCACTCTGGGAGAGCTGCGCCTCGGGCAGGGAGTAGGCGACTTCCTTGTAAACTGGTCCGCAACCCACGGCAAAACCGTGTATGTTGCAGAGCCAACGGTTGACGTCGCATTTACCTACCTCTATCCATTGGGGCTTTGCGCGGACGGCAGCCAGCACACGGCGGCAGGCGCAAACGACTTTGCAGGCACAGACAGCGCGTGGAGCATCAGCGCCGCATCAGAGCGCACCATTTCCGAATTCTTTGATGCCGACGGGGACGGCGTGGCGGATGAGTCAATGGCATTTAGCGTATTCGGGCGCAACATAACCGGAGTGCCTATCGCAAGAATAAGCCCGTCCTCGCCGTTTGCAACAGGCATATTCTGGCAGGGCGACTCCACAAGCACCTGCTACCAAGCCGGCTCGGACGACGTGGTGTTTGCGGTAACAATAAACGCCTCCAGGGCGGGGGTATACGGCACGTCGGACTACGAGCTTATGATTCCGGCAGAGCTTGCCTCCTACAAGGATTCATCAAACAACCTTGTGGCATTCTACGGGGAATACCGCGGGCAGAGCGACTAATTTTTTATTTTTTTAAATTTTTATTTTTCAACACTTCACATTTATTTCTTTTTGCAAAGCCCGCTAGAAGGGCGGGCTTCGGGCTTTTGCAAGCTATGCCAAAAAGGCTATCTAACGTTCTCTAAAAAATATTTTTAAGGGCGGGCTTTGCTTTTTGAAATAGTTTGAAAATTTTTTGGATTGGCAAATTATTTTCTCATCCTCTCATTTATTTCGCTCTTTAAATCCTGCAAAATATTCATATAATTAATATATGAGTCAAACGGGCTCTCATAAGGCGAGAAATAGTTGTGCACATCCTGGTCGGATAGCGACTTTGTGCAGCAATAATACAAATGGTCCGAATTTTGCAAATGCCTCCATACGCGCGTTAATTCCGAGTCATTTATCTCTTTCACCTGCTTCTCAAGCGCGGTAATTTCAGAGAAACATGAGCGCTGCATCTCGTTTCCAAGCCAGGCGGAAGTATCCCTCTCATTATCTGCCCACGAAACCACTTCGGGGGAGTCTATTTCTCCTTTTGCTTCCGTATCTTTTGCAATTTGCGACGGGGTTGCAAACTCAAGTGAAGAATATTTTGAAATTTCATCAAAAGTGCCTGATAAAAATTCGCGTATCCCGGTGTCTTCCCAATGATGCTCCCCGAAAGTTTCATAATCCATAAACAAATTAACGCAATCCCCCTCAATTTCAGAGAGCCATTTGGCGTATTTTGGCGCGGTAAGGGGCCACTGGTTCCAGCTTTTCTGGGAAAAGCGGTAGCCAATATCATCTGATAATTTGTAATGGCGCAATAATGCCTTTATTTTCTGCGTTCCATGCACCGAATACAAATATGTAGGCGAGCGCCAGCCAAGCATGCTTTCAATTCCTTCAGCCATTATTCCCTCGTATCCCATCCCTTCAGCCATTTTTGCAATATTATTTGAAAACATGGCTTCGGTGTTTCGCAATACTTTTGACGGCTTTGTAAATTCGCTTATTGCGGTTTCATGAAGCTTTAGCTGCTGCTCAAATTCTTTTTTTTCATCAAAAAGAGAAGAAAGGGAATGGTAATAAGTTTCTGATAAAAATTCCACCCTCCCTGTTTTTGCAAGAGAGCGAAAAGATTCCATCACTTCGGGGTTATACAGGCGCGCCTGCTCCAAAAAAACCCCTGTAATCGAGAAGCTTAAGTGCAGCTGCGGATTTTTCTCAAGGCATTGCAAAAGCATCCTGTTTGTCGGCAAATAGCATTTTGCCGCAACCTTGTCCAATATCTGCTTGTTTAGCCCCTCGTCAAAATACCTTCCAAAAACCGTTTCGCCTTTTTTGGAAAACACCGAGAATTGCGCAAGCCGCATCGGCTGGTGAACCTGAAAATAAAAGCAAACCTTCATATTTTTCCCCAAAACCTTCCTATTTCCTGTTTTTCTTCTCTGAATATAAAGAGAGCGCATCATTATATGCCTTCAGGGTTTCTTTTGCGGTTTTCTCCCATGTAAGGTGCATCAAATCATTCGGTTCCATCTCGGTCATAGCCCTTCCCAGCGGAGGATAAACAAGCACTCCAAGTATTTTTTGCGCCATCCCGTCTATATCCCAAAAATCAACCCTTAGCGCGGATTTTACCACCTCGCTCACCCCGGAACTTTTGCTTATTATCACAGGGGTGCCTGCAGCCATCGCCTCAAGCGCCACAATTCCGAACGGCTCTGAAGTTGAGGGCATTACATAAACATCGCATGCAGAATATATTTTTTTCTGGTCATTATCAGGCAAAAATCCCAAAAATTTCACATTATCCTTTATGCCAAGCTCAATTGACAAATTTATAAGAAGGGGCAGCATCTCCCCGGTGCCTGCAACAAAAAAAATCACATCCTTTTTTTTGTCAAGCACTTTTTTGGCGGCATGCAAAAACTGCACAGGCCCTTTTTGCTCTGTAAGCCTGCCCAAAAAAAGCACCTTCTTTTTTTCTCTTACAGAGGAGGAAAATTCATGCCCGTGTTTGTGCGCATATTTGCTTGCATCAACCGCATTGTAAATTATTTTTATTTTTTTCTCATCCGCGCCCATTTCTTTGACGCGCATTGCAGTCCTTCTTGAAACCGCTATAATTAAATCAGCCTCTTTTACCGCCTCTCTTTCAACTCCGAGTATCACTTCCCATGGGCTTGACGCCCTGTCATATTCCGTGGAATGAATTGTCTGCACCAGAGGGGCTCCCACAGCGCCAGCCGAAAATTTTCCCGCCTTTGCAGTAAGCCAGTCGTGGCAGTGCACCACATCATATTTTTTCAACACATTCTCTTTTTCCACCATTTTTGACGCGGCTTTGCCGTATGCCTTCACGGCATTTAGCAAATCTTTTCCATAAGTTGCTATTTTTCCTTTTTTTGAAATAGAAAAATAAGGGTTCAAATACGAGCGCTCCACAGCCAAAAGCCGAATATTTTCATTCCCGCTTTTTAATTCCTGCCCGCAGCCAGGCATAAAAAAATCCACCTTATGCCCCATTTTCGCAAGCTGGTGCGTAAGCTCATAGCAGTGCACCCCAAGCCCCCCGGAAACAAAGGGAGGAAACTCCCACCCCAGCATGGCAATTCTCATAAAAGCAAAACCCTTAGAGAAAAAGAAGGCGGCTTAACTTTTAAAACTAACTTTGGTTTTGCCAGCATTAAACCAATTCAGAGTTTCTTAAAATAGCTGCTGCAATTTCTTTGCGCAAAAAATTTTTACTGCGAATCCGCCATTATTACAATGTCTGCGGTGTGCTGCAGTGCGGCGGAAAAGCCGGGCTCCGCCCCGATAACAATGGTTTCTTTTCCCAATTCTTTTGCCTTGATAAGCACAGGGCGAAAGTCTATGTCCCGCGTCATGAGCGCTATTGTGTGGATGCTTGGGTTATACACCTGGCACATTGCCTCCACCGCCATTGTAACATCAACATCACCTGTAGTTATCACAGGCTCATACCCCTGGTTTGTCACAGCCTCAATCAATTTATCAGAGGCATACTGGTCCAAAAAAAGCTTTGCAACCTTTATTTTGCCATACTTCTCAAGCTTCTTTCTCGCCTTCATCAAGTCAATTCTCATGTCCCGCCTGATAACATTTGGCCCATCCACAAGCACGGCAATATTTTTATCCGGCTTCTCGCCCCTGTTCTGCACAAGGGAGCGAATTTTCTCAAGCACCTCATTTGGCATGCAATTATTAGGGGTTCATAAGGTTAAAAATATTCCCACGTTTTCTCCTAAACTCCAAAACTAAACTTCTGCTTTAAAAAAAGCAAAAATAGCTTTTTTGGCATTTGCATTTTTTCTAATTTTAAAAGAAATTTTTTGCATTTGCAAATCTGCTTCTAAATATTTTTTTTGCGTTTGCAATTTTTTAAACATTAAAAAAGCCTTTCGCATTTTCAAATGTTTTCTCCAGCGCCTCATCAAGGGGGATTTCCTTGTACTTTGCAATCATTTTCGCGCTCTCAAGCGCCCCTTCGTTATTTTTTGCAATATACGGGGCGTCGGATTCCACCACAAAATTCTCAATTCCAAATTCTTTTATTATTTTTTTCCTCTCAGAATTTTTTCTCGGCGGAATTGAAATAAGCCACCCTAATTCAGCCGCCATTTTCGCATCCTCAATTTTTCCTCCAAAGCAGTGCATCAGCACTTTTTTGCATCCAGAGGCTGCAAGCTGGCGCATGCACTCATTTTCTGCATCGCGCGAATGTATTACAAGCGGCAAATTTTGCTTTTTTGCAATATGAATCACTTTTTCAAAAGCCTCAAACTGCCTCTCCCTCTGCGCCGGGGTTTTTCCCCAATGCTTATCAAGCCCAACCTCGCCTATCGCAACAAGCTTTTTCTTTAGCTTGGCATCTGCAAGCGCAAATTTTACCTGCATCTCAAATTTTTGCACCGCCTCCTGCACATCCGGATATTTCTCCTCCCTCTGCACCTCCTGGGGCGCAAGCCCGAGGGAAAAATAGCCTTTCTCATATTGCAGTATTTTTTGCATCACTTCCTCATTTGTTTTTGCGCAATAGCCTGAAGCCACAAAATAATGGCTTATATTCCCTTCCAATAAATGGGTGTGCACATCAAAGAGTTTTTGCATGCATCTATTATTTTGCAAAAAATCAAAAACCAGGCAGTTTAATCCCAACCAACTGCCGCCGCAAACAATGGCGGGCTTGGCAGCATATTCCCTCTTCTTTGCAGCGGGGCAGGGCAAATCAGGCTCTTCCGAATACAGGTGCCCGAAAGTTTCACACGTATGAAAGCCGGGAATTCTAAGCTTGCCCTGTGATTAGGTTTATAATATTGCCCGCAGTCTTAAGGGAAGAATAATTGGGTTGTTTGGGGGATTATATGAAGGCATTTATTGCAATTTTAACCGCGTTTCTTATTCTCAGCCCGCTCATAATAGCGGCAGAGAATTCCACAGGCACAATGTTTGACGGGGACAACACCATGCTAAGCCCTTGGGCTGATGATGGAAAAATCTGCTTTTTTGTGCGCGAATGGGTGCAAAAGGGGATGTTTCTTGTAATATTGCTTGTGTTTCTCACAGGAGTTGCAACTATCTCGGGAGCGGCATTTCCCGAATGGCGCGACTACGGCTCAAAAATGATACTGGGGGCATTAGGCTCAATGGTATTGTATATCCTTGGTTTGGGCGCGCTCAACCTCTTTATGGGGGTAAAGATATGCGGGCTTGGGGTATAAGGGGGCATCCAAATGGTTGAAATATTAACAGGCCTTATAACAAACCTGAATTTGCTTACAAACCTTTTGCTTATGATTGTAATGCTAATATCGCTTGCAATGATAGCATACCCCGAGCCGTCGGTAAGGCACAACGGAACCATCGCGTTTCTTGTCACCCTGCTTGCCGCCGCCCTCACAAACCTGCCTTTAACGGTGGTTTAAAATGCCTCTCTCTTTTGGAAAGGGATTTATTTTTGCGCTTGCATTTTTGGCGCTTCTAATCCCTGCGGCATATTCGCTTGAATCCCAGCAATACTCGGACTATTCTTATTCTTCGGATTACCATTATCCTCCCCTCCCAAAGCATACTGCGCTCAACTGCTCGTTTTTCTTCCGCTTTGATGACACCTGCAAAATTCTGGAAAAAATTCCCGCATCCTCGCAGGAGAGCGTGGTGCTTGGGATGATAAGAAAGCCGCGCCCTGAGGAAAACCAGGACTGGGTGCGGTTTTGGAATTCACGCCTCAGAATAGGGGAATATTATGAAAACGCCTCTTTTCCCTTTCTTGATGCTCCCGATGGCGCATGGGGCGAGAATGATTCCATAAAAAACGCCTGGGTAAGGCTAATTGACATCTATCCGTCGGTGTATTTTGAGGAAGGCGAATTTTTCTACATTCCTTCGCAGGCTCTTTTAACCGCTTTCTCAAACCTGGATTTTGTGGTGCCAAGCCCGCCAACAGGGGATTGGTGCAAGCAGGAATATGAAATAGGGGGATACAAATATGAGGTGCGCTCAAATTTGGGGCGGGTTTCAACAACAAACAACATTTTGCCCGTATCCTCCGCCCTCTCAGAAGGGCAATTGGCAAACCTCACCTTTTCCCTAAACGCAAAAGCAGAATATTCGCAAAACCTCTCAAAATGGGACGAATCCTCAAATTGCGATGAGAGCACCTGCAGCTATACTCGGGAGTGCAAAATAAACATAAGCAACAGCTCATCCGACATCCTAAACCTCTCCTTCTCTATTCCGGCAAAAAGATATCCTGATGCTCTCTCATATGAAAACAAGCTCGCGGTGCCTGTGCAGGGGTTTGCAAAAGGAATTGCCAAAATAACAATTCCAAAAGATTTTCTCTACTATCAGCTCACTGTTAAGGGGCAGAGCTTTTTTTTGAGAAAAAACGACCTTAAGATAATAACTCGCGGGGAGCTGCACCCCATATTGCAGATAAACATGATTTCATCCCCTGCAAAGGGAGGCACTTTGCACATAAGCTCTCTTGAAACAAACGAGGGGGAATATACTTATAGCGCAACAATTTATTACAAAATTTATGTGGAATCTCCCGATGTGAGCGATGCCGACTGCCATTTCACCCTTGCCACCCCGTTCGGGGTGCATGAAATTGAGAATGCATGCGATAGCGTGCGCTCAACAGCGCAATTGCGCCTTAACCTGACAAACGCAAGCAATGACGAGGCTCTTATAACTGCATTTGTAACCGACCAGCTCGGCAACCCCATAGAAGGTGTAGATGTGGAATTTTCAGGCATGCAAAGCCCGCAGAGAAAAAAGAGCGATTCCAACGGAATAGCCGCGACCCTTGTCTCACGCCATGAGTCAACCCAGACAATAATAGCAAAAGTAATAGGCTCTGATTATGTTGCAGGTGCATCCGACGCGATTTTTGTGCCGGGAAAGGGGGCAAACGAGGGCGGAAAATCCCAGCTATTGCAATTTCTCGGTGCAGCATCACCTATATTTTTAATACTGCTGATTGTTAGCTCTATGATGATGTGGGTGATGCGCAAGCGGTCCGGCTCGACGTGGGTTATTCTTCCCTTATTGCTTTTGCTCTCATTTGCCCCGCATTTGCATGCGGCAGACGGCGGGGATATCGCCCAGGCAGACATTCAATACACTCTTGATGCCTGCAAAAATTATGATTTTGACAACGCGGTGCGCCATTTCGGAGAATGCGCCGAAGCATATCGCGTTTCAACAGAATTTAGCTCCATGAGGCGCACCGCGGCGGTGCTTGTTGCAAACATAGCTCCCTTAATAGTGGCAAACCCGGATATTTCCCCTTACCGTTCTGCCTATTCCAATATGGTGCTAATAGCCCTTGCCCTTTTTCGGGTTGCCTGGGCTTTCAACTCCCTCTATTTAATACTTAACATTTTCAACCCCGCAAAGCGCTCGCAGGCGCTAAAGCAATATGTCTGGCTCATAGTTTTTGTAATATTTGCCTATGCCTCCTACTCAATAGTGCAGGATACCATTTCCGCGCTCAACTCCCTTTCGGTATGGATTGCAGGCACAGACGCATCCGCCACTCTATCGCAGGCAACACTTTCAGCAGAATTTATAGTTGAAAATTATGAAATGCTAAAGCTTGTGCTTCCCTTCCTAAACCTCTCCTACCTTGTGCTGCTTGCCCGCTACATCACCGTGATAGGAATGATTCTTTTCTTTCCCTTCACACTGCTTCTCTTCTTTACATCTGCAACCCGCGGCTTTGGAAAAGCGGCGATGGCGGTAACGTTCGCCTCCCTTGGCCTGGGAGTGCTAAATTCCATTTTGCTTCTTATATACAACATTTTGCTAAAAACAGCAGACCCCACTTTGGCAGGCGGGTTTGCAAGCACATTTTTCTCTGCCTCATTTATAATATTTTTCGGATTTGTAAATTTGATGGTGCTCTCTGTATCATTTCTCTCCGGAATAATATTTATCGGGAGGGGCTCGGACTAAAGGGATAACCTATGGCAGGCTACAGGACAATTCCAACCAAGGATACCACCGACGTGGACGAGAAGCTTGGCGGAGTGGTAACCGTGCGCCAGCTTGCATACCTTCTTCTCACATTCATACTAACCTATATCGCATACACAATAGCGGATGAGGTGTTCAACGGCTCCTCGGATTCCATTTATTTGTGGGGCCCTGTGCTTTTCCTCTGCCTTCTCTTCACTTTCAGCGACGTTGACAAATGGGCGTCCATCCGCGCCAAATATTATTTCTCCTCAAACCATGCCCGCCTTGAGTCAAACCCCTCCCTTTTGCGAAACGTGCGCAGCGAGGAGGAGGATAAAATAGTCACTTTGGACGGGCGGGTAATAGCGGTGCTAAAAATCACGCCTATCAATTTCCCTCTCCTCTCAGATGAGGCAAAGGAGGCAAAAATTGCAAGCTATGAGATGTATTTGCGCCAGCTGGTATACCCTATAATGCATATGGTGCACTCCGATGAGGTGGAGCTTGACGAATATTTCGGGCGGGTAATAAAAGACGCCTCGTTTGCAAAGGCAAAGGGCGTGCTTGACATTGAAAAATATGCGCGCTCGCATATCATGTTTCTTAAAAAATACCTCAAAAAAAGCAAATCCCGCACAAAAAACCATTATGTGGTGCTTCAGGTGCAGGACCCGCGCTACAAAACCCGCGCGCACGAGCCCCGCCAAACAATTGCCGGCTCCATAAAACTGGGGCTTGACGTGTTTCTGGCAGAATTTAGCGCAAACGCGCTTCTTTCCGGAAAAAACGCATTTGCAAAGCCTGCCAATTATGTGCGCATAGACGCTCCGGGAAAAAGGATGATATTTGCAGACGCGCGCCTTCTTCCCCCCCAGGCGCCCTCGCGCTCGCAAAAATTGGGGCAGATGCTGCAATTTGATTCCATTGTGGCGCTTTTGCGCTATGCAAAATCCCAGAAAGGGCGGCTTTATTACGGCGCAATAGACCTTGATTTGCTTATAGAAAAAGAATTTCGCGACATGCCGCTGCGCGAGAGGGAAGAGGAATTTTCAATCGAGGAGAGGCGCAAGCACGTCGGGCTCTCCGGAGGGAAAACCCGCTGGGCATATGATGAGGCAGAAAAGCACATTTCGGTATTATCAGACAAGCTTGAAGCAGCCGGCTTGCGCGTTCGCAGGGTACGGGGGCAGGAGCTCTACGGCGGGCGGCACATGAACCTCACCCGCGCAGACAAGGTGCGCATCTCTCCGGAATATGTGCATGTTGACAATACATATATGAAAGTAATAGAGGCAACCGGCTATCCGTATCAGGTAAGCCTTGGCTGGCTTTCCAACATAGTGGACGGGCGCGAGGACTATGACTTTACAATGTATGTTTATCCCATGGGAATACAGCAGGCGCTCTCGGCGTTTCGCAACGCGCGGCTCAAATTAAACACAGAGAAAAAGGCGCGCGGGGACTTTTTAGACCCGGAGAGCGAGCAGCATCTTGAGGACATCACAAATTTTTACACCAACATAGTATCCGGAAAAGAGAAATATTTCAAGGCATCCCTTTACGTGACTGCAAAGGCGCCAAGCCTAAAATCCCTTGACACTGTTGTGGAAAAATGCAAATCCGACCTTGCAGGCGCCTCAATCGATTATTCTCCGGCAGACTTTAACATGGCGCGCGCGGTGTATTCCACCCGCCTCACAGGATATGATTTGATAGGAAAGAAAAGGGAGTTTCCCTCCTCTTCCCTGGCAGCCTCATTTCCCCACATTTCCTCATCCCTTGAAGTTGACAACGAGGGAATGCTTTTTGCATTTGACTGGATGGACACTCCCATAATAATGGATTTGCGAAAGCTCCCCAACCAGCACATCTCCATTTTGGGAGAATCAGGAAGTGGAAAATCCTATTTTGCAAAAAGCATAATACCGCGCTATCTTCTTTCCGGCTACCAAGTATTTGTAACAGACCCTGACGGGGAATATGTGCGCCTTGCAAAAAACCTTGGGGGCACCATAAGCTCTGTTGGCCCCAAATTCGGAACCTGCATAAACCCCTTTGACTTGCAGGGAAGGGACGTTAACGACAAAATAAGGGGGCTGCTCGGGCTTTTCTCAATAGTTTGCGGGCAGCTTAACAAATACCAGGAAGGCATAATCACGGATGTGCTTGTGGAGCTATTTGAGAAGGCGAAAGAAAGGCAGGTTATAATGAGCGACTTTAGCAAGGCATTGCAGCACCGCTTCAAAGGCACCCGCGACGAGCAATTGCGCCATGACATACAATTTATACTAATTTCAATACGCCCGTTCCTTAGCGGGAATTTGTACGGCTTTATAGACAAGAAAACATCTGTAAAAATGGGCGGGCGCCTCCACGTGTTTGATTTGCGCGAATACCAAAACGACAAGACATTGCGCGACTTTTTCAATTACCTTATATTTGATTTTATCAGCCACCGCCTTTTAACAGACAAATCCCTAAAGGCGCTTTTCATGGATGAAGGATGGACAATGGTAAATTACCCCGGAGCCGAGGATTATGTGCGCTACATCATAAAGGACTCGCGAAAATACAATGTCTCATTCGTATTTATCACGCAGGAGCTTGAGGACATGCTCTCATCCGACGCCGGGCGCTCTGTGCTTAACAACACTTCCACCCAATTCATATTTCATGAGAAAGAGAGCGCCATGGCGCTTATGCAAAAAACCCTAAGCCTCACCAGCGTGGAATATGAGAAGCTTATCACCTGCTCCAAGGGGCAGGGGCTTATGGTATCTGATAAAACCCGCCTATTCTTCAAAGTAGAGACAAGCAAGGATGAGCATGAAATAATAACAACAGACCCCAACGCGCCAAAAAAGGAAGAGAAGAAAATCCGCTCCCGTGCAAAGACGGAGCGCGAGGAATTCCTCCCGCCGCCACTTTATGCCGCATTGCATGAGAGCAGGAGCGAGCTTGCAAAAACAATAGGGCTCTCTTCCGGGCAAAAAGGAAAAACGGCAGACTCAAGCGGGGATGCAGAAATTAAACAGGCTGAAAAAAGGAAGGCAGATGTGGAGGGGGACCCGGACGCCAGCGCAAAAGACGTTGCAGGAGTTGAGGGGCAGATGCGCCTTGCAGACATCGGCATTAATCTGCCTGACATGAAAAAATTATTGCCCATAGCATTGACGCACGGGCTTGTGAGCGAGAAGGAGAAACAAATAATCGCAAAGGCGCTAAGCCGAAAAGAGAAGAAAAAATCCTCATCCCAAAAAGCAAAGAAAGCGCCAAAGAAAAAAGGAAAAAAACCTGTTTCCAAAAAATCAGCAAAGAAAAGAAAAAAATAAGAAACAAAAGCGCGCAAAGAAAAACTTCCTTTCAAAAAAATCAAAATAAGCCCCGCAAAAAACATAAAAAACAAGAAAGAAATAATCTTAAACTAAAAGCCCGCCAAAAAAATAAAAGTAAAAGGCAAAAAAGAAAAAATAAATTAAAAGAAAAAATATTATGTTTATAAATTCTGTCTCCCATTTTTTCTCAATGGATATCTTTTCGGCAACTATCGCTCTTGTTGTTGCGTTTTTCGCCGGTTTTATAGGCTCCACCGCGGGGGGCGCAGGGCTTATTTCTGTGCCGATATTAATATTTCTCGGATTGCCTGCGCATATCGCGGTGGCAACCTCCCGTTTCGGCTCGCTTGGCGTCACCTCAACAGGCATCTACAGTTTTCATCAGGGCAAAAAGGTGGATTTTCGCCTCGGTACCCGTGCTGCGGTTTTGGGGATAATAGGCTCGTTTTTCGGAGCCGGCTTTTTGCTTGCAATCCCTTCAGGCATTTTGGAAAAAATAATAGCCTTCTTTCTTTTTATCTCGCTTTTTTTTATGTACAAAAACCGCGGCTTTGGCATAAAAAAGGAAAAGAAAAAAGGCAAAACAGCTAAAGCTCTTGGCTATGCCTCATTTCTTTTCATAGGGTTTTTGGGCGGCTTTGTGGGCGGGGTGGTGGGAATACTCTCCTCATACGTGCTAATACTTGTGTTTGGGCAAACCTTTTTGGAAAGCTCAGGCACCCGTAAAATATACGGGCTTGCCATCGGGCTGACATCAAC
>Ga0210057_1003312_pt1 | contig 22308 bp, 22 predicted proteins | sample CryGeyCG2114_010_2_FD_183968 | JGI IMG/M metagenome (GOLD analysis project Ga0210057, IMG submission 183968) | Groundwater microbial communities from aquifer - Crystal Geyser CG10_big_fil_rev_8/21/14_0.10 (SPAdes) (version 2) | ecosystem: Environmental > Aquatic > Deep subsurface > Groundwater ...
AGGAGGCAATGGAATCATGCCCTTATAATGCTATCAGCATTGTCCAAAAAGTAAGATGATGAAACAACTCTGTCCTGACATTAAGTGATGAATAAAAAAAAGTTTCTGATTACTTTAACTAATTATATATTGTTTCATAACCTGCCTGTATTAATCCTGCAAGTATTGGTCCTGCCACGAATCCGAAAATTCCCATTGATAATACTCCTGAAAATAATCCCAAAACTAGAATTAATGGGTTTATGCCTTTCTCATCGCTGAATATCCTGTTGAAGTAATAATTTATGAATATTAATATTATTGAGATTATGAACAGCATTCCTGAGTTGAAAAAATTATTATTAATGTAGTAATAAATGCTTAAAAGAATTGTCACTAACCAGCCGCTTATTACTGGAAAAATATTGGTTATTAATGCAACTGTTGACAATTCAAGCGCGTGGTTAATGTTCAGCAGTGACAGGCTTACAAATATTATTAACCCCATCATTAATCCTGCAAAGAAGTATTCCAATAATACGTTATTAAGGATGTAATGCGCCCGGTCTATGAAGTAATTCAGTTTAAGCGAATTCTTTTTTGATAAGAACTTGTAAATTATCCTTTTCAGTTTAGGGGAATCCCTTAACAGGAAGAATACCATGAACGTTAATAATATTATGTCAAGCCCTGTCTTCGGCGCGTTCAGGAAAATAGTTTCAGTAAAACTTACAATGTTTGAAGGGTTGGTTTCAATGAATAATTTTGTGCTTAACCCTGACAATATATTGTTGATTATCATAATGTTAGTGTCAAAGAGCGACTGCAGTTGCGCGAAACTGAACAGTATCATCCTCGTGAACAAGTAAAATAATGACGTGAATAATGAAACGTAAAAAATGGTTGCCAAAAGCGAAGAAATGCTCCTGTTCCTGATTAAATTGTTCAGCCAATTATATGACGGGAGTATTAAGTAAGTTATTAACAAAGAGCTGAATATTACGCTGAAGAATGGCAGCACTAAATATGCGCTTACCAGCAGAAGCCCTATTATCAGGTAATTTTTAACTTTAACCATTAAGGGATTATTAATGAATCAAGAGTTTTTAACAATTACTTTTTAATTGCTGCTTATGTAAAAATAAATTGTGAAAAACAGGATTATTAAGCCGTAAATTAGGAATTCAACGCTTCCTGTCCTGATTAAATTAATGCTTATTATCACGAATACTGCATCGCGTATTAATCTTTTGAATGCCATTTTTTAATTATAATCCCTTAATTTTTTTAACACTTTCCACCCCATAAATATTTAAAAAAAACGCTTGTAATCCTATTTGACGATGAATAAAGATTTAATGGTTAAGGAGAATAATAATATCCGCAGGACTATTGTCAAGAGGATTAATGAGTTTAACAAGCATAAGCGGGAGAGGGATAATATTAACAAGATTGTTCAGGATTACAAGGAGAAGAGGCTGGCAGAAGTTAGCAGGATGAGGAATATTATTGCCGAATTGAAGGAATTGAACAAAGCCAAGGATTCTATTCCTGCTGAGGATGCTAATGAATTAAAAAAGATTATTAACCGGAAGGAATGGTTTTTTCAGATTAACGCGCTTCCAATCAAGGATGAGGAAGTGATTATTAATGAGATTAAATTGTTAAGAAGAAGGCTGAAGAGTGCTCAGGAGAAGAATAATGTTTCGAGGAAGATTCAGGGATTAATAAGTGATTTGGAGAAGACGCGCAGGAAGCATAATGAATTCCACGAATTAGTTATTAAGAAAGCAGGGGAGAGCAATGAGCAGAGCAGTCTGATGAGGGTGGTGCAGAAGAGCATTAAGGACTTGAAAAAGGAAGGGAAAAGAGTCAGGCATTCGCTGAAAAAAATGGAAGAAAAGGATAAGTTAAGAATCAGCAATGAGCGGAATATTATAAAGGAAAAGCAGGATGCAGTTATTGAAAAATTGAAAAAGAACAAAAAATTAACAACTGATGACTTATTAATATTCCAGAAATAAACCACTACTTGGCAATAGTAATATTTATAAATAAATTTTTTCCTTGGTTTATATTATGAATATTAAAAATAAGGTAAGATTGATAAAAACAGCAAAGTATATGGCTCTTGCAGGTGCTGGGGTTGGTTTTTTAACAGCAGGGGGCGATTTAATCAATTACATGACTGCAGCATTTATGGTATGTAATGGTGCTAATATGTACGCGCTCCAGAAAATTTATCAAGGAAAAGAAAACTTGCAGAAGAATAAGAAAGGGCTTGAAGCAGTAATTCAGTAATTATTTTTTTCTTAATACTTTTATTGTTATTATGCTTCTGCTTATAATGGTTACAAACGCGGCTATGCTTATCAGGTATAATCCTATTAATAATTTGTCCAGCAATAGTGCGATGACTAGGATTGTCAGCCTGCCTGCCCTTCCGCCGAATCCGAAATATTTCATTTTTATTCCTATTGTCCACACTTCAGCCCTTGCAGCCACGTAACTAGTCATGTAAGACAAGAAGAATGCGATGAAGCAGATAATGTAATTTTCAGGGTTTGCTGCTGCTATCATTAAGTAAATAAATCCTTCAACTAATCTGTCAATTGTTGCATCGTAAAAGTCGCCGAATTTCGTGCTTCCGACTTTCTTGGCTACTGTTCCGTCCAGAGCGTCAATTATGCCTGTGATTGTGAGGAACACGCCAGCCATTACAGTATTATGGCTGTAAATGAAATAGCCAGTGATTGCTGCAAAGAATAATGCGCTGGTAGTAATCATGTTCGGCGTGATTCTTAATTTCACCAATAAGTTAATGAACGGGTCAACTGCCCAGTTGAATGCTTTCTTGGCACGCTTTAATACGCTCATATCATTTGTAGTAATAGTAGTTTTTTTAAAAAAGTAACCCTTCTGATTAATTATTATGTTTGAATACTTTGTTCATTTCCTGCAGATTGGCATTCCTGCTTATTTTGCGAATGCTGCGCCCACTTTTTTAATAAAGATGAGAAAGCACCCGATTGATTTCAGCATGAAGTGGAAAGGCCAGCGGGTTTTGGGTGACGGCAAAACTATTGAAGGATTCATTCTGGCATCAATTGTTGCTTACTTGACTGGATTACTGGAATTGCAGGTTATTGGCAATTTTAGTTATGAGTTCCTGATTATTCCGCCTGTTGGATTCTTATTCATTGGTGTTGGTGCCATGATTGGCGACATGGTTGGCAGTTTTATTAAAAGAAGGATGAAGATGAAAAGGGGTGAGGATGCAGGATTACTGGACATGCTGGATTTCATTATAGGAGCGTTCATTAGTGCAAGTTTTTTCACGAATTTTTCAGTAATAGTGTTCATAATAGCATTAATCTTGACGCCTCTTGTGCACAGGGCTGCAAACATTATCGGCTACAAAATAGGGCTGAAGAAGGAGCCTTGGTGAAAAGTTTTTTAAACACTATTTCTTTAATTAATCTTTCATGCTTGCAATTGACAAAACTGACAGGAAAGTTGTTGACGCACTCGTGAGTCAGGGTTATATTTTTGAAAAGGACGGCTCTTTCAATGAATATCATTTAGTGCATCCTGGCGCGCGCTCAGTGCTTGAGCAGGATTACTTAATCAATTTCAGTAGCGGTAAGATTGTGAAGTGCGAAGCAACAGGCATTATTCCCCGTGAAACTTTTAATCTTGCTAATTTGGAGAAATTAATCATTAAAGCGCCAATGGTAAAGAGTCTGGAACTGCCAAAATTCATGTACAATTTCGGGAATGAACTGCACCGTGATTATGACTATTACTGCTCTATATCATTCAGTGATTATTTCAAGGGTGAAACAAGCAGTGATAATGGCTGCGTAAAGTACTCATATAAAATGAGCAAATTTGCGCGCATATGCTTGAGTGAAAATGTTGGGATACCTTTCTCTTCGGAACTAAATTCTGATGAAATGCATGATTTAATTTCAGGGATTAAAAGCAGGTTTTTGAAGAAATTATTGCTGCTTGATTCAAAGCAGTGCTTAATACTTTCAGGTAATGTGCAGAATTTAAGGAATCTGGAATTATTGGAAATTCATGGTTATAATAAGGCAGTAATTCCCGAGAATCTTCATATTCCTGTTACTAAAATATTCTGAATATTTGCGCGTGAGGGACTCCCTGGATAGTGATAATATTTTCAGGAGTGCAAATTTTGTTTTCAGCTGCTGCTTTAATGGTTTCTTGTCCTAATAAGTTCACAATAGTCGCGCTCCTTATTAAGATGAGCAGTTGTTCGGGGGTGGTTTCAGTATTGCCGTAAAAATTTTCACTAACTTCAATAACTCCTCCTTCACCATTGGTTAATTTACTGCCTATAAGCGAGGAATCGCATGCTGACAATAATAATTCATTACCGCTTTTGTGAGTTTTTGAGAATATCATATTCTTATGGGGTACTTGGCGCCGCAAGCCATGCATTTGATGGAGTTTATCCTGTCATGTTTTGTCATCTTAGTGTCAGGCTTTTTGCATTCCCTGCACTTTACGAACTCGTTAACGAATTTGTCAATTTTCTCGTTGATTAATTGAGCGCTGAACTTCCCAGTTAAAACGTAATGAGTGCTTTCCTTTATTGCCTTGGTTCCTAACTCTTTTAATAAAAATTTTAATAATAATTTCTCGTCCCTGTCAAGGAAGTCTGCTATTGCCTTTAAATTAATAATCATTGTTTTTTTGCCCTGAATCCTGCCTTTAACTTTCGGGACTTCAAATCTTGTTTTCTCCTCACCTTTGCCTGGCAATAATTTTTCCATTCTTTTAACCAAATCATCATATTCCATCATATTATTCACACTTCCAGAATCCTGTAATTATGCTTTGTAGGCTCATATATTAACCCGTCTATTAAAAGAGTTTTCAAAACATTTTCAACTTTCTTATTGCTTAATCCTAACTCTTTAATGATGAGTTTTAAAGCAGTTCCTTTGCCCATATCATTAGTTTTGATTATTTTAAGAATAGTTTCCTCAATGTCCTCCTTTTCCTCCTTTTTGGCTTCCACTCCAGTGCTTATGCCGATTTCTTCTTTTTCTTCTATTCTTTGGACTTTCTCCTTTGTCAGTAATAATTCGACTTTGTGGTACAGCCAGTGGTTGGGGTTTTTTACAATTTTCAGGGTTTCGCAGGTTAAGTACCTCTCTGTTTCCCATTCCCTGACTCTGCCGATTAATTCAATAATGTCGCCGATTAATGGTTTTTCAAGCTTTTCAACATCTTCCTTCCATGCTTTCACCCTTATCGTTTCAGTCCCGTCATCAAGTACTAAGTAAGCGTAGCTTCTCTCCTCATTAACTCTTTTGTTCACCACTGTTGCTATTATCCTGATTCTTGAAACTCTTAATTTGTCAAATTCCAAATAGTCTATCCCTTCTTTCTGCGCCACGAAATTCGCATTCATCACGTCAACTATTCTTGTTTTGAACGCGGTTAAGCGCTTGAATTGTTCCTCACTCATTCCTGTTGCTCCTCCTTATTACTCCGTGCTTTGGTTCGTATATTTCCCCGCTCCTTTTCATTTTTTCTATTATTTCCTCAGCCCTTAACTCGTCTATTCCCCTGCTCTTTGCTTCTGTTATAATTTCGTTCACTGGGACGTCCCTGCCGAAACTTTTCTCCAAATCTTTTAATAAATCTATTATTTCATAAATCTTGCTTCTCTGGCTAGTGGTTGTCCCGCTGATTACCCTATCTATGTCCAATTCCTGAGTCTCAGGGTCCATTCCCAAACGTGTTAAGTAGGATTTCATCAGGCTTATCGCCCTTTTAGCGTCCTGCTTTAATACTTTCTTGCTTAATCTTATCTTCGCGCTTGCTTCTGATAATCTTACGAGTGCTTCTAATTGTCTTGGGGTTAACGGCACTGCCCGCGCTTCATTCTCGTGCATTACTTCCTTATTCCTTAAATTTACGAAGAAGTTCTGAATCTCTTCAACTGCTGCATCCGTAAGTTTTGGCTTCACTGTCTGCTTAGCGTAAGAAACGTATTTCCTTACAATTTCAGGGGGAATCATTGGCTCGTACCTGCCAGCGTCCTGATGCCCTAATAATATGTGCTCTGCCAATTTAGTGTCCTCTTCCTTGTCAGGAATGTCCCTGATTGGGAAGATTAAGTCAAACCTGCTCAGCAGAGTAATTGGCATGTCTATTTGTTCAGCAATTGGTTTGTAAGGGTCAAACCTTCCGTATTTCGGGTTTGCTGCTGCTATGATTGAAGTTTGGCAGTTAAGTGTTGCCTGCACGTTGGCTTTGCTGATGCTGATCGTTTGTTGTTCCATTGCTTCGTGCATTGCACTCCTGTCTTCAGTGCTCATCTTGTCAATCTCGTCAATGCATAATATTCCCCTGTTTGCGAGGACTAGTGCTCCTGCTTCCAATGCCCAGCCTTTCAGAATTTCATCCTTCACCACTGTCGCGGTTAATCCTGCTCCTGTGGCTCCTTTACCGCTTACGAACCTTGCCTTCGGCGCTATGGCTGCCATGCTCTTCACTAACTGGCTTTTTCCGGTTCCTGGGTCGCCGATTAATAATATGTGGATGTCTCCTCTGCTTTTAGTGCCGTCTTTTCTCTCCTTCCTTACTCCTCCGAACATTTGCAGTACCATTGCCTCTTTTATCTTGTTCTTCCCTCTTATTGATGGTGACATTGAGCGGATTAATTTGTCATAAATTTCAGGGTCTTTGGCTAATAATTCAATCTGCCTCACGTCTTCTTCAGTGACTTCTATATCCTCGTATTCGCGTTCAATGCTTTCAGTATAATTTGATTCAAGCAATATTTCATACATTACGCTCGCATTCTTTGAGTAACTCATTGTTTGCGCGAATTCGTAAATTACCCCTGTAATCCTGACTTTGCTTCCTGGAGTGTTGCGTTTTACAATGCCAGGATCCACTAAGTCATTCCTTAAGAACACGTTTAATCTCATTGGCTGCCCGCCTTCCAAAGACTCGCTGGATTCCTCCAGCACTAACCTTTGAGTGTCAACTAATTTATGCTTCTCTGCTTCGAACGCTTTCTTCCCGCAATTCGGGCACTTCTCAGGGATTTTAATAGTTGTCACTCCCTGCAAAACGCTGACTTTCTGCTCGCAGCTTAAGCATTTGTAAATGATTAAAGTGCACATTGGGCGCACAGCGCTTGCCTGCCTGACAATGCCTTCAGTGTATAATAATTTCCCTAAATGCTCGCTCCTGATATCCCTTATTTTTACGAAATTATTAACCGGTAAATTGGTGAACCTGATGAATAATTTTTCCTTAACTCCCTCCTCGTACTGCATTAATGCGTCCTCGAAAATATCTATTAATTTTTTCGGCTCTTCAACAAGTAATTCCGCCATGTCAGGGTCGTACATGTCCAGTCTTTGGAAGTCAATAACGAAACTTTTGCTGCCTTGGTTAATAGTTTTGCCCAATTCCTTCTTGTACTCATTAGTGACAAAGTGGTAAAATTTCTCCATTATTTCAGAAGTGTCACTGAGTTCTATTGCCATTAGTGTTGATAAATTATTCTTATTAATAAAAGTATTCCTTTATTGCACTATATAAGTTCAGGCAATTGCAAGAAGCAATACTATTGCCAACAAAATTATAATGGTTAAAGTGGGTATTATTCCTTTCAAACTCATAATTAATTAAATACTGCGGGGTTTTTTATTTGTTTTTCTGCTGCGCTAAAAGTGTTTTTCTTAATTCTTTAACGCTTTTCTTGATTTCGCCTTCATTCTTGGCTCCTGTGCACACAATTTTCCCAGTGCTGAATAATAAGAATGTTATGTGGTGATTCGGCACTTTATACACTAATCCCGGGAATTGCTCAGGCTCGTACTCCGCAGTTGGCAGGCTGAACGCTAAATTTGTCAGATTAAGTTTTAAGCCAATATCTCCTGATGCTACCATGTTTTCAACCTTCATTTCAGGCTTCTTAGTGCATTTAATTCCTGCTTTTTCCAGTTCTTTCTGTATTGCTTTCACAGCATCCTTGACTAATGCCTCGCTTTTAACTCCTGTAACTACTATTTTTCCGCTGGAGAATACGAGTGCTGTGACTTTAATGCTGGTTAATTTAAGTACTAATCCTGGGAATTGCTCTGGATTGTATTCAGTATTGGCTAATTTCATTGCCACTTTTTCCAATGGCACGTCAACGAATAAAGAAGCGCTTGCAACAACGTTTTGAATAGTATAACTTGTTACTGGCATAAAACAATAATTATAAAGCAAAGATTTATAAATGTTTTATAAAGAAGTACTATTATTTGAAATGAATCCAAAACAAGCAAAGGGTTTAGTTCCTGCAAAGAATGAGGATAAAATAGGGGTTGCTAATGAGAAAACCAAGCAATTCTACATATTAGACACTGCGCATTTTAATGTGTGGCTGTTGTGCAATGGTGAAAGGGATGAGGAAGTTATTGGCGAAGAATTCATTAATTTCTTGAAGGAGAATCTGGAAGGCGCTGATGCAAAATTTGACAAGAAGCAGATAATTAAAGACGTGAAGAATATTATCAAGAAATTAAAAAAATACGGCTTGTTGGAATAATATTATTCATATTCAAATTTTATTGAGTAGCCGCACTTGAAATTGATTATTGAATGATTCTTGTCAAGGATTAAGTTCTCAATTTCAGGATTAGTGATGTAATTTATAATATTATCCACTGATTGTTCCGGAACTTTTACAATATAAACTCCGTCTTTTAATTTAACGTTTTCCGGCTTTTTGCCTGTAATATTCATTACTTTTATCTGAATATCGCTTTTCCTGAACAAGTCTGTTAATTCTTCAATCATAGGATTAAACAGAAAAAATTTGGCTTTAAAAACTTTATTTTTTTACGAACATTTCATAATCCACTGCCCTTTCAGTTCTTAACACTTTCTCATCTGAGGATAATATTATTATTTCAATTGCTGATTCATCTTTAATTAATTCCCTGTCAAAGTAGAATGAAGTAGTTTTGTTTAAGGCATTTCTGGCTTTTCTGGATTCATACTTCGGTATCTTTGCAAGTATTAAATTCCCTGTTTGTGCTGCTGAGAATCCTTTAAAATTAAGGGTTTTAACCGGAATATTACTATTTTTTGGCGTAACGTTCATTATTGTTCCTGAAACAAAACCTCCATTATAACTTGGGGAGTGTCCGCCGAAAACAATTTCAGAAGAGGGGGGTGAAGGATGTCGCGTATGATTCTGCAACAATATCGTCAACAGTGAATTATTCTGAAACCAACAATTCGTATAATTGTTTTGAATTGGCTCTTAAAGATTCATATTCTTCACGCATTTTATCAGGATTAAGAAGGTCTTGCATTTTTTGTTCTAAATGTTTTACAATTTCTTCCTTGCTCATAATTGTGGGGTAAAAATCCACTAGTTAAAAAACTTATTGATTACGAGAATATTGGAAGCAATGTTTTTAAGTGAGTGTTTATTTTCTTGTTAGTAAAGTTATGGAAGTCTGGACTGAAAAGTACCGCCCCAGAACGTTAAAGGACGTGGTTGGCCAGGAAAATATTGTAAAAAGATTGGTGGCGTTCACGAAGAATGAAGGCATGCCCCACTTATTATTCGCAGGCCCTGCAGGAACAGGGAAGACAACTTGCGCTCTGGCATTAGCTAATGACTTGTACTGCGACAATATGAAGCAGAATTTTCTGGAATTGAACGCCAGTGATGAGAGGGGCATTGACACTGTAAGGGTTAAAGTCAAGGATTTCGCGCGAAGCAGGGCATTGGGGAAGGCGCCTTTCAAGATTATATTCCTCGGCGAGAGTGACGCGTTAACCAAGGACGCGCAGCAGGCGTTAAGGAGGACTATGGAGAAATACACTAACAGCTGCCGCTTCATACTTGACTGCAATTATCCAAGCAAAATCATAGACCCAATACAGTCAAGGTGCGTTTTGTTCAGGTTTGAATCATTGAAAAAGGATGACGTGCTGAAGCATTTGCGCATAATCAGTGATAAGGAGAACGTTAACGTGTCAGACAAAGTCTTGGCTGAAATTTTTGAAATCAGCAAAGGCGACTTAAGGAAAGCCATTAACGTCCTGCAGTCAAGCAGCGTATTGGGTGATAAAGTCACTAATGAATTAGTTTACGAGGTTGCAAGCATGGCTCACCCGAAGGAGATAAGGGAGTGCCTGGAATTAGCAGTTAAGGGCGACTTTGTGAAGGCAAGGGATTTATTGTTTGACACTATCATATCCCACGGCATGAGCGGTTTGGATGTGATTAAGCAGATTCAGAAGGAAATTATTACTTTGGATAATATTAGCGCGAAGACGAAGATTAGACTTATAGGCTTGGTTGGGGAGTTCGAGTTCCGGATTGTTGAAGGCAGTGATGAATTTGTGCAATTGGAGAGTTTATTGGCTCAGTTTTTCAAGATTGAATGAAATGTTTATGAATTTTGTTGACAAGTATTTTCCCGAGAATATTGATGCTTTGGTTGGATTAGGGGAAACTGTGAGCAAAATTGTTGAATTTTTGGACAATTTCAGGAAGGAGAAGAAGAAAGCATTACTATTAGTGGGCCCTGAGGGGGGCGGGAAAACTTGCAGCGTTTACGCTATTGCAAAAACTAAAGGCTACGAAGTTGTTGAAGTAAATGCGAGCGATAAGCGCAACGCTGAGAACGTGAGGACTATAATCGGCAGCGCGAGCAAACAGGCAACCCTTCTTGGCAAGCCGAAAATTATCCTCATTGATGAAGTTGACGGCTTGCACGGCAATTCTGACAGGGGAGGGGTAAAGGAGATTAACAATATTGTGAAGAATACTAGTTTTCCTATAATTATGACTGCTAATAACGCTTATAATGCGAAAATTAAGAGCATTAAGGCTAACGTGAAAGTAGTGAACGTGAAGCGCAGGAGTTACTGGAGCATTTATAATCTCCTTAAATTCGTTGCTGCGAAGGAAGCTATTAACTTGTCAGCCCAGTCCTTGAAGAAACTGGCAAGCATGGCGCAGGGTGATGTTAGAAGCGCTTTGAATGATTTGCAGAATCTGGAAAGTGATGAGGAAGTTGTTGAATTGTACGAGCGGCAGAAAAGGGTTAACATTTTTGAAGTTCTGAAAATAATTTTCAAAAGCAGGAATATTGACTCTTTGATTAAAGCATTGGATGATTTCAGTGATTTGGAGTTAAAGGATGTATTATTGTGGGTTGCTGAGAATATTATTGTTGAGTATGAGAAGCCTCATGAAATCAGGGAAGCGTATGACTGGATTAGCAGGGCTGACGTTTTCATGGGAAGGATTAACAAGCGGATGCACTGGCGCTTAATGTATTACGCGAAATTATTGTTCACTATTGGCGTGGGCTTGTCAAAGGATGACATGTACAGGAAATTTTCAAGGTTTCAGGTGCCTGTGAAGATTGGCAAGATGGTCAAAAGCGTTAAGTCAAGGAATGAGCTGAAAACTTTGGCTGCAGAGATTGGCAGTTTAACTCACTGCTCTAGGAGTAAGGCATTGGTTGAGTACGCCCCTTATTACAAGTTGTGGTTGAATGCTTAGCCTATTATGTATCCGCTTCCTTCCGCATTCTCGCTGTTGTAATTGAAGTAGTAATTAATCAGTTCATCATAGCATAATGGTTTATTATTTAATTCTGACAATATTTTGTCCAAATCATTCCAGTCATTCCCTAAGTAAAAATATAATATTTTGTCGCCGTACTTGTTTAAGCCGATTCTTAAATAATCATCATTTATGATTAATACATTATTTGCCTGCTTTAAGTCATTGCTCTGGAAGAATAATCCTAGCACGTTATTGGAGTCATTCTTTGCTATGTAATTCCACTCACTGCTTGTAAGATTGGAGTAGTGGAAGAATTCAGTGCCCGTGAGCGCGCCTTCTTTGTTAAAGCTCGTCTTGTAGTATTCGTCATTGTTGCCGTTCACCCTCATTTCCAAGCCGAAAGTGTAGTCATCATCCGCGTTATTGACTAATTTGAGTTTGAACAGGTCAGTATTATTGTTCATCGTAATTATTGGAGTTATAACATTAGAGGTGAAGAGCGCTGATTTGAACAATGTCGTGTTCTCAATTAATGAATTATAGGTGAAGCTCGTGGTTTCAGTGGTGCACGCTGCGTAAGTGCCTGTGCACGCGTAAAAGTCTCCGCCATGGAACCAGTTATCTGAGCCTGCAAGCGTGAATTCCTCATCATCAAAATCCCATGAGTATAAGCTGTTGTTCAATTCTTTTAATGAGTCAGAATATGACATATTGGAGTACTGGACTGTTTTTATTGTCGTGCTGTCTGACGAGTTTAAGTAGTAATAATTCTTGCCTAACACTCTGTCGCTTATCACGTACGTCACGTCATTCTCCGGCGATAAGTAATAATTTTTTAATCCCAAGTTCAGGTCAGCGCTTATTTTCATCACTCCGGGAGTCATCAATAAATAATAGGGAGTGTTGGTGTAATAGGTGTGGTTTATTGCATTAGTGAATGAGCCTGTATTGTTAATGATTGTTCTGTCCGTATTGTTTATGGTTATGCGCGGGGCATTAGAATTTATGTCTGTAGTGGTTAAGGTTTCAGTTTTGCCTAATTCAAAGTATATTTGCTGAGTTAGTGTCGCGTTTATGATTAGCGGGGCTTTTGCGCTGATTAACGGCAAAGTGGTTGAGGCTGTGAATACGCTGTTATCGCCTGCCAAGTTTAGCGTGTAAACCCCTGAAACGTTAAAACCAGAGACTAATACTTCCCTTGTTTCCCAATTTTCAGGGTTTGCAGGAATTATTGTTGTAATATTAACTATTGTATTGTTCGGCGCGTAAACTGTTGCTGCAATGGCGTCATCAACTGTTTCGCTGTTGAATGAGACTGTTATTGTGAAATCGTTGCCGTAAGGATTCATTAGTGAATAATTAGTGCTTGCGATTCCTTCTCCTGCATTATTGACCGTGTTGAATCCCAGGTATGAAATATTATGGTAATTTTGGGTTGTGATTCCGTAAGGAGCGGTTAAACCATTATTATTGGTTATTTCCAGCGTGTTCAAATCCTTGTTGTAAAAACTGAGAGTATTGCACTCGAAAGGTATGCTGGAGGGATTATTATTTTTTCCGATTATTATCTGAGGGTTTAGGGTATTGTTTTGGCTGGTTACGAAATCAAAACTGTTAAGTGATGATTTCAGGAAGTTGTCAAACTGCTGCCATACTGTTTTCAGGTATTCATTCTTAGTGTAATTGTAGGCTACTGCTGGATTGTTGGCAAAATTTTTGCCTGCAGTGATTGAGTAATTATAGCCGTTATAGTACGGGACTATTATTATTTCCTGCCTTACTATGCCCGTTGTGGAGTAATCATTATTTGTTAACTGCACTCGCGTGTCAGTTCCTGTTCCTGTTATTACTGACGTTGTTGATTCCTGCGAGTATAATATTCCAAAACCTGTATTATTGTTTCTGAAAACTGTGTAATACTTGTCAGAGCCGAAACTTGCCTCTGCAGGCTGGATTATACCTGCAATGATTGTGTCCTGGTACGCTAATGAGTCAAGTTCAGTTGTCGCGTTTATTACGTAACTTAAATTGTACAATCCAAAGGTTAATATTTCATATTCCTGGTTAACGCTTATAATGCCAGGGTGGAATGAGTATAATTGCGTGACATAAGTATTGTTTATCCTGCCTGACGAGTTGACTAATAACACGTTATTTGAGTATTTCAGGACTGCCACTTCGGCTGCCATTCCATCCTGAGTGTAGTCTGTGGCGTTCGTAACTCTTGCACCCATGTAAGTGATTAAGTCATTACTGTAACCTTTAATCTTCAAATCAGTTATTAATCCAGTGGTTTTGTTCATTAATACTAAATAATTTGGCGATTCGTATTTCACGTGCGTCGCGTTATCTTCATAATTCGAGTTTTCAGCACTATTCGTCAATGCTCTTTGCGAATCTGTCATCACGCTGTAGAAGACGCGGTATTCTTTCTCTTCGCCTTTTAGTATTGTGTCTTTGAAGCTGATGATTAGTGTTCCGTTACTGTTCTGCGAGAAAGTTGCCAGGATTATTCTCCCATTACTGTACAGTGCGAAACTGTTGTCTACTGCGTAATCGTCAATGCCTAATCTTATTATGAAATTATTGTTCAACGCGTCATAATCATTGTAATCTTTTGCAGTGAATTCAGTCATCATTGTCTGCTCTGCTGGCCAGTAATTATACAGTGAATTTGTTAATGTTTTCAGGTTATTAACTGCTGTCCTCATATCATTCAAATCCCTTGTCTGGCTGGTTAAACTCGTAGTGGTTAACTGCAGTGGAATGGTTAATAATCCAATTATTGTTGTTAACGCAATTGCCATTACCACTGTTGATATGATGAAAAATTGTCCTTTTTTATTCATAATTCCACACCCTTAAATTCATTAGTCCAGTAACGTCTTCGGAATTGATTACTTTGCTCACAAGGAACGTGGTGCTGGGCTGGTTTAAACTTGACGGCTGGGTTGACTCGTAATATTCATCCCTTGTGGCAATTACTATGTTGGTGTTGTTAATTGTCAAATTGTCAAACGTTCTTGAAGATTCAGTGTTTAATTCGTAATATAATTTTGTTAATCTTTCCTCATTAGGGTTTAGTGTGATGGTGAACCTGACCTCGCTCATCCTGCTTTTCTCTGCACTTGCTGCAGAATAAGTCGGCACGATTCCAGCGCTTAGTGAAGGATAACTTATTATTTCGCTGGATTCATTAGTGGCGTAAAAGATTGCGATAACTATTAATTCGTCGCTTTTCGCTTCAGGCACTGTCAGGGTTATTGACGCGTTAGCGTCATAATAATTTTCATTGTAAACTATTGAGTCCAAGTTCATGCTTGTCCTTTCATTATTAACGTAAGCCCTCATACTGGTTGTGTTTATTCTTTCATCCAGATTAGTTGTCAAGTGAATATTGTCTAATGTGATTGTGTTGTTGAATAATTCCTGGCTGGCTTGTGCTGTAATGCTGACTTTATAATAATTATTCACTATTTGCAACGGCAGTCTTGAATCATTATTGTTGTAAATTTGCACGCTGTACAGATTAGTCGTGTCAGGAAATGGGCGTATGAAGCTAACATTTTTTGTGACTTCATAATTTTCATCATTTTTCACTATTAAAGGCTCAAAGTAATCAAGTTCTATTGTGAATGCCTGCGTTGGTGGCAGGGAATATTTCAGTATTGAATTTAATTCGTTCAGTGAGTAAGTGTTCAATAATGATTCCAGCACTCCTGTCTGCTCTAAAGCGTCCAGTAATCCTTCATTCATAATTACTGGGTTGGCTCTTGGAAGCGTTGGCGACAAGTTCTGCGTTGCAGCGCTGTAAAAACTCATGAATAATAATATTGCAAGCACTGCTTCCAGGCTTCGGACAAAACTTTTCCTGTTCATTCCCACCACACCTCAACGCCGTAAGATACTATCATGTCTGATTCTTCCAGCACTGCGTAAGACGAGAAGTAGCTCTTCTTTGCCAGCCCCCGCTCGTCACCGCATGAATATTTTAGCGGAGTCGTGCCTAAGTACGCTTCCTCCATGTCTCCCAAGTAGCTTACGAAAAATAAGCACGTAGCATTAACATTTATAATGTAAGTGTCAGCGTCTTCGTAACTGTTATTCACGTTAATGCTTATTGTTGAACCCCTTGAAGTAATAGTTTTGTTGTAGGAATCATATATTTCAGTGCTTTGGTTTGATACGCTGATTGTGTCGCTTGTTACGAATACGAAGCTGATATTCGTTGTAGTATTAGTGTTGAAGTAAAGGATTAAATCATTATTTTCGCGTTTCAGCTGGATTCCTGATTTTGACGAGTTAACGTCTTCGTCAAATCCAGGCATTTTAATTCCTTCCGCTTCGTAGCTTGCCCTTGTGCTTACCACGTTCGCGTAGCTCGTGTTGCAGACAAGGTTCAGGTATTCTCTGGAAACGTCGCTTGTTATGAATTCCTGCCTTAATGCTTCAGAATCTTTGTACATTATTTCATATTTCACGTATGACGAGAAAGGGTTGCTTATGTTTATTATGAAACTTGACATGTATAATATGAACATTGCAAATAAGAAGTAGGATAATACTAAATCCACACTCATTACCTGAGCTTTCTTACCTGACACTGTAAGTGAACGTTGCTTCCCCTGTTTGTTCATCATGCGTTACCCTCACTATTCCGTCATTTATTCCCCTTATGTCAGGCGCTGTTACTGTTATGCTGTAATCTCCTGACGCGTCAGTGTAGCCTGAAAATGTGTTATTGCCGAGCACTGCTTCCACTTTCTCGTTTATTACTGCATCACTGTCGTAACTGACTGTTCCGAAAATGTTGAACGTTTCGCCGACTGCCACGCTGTACTTCTCGCTTACTGCTGTCACTGACAAAATGCTTGGAAGTATGAATAAAGAAAATAATACTAGCGATACTGAGAACATTATTGCAACGTGCTTCACTCCTGATGTTAAACTCCCGTTCTTTGTGACTCCTGCAACTAATCCGTTGCACACGCATTGTATTGCCATTGTGATAAAGAAGAATCCCTTGTAATACTGCATGTCAATATTCCCTGACTGCGCGCCTATGAATTCGCCGCCGAATCCTCCTGAATTAATAACCGGTAGTAATACTTTGAATAAAATGATTACAATGATTACGAATACGAATTGGATGATGTAAATAACTGCTGTCTGCTCTGTCATGCTGCTTTCTTGGTCTTTTTCAACGTTTTGCAGTAATATTGTTGAGTCTGCCACGCTTGTCATGATTGGGCTTATGTCGCCGCCGCTCTTATAGGCCTGCAATAATATTGCTAATCCCCTGCTGATTAATGATGAATCCTTAATTCTTACCATGAATTCGTTCACTGACTGTTCAAAAGCTACTCCCCAACTCATTTCATTGCTCATTCTTCGGATTTCACTGTTTAATTCGTGGTAATCACTGTTGGAGGCTGTCCTGACTGCTTCGCTCATTGTCACACCTGCTCTTAAACTGTCTGCCAAGTCCTTCAAAAAGATTGGGAACTGGTCTTCCATTTTTTTAATCTTGTTCTGCTGCCAGTAATCGTATCCTGAGAATGGGAAAAGGAATAATCCTACAACTATTACTGTCAAGTATGACAAGTTAACAGATGTTAATTCAAAGAATAATAATCCTATTAGTATTGCTAACAGGCTCGCTCCTGCGCTTCCAACCATTATCCATTCCTTGGTGCTTACTTTCATAATTTTATACCGCTGTAGGACTTATTGTTTTAAACACAATTATGAATGCAGTGGTGACGAACGGCACTCCTAATCCTATAAATAGTGTCTGCAGCAACTGAACCTGGCCCTGCATCCCTCCCATCATTCCCATAATTGTTGACAGCACTATGACTAATACTGTTCCCACTATTACTACTGTTATGTACATTTCCATGAACAGGCTCATTGTCTGCACGTATTCTTCCAATCGTCTTCTGAACATGTTGGTGAATGTTTTGCTTTTCTCGTGCAGGAAACTGTTCAAGTCCCCTCCTGACAATATTGTGGCCCTTATGCCCCATAATAATTCGCTTAAATTATTGCTCGGCACTATTTCAGCATGCCTTGCAAGGCTTTCGGGCAAATCGTACCCGAATAATTGGACGTCTTCCGTGATTCTTAATGCGACTTTGCTGACTTCCCCGAATTCCTTGAAATCGCTTAGCACTTCAAAAATGAGGAACGGCGGAGTGCCAGTAGTTGCAAGCGTTGCCATGTACAGGGTTGCGAAGTGCAGTGCGTTGTCAATCTTTTTGGCCCGCTCCTGAACAATGTTTGAAGGGTTTAAGTAGAAGAAGGTGAGGACTCCGACGCCTATAATTAATGAGAATATTAAGCTCATAATAATGCTTATAATTATGTCATTGCTGATTATGCTGATTAATAAAAAACTTGCAATCAAGAATACCGACATCACTACTGACTCGACAAGCAGGAATTCGCTGAAATATTCTTCAATAGTTAAGCGCATATTCGCCCTTCTTAAATCATTTTTCAACTCTTTGAAGAATAATTTCGCATACTTTTTCGCTATTGGGCGGAAAATTTTGTACGAAATTAATCCAAAATCATCTTCAGCCATTATCCTTAATTTAATTTAAAGTTCTGATTTTTTAAAAAGTTTAACAAACAGGGTTAATCAGGCAATGATTCCACAAAACTAGGATTATTGTAGTACTTGTTCACGAAAGTGGAGAATTTCCTGTAATCATTCACGTTTTCCTTAACCATATAATTCAATAGTTTAATCCTGCGGTTCATGTCCATTCTTAATTCTTCAAGTGATGAGCCGGATTTTTGCTGTATCTTGTCAAGTATTACGCTGTCAAAAGATAAGAATTCACCCCTTCTCGCATCCCATCTGAACGCGCTGTTGGTGATTAATTCCTTATGATTATAATCATAACCCACTATTTCCGCAATCTCCTTCACTTTACGAATGAATCTTCCTTTTACTTTGAATTTTTCCAGGAATACTACTACATCCAAATTGTCCAGCATTGTCTTGGGCAAATCAATAGGCTTATTTGTCAGCCTGTCAACAACTGCTGGCATGCTGTCAGCGTGAATAGTTCCCAATCCTGGGTGCCCTGTGTTGTGCAGTAGCATTCCGCCAAAACCGCTGATAAAATTCTGCGCACCAGGAACGCTGATATCATAGACTTTCACTGCCTCTTCAGGCACTATTTTCTCAATATTTTTAATTTTGTCTAAGTAGAAGTCTTTGATTTCACAGGCATCCTTTCTTCCATCTCCTGTTACAATTATTGTCTTGTTTATTGGCTTCACGTGTTCAAGGAATTCCTTTATGTAATCTTTTTTAGTGAAGCTTATTTCATACACTCCTTTCCTGTGGCTAATTTTTGCAACCACACCATAAATTGTTAACAAAATAGTTAACTTGTCAGCCAATTTCCTGCTCTTAGTGTAATAAGTGATTCCTTTCTGCCTGACACTGCCGTCACCAGTGTACAATGCTGTTAAGAGCTGGCTTATCCTCTCCTTGCTTAATCCGAATATGAAGCTCGGGATTGTCTTATTGCCTGCCCTGTGATTACAATTTTGCTTTAAAAATTCGAACAATACTTTATTGTTAAGGCATAATTCCGTGCATTCGCCGAAACCCTTAGTAATCCTTTCATTAATATTGCCTGAGAATCCTTTCAGGCAACTCCTCATATCATTCAGCACGTCCTCATCCTTGTTGTATAATTGGATACTATTATTCTTGTACGCAGTGTTCAAACTCCCTTCGCTGATATAATAACCTAATAATCTTAACAATTCATTATTTAAAGGCAGCAATGCAGGCATTGCCTTGCTTTTCCTGTCAAACTTGACAATTAAATCCTTCTTTTCAAAAATAATTCCCGCATTATCCATTAATTTTTTAAAAATGTTATAATGCATTGCTGAAACTGGCTTTTTGGAGTAATAATCATTCACTGATTTTAATCCTGTAATGTTGCACGCTTCCTTAAAACCGATAGTTTCAACTGCTTTTTTAATTAATTCAGGCATTAAAATTCTGGCATTTTCCAGCCGCGTCAAATCGTAATATTCCAAATCATTAAATCCGCACTTTATGGCGCGGGGTATCATAATCTTGTCGCCTTTAACTGCGTTTTCAACGGTCAACGGGATAATCTCGCTGTTCTCGTAAGTGAGGAGTGAATGATTCGGTGAAGTGATTACTTCCCTTCCTTTCTTTGTTGTAATTTTGTATAATTCCACTGCTTTATGTTCAGTCCATGCATTCACTGGCAGAATTTTTGAATTGCCGCTGTTCACGCAGAAACTTTTATACTTTTTTGGGTTTTTCAAATCCTTAATCTGCACGAATACAGGCTCATTATGCTCATTAATCAGGAAGACTTCCTCCTCCCCGGCAATTGATGCCATTCCCTGAAACATTACGACTGCTTCCTCGCCACGCACTTCCCCTACTATGATGTAATCCGGGCGCTGCCTTAATCCTGCTTTTAACAAGTCATACATTGTCACTTCACCGTACGCTTTTCCGCCGAATCCGTGCCTTGCAACTTCCGCAATCCAATTAGGATGAGGCAGGCGAAGTTCTGCAGTGTTATGGGCTATTACTCCATTGCAGATAAAATTTTCAGTCTCAGGGACTGAAAAATCATAAACAAACAATTCCTGCACCCCTAAATTTTTAATGCTTCTAATCTTATCCCAGTAAATATCATTATTGCATAATTTTTTCAGCACTTTCTCCTCCGGCGTGCTGTTCACATTCATCATCACTCTCTGCAAATAATTCCTTCCTATGTTTGAATTATTGCCCGCGTACCTGCTGCTCCAGCTCTTCCATGACTTATAAGTTAATCTTATTTCATCATGGTTTTTCAGCACTTTTTTCACGCTTTTATAAAAATGATTCGGCAATGGTATCACATCCGATGTTCCGTGCGTGCTGATTCTGCTGCACAACTTCCTTAACGCCTTCTTTTTATAATCCTGTACAAATCCTACATTTTTTTCGAATTCCTTCAGCATGCAAGTGTCTCCTATTCTTATTTTGTAAGTGTTGTCTTTTTCCTTTCTCCACGTTGTCCTTGCAATTATGCCAAACTGCAATAATGCGTTCTGCAAATCTTTAATCAAATTTTTTGAGCATGATGATGCTTCCACTTCCTTGTTTGTTGCGCACCCGTCGCCTGAAAAGTAACCCTTTAATACGCATCCTGTCTGCTCTTTTGACAAATTAAGCATCCAGGAAGGCATTCTTTTCGTGTACGCTTTTCCTGTTAATTTTAGCACTTTTTCAAATACTTGCTTAAGAACTGATGAATTAATCATCATTGTTGCTTTATCGCTGTGATTTTTTGTTTTCATGCCCAATTCTTTGCACGAATCCTGCACTAATTTCCTGCACTCCTCATTCGTATTAGTGATTAATACTGAATTCTTATCATAGCATCCTTCAGCTATCCATAAACCTGTCATTGCAAGGAAATTAGGAGTTAAATGCAAAATGGCAGGCAATTTCACTCCTGACCTTTGAGGGCATATTTTCACATTTTCAGGATTAATTTTCAATTTTAATTTTTGAATAATCCTGTCCAATTCTTCGCATGGTATTATTCCATTCTTTGCCCAGTAATTATACTTCCGGGCGCCTGGCTTCAGCATTTTTATCACGCCTTCTTTTTTCAGCAATTTTCTTATTTCTTCGCCCTGAAAGAAAACGTTCCTGAATAAAGATATATTATCCATTAAGTTCACGCTATCTATTTTCTTATTATTAGGCAAGAATCTTGGAATTGCTATGAAATCATTAATTTTTAAATCCCTGACTGCTGCAGCTGATACGTTCCCGTCATTACCTAAAGAAAATAATGAATGGTCTCCTGTTGTCTTTATCACCCTGCCTGATTTAGTAATAATTTCATATATTTCCTTGCACACTTTATGCCTTAACAAGACGCTCGGCTCTGCAAGGATTATCTTATTTTCCCTGCTCAAAGTGTGCAGTTTCAAACCACTGAGTTCTATTCTTGTCTGGTCCTCGCTTGCTTTCAAATCATTGAATAATTCTTCAACACTTTTCCTTTCAAAAATTCCATCATTCTCCAATATTACTTCTGCATCTCCTGTTACGCTATCTTCTATACTGATAATTTTAAATTCCGGCTTTATGAACAAGCTAAGGGCGTTTAGGAACGTGGTTTTTCCTGTGGCTGTTGAGCCTGAAATTAACACGCTCATATTGCTTTCTATTACCAGCCATAAGTATGCGAGCGTGTCAGCGTCTATTGTGTTTAATTTGATTAAGTCAACTGGTGTCATTGGGTGTTCTGTGAATTTACGGATGGTGAAATTTGAGCCTCTTCTTGCTATGTCAACCACTCCGAGAGTAACCTGCACACGGCTGCCGTCCGGCAAAGCGCCGTCCATTAACGGCTCTGCCAAAGTCAAACTTTTGCCGCACTTCTGCGCTAATTTTAATACGAAACTGTCCAGTTCCTGCTTGCTTTTGTAAATCACGTTAGTGGCAATCTGGTTGAATAGCGGGTCCCTGTGGTATAAGAATATTGGTATGCCGTAGCCAACGCATCCTATATCTTCAATGTTAAGGTCATGCATTAACGGCTCTAATTTTTCCAGCCCTATGAAATCCCTGTAAACGTAATAATTAAATTTTAACTGCTGCTCTGAGGTTAATTTTATCCCTATCTTCCTGATTACTTTGTTAAATTCAGTAATAATGTAATTGT
>Ga0210057_1003313_pt1 | contig 22304 bp, 20 predicted proteins | sample CryGeyCG2114_010_2_FD_183968 | JGI IMG/M metagenome (GOLD analysis project Ga0210057, IMG submission 183968) | Groundwater microbial communities from aquifer - Crystal Geyser CG10_big_fil_rev_8/21/14_0.10 (SPAdes) (version 2) | ecosystem: Environmental > Aquatic > Deep subsurface > Groundwater ...
AACCGCGAATTTGATCGCGAGATTGATATATCAGAATCTGTAGCGGTCTTGTCTCTCGACGTGGCTGACTGGGCTACTCACCCCGCCGGAATGAGAGTTCACATGATCCCCCACCCAGAGAGAATTATTCTCGATTCGACGCTAAAGCGAGAAGCTTGGATCGTTTTAAAAAACCTTGATCTAAAGAAATCGAGTGTCAATGTTTAGGGTTTTAACTTTCTTTGGATTGATTGGAGCAAGTCTGGTTGCTGGGCTCTCGGTAAGCGCGGATTCGCCCGTTATAGAAAATACCACTGTTTGGGTTGCCGAGATCAGAGGCACTATAAATCCAGCTGTGAGCGAGTATTTGAAATCAGTTATTCAGAAGGCAGAAAAATCTAAAAATGGCATCGTTCTAATTGAAATGGATACGCCAGGTGGGCTTCTTCAAACGACACGAACGATTGCACAGCAAATTGATGCCTCAGAGGTGCCGGTAGTTGTGTACGTTACGCCGGCTGGAGCTTCGGCAACTTCTGCTGGCGCATTGATTATGTTTTCTTCTCACTTTGCGGCAATGGCACCTGGTACGAATATTGGAGCAGCACATCCGGTCGGCCCAGAAGGAAAAGACGTTGAAGGTGCAATGGGCGATAAAGTCTTGAACGATACTACTGCATTTGCCCGAAGCATGGCCGAGTTGCGCGGCCGAAATGTAGCGCTTGCAGAGGCGGTGGTTTCAAAAAGTAAAAGTTTTACGAGTGAGGAAGCACTGAAAGAGCAATTAATTGAATTTGTATCACCTGGTCGTGCCGAGCTGATTTCGGCACTTGATGGCAAAACAATCAAGGTGAAAAATAAAGACATTGTTTTGTCGACGAAGAACGTTGTTTATGAATCCGTTCAAATGACCATGGGTCAAAAGCTGCTTAATCTTTTGGCACATCCAAATGTTGCAGCAATTTTTATGACTTTAGCAATGTTGCTGATTTATGTGGAAGTATCGAATCCGGGAATAACGATCGCGGGGGTTGCGGGCGTAATTTGCCTGTTGATTGCATTTATGGCATTTCAAATATTGCCCATTCAAACCGGAGGAGTTGCGCTATTAGCGCTTGGGATGATCCTTATGGTTGCTGAGCCTTTTGTTGGGTCCGGTGGTGCGTTGGCGGTGGGCGGAGTGATTTCATTTATTTTGGGTTTGATTTGGATTGTCGACCCCTCCAAAACTGATTTAGAAGTAGAGCGGTCAGTGTTGTTTGCAGCCGCAGGAATTCTGACAATGGGTGCTTTGGCGATCGGAATTGCTGCCGGACGGACACGAATGCTGCATCGTCGTGCGATGGAATCCATCGGGGGTGGATCTATTCAAGGCCTTTATGGCTACCGGGCAAAAATTGAATCGCTCGGTGGCGATAAGTTGCGAGGGAAAATTCGCATACGCGGTGAAATATGGAATTTTATATCAGACGATTTGCTGAGTGAATCCGACCATGTCGAAGTTTATCAGGTTAAAGGAATGAAGGCATTGGTTCGAAAATCAAATGACAATAAAATTAGTGATAAAATTAGTGAAACCAAAATAGGAGAAAAAAATGTTTAGTGTGTTTTCGTTTTTGTTTACAGCATTAGTTCTGCTCATCATGAGTTCGGTAAAAATAATAAATGAATATGAGCGGGCAGTGATTTTTAGACTTGGTAATTTGATCGGTGCGAAAGGTCCTGGAATTATCATCGTGATTCCCGTGATTGATAAAATGGTTCGAGTAGACACTCGAATCGAAACCCTTGATGTCCGACCCCAAGACATCATTACTCGCGACAACGTTACGATCAAAGTTAATGCCGTAGTTTATTTTAGAGTTTTAGATCCGGCAAAAGCAGTGAATGAGGCGACAAATTATTTGTTAGCGACCTCAGAACTATCGCAAACGACTTTGCGCTCGGTAGTTGGGCAAGTAGAGTTGGATACGCTTTTAAGTGAGCGCGAAGCGGTCAATCATCGACTGGCCGATATATTGGACCAGCAGACGGAGCCATGGGGCGTGAAAGTTTCAAACGTAGAAGTAAAGCAAGTCGATTTGCCTGTTGAAATGCAAAGAGCGATGGCTAAACAGGCCGAAGCGGAGCGGGAAAGACGAGCTAAGGTGATTGCTGCTGAAGGTGAGTTGCAGGCGTCAGAAAAATTGGGAGCGGCAGCTGCTGTGATGGAAAAAAATCCGATATCAGTTCAATTGCGATACCTTCAAACGCTCGCTGAGATGTCGAATGAAAATACGACAAATACAATTATTCCGTTTCCAATGGAGCTATTCAAAGGCCTAATGCCAAAGGAATACTTTAATGTTGTTAAAGCTGAACCTAAAGACGTTTAGAACTTGTTTCGATTCGTTTTATTTCGTTTCGTTTTAAATCAATAGATATTAGTCGGAATCTTGATGACGGCCTAGTCGAACGCGATTTGAAATCTCGTTCGTATCGTCATCTTTTCTAGGAAATTCGGCGGTCAATTTTGAACCGACTTGTTCTATAGCCTCGCATAGCGCGTCGGTTAGTCTGCCACGGTGAATTCCGTTGACGACGTGATTTACTTGGTCTGACCAATAATCCTCGCCAGTTTTTTCAAATATCCCTTTATCGGCAAGTATTTCGACTCGTCGTTCGAGAGCAGAAATAAAAATCAGCACGCCGGTTCGATCACGGGTTTCGAAAAGGCCTAGCGCCGTAAAATTAGCTAAGACTTCTTTATGTACCTTTTGAGATAGCCATTTTTTGGGGGTGGCAAACCGGATGAATGGATGAAATCCGCCAAGCACTATTCCTGCGACAAGTGCAGAGCTTAGCCAGGCCAAAATTTCATTTGAAGTAAAGGCAAATGGATTTTGCAAGTTTCGGCCTTCAATGATCATTGCGGTCACCGCAAAAAATACCACTGCATAGAAGCCGCGAACCCACCAATAGTCGTGGCATCGATCCACGATGAGGGGAACGATTTCACCGCTGGTTTTTGCTTCTGCTAGAGTAAGGGTGGCCTCTATGCGTTTTAGGTCTGCTTCGGTAACATTCAATCGACGTTTCATTATATTTCTCGAATTCCAATTCCGTTTTTAACTACCATGATCCAGATGCACCTCCGCCACCAAAGCCTCCGCCACCGCCGCTAAAACCACCGAAGCCTCCGCCTCCTCCAAAACCACCGCCACGGAATCCACCACCACCCAGATAATCTCCATTAGAACCGAATCGACGTCGGCGACCAACTGACAAAAAGCTACCAAAAATCCAAATGAGTACAAAAACTAGGAATACTAGATTGGACATTGATGGTCGGCGCTTTCGTTTTGAGGAATGAATTGGTTTTGCGATCTCTAAATTGGTTTCGACTCCAACCTTTTTGGAAATTGCCGCTACACCGGATAATATTCCATCGGCAAATCGAGCTTTTTTGAAGTAGGGCGAGAGGTTATCATTGAGTATTTCGCTTGCCACCGAATCTGGAATCGCGCCTTCAAGTCCATAGCCTACTTCAATTCTCATTTTCTTTTCATTTGGGGCGATGACAATCAATATTCCATTATCAATGCTCTTTTTTCCGAGCTTCCATTTCTCCGCAACTCCGATGCTATAGTCTTCAATTGGGTGATCGTGAAGCGACTTAGTGATCAAAATGGCCAATTGGTATTTGCCTCGCCGATCGATTGAATTCAAAGCCGTTTCGACTCGACGAAATTCGGTACTCGAGAGCAGTCCGGCATCGTCTACAATTGGGCCAGTGAGTTTAGGCACCGGAAAGTCGAACCAATCGCGCGCCGATACCGGCTTGGCAGAAAGGCCCATGAGTGCGATCAAGAGAAAGAATCTAAAATTCAACTTTAGGAGCGCTTTCTTTTCCTTCACTCGCAGCAAACGTTTCTTTAAGCTTGGCATCGAGCAAATACTTTGCGGTTAGGTTTGTTGGAAAAAACCGAATTTTCTTATTGTACTCGGCCACGACTTGAATGTACCTGCGCCTGGCCACTGCGATCCGGTTTTCAGTTCCCGCAAGTTCAGCTTGAAGGGCTTGAAAGTTAGTATTTGCTTTAAGATCGGGATATCGTTCAACGACGACCATGAGTCGAGAAAGTGCAGAAGAAAGTCCATCTTGGGCACCTTGAAACGCTTTGAATGCAGCTGGATTGGTTAGGCTACCGGCATCGATCTTGGTCTGGGTTGCTTTGGCACGGGCTTCGATTACGGCCTGGAGGGTTTCTTTTTCATGCGAGGCGTATCCTTTTACTGTTGAGACTAGATTAGGAATGAGGTCTGCGCGTCTTTCGTACTGATTTTGAACTTCACCCCACGCGGCTTTTGAGTCTTCATCGAGGCCTTGAATGCTATTGTAGCCGCAACCTTGCAGGGACATGAATGCAATTGCTAATGCTATGTGTATATATAAGGTTTTTCCAAATCGACTCATGATTTTTTTCTCGCTTTCTTTTTCTTTGCTAGAGGCTTCTTCTTACTTTTTTTTCGCGCGTTGGGCAAGATTCCCAGTCTTGTAGACCGCTGCGACATTAATGATTCGTGTGCTTAGTGGTTGGTTGGCCATAAAATGCCATTCCAAATAGGGCTAGGCCTTTGATAATTCATACAGAGTGATTTCTGGATTGATCCCGAAGCGTATCGGCGGACCCCAGAAACCAGTACCTCGATTCACGTAAATCCACATTCGACCATGCTTTGAAAGGCCACGGTAGTAGCGATGCGCTAGTGGCATGAATAAGCTCCACGGGAAAAATTGTCCGCCATGAGTATGACCGGATATTTGTAAATCGAATCCAAGCGCTTCGGCTTTTTCATAACCGTCGGGTCGGTGGTGGAGCAATATTTTGGGTGCAATTGTTGGTGCACCGAAAAGGGCTTTTTCTGGATCATATTGATGCTGATCTGAGAATCGCGATCCTTGTTGGTCGGTCGTGCCCGCAATAACGAGATTTTTTCCGTTTTTTTGGATTACTCGGTGTTCGTTGATCAAAACATCGATTCCGAGAGATCGAAATTTCTCAAGCCATCTCTCTACGCCCCAATAATATTCATGGTTGCCAGTCGTGAAAAAAATTCCGTCTTTTGATTTTAATTTGCCTAGGGGCTCGACGTCGATGGAGAGTCGATCGACGCTTCCGTCGACGAAGTCTCCAGTCAATGCAATCAAGTCGGCATTTAGATCATTAGTGATGCGCACGACGTTTTCGACGTATCTTTTTTCGATGATGGGACCCACATGAAGATCACTGACTTGCGCAATTTGGTATCCAATGAACTCAGGTGGAAGGTTTTCGATTGGAATTTTGACTCGAAATACTTGGGGCCCCCGTACGGCCTGAGCTACTCCGATCGCAGTAGATGAAAAGGTGAGAAAAGCGGATACTAAAAACAATCGCCTTTCCAATGACATTGAATCGGTATGACCAAAAAATGTAGAGATCTTAATTAAGATTCCGGATACGAGCGTCCAGATTAAGAAGGTAAAAAATACGCCCAACGTAATGTACGCGATCCATTGCAAAACAAATGGTCGATTTAGGGCGCTGGGAGCGGTTCGATATAGTACGGGCCCGGCGATTTGAAGTAAGACAAAAAATAGTCCTGCGACCCAAATAATCGGATAATATCTATTAGGAATCCAGTTTAACAATATAACGCGTCGTATTATTATTGCCGTCGAGACACTTAAAATTAACGTCACTATTCCTAGGAAAATGGTCATGCGCATGAGTTTGCCAATAATAGCCTGGGTACAGAAAAGGTGCTATAGAACAATGCGTAATGTCGGAAAAACTGGAATCCTCAAATACAAAATCGTTTCCGCAGATGAGCCGTGCTGAAGCTCAGAAAACCTTTCTTCAGGTCGGATTTGGCGGTCAGGGAGAGGCGTGGGCTCAATGCCTGCGTGATTCTGGCGCCAATGTAGAAATATTTTTCACCGGAACGGAAAAAACCTATTCGAAAGCCAAGCAGCAGCGGTTTAGCGTTGCGATGCTTTCTGAGTTGGGTGCATCGATTGAACGATTGTTTACGCTGACAACCGAGCCTGTACCAGTTCTGCTCCTTTGCCCGGACGACCAGATTGGTAGTGTTTATCAGGAATTTCTAGCGAACTTAAAAATTCCTTTAAATTTAGTAATCGCTCATGGGTATTCTGTCTATTCCGGTGCGCTGAAACCTAAATTGGAGCATCGATTGCATTTATTTGCGCCCAAAGCGATTGGGCCTAAAATTCGGGAAGCTTACGAAAGTTCGCGGTTCCATAGTTTGAAAGTTGCTATTTGTAAAAGCAATTCACCGACGTCGAGTGACTTCATTTCAGGTCTATCGGATTTACTTGGGTTTAATTCTGAAAATCGGATTGAAACAGATTTTGAAACAGAAACGATCGGCGACTTGATTTCAGAACAATTACTCCTTTGTGGGGGATTGTTCACGTTATTGGAAACCACTGTCGAGGCGATGGAGAGCGCCGGAATTCCAAAGGCTTTGATTCAGGAAGAGTGCTATTCTGAGTTGAAGTTGGTCGTGGACATGATCGAATCGTACGGATTGGCTCATACGTTAGGCAAAATATCTAATGCCGCGAAAGCTGGTGCCGGGATTACTCGATCGAGATTGAAGCCGTTGCTCAAGGATTTGGCCAAGGATACAGTCGATGGAATATTAACAAAACGCTTTGATGACGAATACCGTGAAGGAAAATGGAAGAATTCGGTTTTAGAACAGGAAGCGTTTTTTTTAGCCCGAGAGGAAAATAGCTTGTGAGTCAAATCAAGAAATCAAATTTAAATTCAATAACTGTGCCCCATATTATTGCGATGAAATCGGTACGTGAAAAAATAACGATGTTAACCGCATATGATTATCCGACCGCAGCTTTAGTTGATAAGGCCGGAGTGGAAATGATTTTGGTTGGCGATAGCGTTGGAACCGTTGTTTACGGCTATGAATCAACGATTCCCGTAACGATGGATCAAATGCTCATGCACGTGAAGGCAGTGACGTCTGGTGCAAAGCGTTCCCTGGTGGTCGCAGACATGCCATTTATGTCGTATCAGGCGAGTGATGAAGATGCTTTGCGAAACGCCGGACGATTTTTAAAAAAATCAGGTGCACACGCCATAAAACTTGAGGGCGGGTTAGAAGTGAAAGAAAAAATTAGAAAATTAACCCAAATTGGAATTCCGGTGATGGCACATATCGGATTGATGCCTCAAAGCATAAGAGCTATGGGGCGGTATCGCACGTTTGGAAAGACTAAAGATGAGGCAAAATACCTTCTGGAGTCGGCACGATGTCTTGAAGATGCCGGGGCATTTGCAATTGTTTTGGAGTGCGTTGAGCATGGACTCGCCGAATCGATATCGAAAGCATTGAGTATTCCGACAATTGGTATCGGCTCGGGTGCAGCCTGTGATGGACAAGTGCTTGTGTTTCACGATCTAGTGGGCATGACCCCGGGGCATGTACCAAGTTTTGTGAGGCCCGAGGCCGATGCGAAGAGCGTTTTGCTGAACGCTGTCGGGAGATATATCGAACGAACGAAAAACCCAAATGCGTTAACGCGACCTGAACCAAGAATAATTATCGAGGGAGAAAATGCTCCTAGCAATTGATGTTGGAAACACCCAGATCGTCATAGGGCTATTTGATTCAAACCGATTGCTTGGCCATTGGCGATTTTCTACTCGACCCATCCTCACAGCCGATGAGTATCGGATGAAGTTTCAGTCTTTGTTTTCGATGGACGGCCATGAGTACGCTAAAATTGACAATGTAATTATTTCCTCAGTAGTCCCCCGGCTGACCCGCGAGTTGCCGACCGTGTTTAGCTCTAAGAAAATATATATCGCCGACCACACTTCTCCATTTTCATTTCCCATTTCACTTGAAAATCCTGAACAGGTTGGAGCCGACCGCCTAGTGAATGCCGAAGCCGTGTTTGATGAAATCGATTCTTCGGCCATTATTGTCGACTCCGGAACAGCTACCACGATCTGCGCATTATCGCGCGAACGCGGATACTTGGGTGGTGCAATTATTCCAGGCATTGAAATTTCCTTTGAAGCGCTGACTGCAAGAGCTGCAAAGTTATCGTCAGTGCAGTTGATTGCGCCCAAATCGGTTATTGGAACGACCACCGAAGAGGCCCTTCAGAGTGGAATGATTTTTGGGTACGCAGAAATGATCGATGGTCTGGTGCGTCGATTTAAAAAAGAAATGAACGAGTTAAAAATAAAAGTAATCGCCACGGGTGGAGTAGGGGAATTACTCAAGGACGAGGCAAAAGAAATTGAACAGTTTGATCCCCATTTGACTTTAAAGGGATTGAGGAAACTAAGTGAATCAACTTTTAATTGAAGCTGTTAGGCCGATTTTAAGTGGAAAAAAAGTACTACTGGGCATTACCGGTAGCATTGCTGCATTCAAATCGATCGACACAATTCGAATGCTACGAGAGGTTGGTGTTGAAGTGAGGGTAGTGACTACGCCCTCGGCATTAGAATTTGTCACCTTGAAAACATTAGAAACGATCAGTGGAAGTGAAGTGGGGAGTGATTTTTGGGAAGAAAGTGGAACTCATCATATTGATCGGGCCCGATGGGCTGATGTTTTTGTTATTGCTCCAGCGAGCGCCAACACCATTGCTAAATTAAATTGGGGTGTGGCTGATAATTTGCTTCTTGCTGAGGCTCTGGCTTATCGCGGGAAATTCATGATTGCCCCAGCGATGAATCCTGAGATGTATCGAGCGGAATCGACGCAAAGGAATATACAAGAACTTAGAAATAAAGGGATCGCCTTTATTGGCCCGGATGTAGGTAAAACAGCTTGTGGTGAAGTGGGGCAGGGTCGAAAGGTCGAACCCGAGATTCTTATAAAGGAGATTGCCTCTAATTTGTTTTCTAAATCGGATGAAAAAAAAGCGCTGGTGAATTTGGGACCGACTACATCGGATTTGGATCCCGTTCGATTTTTCACAAATCGATCGAGCGGAAAAATGGGATTAGCAATGGTGTGGGCGCTGGCGACGCGAGGTTATGATGTTACCGTTGTTTCGGGCTTAGAGATCGGCAATACGATCCATCAGTGTTTTCCAGTTGGGACCAAAGTCATAAACGCACGTTCGACTGATGAAATGGCTAGTGCTACGCTCAAGGAATTTGAAACGACGGACGTATTTGTAGCAACTGCCGCGGTTTTAGATTTTGAATTTGAAGAAACTAAATCCTTAAAACTTAAAAAGTCAAAAGATGAAAGTTCGCTATCGGTTTTTAACTTAAAGCCTACGGTTGACATCTTGTCAAAAGCTGGCGAGCAGAAGAAATCGAATCAATTTATTTTAGGGTTTGCGGCCGAAACTGACTCGCTGATTGATAATGCGACAGAAAAACTTAAGAAGAAAAATTTGGATGCCATATTTGTTAATCAGGCGGGCGGACCAGCCAGTGTATTTGGGTCTAATGAATCTAGCGGAATGCTTATTGACACCAGAATTCAAAATTTTGCGAGGACGGGGAAGTTTCAATTGGCGCATCAGATTCTTGCGGGTTTGACTTTGGGCTCCATGACTGATGTCGGAAAATCAGAATCGGAATCCAATTTCAAATCAACAGAGGCTGGTCCTGCATCATCGGAGTTTTAACTGGTATGTTGATTATTAAGTCCGTTTCCGAATACAAAAAATGGCGTCAATCGATTCGAGATGACTTCGAGACGGTTGGGCTTGTTCCCACAATGGGAGCGCTCCATGATGGGCACGCGTCTCTTTTGGCGGAAGCAAAAAAGAAATGTCGCCGAGTGGTGCTTTCTATTTTTGTGAATCCGTCGCAGTTTGGGCCGGGCGAAGATTTCGAAGAATATCCTCGAACTTTTAGCGAGGATTGTGCTCTTGCTGAAGCGCAAGGGGTGGATGTCGTGTTTGCGCCGAGTGCAGATGAAATGTATCCGGAAGGTTACTCGACCTATGTGAATGAAGAGTTTTTGTCTCTACCGCTTTGTGGTGAGTCAAGGCCTGGACATTTTCGAGGTGTCACTACGATCGTACTTAAGCTATTCCATATAATTGAACCGCAATCTGCCTTTTTCGGCCTCAAAGATGCCCAGCAGTTTTTTGTTTTGAAGAAAATGGCGGAAGATTTAAATTTAGATGTCGAATTGGTCGGTTGCCCGACGGTGCGAGAAGGCGATGGGCTGGCAATGAGTTCGCGGAATCGTTATCTGAGCGATGCAGATCGGGAAATTGCGCCTGAGTTGAGGCGTACAATTTTGTCGGCGAAAGAGAGATTGCTAAGCTCGGCGCCGATTATGGACGTTTTAGATTTAACCCGAGTGGATTTGGAGGCTCGCGGGTTTATAGTGCAATATTTTGAATGCCTTCGTTTGCCGTTATTGGTGGCCCCGGTTGAGGCATCGCTTATTGAGGGTGTGGAGTACTTGATTGCCGCCGCCGTAAAGTTGGGCGAGACGCGTCTCATTGATAATGAGCTGATTTAAAATGTCGTTTTGAGGAGCGTGTTCAGGTATTGGATAAAGTGATCATAGTCCTCAGTCTCGTATTGCGATATTTCTTCCTCACTTAGGCCACTTTTGAGCGGCATTCGCGCTTTCCCAGAGCTGTTCTTTTTGACTACTGAAAGAATTTTTGAGGCCCAAAATTTATTGTCGGCAAGTGCCCACTTTTCAAAGGCCTCGCGACCATTTGCAAATGGAATTTCTAGTCCTGCGAATCGATCTTCGCCCGAGTGGCACTTGATGCAAGCGTCGGGACTGACCCATTCTCTTGGCGATGCATGAGTGTTTTCTTCGGCATGTTTTGGGAATTTGACTTCTCCTAAAGCAAGTAGTGTTCTGATGTTGGTTTTGAAGTCGGCACATAGGGTGTCTGGGGAGTTTGGAATCGCAAATTCCTGATTTTTAGTTTTTAGACTTGGATTATCAAGTTTGGTTATCGTGAAAAGTTTCGCAATCGTTTTATTGTTCTTTGCAAAAACGCTGAAGAGTTCATTGAGCCACGTGACCTGATAGGGCTTGCCTTTCCAGTTGATTCGAAAGTTGGTTGCGGTTTCGAATCCAATGCGCTCTGAAATGTCAAAACCAATGTATAATCCGTATGCCCCGATTCCAATTCCTTCAAATAATTGGCTAAAAATGAGATCAGTTTGCGCTTTGTCGGGAGTGTAAATATTAAATAGATTTGGCTCAGGATTGGCAAGCGTAGCGTTTGGGGGTAGGTGGGTGCTGAAGTCTGAGGAGTCCTTGTAGCAACGAGAAAATATCGATATCATGTAAAGTTGGTAGAGTGGAGTGTCTGCACCAGGGACTTCTGAATTGCGAATGACACGATCAATTCGCTCAAAGTTCAACTTTGCAAACAGCGCTTGAAGCCTCCCATTGTGTGGAATGGCGGATTCATCAGAATAATCAAGATTGTGTAGATTTCGGTAGCGGGGATGAGTTTTTGCTCTTTCAATAAATTTTATGATTTCTTGCGATTCAATTTTTGTATCGTCTCGAATTCGATCGTTAGATCGCCCCTCGGTGGAAATTGGCGTAGTATGAAGCGTGTCGGCCAGCTCGCCATAGGCTCCGGGCATGAGCGGGTGGCCTTCGAAAATAGGACTTGGGAAATCAGAGTGACATCCAATGCATTTGGTAGGATTTTTTTGAATCGAGGTATTGGCTCGGTTTTCAATGCCATCGAGAGTTTTACAGGGTTCATCATTTGAGTAATTAAATTTTTCGTTTGCGGGGAATATGATTTCAAATAGAGTAAAGGGCGATTCATTTTTTGGAGCGTTTTCATTGTATTCGATCATTTCAAGAAATTCGTACCGAAACTGCCCAGGGTCACCGTTAAAGGCCATTACGAATTTAGCGTCGTTTCCGTAAATAACGGCTCGAGGCGCCTGAAAAGTTGAATCCTGGAGTCCTCGAGAACTGTGAAATAGCATGTGCCCTTCCATGTACTCTTTTGGCAATTTCGTTAAGAGGCATTCGATGCTTTGAATATTTTCGGATTCGATGATGTTTTTAATTTTGGCGTAGGTGATCGGCAGCGAGAGCGCCTTTGCATTGGTGTTCGTGGCGATTAATGAGATTAATGAGATAGAAAATATAGAGAGTGAAATCAGACGAATAATCATGGCGGCCCACCTTGTTTGAAAAGCTAATTGAATAGAGTCGAGCTGGGCGGCCGTCCGGTGGACTCCAAGCTGGATTATGACGTACCACGTTATATCTTGGTTTGGCTATGTTTTTTTTGAGTTTTTTGATCCCCGGCGGTGTCCGAATTGACACATTCCAACTTAGGCAAGTATTAGTTAATATATCTTTAGAATGTTAACAATAATTAATATTAAACTGAGCCTAGGGCTTGGAATTCGAGAACTCAGGGCCGAACTCAGGCCTATTGAGCGAAAAGCGGGTGGAGCTTTTATTGGCCTGCTGGTGGCCGGAATTGCCGCTGGGTTGGTGGGCTCGGGTTATTCGGAAAAGCACCCAGAAACGTCTGCCATTGCCTCTCAGCCTGAGCTGGGAGTACCTCGAAGCACTATATTCGATGAAAGCTTTGAGGGGTCTGGTTCTCAATCAAAGGTTCAATTGCATAATAGCGAATTTCGAAAAGGCTCGCGGATTCGAGATTTCAAAATTGATATGAAGTCCCTGGGATCGAACGGGTTTTCTGGAAGGACTCAGAAGGACCTGTCTCATTATGTTTCGAAAGAAGCGGCCGCGGAAATGAAGATCCGCTATTATGATGCCGTTCGTGAATATGAAATGAAAGAAAACTACGGACTGATTACATTGAGTGACCGTCAAGCTCAGGCCGATAGAATGAATTCGATGGCCGATTATTATTTAAGAGATTTGATCGATACTCAGATCGAGGCACAACTAAACCAAGTCGAAGAGAATACTGATTCTGGAGCTTCCGTGGTGAAGGCGGCAAGGTCTATTAGGAGTTCCGCTGAAATACTAATGCATGGAAAAACTGAATTTTCTCTTACGGAGGGCACAAAGCTTGGAGCTACCACGAGTATAAAAACAGGCTCTGGAAACGTTTTCGTCAACTCTAGAGTGATCAACGCATCGGTTAACGCGCAGATTGATGCCGACGATAAGGTATCGGTGTCGGGATCAAGAAATCTTATATTTGGAATGAAAGGTAATGTAAGTTATGGCGTTCGCACCAAAAATTTAAGGACCAATGTTTCGCGACAAATAGCTCCAAATGTAACCGCCGAATTGGGGCATGTCAGAACTGCGCAAAATTCTGAAGAAGCTTTGCAGGTTCGCTACGGCATTTCATTTTAGTTGTGTCTAATAAGAACATGCTCAATCTTCTCGATTACAAATCCAATACGAGTATATATTTTTAATATCGCGGTATTATTGGAGCTTGCTCGCACAATGGTGTTTTCAATTTTGTTGTCTATACAGTATTTAATGGGAATTAGACCAATGAGCGATCCGTACCCCTTTCCTTGATGGGCCTTATAAATTCCAGCGATCGTATAGTGAAAGTAATCACCTTCAGTTGATCCGAAAATAAAACCGACATTTTTATTGTCAAATATTATCTCATTGAGACTGAAATCATCCTTTTTTAACGAATTTTTGATCCAGTTTTTATATCGAATATTAGATTTTTCAATTCCAAGGTTTGGATCTAATGCGATTCTATCGGTGTTAAATAAATTATTTTCTCGCCAATTTGAAAAAAACGCGCCCAAATCCTCAACTTTTTTGAAGCCTATTTTTGAGATTTTAGATTCATATTTTTTAACAAACTCTTTTCTTTCATGAAGATTGAATCTGAATTCAATTAAATCTTCAATAAAGTTAAATCTATTTTCATATAGGGTGGATAAGTTCGAATAGCTGCCTGAATTTACTTTCGCTACAATATAGTCGGATTCAATCTTGTTTATCTGTAAAACATCTTCTTCGTTAATGGTTGCCCCAAAAGTAATTTCAGAAGTAGATTTTCCAATGTTTTCCAATTCCCAAATACAGTCCGTGATTTTTAATTTTGTACTCATCTATAGGCCCTCGTTCCGGCAACGGAAAATTGATTTTAATGCTTAAAGCCCTACAATTGCTCGTAGATTTGCAACCTGTCAATGCCAATAATTCGATTTCACCCTACTATAACCCCAGCAGTGGGGCGCAGCTAATCAAAGTCAAGGCGCCTGCTATTCCAGCGGTTAAAGCAAATGCAGAAATACCTAAACCACAGAGTATCGCTTGGTAATGATTTCTCCATGAAGCTTCTAAATCGAGCTAAGAGGACGCTGAAGCGTACTGTTTCACAGCTAATTTCCAGATGAGTAATGAGCTTCCGACGAAGCCAAAAAATACCAAAAAGAAATGCAAAAATAATTTTGGATCAAGACCCTCTAGTGCGAGGCGAGCCGGAATGGACGTGAGTAAGCAGAATGGTAAAATGGTCATAAGGATTCGGCGCGTGTATCCTTGAAAAACACGATCCGGAATTTCCATGAAATGATTCGCAGACCATATCGCATCACCGAACCCTCGCCCTGAGTGGGTCCAAAATACGCTCAGCATGAATGTAAAATGAATAAATGCGTAAAGAATAGAGCCGAATACACAGAATAATATGAACGTAAGGGCTTGAGTAGCACTCAGGGCGTTTTCTTGAATAGACATCGCCCAGCTGACTATGCCGAGCGCAATGATTAGGTTGATAAAGGAGTTCGCTGCAAAATCTCTTAGCATTAGAAAAAATACACTCGATACCGGGCGAACCAAGTAATAGTCCAAGTCACCCCGATTAATCAATACCGGCAGCCACCACAAGTTGTTTGAAAAAAAGGTCATGTTTAGGGCATCGATTAAAATATGACCCGACACGAAGAGTGTGATTTGTTGCAAATTCCATCCGGCGATTAAGTCTGTGTGCAAAAATAATACCCCGAAAAATCCCAGCTTGACCGCATAAAAAAGAATATCCATTCCAATTCGGAAAAAAAAGTCGAGGCGAAATTCCATTGCCCTGCTAAATGAAAATCGAACAAAATTAAAATAGAGTTTAAGATAACGAAGCATCTTTTTATATTCCTACACCAGTATAAATTCGTGTGCCGCGCTTCCAAATGGCCTTATTCATAAATGTAAGAGCCGCCAGCCAAAAAGTCAGGACGAGAATGCCCACCGCCCAGTCATGTGTGTTTGATTTACCCAGTAAAGTCTGCACGGGGAGGTAAATCAAATACGGAAATGGAGTAAACTTGATGATGCTAAGTGCCCAATCGGGGAAAAAAGATAACGGAATCATGACCCCGCCCAAAAAATGAACGGTAAATCGCAATGCCACGTTGAGTGACCATACGTTGTCGGCCCAAAAGGCCACTTGTTCTAAGAAACTTGCGATTAAAAAATGAACAACTGAAGCAAAAACGCAAATCACAATGCATTGAAAAAGAGTAAAAAAAGAAAGATTAACGTCGCTCGGTATTCCAAATCCAATCCAAAAGACCACGCTCACTAAAAAAAGCTGAAATAGAAAAAATATCGAAAGCGCTGAGTGTTGCACAAATTTCATTCCTAAAAAGCTAATCGGGTAGATTAAGTATCGTGTCAATGTTCCTTCGTAAATATCTTGTGCAATATTACCATTGTCATGAGCCCTAATGATATTGGCGATGACTGGGGCTAATAAGGAATAAAGAACAATTCCTAAGAAGCTGTAACCTTTCATTTCGGTTACCCCGTTATAAAAAAACAAAGCACTCCATATAAAATAGGCGATCGTAACGTGAATGATTACTGATAAAAAGATGCGAATCCAGAACTCAACCCTGTAGGAAATGAGTTTTCTGATTTCAAGCGACAATGCACTTAAGTAGAGCCGTGCGGTCATTGAGTGATTCCGTTGTTCTGTAGTTTCTCTATAATGGTATCGATGCCTTCGTCCTCGATATTGAAATCGTGGACGGAAAAATGTTCTAGTATCGATGCGGCCGCCATTGCAACATCCGACTTAGCGACCTTAATCTTGATCTCTGATTCTGAGAGAACCTGTAGGTCACCCATTTTTTCTAACGATTCTTTGTTTCTCTCTATCAATTCTCGGGAATCGTATCCGGTGAGTTCGACTCGAATGAGTTTGTGGTTTGAGTAGAGCTCAGAGATTTTGGTAAGTGGTCCATCGTACACGAATTCGCCATTCCGAATAATGACTATTCGTTTGCAAAGGCTTTTAATGTCTTCCATGTAATGGGAGGTGAGTATCATTGCTGGATTTTTCTCCTTTTGAAAATCCAATATAAATTTTCGTATAGCTTGCTGGGACGTGAGGTCTAACCCAATGGTCGGTTCATCTAGGTACACGACCTTGGGCTCGTGAAGTAGAGCAGCAATGAGTTCCATTTTCATTCGTTCGCCAAGGCTAAGACGGCGAATTTGGATTTTGAGCTGTTCTTGAACGTCTAAAATAACGGCGAGTCGATTTAATCGGTTTTCAAAGTCAATTTGAGGAATTCGATAAATTTCTCTCAATAGCAAAAAGCAATCTGCAGCGGGAAGATCCCACCACAACTGGGCTTTTTGTCCCATGATTAGAGCAATTCGTTTTCGAAATTCGTTTTCGCGTTTCCATGGAATGTGGCCTAGAACTTTAGCTTCGCCGGATGTTGGATGTATGATGCCAGCCAGAATTTTGACAAGCGTGGTTTTGCCGGCACCGTTGGCGCCTACGAGTCCAACGATTTCTCCAGCATCGACTTGCAAGTTTACGCCGTTTAACGCGGGTTTATTCTGCCAATTGCGTACAAAAAGTGATTTTACGGAACCTATGAGGCCCGGTTCTTTAACGTGGACTTTGAAGTCTTTCTTCAAATTTTTGACGTCGATGATCATATCGTGAATTTATACGATCAAGGTGCTAAAATGGGAAGGTAAGTTTGGAAGGTTTCAGGATGAAACAATCGAAGACACAGGAAGTCATGTCATGCGGATTCGTCTACGCGATTGCGGTTTGCATTTTGAGCCATTCTCCATTGGCGCTAGGGGCAGTTCCTGATCATGGAAAAGGCATTCGTGGTGAATCTCAGCCGTCCACAAAAACTTTAATTCGAGTTCGCTCTGGAGTTAATATTCATAAGGGTCGGTTCCGTGGATATGATTTGACCCTAAACTCAGGACTCCTTCGGTTTCATCAGAAAAAATTATTTTCAAACACGACCGACTGGGAGTTTTACTGTCAGAAAGACTTTGTGGTCGTAAAGGAACCGAAATTAAAAAAATTATTTCGATTTAAAAGCCCCCTTCGCGTTTCCGCTGCCGCAGGATTTATTCGTGTGAATGATCGAGGCGTCCGCGGTGAGTTGTTTATTCATAGCAAGCCCAAGGGCTGCGATGTCGTGAATCTCGTTGATATAGAGATGTACCTCATTGGGTTGGTGAATGCCGAATTTTCGACCGCTTGGAGCCAGGAATCCGTAAAAGCACAAATCATTGCAGCGAGGTCTTACGCCTACTACCAAGCACTGGACGCTCAGAAAAAGGTAAATCGCACTTACGATGTTGAATCTACAGTTGAGGATCAGGTGTATCCGGGCGTGGCACGAGAAAATTCGATTGCTTCTAGGTTAGTGAAAGCAACTCGAGGCGTTGTGCTGAGCCCTGAGAATCGACCAAGTGTGCCGTTAAAGGCTTTTTATCATTCAACCTGTGGTGGACACACCGAATTGCCCGAGAACGTCTGGGGTAAAAAAACTCGGGGTTTCGAAGAGAAGGTGAGTTGCAAGTATTGTCGGGAATCTCCACGATTCAAATGGAAGATTAGGTTGGGTCTAGATAATTTGAGGACGATTTTTAAGGCGCAACTCAGGAAGGAAATGCCTCCAAACTCTAAATGGCCGAAGGATTGGCGTAATGTGCTGATGTACGGTTCACTTGATTCAGTTTATACTCAAAATTTATCGGCGTCGGGCCGGGTCTCTGCAGTTCAATCGGTGTGGAGAACAATCAGCGGTGAAAGAGTAACCTTGCCGGTTGGCGGGCCGGAATTTCGGCAATGGGTGGGTTCATCGAAGCTCTTTTCAAATCGCTATATCATTTGGCCGGAAAACACTGCGGGTGGAAAGCGCGAGTGGGTTCTCCTGGGGCGCGGGTACGGCCACGGGGTTGGAATGTGCCAATGGGGAGCAAAAGTCATGGGCGACAAGGGATTCAAAATGGATCAAATTCTATCCCATTATTATCCCGGATCTCGCCTCAATAAAATTTGGTGAGCTTCTAACTGACCTTTTTGAAATCCGTTTTTGATTTTTTATAGTCGTAGTTTTCGGGCGCGCCGGCAGGACCGTTGTACGCCGCCTTGAACTGCTTATTATCAGAATCCTCTACGCCATGGTATCCGTCTTCAGTAAATTCATCGACTTGGCAGGCGTCCCATCGCGCTTTAGCCGCTTGATTGAGAAGATCAAATTCCGCTTCATTAATGAGGCCTTTGTCTTTGGCCATTTCTGCAAGCTTGAATAGGCGCTTCTTTGGTAGGATTTTTTTACGTATGCCTTGAGTGATTTTTCTTTCCACTTCTTCTGCGGCTTTCACCACATTAAAGGAATACTCAAGGCGCCCAAGCGAGTCAGTTTTAGATTTCGGATAGAAAATCCCCTGAGAAAGTCTATCGCGAGCATCGCCTTTCGTGACCATGGCAACCGAAACCTTATGTCCTAAGGCATCGTCAAACCCAAAATCAAATTGGTTAAATTTAGACCAAGAACGCAAGACATATTTAAAGAACCAGCCCATTCCTGGAACTTTTAGGTTTTCAAGAATTCCATCGAGTGCGATCTGAATTTCATTGAAAGCATAACGAAGAGAAAAATCAAGAAACGCTCGGTCTTCCTTTCTTTCGCCTTCGGCTTGAAATCGTCGAAGCGTCGCGGTGCCGATGTACATCCAAGACAGAATGTCAGCAAAACGACCGGTTAATTTTTCTTTCATTTTGAGCGAGCCACCCAGTGTGCCCATTGCAATGTCAGCTAAAATAGCAAAACTAGCTGAACTCCACGCTAGTTTTTGGTAGTAGCGTTTTGCGTAGCCGCCTGGCGTGTTAGCAATTCGTCCACGCGTAATGCTAAGCAAGGCAGATCGAAACACCAAATTGAAGACGTGTCCTATGTGTCCAAAAAATGCTGAATCAAAGGCCTTGGCGTCGTTATTTTCGACGGATTCTACTTCTTTATAGGCGTAGGGGTGAGCTCGCATTAGGCCCTGACCAAAGATAATCATCGTTCGAGTGAGGATATTGGCCCCCTCGACGGTTACTCCTATTGGAATTGCAGAATAAATATTTGATATCATGTTTCGTGGTCCACGTGAAATTCCTGCTCCCGCCATGATGTCCATTCCGTCGTTGACTGCGATTCGTCCGAGCTCAGTTGAGTTTAATTTTGCGATTGCTGTAATGACAGAAGGTTTGATTCCGTTGTCGAGTGCGCCAGCGGTATAGACCCTCATTGCGTCGAGCATGTAGGCGATTCCGCCAATTCGCGCGAGCGGCTCTTCTAAGCCCTCTAATTTGTAAAGTGGTAACCCAAATTGACGACGAATTGATGAGTGGGCGCTGCAAATTCTCGCAATGAGTTTAGCGCCGCCAGTACTTTGGGCCGGTAGTGAAATTCCGCGACCAGCCCCAAGGCAATCCATTAGCATTCCCCAGCCCTTGCCGGCATTTTTTAATCCGCCAATAATGTGATCCACCGGAACTTCAACACTCTCGCCTTGAGTAGGGCAATTATAGAAAGGGACTCCGAGTGGATCGTGTCGATTTCCAAGCACTACTCCCTTTGTTGTCGATGGAATGAGTGCGCACGTGATTCCAAGTATGTAATCTTCGCCAATGAGTTTATCTGGATCCCTCAGCTCAAAAGCTAAGCCAAGCACATTCGAAATTCCGGCCAAAGTAATCCAGCGCTTATTCCAATTGAGTCGAATCCACATACTTCCGTCGTTTTTTTTGAAAAGTTCACCATTTGATTCCAGCGACCCCGCATCACTACCCGCCCTTTGCTCGGTGAGAGCAAAGCATGGAATGAATTCGCCGCTGGCAAGCTTTGGTAAGTAATAATCCTTTTGCTCGGTTGTGCCATAGTGAATGAGCAATTCTGCTGGCCCGAGTGAGTTTGGGACCATCGCAGTGATGGTTACAGGAATTGAGCGAGATGAAAGTTTCATTATCACTTCTGAATGTGCGAGCGCAGAGAACCCTAGTCCGCCATATTCTTTTGGAACGATCATTCCAAAAATCTTAATTTTTCTCATGAAATTGAGGACGTCGACTGGAATTTCTTTGTTTTGATAGATTTTCCAGTCATCGATCATATTGCAAAGCTCTTCAATCGGGCCGTCAAGGAATGCTTTTTCATCGGCAGTAAGATTCGGGTAACTGTGGTTCATGAGTTTCTTAAACTTTGGCTTGCCCGAAAAAAGATCGGCATCAACCCAAACGGATCCCGCATTCAGCGCCGTGCGCTCTGTTTCAGATATTTGAGGGATCAACTTGAGGGCCTTCATTATTTTCATAATGGGAGTGGATACAAAAAGTGTGCGGATGGGTTTGATATTGAATACCGTAGCAACACCTAGGAATCCCGCGATTAACACTGTTGGCGCTCCGAAACCGATCATTGCCGCGGTAATGAAAGCGGTCCAAACAAAAAGAGGGGCCCCAATGTAACCCAGCCCTAAAAAGACTACTCCAGTGCCAAATATCCAAGCATTCATGTTTCCGGTAAAGATCAGATTTTCCATTTTAGTGACAGCTCCTTATTGCTGATTGGTTGTTGATTAGTATGCTTATCGGATTCATTTGGTTAGGGGATGAGTGATTAGTGACTGGGACGAGAATCGTCAAAAATATGTCAAATTTCGACGCGTGCCTGGGGCATTCTTGGGATAATTGATTCAATTGTGATAGGCATTCTCACAATATGGGCAATGATTGTGATCAGTTTAGTCTCGAAAAATATGACTTCGGTTTGCCTAAGGAGCTGATCGCTCAGCATCCGGTTGAACCAAGAGACGAATCTCGACTTTTGGTCGTTAACCGCTCCAATGGACAAATTTCTGAAACTCAATTTAGCTCAATCGGTGAATTTTTGAAGCCGGGTGATTTATTAGTGGCAAATAATTCAAAGGTAATTCCAGCTCGGCTCTTAGGGGCTCGGCCTGAAACGGGAGGCAAAATCGAGTTTCTTTTGTTAGGCGAAATTGAGCCTAACGTTTGGCGAGGGTTGATGCGATCGAGCGCTAGGATTAACGTGGGTTTTCGGTTCGAAGTGTCGTCTCAAAATGGAGGATCGCCGTTGATCGGGGTGGTGATTGAAGGGGGACGCGAGCCGGTTGTTCGATTTAATAAAAACCCGCTTATCGATGGATTTGGAAGCATACCGCTTCCGCCTTATATTCGCGGCGGAATTGAAAGCGTGGGGGATCGCGATTCCTATCAAACTGTGTTTGCGAAAACCCCAGGGTCTTCGGCTGCGCCTACGGCGGGGCTACACTTTACGTCTAGTTTAATTGATTCAATTAAAAATGACGGCATTGAGTGGGAAGAGGCGACTTTGCATATTGGGCTTGGAACTTTTCGACCGCTCCAATCTGAAGACATTCGAAATCATCAAATGCACTCCGAGCGATATGAAATTTCTGCGGAGCTGTCGGAAAAATTATTGATGAAATTGAGCCGGCAGGCGAGGGGTGAGGGTGAAGATTCCCGAATTATCGCTGTGGGAACCACCAGTCTTCGGACAATTGAGTCGGCAGCATTGAAGGAGTTTGCGCCCGGGCTTCATGAAACAGATATTTATTTCTATCCTGGAGCGGAACGGAAGTTTACGACTGTAGGTGGGCTCGTGACGAATTTCCACCTTCCGAAGTCGAGTTTGTATTTATTGGTTTGTGCGTTTGCAGGCTCGGATCTAATGACCCGAGCCTATCAATACGCTATTGAAAATAGATTTCGTTTTTACAGTTATGGCGATGCCATGCTGATTATTTAGATATTTACCTAGCTAATTACCAGCAATAGCCACCAAGGCCTGTTATATCGTTACCGTTTCTTGCGATGTTGATCTCGGATAGAATTTTATTCGAGTTACAAGTTGTGGTCGTTTTCGAGCCTCCGGTTCCGCCTGCGGTGCCAGACGCTGCCGAAGTAGAAGATGAGCTGAAAGTGCTACATCTCAGCTGAATTCCATCAACGTGTGAGCCTTTTCCAACGGTGTACCCCGATGCCCAAGTTCCTGATGGGCAAGACG
>Ga0210057_1003316_pt1 | contig 22299 bp, 29 predicted proteins | sample CryGeyCG2114_010_2_FD_183968 | JGI IMG/M metagenome (GOLD analysis project Ga0210057, IMG submission 183968) | Groundwater microbial communities from aquifer - Crystal Geyser CG10_big_fil_rev_8/21/14_0.10 (SPAdes) (version 2) | ecosystem: Environmental > Aquatic > Deep subsurface > Groundwater ...
TAACTTTTGATACTTCTGGCAAGAATTCATCACCTTTCTTAGTAAATTTCATTTTTATCACCTCCTTTGCAAAAGGAGACAAAACTTATATAAATATCTTACGATTATTTAGTGCCTGTACTATACAAACAGACTAACATATTGTTTTATTATATTTATCCTAATTATACAAACAGACTAACATATTGTTTTATTATATTTATCCCTATCATATGAAGAAATTAGTGTAGTGTTTTATTATATTTATCCCTATCATATGAAGAAATTAGTGTAGTGTTTTATTATATTTATCCCTATCATATGAAGAAATTAGTGTAGTGTTTTATTATATTTATCCCTATCATATGAAGAAATTAGTGTAGTGTTTTATTATATTTATCCCTATCATATGAAGAAATTAGTGTAGTGTTTTATTATATTTATCCCTATCATATGAAGAAATTAGTGTAGTGTTTTATTATATTTATTTCCATTTAGGATATTCTATAATAACTATCTAATTATATATATTATATTATATATATTATATTATATATATTATATTATATATATTATATTATATAAATATTTATAAATTAAAATATTAAAAATCAAAACCCCAAACAACCAAACATTTTAAAAACTTTTCCATACGAAACAAGGGGGTGACTCTAATTCTCATCAGTATCACTTCTTATAATCATGAAGGTTGAAATTAACTAATCAAAATTTTATTGAAGAAAAATAATTTATGCTCGGAGAACCTAAAGAAGTTCTAATTGACAAAATAAGGTTTTATTGTTTGATTAACTACTTATTACCAATAAAAAATTAAAAGAAAGGTTTATAAATATTTCACAATTAAAATCTTGATGGATAAGAAACCATTCAAAGCTCTCATCGGGAAACAAGTTGTAACAAAAGAAGGAAAAAAATTAGGCATTGTAAGAGATATAACTTTTGAAACAAGAACCGGAGAATTGATTCATATAGTATTAAAAGACTTAACAACCTATACTACAAATCTTTCTCTGGAAAGAACTAAAGATAAAGAGGCACTAGTTCCCTTTAACTCCGTAATTGCTGTAGGAGATTTTATAGTGGTTTCTGAAGAAGATTTAATTTAAAATAAGATAAAAGTAATTATTAAAATGGAAATAAGATTAACAGGATCAAGGTTTACAAAAATTGAGTGCAACAGGAGTCCTGATTTTGGGGGCGAAGTAAAAATAGAAACCAATTTAAGACTAGACTCTATCGAGGGCATCAAAGATAATAAAGATTTATTAAAAGTATTATATTCCTTTGAAATAAACTATGGAGATTTAGGAAAAATATTAATTGAAGGAAATGTATTTTTTAAAATGTCTCCTAAGAAAGTAAAAGAAATTGAAAAATCCTGGGAAAAAAAAGAATTTAATAAAGAAGAACACATTGCTATCACAAATATAATCTTGCAAAAAGCTTCAATAAAGGCATTTGAGTTGGAAGAAGAATTTGGACTTCCCTTACATGTACAACTTCCAAGACTGGAGCCCAAAAAATAATTCTAAAAAATTAAATATTTCTGATGATTTTTTTATTTTTTTCAATACCTCAGCCGTCTGGGTCAGTTGGGAGCTTTATTTTTAGAATTCATGATTCCTTCTAAATTCAACTTCATCGAAGACACACCACAATCGTCAACTTTTTTATTCCTGCAATTTCCGAGGAAACCAAAATTTTGCAGACACCCTCCTAAATAATCAATTTCATTAGATTTATTATAAGATCTGTTTATAATTCTTATAGGTAATAAAAACCAAGGGCTCCACCCCAAATTAGTATGTTTCATTCATTATCCTTTCCCCACTCTTGGAGAAACCCCAAACCTCCTGTGAGGTGATTTCCTCCACCCCAATTTTATGAATGAAACATATAAATTTAATTTAGGATGTAGCCTCAACTCACGATTTACTTTTATTAATTTTTTATTTTTTATTTGTCAAAAGCAAATCGCTCGCCCATCCCAATTTTATGAATGAAACATATAAATTTAATTTGGGATGGAGCCAAAATCAAGACTAGTTTTATAAAGCGACAGTCTCTTATATTCTTTAGTTATTGCCCGTATCGCATAATGGTATTGCACCAGGCTCGAACCCTGGGCCAACTCGGCATCCCCGTTCGATTCGGGGTACGGGCGCCATAAATTCAAATCAACAGAGGATCTAAAATGCCTAAAATTTCAAAAAATAAAAGAGAAAAAATCTCAGAGCAAATAATCTTCCACCTCTTTAATATCTTTCCAAAGCAGATTTTTACATCAGATATAGCAAAAGAATTAGCCAGAGATGAAGAATTTACAAAAAAACTATTGCTGGAGTTAGATCAAAAAGGACTGGTTGTTCAAATTGATAAAAACTCTCTTGGAAAAAGATATGACTTAAGAAGAAGGTGGAGGCTTTCAAGCAAAACATATAATGCTTACAAAGACCACCAATAAAACAACACCTTCAACATCCAAACCCATCTTAGATTAGTATGCCCCCACATTATCTACTCCTACCATTTGGGAAATCCTTAATATTTTAAGGGGAATTTCCCCTGCCCATGTTTTATGAATGAAACACATAAATTTAATTTGAGATATAACCTTCAACACAACTAATATTATAAAGAAGTTAGACCCTAAATATTTATGGACCCTATTAAAGAAGCATTTTTAAAAATAAAAGAAGAAATAAACCTTTTAAAAAAAGAAATAACCTCTATTAAAACTTTAATAAAATCTATTAATTTATCAATAAACACCCCAACACCTCAACACTCAAATAACTTTAATGAGTCGCCTTCAACAAACACTCCAACAGATAAAATAGCTCTAGAGGGGCTATATACCCCAAATAACTTAATTTCCACAGGAAATAGGGGGGTTCCAACAGACAAACAGACAGACAAACAGACAAACCAACAGACAAACAGACAACGAGGAAATACCTCTATTAATCCGGAAAAACCTCTAAATGAAGGTCTAAAAAATATCCGGGAAGTATTAAATTCTCTAAGTGATATAAAAAAAGAAGTTAGATATAAAATTAAGAGCCTAACACCCCAAGAAATGCTTATTTTTAGCAAAATATATTCCCTTGAAGAAGAAGGGTTTAGCCAAATAACTTACAAATTTCTATCTGAAATATTTAAATTAAGCGAATCCTCTATTAGGGATTACACTAATAGGTTGATAAAAAAAGGAATCCCCGTCGTGAAAATCAAGCAAAATAATAAAATTATTTACTTAAGAATCTCAGAAGATTTAAAGAATATTGCAACATTAGCAACATTACAGCAACTTCGAGACTTATGAATGTTAAATCTAATTATTCGTTTAAACGAACAAACCATTTCAAAAAATTCCTCACTTCCCCCTCAAAAATAAATTTTTTTTGAAGGGTGACATTCTCAATTATTCCCTTTCCATCAATAAACCTCTATTTTCTTATTTTTCTCCCCTTTTCTTATTTTTAACACTCACTTTTATATCTTTTAACACTTTCATTCTAGTTTCTTCTGGGATATATAGCCTTTTCTTACCATTTGATTCTCTATATTCCTCGATCAAACTCTCACTTTTCTGTTTTATTGCATTTATTTGACCTCTTATAGTGCTTTTATCCTTCCCCATTAGTGATGCAAGGTCTTCATAACTCAATTTCATATCTGAATTGAGTAGTGCCCAAACTATTGCCCTCTCCATAACTGTTAAACCTCCTAAAATGGGTGTTTGGACAGCTGTTTGGACAGCTGTTTGGACAGCCACACCCCCTGTTTGTTTATGGACAGCTGTTGGTTGTTGTTTGGACAGCCCCGGCCTAAAAAAAGAAATGAAGTCTTTTATCTCTAAAATATCTCCCTGCAATGCCAACAAATCATTTTTAATTTTATCGAATTCAGAATCTTTATTTTTCGTTTTATCGTCGAAATATTTAATCCAATCACCAACTTTTCCAAAATCATTTTTGACTTGATTGAAAGAATTTTTGATATCCTCCTCCAGACGATTCATTCTCTTTTTATTGCCAAATAACCTAAACATCCTAATATGTTTTAAGAACATCTCTTTATAAATCTTTCCCGGTTTTGGACAACGAAACAACAAAATTAATTAAATTGTGACAAAATGCGTCCAAAATCTTTAAAAAACTCTTTGTTGTCCAAAACATAAACAGCCACAATTACCGACGATAATCTAAAATCTATTTTTGTTTTGAATAAAAAAATATAAATTTTCCACCAAAACAGGTTTAACCACTGTCCAAAATCCAAACAGGAAGTAAACTTGTTTGAAATAACTTGTGAAAAAGGAATAGTAGCCCCATCCCAAATTAGTATGTTTTATTCATTATCCTTTCCCCACCCTCAGGGAAATCCCAAACCTCATGTGGGGTGATTTCAACTCACGATTTACTTTTGTTAATTTTTTATTTGTCAAAAGCAAATCGCTCGCCCACCCTCATTTTATGAATGAAACATATAAATTTAATTTGGGATGGGGCCATGAATAGCAAAAAGATTATAAACTATTTTTTATTAGAATGTTTATGTTATTCAAAAATAAATTAATATATTCTTCAATAGTTTCACTAGGGGTTGTTATAGTATCTATTTTTGCTCCGATTATTCCTTGTCGACGTGGACCTGCGGTTCCCAACCCCATTTATAGATGGTCTCGTTGTACCTTGAATCCTGTTAAAATACCTACGTCAAATTCAATAAACGAATTTTTAGGGTATACCTCTTCTATTAAAGAAGCATACTTTCTGGTATTTATAATTTTTTTTGTACTTTCTATGATCTCTTTGCACTTTTTAACAAAACATCATAAGAAACAGGGCGGTCATGATTAATTACAAAGGTAACCTAAGTGCACAATCGACAAAAAAGACAGTGGTGGGGTATGTCCTAAAGGGAAACATAATGCAAGAAATTATCATAAAACTCTTAAAAATTTAAAGAATTTTTAAAAAATCCCTAAAGTTCGTATAATCTATATTGTATGAAGTTCTTACATAAATAAACGAACGAAAATAGTATGTTTGCACAAACATTTTTATATGCGAACGTAGTTTTACGCAAATGATTAAGGAATGTGTTAACTGCAAAAAAGAAAAGGAACATCATGCAAAAGGATATTGCTATACTTGCTATAAGAAACTAAATTGGCAACCAAAAATTAAGACCTGTAAGAGATGTCAAAGAAAGATGGCAATCCATGCGAAGAACCTTTGTGCAGGTTGTTACAACTATACTTTTCATTTAGACAAGAGTAGAGCCTATAATCAAAGAAAATACAACAACGTAGATCTAAAAACCTACAGAAAAGTCACAAAAGAGTGCGTTGTCTGTGGATTTGAAAAAATAGTGGATTTGCACCATATAGACTCAAATAAAGAGAATAATTCCTCAAAAAACCTCGTGGGACTCTGTCCAAACCATCACAGGATGATAAATAATTATAATTTTCGTCAAGAAATATTCCAAATTCTAAAAGAAAAAGGGTTTGATTTGCCTCTTGATGAAAAAATTAGGTTTCATAGCAAAAATTCTCTTAATATTGCCGGAAAAAGTGAGAGTTAAAATATGGTCTAAAAAAGAGAAAGTGAGTAAAAGATTCGTTAAACCGAATAAATAAGAAAAGCCGAATTATACGGCTCCATCCCAAATTAGTATGTTTCATTCATTATCCTTTCCCCACCCTTGGGGAAATCCCAAACCTCGTGTGAGGTGATTTCCCCCACCCTATTTTTATGAATGAAACATATAAACTTAATTTGGGATGGAGCCGAATTATACAAAAGGAATATAAACCCAAAATATTTATAGTTCGTACAATCCAATAAAAGGGCAAGATGAACTCAGAAGAATTTCTAAAAAAGATTGAGATAGAATTAAAGATTTCCAAAAACTCTGAATATACTATTAGAAATTATCTTGGCGCAAACAAAGAATTCTTAAAATTTATTTTGAAAAACCCCAGGAACATTGATTCCGAAGACGTAAAAATATACATTTCAGAAAAATTATCCCATAAATCCTCCAGTTCTATTATGCTCTTCTTATCAGCAATAAAATATTCCTATCTTTCAATTTTAGGAAAAGATATAACCCTCAAGATAAAAAGACCAAAAAAAGAAAAGAAAATTCCTTTAATTCTTTCAAAAAATGAGCTAAAGGAATTACTAAAAGAATTAAAGGTTGAAAAATCAAAATTGATGGTTTCATTGATTTATGCCTGTGGCCTTAGGGTTTCAGAATTATCAAATTTAAAAGTTGGAGATTTAAATTTCAAAGAGAGGATAGGTTATGTTCGAAGTGGAAAAGGTAAAAAAGATAGAATTTTTAATATACCTGATTTTTTATTTGAGGATTTAGAAGAGGTCTCAAAAAACAAAAAAGCAGGAGATTTTTTATTTGAAGGAAGAAATGGAAAGCTTTCAGTGAGAAACCTGCAAAAAATTGTTTCTGGAGCGGCAAAAAGAGCCAGATTTCACGACGTTCATTGTCATACATTAAGGCACTCTTTTGCAACACATCTTTTAGAAGATGGCGTCGATATTCGAAAAATACAAGAACTGCTTGGCCATTCAGATTTATCAACAACTCAAATTTACACGCAGGTTTCTTCAGAAGAATTAAAAAAAATTAAATCTCCTATTGATTCTTTATAATATGGTTTGTTATAAATGTGGCTATAAAGATAAAAAAGAAAAGATTATTTTTGGAAAATTGTTTTGTCAGATTTGTGCCAAATTCTCCCCGGCGGAAGCTCAAAATTTTCAAAAATACGTGGAAGAAAAAATTGACTGGAAAACTCTCGATACTTTTAGAAAGTACAATCAAACATTTGGAGAAGCTCAAAAAGAAGGAATGGAAAGGAAGGCAGGGGACGGGTTTGTAGTCTCAAGAGCTCCCCTCGGCTATAGGATTGAAAATGGCTCGTTAATCCAGGATGAAAATGCTTCAAGGGTTCATTCATTATTCAAAACCTTCCTCGCAAGAAAATACTCCCTAAACTCTCTGGCAAAAAATTTCTCGCTCTCTGTAAATGGACTTAAAAAAGTTCTTTCAAACAGGACATATTTGGGAGAAATAAAATTTAACGGCAAAATTTTCAAAGGAACGCATAAACCAATAATCTCACAGGAAATTTTTTATGCCGTACAAAGGAAGTTAAAGGAGTATGAAAGAAAGAGAAAGAAAAGTTAATTTTTAGAAAAAACAAAAATCGTGCAAATAAATCCATTATCATCCAAATCTTTTTTTGAATCTATCTCAAAACCATGCTTCTTGAATAAATCAAGATAAAACTTTCCTTCTCTATTATAATCTATGATAGTGCCAATTTGTGGAATTTCTGAATAATGGAGGACTTCTTTGTATTTTTTGCCATCAAATTCAATCGTATTTCTTTCAATGAAAAGGTCTTTTTTAGATTTTAACTTTTCTTCCAAATACTTTTCATCTGCAACCACTAAAATGAATTTGCCTTCATTATTCAGCATTGAGTTTATTTTTTTGGCAACATCATCTAATTCATCAGATATAAAATGGGGAAAAACATAGATTGCTGTGAGAAAATCAAATTTTGTATCTGTATCTGTTTGAAGAAAAGTTTTATTGAAAGTTCTAAGTTTTACTTTCTTTAAATTAAATGGTTTTGATTTGAAATGTTTATAATTCTTGTAAGAAGGCTCGCAACCTTCAAGAATTATCTCTTTGAAAGATTTAGATAAATTCTTTTGTAACATCTTCAAGAAAAAGCCAATTCCAAAACCAATATCAAAAATTTTTATTTCATCTCCTTTTTTCTTCGCGATGACATTTTGGATGACGAAATTATTTACAAAAGAATTGATTTTTGTTTTTTCCTGATTTTGCCAATTAATTTTATCATATTGCAGATAAAAAAATTCTTTGTTCTTCATGAAACAAATTATTTCTAAAGGTTAATAAAATTATCTAAAACTCGTCTGTCCCAAGGGCAAAGCCCGAGAACGCAGTGGGGCAAAATCCTAAGGATTTTGAGTTCGAGACGCCGATTGTTTTTACATCTTGAAATAATATTTTTTTGGGTGGGTAATTAATTAGAGAGACGCGCGCTTCTTTGCTTCTTTCTTTTTAAGAAAGAAGGTGGTGCCTTTTGGTTAAAAAATTATTAAGAAGTGGGTGTTTTATTTTCGTAAGTTATTTTTACAGGTTCTCCATCTTGTAAAAGTTCAACAATTCTTGCACCACCATTACCACTTAATTTTACTTTAACTTCCATCCCTCTTGTTTCAAATTTTGCACCTCTTTCAAAAAAGTATTGTTCAATTCCATACTCAACTCGCATATCATTTCCATAGACAGATTTTATTTGCCCTCTAACAAATAAATCATCTTTAGAGGGTTTATCTAAAGAAGCCGTTTTATATCCTGCAGTTCCATTAGCATCTTCCATAAGAGAAACATATACATTATCTCCTACCTCTGCACCTTCAATAGAAGGGATAGAAGCAATTTCATAACGGATTACAATGTATTGTCCTCTAATTAAGTCAAAAGGGTCTACTGGTTGCGTTGCCAAAACTGCTGTTTTGGTGCTTAATAGGGGGATAGAAACATATAACAAAAATCCTCCTAAGATGAGAAATAAAACTCCTAAAATTATTGCGAGCTTAAGATATTCTTTGTTTTTTGATTTTGATTCCATTTTAGTAAATTGAGTAATCTTGAGAAGATTTCTCTTTTGTCTTTTCCAATAATCTTCTTCTCCATTTTTCAATTCCCCAACCCCCCACAATCAAGATTATTCCCCCAATTATAGACATTACTGCAAATCCAACTTGTCCGCCAAAATCAAGAACAAACCCAATGTAACGAGTAATTATATCCAATCCAAAGAATATAATTGCCAAATTAACTATTTTAGCCGATTGATATCTTGTTCCGTATCCAATAACGGAAAGTATGACTAGAATAAATAAGACATTATCGAAAAGCCACATTACCCAAAGCCCCCCGCTAATTGAGCCCCTAAACACGCTTTCTCCAGAAATAAGACTTGCTAAACTAATCAGCAAGATGTAAAGAAAAACTAAACCTATAAACCCTATAACTTCTTTTCCTGTAAGTTTATTTTTACTAACAGACATGAAAATTCCAACAATAGCCAAAACTATTGCTACAATAGAAATTATTATCAAGAAAAATAATACATTTGCTGTTAATTCAAATCCTTTTGGCCATAACATTGGTAAGAGACTCTGGAAACTTAAAATATAAGTTAAAAGAAGAACATAAAACGCTGTCCAATATCTATACACTCCGGCAAATTCATGGTCTCGTGATTTATGAATTTGCGTTAGCCCATACAATCCAATTCCAACAATCAAATAAATTATTGCTAAAATTCCAACTGAGAAATCTCCTCTAAACAATTCAACAAATGAGAAATATTGTAAACTTATCCAAACTAAGAATTCTGCTAAAGCTATAACCAAACTTGAAGAAGAATCAAAAACATAAGATGCAAAAAGTATTCCAATCCAAGCCAATAAAAGTAAAAAGGCATTGGCTTGTAATGATGTTGCTAAATGGAAAGTTTGCGCGATTAAAAAGATGCTTAAAGTATATAACAATGCTCCGAGAACTAAAAGCGAACCACCTATTTTTTCATAATCATTTGTTCTAAATAAAACTCCTGTCGTATAAGCTCCTGCTGTTGCAAGAACTAAAATTAAAACTTTCAATGCTGAAGGCATAGCCGCCCAATTTAATGCAATTAACCATGCAATTCCTAACGCAATTAATATTGAACCGATAGTTGCAACAACAGCTCCAAAAGAAATATGTTGTTTTAATTCAACCTCTTCATTTCTTGCCATAATAAATAACAAAGTTTATTCATGTTTAAAAAGCTATCCAAAATGTTTTCAAAAAGTGCCAATTAAACTTCTTGGCGAAATCAAGACAATCTGTTTTATCGAAGATAAAACCACTCATGTCTCTCCTATTGGGTGGGGGAAAAATATTATTTCCTATTTCTAACTTGAATGTTTGAGGCGTCTCGAATTACAGATATAATTTTGGTGTTAATAAAATTATCTAAAACTCGTCTGTCTCATCGCTCTTGCCTTCGAATCACCCGGCTTTCTGGCTTCTTTTCTCCGGGTGTCTGCAATAAGTAAACTTCTGTCGTAAGTGACAAATGCTTCTCTTAAACTTTCATTTCCGGTGAACTTAATAATTGATTTTGCAATAGCAAGTCTGGCAGCCTCAATTTGAGAAGAAGTTCCGCCGCTTTTTACATTTACAGAAATATCAAAAGGCAACTTTCCAAGTATATTTTCTGCAATAACTAATGGCTCCCTTATTTCTAATTGTTGTAAACTTGAAAGAAAAGAAATTGGTTTTTTATTTATAGTCACTTTCCCTGTGCCTTCTTTTATCGTGGCCTTTGCAACAGAAGTTTTTCTTTTTCCGGACACGACTAAGTTATTCATTTTAAAGCCACCACTATTTTTTTAATTGTAGAATACTTCAGGGGCTTTTTATGTTCAAAAGTAACAACTTTATTCTCTTTGCTCTTCTCTTCAACATCTCCGACATAACATCTGAGTCTTCTATAAGCATCCCTTCCTCTGGGGCGGTCCCAGGGAAGCATTCCGCGAATCATTCTTTTAATCAGTAAATCTTCTTGCAGGATATATTTTGGACCTTTCATAGACCCCCCGCTGCCCATCCTTCTTTTTGCATTTATTTTTTCCACGACAACATTTTTGCTTCCGGAAATAATAATTTCGCCGCAATTAAAAATATCCACCGATTTTCCCTTGAGGAGTTCCCTTGAAACATAACTTGCCATCCTTCCAAAAATAGCGCCTCTCGCGTCAATGATTATTTTTTCCATTTTATCTGACAATGTTTAATCCATTTAATGTGGGGTTTTTCTTTATCTCTTCAACTATAAGAATAAAGTTTCCATCAGCATCTTTTATTTTTTCAAGAGCTTTCTCCGAAGCAGACCAGGCAACAATCTTCTTTGATTTGCTGAGATTTCCAGCACTAAGGATTTTTCCTGCAACAAATATGTCTCCTTTGACCATATCAATATCCTTTAAGTTCACCGAAGACCACCTTCTTCGCGGTCTGGCCAATTCTTTAGCAAAAATAGGATTTGTTTTTTTTAGTTTTATTATAGTTTCAACCAATAAAGAATCACGTTTGTGACCCATTCTCCTTTCAATTTTTGATTTGCTTATTTTCTTTTCCATTTTTCTTTTCAGCTTCTTCGGCTGGTTCGAATCAACTATGGGGAGAGGAGGATTCGAACCCCCGCAGGTTTAAACCAACACGGCCTTAACGTGCCCCATTTGACCACTCTGGCATCTCCCCGCATATAAAAGATGTCGGAAAGACATCCCCCTGCATCGTTGGAAACAGCGTGCATCTACTTAATTACTTTCAAGACTTTAGAAAGATTCGATTTCAAAGCCTTACAGGCCCCTCTATATATCTCGGAAGAATCTATCTGCCCCCAGGACTCTATAAAGAAAGCCAATTTATTATCACTAAATGAAACTTCTATTCCAGGATATTTTTCAAAGCCCTCTGAATCTAAATCACAAAAAGCCTCCCCCTTAACTTTTAATTTCCCATTATCACTAACCTCAAAAACATCAGCAAATCTGTTTGCAAGTTCAACATGTTTTTCTCCTTCTGATGAAATTTTAATTTTTGGAAAATGTTTATAATAAAGAAGTCCGGGAAAGTACCTAGAGTGATTAATGCCTAATCCGACATTTGCTTTTGCAACAAGTTTTAGTTCTTGACCGTTTTCTAATAAAACAATTGGCATCTCAGGATAGACTACATCATCGCCTAAATCCCCGGACAAAACATCCTTTCTTTCGCCATTTTTTGTTTTTACATTTAATTTTAATTCAAAAGAATCGCCAGATTTTAATTTTTGGTTCTTTAATGGAACCAATCCAAGGCGATGCGAGATTATTTCGTCATAAAGTGCTGAATCATTTTTGTAAATATCTGTTTCAAAAATTGCTAAAATGGGGATTTCTCCGACACTTCTTCTTATAGCATTAGCGAGAGATATATCTATCTCACTGATAAAAACCATTCCATTCTCTTCTTTTTTTATTAGTTCCATTGCCATTTTAAATTACATAAATTTTAGTTTATAAGCTTATACTCTCCTACCCCTTCTTCCATGTGGTTTTTTTGGTCCTCCGCGAGGTATTGCAGTAACCTCTGCCATGCTTAGGATCTTAAATCCCTCCTTATTTAATGTTCTAACAATCGCATGAGCTCCGGGACCCATTCCTGTTGCATTGGTTTGACCTTTCATTTTAACATAGAGTGTGTTAATTTTATAATCTCTGCAAAAATCCTGAATCCTTTTAGCGATAAACATTGCAATAGTTGGGTTTGCCCTCATTCTATCATGTTTGGTAATTTGTCCTCCGGAAATTCTTCCAATAGTGCTCCCTGCGAGGTCAGTTAAAGTTGCGAGAGTATTGTTAAAACTGGAATATATATTTAAAATTCCAACATTCTCTTCATTCTTTGCCATTTTCAGATGCCTCTCCCTTTTTTTGTTTATTTAATTCAACTTTTTTAACTCTTGCGTTCTTTTCTTTCAAGGCTATCTTGTCTTCAAGATCCTTGGTTATTAAAAAAGAAGGGGAATTCACAACCGCACCATTTACCAACACCCTCTTATGAACAATGAGTTGTCTTGCGTGTTTTGGAGAGTTGGCAAATTTATCCTTATGAACAAATGTTTGAAGTCTTCTATCCAGTAAATTTTCTTCAGTAAGAGCAAGAATATCTGAAATATTGGTAACCTTCATTCCTATTTTATTCAATTTATTAAAGAATATTATTTGCTCATCTTTTGGAGATTTTATCAGCTGTTTTGCCCTTCTTCTAAATTTAGAAACAAGAGATTTAGCTTTCCAAATTTCCTTTTTATTTTTAAGCCCATATTTTTCCACCAAAATGTTTTCCTGATCAATCCTGTTTCTGTCAAAAAGCTTTTTAGGACGGCTAAAAAGTTTTCTTTTTTTCTTTATATCCCCCATATTACAATCAACTAAAAACCTCCATTTTATTTCTTCTTCCCGGCTCCGACGGCTCCGGACTTTCTCCGATTCTTCCTAAAATTCGCCCTGGTTCTCTGTCCTCTGACGGGAAGCCCGGCAGAATGCCGTATTCCTTTATATGATTTAATTTTTTTAAGTCGCTTTATATCAAACTCTTTTCTCAAATTTAGGTCTGCCCCTAAAATATGGCCGTCCTTTCCTTTCTCAAAATCTTTTTGGCGATTCATCATGAAAGAAGGAACATTAGAATCTTTCAAAAAATCTTCAATGACGCCAATTTCTTCCTTTTTCAAATCCTGAATTTTTTTAATTTTATCCAAATTGAGAATTTTGCAAATAGAATTTGAAAATGCCCATGAGATCCCCTTAATTTCCGTTAGTCCGGAGAATATACTCTTGTCTCCACGAATATCTTTCCCTAATATTCTAATTAATAGGACTTCTTCTCTTTCGTTTCCTTGTGTTGTTTTCTGTTCTGCCATTTATGATATGAATATATTTTGCCTTTGGATTTGTGTCAATTCTTCCATAATCCTCTTAATGACTGCCTTTGATGGGTCAGGAATATTATGGGCTCGCCTTTTTATGTCCTCAAACGATTCAAAAGGTTTTTCTTCTCTTGCATGGATTACTGCAAGAGTGTGCTTTTTTCCAAGACCCGGAAGTAATTCCAACTGATGAAGTCGGGTATTTATAGCTTGTGCTTTATTAAAAAAATCAACAAATCTCTGCTCGTCTTCCAATACCTTCTTTCCAACAAATTCTTCCAATTGAATCCTGGCCGTTTCAGTCAATTTTTCTCGGGGACATCTTCCAAGAATGTATTGAACCTTTTCTCTCTTGTCTTCTCCAATGTATATTTCTTCTCCAACTTCAAATCTTATACCTCTTCTCGGAACAAGTTGTAAAAGTGTAAAATTATTAATTCCGACGGCCTGAGCTACTGGCATCATTTTTTTCTCCAGGGGATAACCATATGCGAGGAAATCTAGAACAATTGCTTTTTCTTCTTTTACCATTTTTTAATTTTATCATCTAAACCACAAAACTCCCAAGTTTAGTTCCATTAATATTTTTTAACGACCCCCAATATTTTTTCAATTTCTTCTGAATCCAAGGAAGTATCTATAATGACTTTCCCCAATTCAGAAGGACTTTCCGGCATAAAATCAACAATTTTAACAATATGGTAGTCTTTTAACTTAATCATCTCCAGTTTCGCTAAATCTCTTTTCATTTCCTTGGCCTTTTCCACAGAGGTTATCTTAAAGTTTTTTATAAAATCCTTCATCATTATAGATTTGTCCGAGTTTCCAACCATCACAGCAACTTCTGACATTGTTAAGGGTTCTCTTAAAGTTATAGTCATTTTATTTTCCTCAAATGCGTCGGGTGAACAACTAAAGTTGTTTTTTTCCCACCCATGTTTAATTCGACTATCTTAAATGAACCTCTGCTTCCGACAATTTTCCCACTTCTACCCTGCATTCTCTTCGGAAAATCTGCCCTGACTCCTCTGTCTTCAACAACAGAAACCAAACTCCCGTCGCCAATTTCTTTAAAGTAAGAACTAAATTTAATTTTGCCCTTCTCTCTGACTGATTTTCCTTTTGCCATCTTATTTCAAAATACTTCGCAAGAACAATTTTGCGCTGTAATCAACTCGGACAGTTTTTCTATCCTGCTAAATCAAGAAAAAATCTATTTAAAAACCTTGGGTTTGCTCTGAATTTTTCATTTAAACGCTTTTAATAGTGCCCTTAAAATATTTTTAATTAACTGGGGGTCAAACGTCCTAAATTAAATCCTTATTTTCTTTTTATATCCAGAATAGTCAATTCCATTTTCAATAGCGCTTCGTCAGGATCTCCGATGAGTTTTTATCATTTTAGAATTCTAATCTCCCGCTAAAGGTTCTTTCTTTTTAGAAAAAAGAAATTTCCTGCAAGTAGAAAAACTTAGATCGCAAAACTTTGTTTTGATATATATTTTGCTTCGTCGAAAACCCAGCCCAATCGTCAACTTTTTTATGCCAATAATTTCTGAGGAAACCAAGTTTTCCTACAGGTACCCTCCTTCAATATAGTCGACTTCGTCGTGCTTATTCTAAAATCTATTTATAACTATCAGAGATACTATTTCACATCAATCCTTTTAAAAGTGGCCTTCTAACATTTTAAGTGGCAGTGAAAAAATAACTTTTTTGACCCCCCCAAGATATATTGAATTAATCTCCTCTGAAAATTCCTCTTCAAAGCTAATTTCGTCACTTAAATCTTTGAATTTATCCCCGTTCTGAAATTCCTTACCTAAGGAATTTATATCAAAAATCTTAAAACCCCTCTCGACATCTACTTCTTTTAATGGATCCCTATCTTGGACTTCTTTGGATGATTCAACTAACTTCCTGTCTCCGGCAATCTCAATATTTTCTCCCCTTATAACAACAGGAACTTTTATGAAAAAATCCCCCTCATAATCATAAGTTCTTCCCAAACTCTCGCCCTCGGGGGAGGGTCTTGAGGTAAATATAAATCTATCATTGATTTTTCCTTCTAAAAGGATTTCATTATTTTTCGAAACAATCTGATAGTCCTTCCCCCCGTATCCGGTACTGCCGGCGCACCCCCTATGCAATTCTTTTTTTAACTCTCCTTCTACTTGCCCTATCAAGTAATAATTTTGGCTTTCACAATCGCTTGTTTCACTAATAACTTTCCCAGTATATTTTCCAAAAAACTCATTTTCTTCTTCCATCCTTTCTTTTATTAAATTTTTATTAAATGCTCCATAGTCTGTCGTGCTTAATGTTCTCATGACGCCATTCGGTGGGGATCTAAAAAACTCAGACAAAGTACAACCATTGTAGCATCCCCCAACCGAACCAAATGATTCGCATCTTTCTACACAATTTTTTGAACCTTCTGGAATTTTTGCATTCAATTCAACATACTCTTCTGCAAGGTTTGCAAAAGCATGTCCGAATTCGTGTAAAAAAACGGATTTCGGATGATTTTCATTCAGGCTTAAAACATTCATAAAAGAAGAACTCCTAATTTTGGGAGGATAATCTCCCAACACAACAATATAATCATTAGGGCAAGCCGAAGATTTTTTTACTAAGTCCTTAGAATAACAAAAAAACGCTTCCTCTTTATAAATTTCACATTGCGGCTCAACACTATCAATGTAAAAAAAATTGAAATTATTTTTATTACTTTTAAACGGCTCTGTTTTAAGAAAGTAATTTGCGTAATCCTCCGCGACGACTTTTTCAGAAAAAAATAATACATTATTTTCTCCGCCGTTGTCCCGGATAGTTTTACATGTCTCAAGAATAGGTGGAGAAAGACGCGAGGTCTGATTAAAAATGATTCCGGATGCCGAAACAACTACAAAAACAACAACTACAAAAAGATAAACTCTTAACCGCCTTTTCATGAAATTTCATAGTAAAATTTATTTATATAACTTTACTTAATCTAAAGCACTTCTATCCTCTTTAATTCTGAAATCAAATAACTCCCTTCCTTCAGAAGCCTTATTTAACTCAATAAAACTTTCTCCAATTTTTTCAGAGCCACACTCTGCGTTTCCAATCTCTCCAAGATTCAAATTTCCTTTCTTTCTTTCATCCTCCATCCCCTTAACTATGGCGTTAGCCATCTTTTCTCCCCAAACCTGGTACATACATTTTCTGCACATATCAACAACAAAATCAGCGTCGATACCAACAGAGCAGTAAATACATTTTTTCATTTTACACACCTCATTCGGTCTCTCAGACTTTTTCCTTTTTAAACTTTTACAATATACTGAGAGGTAATTTTAAAAAGACATTTAATTTGAATAGAATATGAAAAAGAGCTTACTGGTATTTGCATTCCTCTTTTTAATAGGTATGGTCAGTGCAGCAGAATGCAGTTTAAGGACAACACTGGTAAACCAAGATCCTTATCCCGTAGTCCCTGGGGAATATGTAAAATTGGTTTTTCAAATAAGTGGCTTAGATAATCCTGAATGCAAAGATATTGCCTTTGAATTACTGGAAGAATATCCGATAAAGTTTAACCCAGGGCAGGGGGGTCCGCAAATCTTCAAAAAAATAGATTACATTAAAGATTATTCTTCGAATGTTTTGATTCCTCTAGAGGTTCGGGTTGACCCTGACGCATTGGATGGTCCAAACCCTATGGAGGCGACAGTCCGGAACGGGGCAGGGGCCCCATTAATAAAGTCTTTCAATTTAGAAATCAAAGATATAAGGGCAGATTTTGAAGTTTACATAAAAAATTATAATCCTTCTGCCAGGGAATTAACCTTTGAGGTTTTGAATATTGAAGAAAACGATGTTGAAGCACTCACGATAGAAATACCAAAACAAGATAGAATCGTCGTCAAGGGTTCAAACAGAATAGTAATGGGCGACCTCGACTCAAATGAGTACACGACGGCCACGTTTGAGGCAATTCCAAAGGAAGGAGAAATAACTGTTTTTTTGACTTACTCCGACACAATAAATGAGAGAAGAAAAATAACGAAAACAGTATATTTCGATCCTACTTACTTCGATGACAGGATAGCCGACCAAAAATCATTTTCAGTTTGGACATATGTTCTTGCGGCAGCGATAATACTCTGGATAATTTTTTGGTTGATCAAAAGAAGCAAAAGAAAGAAAGCAAGACACCACCCACACCCCCACCGTAGATAATTTCTAAAAAGAAAGAACCTATAACTCAAAACGAAGTTTATTATCTAAGTTTTTCTACTTGCAGGAAATTTCTTTTTTCTAAAAAGAAAGAACCCGCGGCTCAAAACGAAGTTTATTATCTTAGTTTTTCTACTTGCAGGAAATTTCTTTTTTCTAAAAAGAAAGAACCCACAGCTCAAAACGAAGTTTATTATCTAAGTTTTTCTACTTGCAGGAAATTTCTTTTTTCTAAAAAGAAAGAACCTTTTCTACTTGCAGGAAATTTCTTTTTTCTAAAAAGAAAGAACCTATTCATATCTCAAAGCATCAACAACATTAATTTTTGAAGCCTTATATGCCGGGACCATCCCAGAGATAGCGCCCGTGAGTGTTGCAAACAAAATTCCTCCAATGAACAAACTTAAGGGAGTATAGGGGCTCAAAAATCCCCATCCAAGATTTTCCAAAATTCCGGATGCAACAATGGTAATCCCCCAGCCAACCAGAACACCAATCACACCGGAGATGAAGCCAAGGAAAGCAGATTCAAATAAAAATATTTTCAGGATTTCAGAATTCCGGGCACCTATGGATTTCAAAACTCCTATTTCTTTATATCTTTCAAGAACAGATGTAATCATTGTATTTGCAGTATTTACCGCGGAAACAATAACAGAAATCAAAGCAATAAGAATCACAAAACCTATGATCATGTTAAGTGCTCCGGAGAAAGAAGCAATCATCTCTTCAAATGACTGAACAAAAAAATCCTCCTTTCCTTCCTCAATTTCCCGCTCTTTTCTGAGAGCTCTCTCAACATCTTCTACGACTTTTTCAATATTGTCTACATCCACTCTGGCAATAATCCATCCATAATCCCCGGCTCGAGAGGGATAGATATCATCAAAGTAATCTTGTGTAACATAAATATTTGAGTCATCCTGTGGGTTTCCAATACTTTCCATAAACCCCACAACTTTTGTTCTCCTTCCCTGAATCTCAAAATTCTCATTAAGGGAAAGTCTTCCCGGAAAAATCTTATCATCAAGCAGATAATTGTACCCCATTACTACTTTTCCGGTTTCTCCGGAGGACAAATCTCTTCCTTCAAAAAGCCCGACATTTGAAATTTCCCATATGAGTGGTTTCTTTGGGTCGTAAGAAGAAATAAAAACCCATCTCTTGTTGCTCCCCTTTTGTATTTCCGCAACGGCAAAAGAAGAGCCAGAAACTTCGTAGACTCCCGCAACTCCATCAATTGCATCAATATCCTCGTCAGTCAGTTTGAAAGTATTATCTAGTCCGGGAGTTGCAAATGCACCCTTCGCCTGAATAATTATTTTGTCTGCAGAACCTTCTCCGGAAAATTCCTTTACATAATTATAAAGCCCCCAACCGAAACTGACAAATATAAAAATCGCGACTATTCCTGTGAAAATAGAAAGAATAGTTAGAAAACTTCTGGACTTGCTTTTCTTCAAATTCCTAAGAGAGTATCTCACACTCTCTTTTCCAATTACCATTTAAATTCTTCCCAATTTTTAGTTTTCATATTAACCTCTCAGTGCCTCCACAGGATTTTCTCTTGCAGCCTTCATCGCAGGAATTATTCCTGCAATCGCCCCAATCAAAAAACTTCCTAGAAGGGCAAGAGCAATTAATGGAATATTTATTTCAGGAGAAAGGTCTGCACCGATAAAATCATTTATGAATTTAGTTCCGAAAAACCCTATTAAAGTCCCGACAATTACTCCTGCGAGACCGCCGACGAAACCCAAAAGTCCGGACTCTATTAAGAACTGCAAAAATATCTGATCGTTTCTGGCTCCAACGGCTTTCATAATTCCGATTTCTCTTCGTCTTTCAAGAACAGAGGTTGTCATTGTGTTTACAATTCCAATAACTCCGACTATAATTGAGAGGAAAGCAATAATAACTATAAATGCCTGAACACCCCCAATCACCCCATTAACTGTAGAAAGCATCGCATCGGGAGTTGACACTTCAAAATCTTCTTCCCCAACTTTTACTCCTCTTGTTTTTCTAAGAACTTTCTCAATTTCTTCCTTCGTCTTATCCATCAAATCTTTACTCTTAACTTGGACTCCAATAATGTCTATATCGTCGCCGTAACCCATCAAATCCTCTAATGGCTTCTCATTCATGTAAACAATATTATCAAAAATAAAACTTCCCTGTTTTTTTGTTATTCCAACAACATCAAAAGATTTGTTTTGAACCAGAACCCTGTCCCCAACTTTTACTGCCTTTTCAAGACCAACTTTATTCGCATGAAAGTTATAACCTAAGACAACCTCATTAGTATCCCCATCTTTCAACAGGCGTCCAGACTCGGCTTCCAGTCCAAGCATCTCATAAACAAACTCCCTATTTTCTCCGGAAGGAATATTAGTCGCATATCCAAAAATCACCTTATCATTAAATTCTAATTTTCCCGCAGGAATATTTCTTCTGACAACCCTTTCTACAGAACTTATCTTGCCTATTTCTTCTAAATCTTTAACAGTCAAAGGATTAACATCCCCCGAGCCAGGGGGTCCGGCAAAACTTATTCCCCCTGCCTGGACCGAAATTATCTCCGTACTACTAATTCCAAATTGAGAATTAACTGCCGTCTTTAATCCATTCCCAAGAGATATTAAAGAAATCACCGCAGCAACTCCAATAAAAATCCCAAGGAGCGTAAGCCAAGACCGAATTCCCCTATGCTTTAAATTCCCAAAAGCCAGCTCAAAATAATCTTTATTCATTGTATAAATTATCCAAAGGAGATTTAATATTTTCTAAGTCAGTGTTTGCCACATGCGTATAGATTTGGGTAGTACGAAGATTTTTATGCCCAAGCAATTTTTGAATTTTTCTCAAATCAATTCCTTGTTCTAAAAGATGTGTTGCAAAAGAATGTCGTAAAACATGGGGGCGAATTTTTCTGTTTAATGCCTTCATAGAGGCCTTTTCCAAAATTTTCTCTATACTTTTTGCAGAATATTTTTTATTCCTGTTTGACTCAAACAAATAATTTTTAGGAGAATACTTTAATAAATATTTTAGTAGCTCTTCTTTAATAGATTCTGGAAATAAAGTTATCCTGTCTTTTGCACCCTTTCCCTGGCGAATGTAAACTAATTTTCTTTCTGTGTCAACATCCGGAGGTTTAATATTTATCAGTTCTGAAACCCGAAGCCCCCCTGCATAAATAATCTGAACCATTAATTTATGTTTGACATTTTTTAAGGAAGAAATAATTTTGGAAACTTGCTCCTTATTTAAGACTTCCGGAATTTTTGATTCTTTTTTATAATTTGGAAGATTAAATTCGCGGGATTTTCCCATAACTTCAAATAAAATTTTGAGTGCCGCATATTTCTGTTTTACATAACTGCTACTCTTTTTTTGATTAATACTCTCAAGGATATACTCCTTAAGCTCCTTATTCGAGGGATTATTAGAACTTTTAAGAAAGTCATTAGTAATCCTCAGGTAGGATTCTCTTGTTTTAATAGAGAGATTTCGTAATTTTAGTTCATCCTCATATTCACGTTTAATCGAACTTGTGTTTTCATTCATATGGAGTGTTATGTGCAGAGGTTTATATATTTTTTGCGAAAAGTTCGATTAAAAGGTGTTATACACAATTGCTCGGCTCTTTTGGTCATGAAGATAAATCTTTCTGTCCTTTTTTTCCGCAAAAAAATTTGTGGAGCCTCGCAACTTCTTCGGGCTTTCCAGCCCTCGACCACGTTGCACTCTCCTCCCGTTGGTCGTCGGGGCGTATAACAGCGCTTAAGAGGCTCACTGCGTTGCACTTGTTCGCCCAAATGCCTACGGCACTTCTCTTAATCGCGATGTTATATGACATTTTTTTCGCGTCGGAAAATCGCCCCTTTTTGGAGCAAAGTGAAGGTTCAATCCCTGAACATTAAGCCGAGCGCGAAAAAAACGCCCAGCACACTCACGTGTGGGGTCACGTTGCACTCTCGCCCATTCGGGCTCGGATCACATAACAGCGCTTAAGAGGCTCCCACCTTGCAGGTGTCCGCCCAAATTGGTTTTTCGAGGAGAACTCACCCTCGAGCAAAGCTCAGGAGCGGTTCGTCTCACCTCTGAAAAACCAACTTCTCTTAAGCGCCACGTTATACACAATTGCTCGGCTCTTTTGGTCATGAAGATAAATCTTTCTGTCCTTTTTTTCCGCAAAAAAATTTGTGGAGCCTCGCAACTTCTTCGGGCTTTCCAGCCCTCGACCACGTTGCACTCTCCTCCCGTTGGTCGTCGGGGCGTATAACAGCGCTTAAGAGGCTCACTGCGTTGCACTTGTTCGCCCAAATGCCTACGGCACTTCTCTTAATCGCGATGTTAGTTGCAATTTTTGAGAATGCCTACAAGTTAGAGTTCAAATAAAGAAATAGGAAATAATATTTTTTCTCCCACCCAATAGGAGAGACGCGCTTAGTCCTTTCAGGA